>OGKF01000019.1_pt1 | contig 106079 bp, 104 predicted proteins | sample 1572391 | NCBI WGS metagenome assembly OGKF01 (sample SAMEA2582095, study PRJEB24529) | metagenome | biome: Human gut stool | place: China | collected 2011
GACCTGCGGACAGTGTGAGTTAATTGATCCATACGCTTTAGCCTCCTCTAAAAAACTAATAGTTTTTTCGTGTTATTTAGAGTGTGGCATAAAAAAACTAATTAGCCAAGGCGCAGGATTTGACGTTTACTAGAGAGCCAGGCGCACGGTTTACGCAGCACGCGAAAATTCCCGCTTAAAGCAAAAAAGGGCGCATGCCTCCCGGCATGCACCCCGTTGTGCGTTTTATTGTAATATTTTGTTTGCAACACTGGGTTTATTTTATACTATTTGCGGGGGAGATGCAAGGGAAAATAAAATTTCATTTTTTCCGCCCCTCATCAAATGAGGAACGGGCTCCCAATTACTCCAGTATCTTCCGCAGCATCTCTGCCATTCGGATTCTGTAGGTGTGGGACTCCGCTGCTTTGCGATAGCCATTGGCAGCTATCCGCTGCCGTTCTTCTTCATGGGTCAGATAGTAAGCACATTTTTCTTCCAGTTCTTCCGGACTTCCGTAGGCTTCCAGATCCGTTCCGATCCGGAACAGGTCTTCCAGTTCTTCCTGATAATTCGTCATGCAGAAGCCGCCGCAGCCCAGAATGTCAAAAATACGAAGCGGCAATCCGGTCCGGATCGGTTTGATCGTCATATTTAGATTAATCTTGCTGTTACGGAAGATCCATGGCATCTGTATCAGCGTCTTCACCGTTCCATGAGTGTTCACACCGTTTAAAGGCGCCGTATCACTTCCGGTAAACAGATCCACCCTGAAATGCTCCGCCAGCCGGTTCAATGTCAGGATCCGCTCCCGCTCGGCCGCCTGGATCCCCACATAGGAATTGACCGCCACATACCGCTCCGAATCCGCCATCACATTTTCCGGTGCATAAAAATCCGGTGCCTTCTCCCGGATCGTCTTCACGCATCTGTCGCTCAGTGTATTTCCGATCAGATCATAGCCGTAGACAAAGGCCGCTGCCTCCGAAAGTGCATCCACATAGCCACGTTCATACTCCGGTAACTCCATGGATGCCAGCGGATTTTTCTCCGAATACAGCGAGCCCACAAAAGAAATGTCATATCTGCTGTCTGCCAGCGGATCCTTCTTCTCCCCGCCAAGCACCTGATCAAAACGCTCCACCGCTGCTGCCAGCGGCAGATGAAATGTATAGTCCGGCTGAAATTCCCGGAATTCCAGATACTGGGACCGGTCGAAGAGGAAGATCCGGTTCGTATCGTATGTAATCGCCTGTGAATACAGCTCCGGCACCGGTGCATCCACCGTCCAGCAGCAATACAACAGGCCGTGAATATGACACACCTCTGCGATGGCCGGGAAAAAATTAATACTGAACACCATGGCCGGGCGACAATTCTCTATGGCATTATGTACCAGCTCCCCCCGCCTTGAAGCCGTCATTTTTTTCTCCGTGATCTCTTCACAGATCTCCTCTACCTGCGTACCAAACTCCTGAAAAGTACGGATGATGTCCGGTTCACAGATATTGCCGTAGCGATATATCAAAATCGTCATAATATTCCCATTACCTTCACGTAATCTTCACTCTTATCCCGCATAATGTGAAATCCCTGCTCCAGCTCCTCCATGGGAAATCTGTGGGAAATCAGTTCCGCCGGGGCGATTCTCCTCTCCGCCAGACGCTGCAGCACATAATGCCAGTCATCCGTGTCCGCCCCGGTGTAAGAAGAATTCCAGCTTCCCGTCACCGTCAGCTGATTGCGGAGGATCTTCCAGTACACCGCTTTCGGCAATGCCATATCCGAATACGGATTCCCGACCAGCATCACTCTGCCTGCCGGAGCCGTACTGTCAACCGCCAGTTCTACGCTCCGATTGCTGCCGACACATTCGAAAAACACATCTGCTCCGCAATGGCCGGTCTTCTCCTGCAGCCATTCCCGTTCTCCTCCCTGACGGACATCGTAATAGTCCTCCTCCGGAATTCCCATCCGCAATGCCTGCTGCCTCTGGAAATCCTTTTTCCCGAGAACCAGAAGCTTCTCTATTCCAGCCTCTTTTAAAAACATCAGCAACAACAGGCCAATGGTTCCCAAGCCGCTGATCACTGCCACGTCGCCTGCCGCCGGATGTACTCTCCGCATGGCATGCACCGCAACACTCATAGGCTCCAGCATCGCCGCCTCTTCAAACGCTGCCTGTTCCGGAAGCCTCAGCAGATTCCACACAGGTACCGCCACATATTCTGCGAAGCCTCCCGCTCTCCTGGATCCCAGATAACTGTAATGCCTGCACAGTTCATAATACCCCTGCCTGCAGGGGCCGCATTCCCTACAGGGAATCAGCGGAAAGACGCCCGTTCTCTGTCCCAGCCACTCCTCTGAGACACCCTCGCCGCAGGCCACTACCTCTCCCGCAAACTCATGTCCGGGAATCAGCGGATACGAATATGTGCCGCTTGTATAAATACGCGGGACATCAGAACCGCAGATTCCTGCTGCCCGCACCCGTAACAATACTTCCTGCTCTCCGGGAACCGGCTGCTCTACCTCTTCCCAACGAATATCCCCGATCTCATGCAATACCCATGCTTTCATCTTCTACGCCTCATTCTCCACGATCTGCCGGAACCGTTCCAGATCCGCCGGTGTCGTGATCTTAAAATTCCTCTCATCCCCCGGAACCATGGCGATCTGCATTCCCGCCAGAACCGCCGGCTCCGTAGAGCCATTGATTCGCAGGATCTCCTCCGGAAGCAGTCTCTCATTTGCCTGATAATAAGTCCCCAGCCGGAAAAGTTCCGGTGCCTGTCCGGCGAAAACCGCCTGCCTGTCCAGCAGGGATGTGATCTGCCTGCCATCTTTGCTATAATAAACGGTATCTTTCATAGGAAGTACCGGTAATACCCCGTCGTGCCCCCTGATTGCCTCCGCGCAGTCAGCGATCAGCTTCTGTGACAACAGAGGCCGAGCCGCATCATGGATCAATACCAGATCGTCTTCCTCTGCATATTGGCGGATGTCTGTCAATCCATGGAAAATAGACAGCTGCCGATTCTCCCCCGGAAGGGAAAATCCTCTGAATTTCTCTGCCAGACCATACACTTCCAGCCAACTGCCAATCTCCTCCTGCCACTCCTGCGCCGCCACTATCTGGACAGCATCTATCACAGGACTTTTATGCAAGGTTTCCATGCAATAGAGCAAAACAGGGCGCCCCTGCACCCTGAGATATTGCTTCGGTATGTCTGCTCCCAATCTGCTGCCGGTACCACCGGACAAAACCAATGCGATCACCATGGCAGCCTCCTAGATCTTCAAATCCCGGATATCCCGCAGGATCTCACCGTAGGGTCTGTCCTTGCCAAAAAGAAGCGTTGTGCCCAGCACAAAGCCCTTCACACCCTTGGGAGCAAATTCCCGGATCCGCTCCGCACTGCAGGCTCCGTCCCAGTACAGTTCAAAATCCATCTCTTCCTTGATGGCCAGCAGTTTCGTGATCTTCTTACCTACATAGGGCAGATACATCTGTCCTGCATTTCCGGGATTCACTGACATGACTAAGACTTTCTTGACGATACGAAGCATCTCCATGACCGTCTCCACACTGGTGCCGGGATTGATGGCAATGCCGGGGACCATCCCCGCATCAATGATCGCCTGCAACGTGGTAGACGGATGATATTCTGCTTCCGGGTGGATATATACCGTATCCCCTTTTCTCAGATTTCTCAAAAAAAGACCGATATGATTGTTCGGGTGCTCGATCATCAGATGTACATCCAATGGTTTGTCCGTGGCACCCGCTATGTATTTCATATCATTCAAAGACATGGCAAAATTCGGCACATAACGTCCGTCCATGATATCGATATGGAAGGAGTCGATCCCCCCTTCCTCCAGATCTCTTACTTCCTTCTCCAGATTGCCATAACCGGCACACATCATCGATGCTGTTAATTCGAAATTCATCGTTTCCTCCCTGAACTGCTGTGCTTCCCTGCACGGATGTATCTAATCGGCGGGATTATCTGTCAGATCCCACCACTTTACAATTTTTACGGTAAAAGGCAATTCCATAGCATTCAATCTGCTCATATCCCATGGCCTGCAGTTCAGCCGTGTAATGCTTTTCTTCTATCTGTGTCACTGCCTTACGGGCATCCTCAGAAGCCTCCCGGAATGTATTGGAAGCCTTTAATTCCAATACATATGCCGTCCGCTCCAGATCTAACGGATATACCATAATGTCACTGCGGCCGGCTCCGGTTTCCCTGTTGGATTTCACATGATACCGGTGGTTCTGTCCCAGCACCCCTACCAGAAAACCGTGATAAAAATTCTCTGCGCTGTCATAGAAAGAGATTGTCCGCTGTAGCTGCGTATTCAGGATCTCCTGCATGCGTCCGGTGTCTCCCTGTTCCATCGCCCGGTACAGATCTTGAAAGTCTTCCGTCTCTAACTGTTCCCGGAACCATTTCAATACCGTCCTCTGATATACCTGTCGCACCTCAATATTAGGAATTACCAGACGCACCATATGTTCCATGGTACCCTCTCTTAGCCATTCCGCTGTCTTCGTCAGATATCCCGTGAAAAACAGGAAATTCCACAGTGCATCTCCATTCTGGTCCATATCCTCATAGGTGAGTTCTTCGTGCACCGGAACATCAATGGAGCCTCCCGCAATCAGACTTTCGATCTGCTCCCGTTCCGCATTGCCCGCATGTTCCACCAGATTCTTCACAATATCGTTGGAGCTGGTGTTAATCCAATAAGCTATCGGCAATGCATTTTCATTAGCACAAATATCCTTAACATACTTGATCACACTCCAGGGATTGTAGATCTCAGACTGCCCGAAGCTGTAACCGTCGTACCATTCCTGCATGCTCACCATTTTCTCCGGACATCCGTAAGCACTTAGCATTGCATTTACTTCTTCCGGTAAAAAGCCAAAATACTCGGAATAATTATTGCTTAGAATCGTGTTGATCTCCAAATGATTCAGTCCGGTGAAAATCGTTTCTTTTGAAATACGGAAACATCCCGTAATTACGGAAAACTCCACACATTCATTGGTCTTCAACGCCGATTCCAGCAGGGAGCGGATGCAATCCACCATCTCACGATAAAATCCTCTGAAAAAAGCATTTTCCAACGGTACGTCATATTCATCAATCAGAATAATCGTTCTCTTTCCTGTAGCCTTGTACAGACATTCCGTCAGGAAACGCAGGGAAGTGTATACAACCTCTCTCTCCGCATGCCCTTCCAACAGCTGCTGATATCTCTCCTTCTCTGCGGCATCGAGTTCTATGCTGTCCAAAATACCTCTATGTCTGCCGAATTCCACGCGAATTGCTTCACATATTTGAAAATATGCTTCCTCAAAGCTTCCCTGTTTAGAAGACTTCAACGTCAGACTGATCACCGGATACTGTCCCATCCGGTCTGTGTAGGGCGTTCCGGCCTTCATGATCTGCAGCCCATCAAACAATGTCCGGTTCTCTGCGTTGCTTTTTTCATCTCCCGTATCCTCGAAGAAATAACGCAGCATGCTCAGATTCAGTGTCTTCCCAAAACGTCTGGGGCGTGTAAACAAATTAGACGCTCCCTTCAGATCCAGTAATTCCTTGATCCAAAGCGTCTTGTCCACATAGTAATATCCATTTGTAATGATGTCACGAAAACTGTCTACACCTATGGGTAATGGTTTATACATACAGATCCTCCCGGTATGAGATAACAATGTGCATTTTTCTTGCACACTATTATTATGACAGACTCTTATGAATGAAGTATACATGAGTGGGCAGGAATATGCAAGAATCTGACTTTTCTCATTGAAGGTCAAGCATATACATAATATGATACATTTTTATATTCTAATTTCTTTATAATATCAAAGTAATCACTCTGCTTACCTATACGATACTTCTCTACTATAATCTTCCGTCCATCTTCCTTTTGAATTTTATCAGCATCTTCGATACAGGAAATACAAACGGGACTTTCGAATTCCGTATACGGAATATATCTTCTTCCTTCTCCGTGTGCAGAATTGCCGGCATCAGAAGGCCATTGATAGATATCTCCATATTCCATTTCCAGAAACTTCTCGGGATTACATGGTGCGTCAAATTCATATCCCTCAAATACTGTTTTCTTTAATGGATAAACATATTCGCTTCTATAAAGCTCCGGACACTTCTTCTATTATCTCTCAGATATTTATAAATAAATCGATAGCTAAGAAATTGATCTATCCCTTGTTTTTTTAGTTGATATTCCATTTGAACACATATAGAATCCCCTGCCGCCAAAACAATTACAGCCTCTTCCCAATGCTCATTTAAATTTTGGGGATTCACAACCGGAGTTTCTTCTATTTTCTTTCCCTACATTTTTACATTATTATCTGCAAAAAACAATATATTCTCTTTTCCGAAGAACTTCATTGCTTCCATGCCGTACTTTTCAGTGCCAAACAATATAAGGCGTTTCATTTGCTCATACTCTCCAATACTTTTCTTACATCATCAGCGTTCACGTCCTGCATCTTGTAATATAAGATGTTATCTCCCTGGATTCCCATTTGAACCAACTGTTCTTTTACTGCTGCACATACTTTTTCATTTAGAATTCCTATATATATATAATCATAACCTAAATTCAAAATTTCTTCCGGAGCTATTACCTCCGGATGACTCTTACCGATTTCCCGATAATCCCGATCAGCAACGCTAACTACTTCAACCGACATATTTTGTGCTAAAGCATTTTTGACCGCTCTGCCATAATTGCCGGCTCCGTATATCACTATTCTCTTTCCATAAAACTGTTTATAGAAATCGATATTTTTAACCAATACCTCTGTACTCTTTAACTGAAGAATAAACATCATATATGCATTAACCTGTCTATCCCATTGTTCTCTCAAATATTCCGGAATATCAATTTCTGTCATATTTCTATATAAAGATAATATGCTTTCCGAAGAAGTCTCTCTCCGTACAAGGGAATTACTATGCTGACGATAATGATAGGGGGTAATTTCCAGTTTTTTTACTGTTGTAGATTTTGCCAAAGCTTTATATACAAAAACTGCATCATCACCCATAGTCAACGTATCTGATATCCCGAATGCAATTTCTTTCATAATATTAGTCCGAAACATTTTGCACACGAGATTAGGCAGTACTCCAAATTCGAAGAATATACCATCGCATAACATATATCTCAATATGTTTGCCTCTGCTTTTTGTGCATTAAGGCGCTTTATCGTTTTGTGCCCATACTCTTCAACCAAACCATACATGAGGATATCTTCATCATCGGACATTTCGATAACACTTCTATAAGCATCTCCATCAATCCAGTCATCACCGTCCACGAAAGTAATATATTCGCCGGATGCATTTATTATCCCGCTCTTTCGAGCCATTACAGCACCACAGTTTTTTTGACTGATTAGGATAATTCTTGAATCTTTTTTTTCATAATATTTGCAAATTTCCAGACTCCGGTCTGTTGATCCATCATTTATCAAAATTATCTCTAAATTCTTATAAGATTGATTCAAAATGCTCTGTATACAGTCATCTAAATATCGCTCCACGTTAAATACTGTTACAACAACCGATATCTTATATTTCTCCATACTCTATTCCCATTCTTTTGAGCATCTGTTTATATTTTTCCATAGTTTTTATTCTATCCTGTCTTGCCTGCTCATTAAGCCATCCTCCGTTAAAATGGTGAATAGAAAAAGTATTCTCTGTTAAGATGGTCTCTCCACTCATATAATCATACGGATGAAAGAAATCAGACGAAAACACTGTCATATCATTTATTCGTTGTGTAGTATTGTTAATCTTCATTCCCTTTTCTATAAAAGGTCTTGTTTCATATACGCCGCAAGTCTCCAGATTCATTGTTCCATCCGGATATATAAATGGAATATTCTCTCTGAAAGCAAGCATCTCGCCAATCATTGGATGTTGTTTCACTGCTCCGCTACATCCTCCCATGTTGATGTTGCCCCATTTTTCCACACTGCAAAAAGCACCTTGGTTTCGCAGATCATCCAAAGATCTTATCAATTCAACATCCGTGTCAAGATAAAATCCTCCATAATTATATAAAATATCCAGTCTGGCATAATCCGGTACAAATCCCCATTTTTCTGCCTGATACGCCTGCTCCATGTAGGGATTCTTGTGAATGTCATAGTTGCTTTCATCCCATCTTATAATTTCATACTCAGGGCATTTTTCATGCCAAGACTCCATACATTTTTTTAAATAATCCGGCATTTCTTTTCCTGAAAACCAGCAATAATGGATTATCTTCGGAATAAGCTCTTCTGAATAATTTCTTAATATAATTTCTGTTGCATTCGTCCTTTCTTTTACCGCCAGTGCTTGCATCACCGGAATGATTATAGTGTCCATTCCATTCAAATGTTTATTTTCATCTAATGTTGCCAGCACCACACTGTAATTACTATTTGTTATAAACAAAATACTATTCTGCGCTATGGAATCCAACACCGTCGGGGAACAAATTTTAACAGGTTTATCGCCAATTGTTATATATTTTCCCTGTTTTCTCACGTCACTATCAACATAGCAGTCAATGTTTTCAAGCAGGTCATATCTTTGAATCATATCCGGAGCCACTATTTTCCCTATCATGCCAGCTCCATATACAACAATTCTCAATTTTTCGCTTTTAATACGCTTTGCTATATTCTCTAATGTAATGTTTTGTAAATGAAGCATTGGATCCTCCATCCGGATTTTCTATTCGTTAAGTATTTTTTCCCACATACTCATGTATTTTCCCATATCCATTTTTAATAACATCTCTTCTCTTGCCATTTTCCCCATTTCCGGAAGAACAGAACGTTTTTTTCCTAAATATTCGATTTTAGCTGCCATACCAACATAATCGCATATTGGAACCACAAAACCATTTTCACCATCATGCACATCATCCAGTACGCCTATTGTTTTCGTCACAATCGGAACTGCACCGTTTAGCATAGCTTCCATATTCGCTATGGGTCTTCCTTCATTGTCCGAAACATTTAATGCAACGTCCTGTCTCTGCCAAAAAGCGCTCATTTTCTCCCTTGGCAACCATCCCAACAGGGATATATGATTCTCTATTTTTTTCTCTGAAATAAGTTGTTTTATTTTGTCATAGTAACTGCCCGTACCCGCTATTTCCAGATAATACTTGACGTTCCTTTTTTCCAGTTCCTCTATTAGTTGAATCATTATGTCCATTCTTTTTTCAAATTTTTCTAATCTGCCGGCATATCCTAAATGAATAGCTTCTCCGGAATCCATAGAATAGGTTCTCTCCAAAGTTTTTTCATACGGCATGGGTACTGTCATAGAAAATACTCTTTGCTCCGGTATACCATAAGAGACAAGTGTTTCTCTTATTCCCTGACTTACACAAACATATTTATCTATCATTTTCCTATAGCTCAATATGTCTCTGTACATTCCATCGCTTGAACCATGATCAACCATAATTATCTTATATTGTTCCGGATAATTTCTTTTTAACAGGCACGCAGAAACCATCAGTTCATTTACTCTGGAAAAGACGATTGTGCATGGTCCATTTTCTCTCAAAAAATCTATACCCTTTTGTATATATTCCGGAGAAAAAACCATGGTATCTTCATAAGAAAATTCCTGAATATGCGTCTCTACTTCTCTTTTTATCCCCTCCTGTTTTTTGGCAGATAATAAATAAAAGTTTTTCCATCCGGCCTGATCACACCAGAATATCATATCTTTTAACCACGATTCTACACCGCCATGTCCTAAGCCCCAGGACGCATCAAATAAAATTTTTCTATTCCCACCACATATTGGATAAGTTAATTTCTTCGTATGTTGTAGATAAATATCCAGCAGCACATCATGAAAGGACAATTGCCTGGTAAATGGAATGCCATAATTTAGTTCTAATTTATTCCACGTTGGTTCATATACCAATGAGCTGTAAAAAGTTACGCATACATATATTCCTGAATATTTCCTCAGCACATCCGGACTTTCAATCGTAATTCCATTGAAATTTTGTCCCCATTTATCAGCATCACTATCTACGATACCGCATATCTCATAATCCGTGTTTTTAACTAAATTCAGTAATATATGGCAGCGTTTTCCACTTCCATATAACCATAATTCCTTCATTACTATTTTTACACTTTCTACTCAAACAGATAATCACCCAGGCTAGCATGCTTCTCACTGCCAAAGTCAGAGGGATAACTCATGTAATCTCCATATTCATACTCCAACATTTCTTCTTCCTTTAACGGTGCCCAGAATTTTCGGTTTTCGAAGTAAACATACCTTAATGGCATTATGTTTGACGCTTCCATCCAATTCGTCACTCTCTGCATAACACCACCTGTATAGCTTTCATCATTATCAATTCCTGAAGCTATATATTTTGTCTTTACTTTAGATATATTGGGATTTCTGTCTATCTCTTTGTTTAAGAACTTTACAATATCTTCTGTTTTATCTATCTGATCCATTCTCCGTCTTAATTCAGATAAATACTCCTTGTGTTCATTAAGTGAATAGTTATCTGCGTAATAGTCATAAGAAAAGAAATCAATCCACAATCTTCTTTCACTATCCTGGCCTTTATATACAACAAGCTTCCCAACATCAATATCCATCAGCCATTCATTTGGATACTTTCTCTCTAATGCCGCCATATACTCATGTCTATTGTAACCGTTTTGCTGTTTATAAGGGATTTCACAATAAAAAGCTCTTCCTTTTCTTTTGAAATAATGAATAAGTTTCTCATAGTCCTCTCTCATCATCCCAAAATCAAAGTCATCATCCCACGGAATAAATCCCTTATGCCTATATTCACCAATAAGATTGCCCCCCAATAAAAAAGGCGTTATACTAAGTTCCTCTATACTATCCAAAAATCCCTCAACAAAATCTAATAACTTTTTCTGTCTTATCCTTAATTCCCCAGTTGCAGGAAGCAATTTTGTAATATCACTATGTTCCATTAAGTATTGTAATTTGCTTTTTTCATGCAAATATTTATTTTTATAATAATTAGTCTGGGCAAAACACTGATTCTCTGTACTATTCAAATATGTTAGTACATCCTTTTCTCCCCATACTTTTGTCTTAAAACCAACTATTCCCAAGTATGGAATGTACTCTCTGATTCCGTCATTTTCAAGTTGTGCTATTACATTATCTGTGTTTACTTCATTAAGGCTTATTACAATAAGATATTCATTATATATTTGTAGCAATTCCCTATATGAAATAACAGGCTTTCCTTTTATCTTTTTACTACTGTTCGTATAATTATCACAGTAGCAGTAAACATTTTCTTCACCTAATACATGTAACGCATCTCTACCCATATGTCCAGATCCGAACAAAATTATTTTTTTCATACTCTAATCCTTTAATATAATTAATGTTCCCGCCCTATCTGCTATAGGAATCTTGCAAATATGTCTTCCCAGCTCTTTTTCGTATCTTTTTACTGCCTTCTTGATTCCTTCCAAATAATATGTATTATAATCATGAACAAATATTTTTCCGCCGCTTGATAGTCTTGGATAAAAAAATCTCAATCCTTCAAGCATTGATTCCTCCAAATCAACGTCTAATGAAACAAAGGCATATTTTTCATTTTCAGCTTCATCAGTTACGCTTTCCGGGAAATATCCCTTAAATACTTTAGCTCTTTCCGGATAAGGTATATTTTTCAACATTCTTTCAACAGAAGTCTCTTTGTGTTCTTTGATAAATCGTTCGTCACAGGTTCCCTTTTCCAGTTCCTTTTCTGCTTCAATCTGATCAAACCCTTCAAATGTGTCAAATAAATAAATATCTCTGTCACAAAAATGTTCATTAATCAGTGAAGAAAAGTGGCCTCTAAAAACCCCAAGCTCTGCTACAGCTCCAGGAATATTTTCCTCATTTATTTGATTTGCTACTAATTCAAATGTTCTATATCTAAAATAATCTTGCATATAAATAGATCTACTATACTTCCCTTTCTTCATACGCATAGATTTATCCAAAAGATCATACTCATTTGATTTTGTCAATATAAATGGTGTTTTCTCCAGCAGTTCGTACAATTCCTCTGAGACCAGCTCCACACGATGGTAATAAGTCTTATATGGTTCTAATGGAATGTTGTCTGTTATTACAATCTTTTCTAAATCTATTTTTTTCTCAATACATGCCGTTATTATTTCTTCAAAAAATTCATTTGCTATTACAATGTAATCAACATTATCTTGTACCACTGTCAGTTCATCCAGTGAGTACAATGGTTTACCTTTATAAGATGTCTCTGTTTTTTGAGAACATATATATCCCTCAATATTGCAATCCTTAAAATAATCCATCAAAATATAATATTCTGTTCTTTCACCGACTCCCCATATAAAAATTTTTTTCATCTCTTGTCTCCTAATAAATTATTTTTTTCTCAGCTATTCCTTTTTGAATCAACCATTCCCGTACAGCATTACATATATTTCTATTCTCTATAGCTATCACTATGCATTCATAATCGCTATTATCTATACAGTCAATGTTTTTTACCCTGTCATCACCCAGTACTTCAGCATCTCTGTCAACCCATAATACTTCTCTACAATATTCTGACTTTTCTAACTGTTTGTAATACGTTTTTCCAACTGCACCTGCTCCATATAAGATAATACGAGCTTTTGGGGGAACTTTTTCAAATGGAAATAAAAAATCTCTTGCATAAAAATAGTCATTATACTTCATTTTTCGCAAATTGACGGAATACATATAAAAGTACTCTATCTGCTTTCTAAACATCTCATAATAATATGAATCTCTAAATGAGTCTAATAAACAGTTATATAATTCATATACTTCCTCAAAAAAAGAGGATCTCTTTATATAAGGAGCAATTTCATTATTACGCTGTCTATGCATATAATAGCACTGTCCCACTACCTGTAAATCTTTTATATGTAAAAGCATAGGGTATGTCATTGCGACATCATCACCATAATGAATTTTTCTATTCTCTACTCCTTGTTTCAATACCTCTCTCAATTGACTGGTTTTCATAATTTTAGTGCATAATGTGCACTCTATCCCCGGAGTATTTCTTGAAAAGTCCCATATCATTTTAGGAAAAACGGCCATTTCTATTGCATTCCTGTCATAATATCCGATATCTATAATATGAGGCTCTCGTTTTATTTTTTCTTCACTATAATATCGGCTGATTTCAAAAGTTATCATGTCAATATCTTTTTGCATTGCATCTAATGCATATATATATGCATCTTTTAAGATAAAGTCATCTGCGTCCACAAATGTAACATATTTTGTATTACAATTCCTAATTCCCTCCTCTATTGCACTAATTACACCTCCGTTCTCCTTTTTTATCAGCCTTATTCTGTCATCATTTTTTATCAGTTCTTGGCATATTGCATTGCTTTTGTCCGTGGAGCCATCATCAATAACAATAATATCTATATCAGAATATGATTGATTTGTAATACTATCTATACATTGCTGAATGTATTTTTCTTGATTATACAGCGGAATCACAACAGATAATAATCTCATAATAATTACCTTAATAAACTTTATTACGAATACCCTACAGTTACTTACTATGGAACAACTCTATCCGACTACGAATAATATTTAAATTATTTCTTTAATATTTGTATCAAAAATATATGGCCATAGTGGTGTTATTACATTATGAAATCCATTTTTAACTAATGCTTCCAACACACTTTTTTCACTCTTTTGGCTAATTCCTACTATTACTAATGTATCTTCCTTTCTATATGTATAATTATTAAATCCCCATACTTTTCTTTCATCTGAATTCATACTATTTGTCACCTCTGTGACTATATAACCTACATAGTTAATATTATTGTTTTCTAACAAGAATGTAATATATTTTGAATAATCTCCTGTCCCCATAATAACAACATATCTAAATTCCATAATTTTTTTACGTTCAATGCTACTCAAAATATAATTTTCTTTAAATAACTTAAATACCTTACATTGATTTTCTATAAATCTTTGCTCTCTACATGCTAATCTCTTTTTTAGTTTTTGCATTCTATCGCAGTATTCATCAGAACTCATAAATTTATATTCACTAATTCTCGAATACAAATAGTCTGAACACCTTTTTCTAATATATTCATGATACATACCTTTACTGTACTTATCATATTTTTCCATAAAATCAATCATATGATAGGCATGAATGTTATTGTTTTCAAAAGCACCTGCAATCTCTTTCGTCCAAGATCCGGCATGCATATATCTATACAATGACATCTGACAGTTAAAATAATAAATTTCCCCCTTACATAATGCATATAATTGCATCGGTATATCGCCTACATCACATGCTGGAAATTCAATATCTCTAATAAACGCATCCTTTCTTATAACAAGTGAAGCGGTAGGCAAATTTCCTTGAGGCTGCAAAATAATCTCATCTCCAGCGAGATACCTATTTTCATTGTAAGGATTATAATCTTTCAATACACCTGTTTGACAATCCAACCAATATGCTCCATGAGCTGTCATACTGCACTCGGGATTTTGCTCCATAAACTCGATCTGTTTTTGCAATTTGTTGGAATCAATCCAATAATCATCTCCCTCGCACCAGGCAACATATCTTCCAACGATATGCTCCTTATATAACTTATCCATGATTTTTTCACGCTCCGGGGAATTATATATATTACATGACGATATATATATATCAAATATTTCAGGATATTTTTTTTCATACTCTCTTAAAATATCTGAAGTTCCATCTGTAGAAGCATCATCATACACAAAAACATTATATGCATAACTTGTTTTTTGCATTAAAAAACTTTCTAATGCATCCCTTATATAGTCAGCATGATTATATGTAAGACAGAAAACGGTAATATCAATATTCAATTCTATAACCCTTCCAATTCCATTTTCAAATCAGCATTTTTTAACAAATCTCGTATATACACTATTGATGAAAATCCCATGTCGGTAAGTTCTAATCTAATTTTCTTACTATTTATAATAGGAGTTATTATAATCAATTCATTTTTTTCATATTTATTCAAATTTTTCAAAGTATAAACCGGAATTCCATTAAATGATGTATTCTTATAATGTTGGTCTAAAATATACGATATTTGATAACCATTTTCTTGTAACTTTTGCGTAAGTATTTGCCCAACTGCTGCAATTCCATATATGACGATTTTTTTCCCTTCTGTATGCGCCTGAATATTTTTAATTATGGAATCTGTATTATTCAACATTTCCGTAATTATACGCATTTTATAATTATCAGTTTTATATGGAAATAATTGTCTTTTTACCGTATCAAGCCCGCCAGACCAATCATGTACTACCGGATGTTTTAAAATAGGATCTGCCATTACCTTTTTATATTCTCCATAATAAGGGTGTTCCGGATTTCTTATATCTGTCAGCCACGCTTCTTCCTCGCTCTGAGCTCCCCAAGATTCATATGGTCTTAATCTTATATAATCAGGGTTATATTCCTCAATACATTTTTTTACAAAGTCAGGCATTGTCCGAAAGTTCTGCTCCTGAACTACCGTTGCAATTTCAAAGAAATTAATAATTCCCTTCTCTCTAAGCGAACGAATAAATTTCAAATTACTTTCCACCTTAGAAATTGGCAGGCTTGTTCCAGATAAATATCGATAAATTGATTCATCAAAGCTCATCACTGAAATGGCCACTTGTAAATTATATTTACCTAAGTTTTCAATTTGTTTCCAATGCTGCTCATCAAATAATGAACCATTACTTTCCAAAAAAACCTCTACTTCTTCCGGCGCAGCTAATGGTTTCCAATTTGCAAGAATATTTAACGTATGCTTGCTACAAAATAATTCACCGCATCCATTGGCACTTATCTTTTTTAAATGAGGTAACAGCGGTTGTACTCTCTCTTCAATTTTTGCATAATATGCTTCTAAATTTTCGTTTTTTTCTTCCAACATACACTTGTGAATACCACAACTGGTGCATGCATAATTGCAAACTCTCTCAAATCCCAAATATAGTTCTGTCGGATATTTCGGAGTATCTTCATATTCCAACATATGTTTTTCCAACTCATTCATAGCTAAATATGGGCAGGCATCTACTTTGCACAATGAATAATCCCCACATGTCAGTCTATTGCGTATCTTCTCAGCCTCTTCACTATGATACACTTCATAAACTGTATTATCCTGTAGATTTCCTATATATCCATCTTCAGTCCATGAGCATTGCCGTACATTCCCTTTGTAATCATATATTTGAAACCAGTTAAGTCCTCGTTCACATATTCTTTTCATATAATCCTCACTTTTTATATATCTAGTGTTCCTAATTAACTATTACCTTTTTCTTAGCCAAATACTACTTCCTCCAGGATTTTTACAATGAAGACGGCATCTTTTTCATGGCGTTTGTACATCATGTCATTAAAAAATAATATTTCATACTCCCTACTGTTCATTAATAATGCTCTCAAAATAAATGCCTCATTATAACACCTTCCTTGTCTTAACCACTTTGGGGGATATATGAATGGGTAAAATATATCATGGATATGAATTATTACCCCACTCTTTATTCTAGGGAGTATTTGAAAATATTCTGCTAATACATCTCCTCCCATTCTTGCGACATGCGAGGAGTCAATAAAAAGAATATCTCCCATTTCCAGTTCATCAAATTTTTCCTTATCAATGTTTTGAACAAATTCTTTATATAATGTAACCTCTTCTATGTCTTTTAGGGTCTGAGTTAAACGATCAGGATATGGTTCTATACATATAATTTTACATTCCGTCAAGTATTTCTCTCTTACATCCAACGCCAACGCTGTTGAGTAGCCACTCCCTATTTCAATTATTCTTTGCGGCCTATATTTGCGTAATATACCGTAGTATAAAATAGCATCCGCTTCGTCAAACATCCCATTTTTCAATTTATATCTGTTTTCTTTTGGGTCTATTTTATAATCCTCATAAAAAGAGCAATAGAAACGTGATAAATCTTCCAAAAGTCTTATTTGATTTTCTTCATTCAAGTTAATGTCCTTTAAATTAGACAAGTCAACCTCATCTTGATCCTCTATACTATTTTTCGTAACATACGGAGATTCATAATGATTCAATGGATAAAAGCACTCCCAAGTCCATTCTTCGTCCTTTTCCGGTATACATCTCTTGATTCTTTTTACAAAATCAAGCCATTCAAAACTGACAACAGTTATAAAATGTTCCTTCAATATGTCATATTCTTTTTCAACATTTTGTGCAGGGGTAATGATACAAATAAATTTTTCATCAAATTTTAGCAATTGTGTTATAGATACCAATTCATATTTATCTATTGAGACATTACTATTTCTATCACACACAGCTTCAATTTGTATTCCAACTTTTTCTAAAAACGAAATTGTATCCCTTCCATTTTTTCCACACCCATAGATACATACATGACGCTCTTTCATTTCCAAAATTTTTTCAAGAAATTGTTCCAACGACATTTATAATAATCCCCCTGTAAATCAATTTTTAACGTTCTATAACATATTGTATATATTGTCTAAAACCTACCATATAATTTTCTTTAACTGCTTGATTGTTGTTGATTTGTATTTGCATTTTTTTACATCTCATTTCAGTAAATTCTTTATCAATAATCAATTTTAAGTCTCGTTGTTCAAAACACTCACGCTGTTCATTATAGTATAATAATTGATTCGTGTATTCTATAACATCAATTAATTTTGTACTGAATACAGGTTTAAAGAAAGGAATTTTCACCATTTCACAATGATAATCATATCTACTTATACTATTTTTTTCTCTATCAATTGATATTATTTCCTTGCAAGAAAATGGAAACATAAAAACTTTTCCATTAAATATTTTTCCATAAAAACTTTCGATATAATCATCTGCACATTCTTCTTTTCTTTCTCCATATGGGAAAGTCCGCCACTCATTCTTTTTTAAATTCAATTTCAATATTTTGGAAGCCGCCGCTGGTGTAAACCAAACCTCCTCTTTCTCATAATCCACAATGGCCTGACTATATTGTTTCTTTCCAAACCTCCATTCTTGTTGCTGTGTTTCTCCCGTTGCAACATTTATTTTTAGAATGCCATCTGCTGTCCATGGAATACAATATAAGTAACCATTATAGTAATATGCATCACTATACTTTTCCTCATGATTACTCCTGACATCCAATGTTCTAATATCTTTTGTATCCATGTCAATCAATATAACTGAATCAATATCACAAGGTATAACATAGAGATAATGGCTTTGATATATTCCTGCTGCCGTACACTTAAGGGACACAGAATCCTCTATCCATTTGTATTTTAGCGGAATATACTCAATTTCAAATGTATTCAAATCTACAACTGCTATATTTTCTGCCAATTGCGGTATGAACCATGCTTTCTCCTTATATACAACACATGTCCTATATAAGTACGGTATGTCTTTTTCCTTTTCAAAGCAAGTAATATAATGTAAACATTCTGTCTTACAATCATATTCATATAATTCATTATTTTGGGCAGATGCAATATACAACTTTCCGTTAAATTCTACTCCGCATGACAAAAGTGGGGTTTCCTTATTATTATCTATTGTGTTTCTCTTAATCATAGCATCTCCATCTTATGAGCCATTTTAGTTCACATGTCTATAATTTTACTATTATAAAATCCAATCCTCTAATTTAGCAGATCCTACTTTCCATGCATAATAATAATTTTCTTCCAAAACATTAAACCTCATAAATGCACAATATGAGCATAAATGATATGGTGAATCCAAGAGTCTGTTAATTTGCCATCCATCCATATCTGTATTATATATATCTATTGTATTGCATCTCTTATTTTCACATATATTAATATTATATTTTTTCTCCAATGTTTCCATCAAAAAAGGTATTCCACATGAAAGTGTTCCTTCTATAAGATTAATGCATTTGCAGCAATTCTTATATACTTCCTCAGCATTCCAATCTCCCTTACTATTGATTGCTTTCCGGAATTCATATACAGGCGGTGTAAATTCATACCGGATATTATGCTTAGATAATATTTGTTCTATTGTCCGCTTTACTTTTCCAGTTTCAGGATACAGAGTAAATACAAACTGCACATCTAACCTTCTGCATAGCATCAACAAACTTTCTTTAACTTTACTAAGTAGTAACCCATTACTATGTATCTGCAAATTTGCATCTGGAAATTTTTTTCTTGCAATTGTTACTAATTCATACAAATCAGGATGCAATAACGGTTCTCCACCAAACAATTTAAAATTTTTTATTCCGGAAAATTTTATTAACAACTGGTTACAATCTTGCTCAAACTTATCAACATCCATCATTGTTTTATCATTTATATTAGCGCAAACCGAGCAACCATTGCAGTTCAAATTGCAAAAATCAACAACTCTACACTCCAGATACGGCATTCTTGGTTTATTTATATCCATTCTTATTGCTAATGGCATATCAAAATCATTATACATAAACTTATAAGTATACTCAGGCACAAAATAAACTTTGTTTTTAACATTTAATTCGTTCAACTGAGCCATGATTTCATCTAAATATTTTGTTGCACAGATATAAATATCATATTTTTCTATTTTTTCTAATTGATATGCACTTATAATCTTTATGCCTTCCACATAGCTTCCAACTATTGCATTATTATCACAATAATACTCAACTTCTATGTTTTCCAGTCCTTTACATTTGCCTTCAATCATTTGTTTAAACCTTTTTCCTTCATTGCCTGCTCCAAAAATAATTATCTTTTCCATTCTAATTCTCCCTTATATTTTCACTTATCATTACCCTAATAGCATCTATCACCGCTTCATTTTCAAGCTTAAATACCTCTCCTCCAAGCTCCCATGGTGTTTTTAAATAATCAACTCTCATCTTCTTCTGTAATATAATCTCCAATTTTTAATAATATCCGCTCACTATTCTCCCGCTAATACCTGATTTAACAATCTCGTAAATTTCTGTCTTCCAATTTCATTCAAATGTTCATAATCATAAAAATACTCTCTTAACTGCATTTTCTCTGAAAAATCATACATCTCCACAATATTATTTTTATAATATTCATTAATCGCATTATAAAAAAGTTCTTTCTGTTGTATAATATATAATTTCTCTTTTTCCTTCACCCCCCCCAAAAAAATCGGTGGAATAATAAGTATAATCCGCATGTGTCTTAATTTTTTGACTAACAGTTCAAATATATCTTTATTTTCTTCTATTGTTTTTTTATAGTTTTTCTTCCAAACTTGCGGTAATTCTTCCTTCACATATTCTATCACGTTTTCATTTTTAGGAATTTCTCGTTTCCAGATTCTATTTTACCAAAACTTTTTCCCAAAAAATTCCATCGATGCAAGATAATCTCTAATCGTAGAATTATGCGAGTAATTTGCGTTATGCCAGTCTTCAAATCCTCTGCATGCCATTATTTGTCCTGTGTTAAACTGATATTCAGATAAAGACATATCATAATTAAAATAGTAATACGGGAAAACCAATAACGTGGTCTTGAAACGTTTCTTTTGAAAACATTCTGCAATTTTATAACAATAATATAAATCCAAACCGTGCCAGGAGCAGTCAATGCATTCTAAACATAATTTATTGAAATCAATTCCTCTCAATGAATAAGATAAGCCCAGACATATACTGTCTGCCTGTTTTTTGTTTCTATTTCATTTAACAAGTCTTTTTTCAAATCAGGAATAAAATCTATCCCCGGTACACAAAACAATCGAGGAACAACAATTTTATCACGTTTAATTCCTTTTCTCTGCAACATCTCAACAATTTCTTTTTGAGTGTTTTCTTTTTCCGCCTGAATAATAATGTAATCAAATGAATAGTTTACAATATCATCCGGATAAATGTATTTCATTCCTTGAAGATAATCTTCGGTATGTATCGAATCGGAAATTCCTATGAGCTTACAATGTTCACTAATATAAGACTATATTTTGACTCTTATTTCCCTATTTGCAATTCCATATAATATAATTTTTTTCATATTTCCAACCTTATCTTTACCTCTATATCAACTTCGCTTTGAGACATAAATTGCCAGAATATTTGTAAGTACTCTATGGATTCTGCGTTGTCTCTCTTGATGATCATAAGCTAGGATATATGTTGAAAAATTTTTTCAACATATATCCTAGCTTATTCAATATAAAATCACTGTTAAAACTCGTTGTATATGCCCATGCATTTTTGAGCAAAACTTTATCTTCCTATATCAATATATTTTACCTTTAGATAATATTTTTCAACTACACATCCTCGTTATCATACTTGCTTCTTTATCATAATTTCTATGGCCTCAATCAGCGCTTTATTTTCTAACTTAAATACTTCTCCTCCCAGTTCCCATGGTGTTTTCGAATAGTCAACTCTAATTTTCTTTTGTAAGATAATCTCACCACCATCGATTTGAGATGTTACATAGTGAACCGTACACCCTGTATAAGTCTCTTTGTTTTTCATCACAGCTTCATGCACATGTACACCATACATTCCTTTCCCTCCATATTTAGGCAATAATGATGGATGAATATTGATAATATTTATATTACATTTTTCAATAAATTCCGCACTTAAAAAGGACAACCATCCAAGCAAAATAATTAAATCTGTGTTTGGCGGAATGCTTTCTAATAATTGCTGTGTCATATAATCTTGATTTTTTCTTCCTATCATTATATACTCTATATTATTTTCTTCAGCCTTTTTTATTGCACCGCATTCTCTGTCAACAATAAGCTTTGAGATCGTGTATCCTATCGTATTTTGATTTTTTACTGCAAATTCAAAATTCCCCCCACCAGATGATGACAATACGACTATATTAAACAATGTCTTTTTCTCCCTCAACATATATTTCCGGTTTTTTTAAAATAAAATTGCTGTTAAAGCTTGTTGTATATGCTCCTGCATTTTTGAATAATATTTTATCCCCGGGTTTCAATTCTTCTTTCCCGTCAATACGTCCAAAAATATCCTTTTCCATGCATGTAGCACCACATATGATTTGTTGCTCTACTTTCTTTTCTCCGGAGCCATATACTTCCATAATGGATTCTCTATCTACCATAAATGGATTTATATGCAACAATGTGCCATCTACTGTAACAATTCTTTTATTTAAAATATTCCTTACATTATCAACTGTAGTCAAATATTCAACCGCTGTAGCCACTACAGATGCACCAGGCTCAAGAATAAGCATAGTTTCCTTTAAGTCTATTCCTTTTCTTAATTCTCTGGTAATTGTTTCAGCATATTGACTCATCCTAGGTTTTCCTGATACCACCTGGCCCCCAAAAAAACCTCCTCCTATATCGATATACTTTAGCTTTAAATGATATTTTTCAATTATTTCTATCGCCTTATGCGCCAGTGTCTCAAATACCTGCAAACTGCGTGTTTTTGTACTGGTATGCATATGCAATCCTTCAACGTCAATACCATTACTTTGCAAAACCTCTATAGCCTGACCCACTTCTCCATTTTCATAATTAAATCCGAAACGCGAAAACTCCCTATTACTGATTTCCTTTTGCCCAGGACATTCTCTTTCAAAATCAAAATTTACTCTAATCCCAAAGTTTCTCTGTCCTCTTGCTAATTTACATACTTTATAGATTTCCTGCATATTATCAAGATTAACAATTGCATCCCTTTGCGATATGATGCTTTCTAATATTCTTCCCTTCACTGGACCATTACAAATGATTTTTTTATCCTCAAAGCCCATTCTCTTTGCAAAATTATATTCTTCACAAGAGACAACTTCTGCATACCAGTTCCGTTCTTTTACTAGCTGCAATATTTCATTGCAATTATTTGTTTTTACAGAATAGCCTATAGCTATGTTCTCACCATAATGAAATCGAAAATTTTTTTCGATTTCATCACAATTTTGGGTAAATTTGTCTTTTTTTATAATATAACAAGGTGTTTCATACTGTTTCATTTTTTCCCTCTAAAATAAATGGTGTCAAATCAACAAACCTAATATCTTTATGCATTATTTTCCCATATCTCACACCTTCCAATTCACCATTCAATTTTTCACCGCTCACCCATCTGATAATAGCGCTTGGCAAATCTGCACCCGCCAAATAACTAAAAGGATATCCTCCGCCAAATCGAGCATTCATTTCTAACAAATATATTTTTCCATTTGAAACAAAAGCATCTACATCCAAGTTTCCTATATGTCCCAATATTTTGGCCAAATGCTCTGAGAATTCATCCATTTCTTTATTTTTAATTATTTCAGCACAATCTGTTTCTCCGGCTCTCAGCCCGTATTTTTTCTTTGCAATTGCTCTCTGAAAATTACCCTGTAGGTCATTTATAATGTCAATTCCATACTCCTGCCCTACCATCCGTTCCTGAATCAATACACTATTTTCTATATCCGCATCTGATTCATATTTTAAATACGTTTTTCTTATATCCCTTTTGCATTTTTTATAAAGTGTTTCTAATTCCTCAAGATTATCTGCACTATATATTTGTAATGACCCCATACCCCATCTAGGTTTTATTATAACCGGGAATTGCAAATTACCTGTTTTTAACTCATTTTTTGCTTTTTGCAAATCAATATATGTGCGAGGAGTGGTAATATTTTCACTTTTACAGAAGAGATACGTCTCCCATTTATCATTGCATCTTCTGATTACTTCACTATTCGATACAATTACACATATCCCTTCTTCCTCAAATTTTTTCTTATTTTGTGCTAATATCATTAAATCTATATCAAACAAAGAAATTAACATTGTAATGCTATATTTCTTACAATACGAAAGCAAAAAAGGTATATATTCCTCGGAATAAATTAATGGGGTAATGACGGTTCTGTCTGCATATGCAAAAGCTGTGGAAAAAGGACTACTGTTTCCTACATGGACTTCTCCATTGCCCTTTAATGCCTTTTTAAAATATTCTACAATATAGCCTCTTCTTCCCGCAGATGTTATCAATATATTCATGCTATCTTCCTTCTAGATTTCCTTCAACATATACATATTAGTGTCTTTGTTATTTTCTATTATTTTTTTAAATCCATTTTTTTCATAAAACTTTATTGCCCTATAATTCTCTTTTAACACTTCCAAACGTATATTTGCCATCTGTTTTTCTTTGGCAATTAACTCACATTTTTTAAGTATTCTTTTTCCAATATGAAGCCCCTGATATTCTTGATAAACTTCTAATAAAGAAATATATGCTTCTTGTGTCTTCTGATTATTTGCATACATAGCTGCATAACCTAATATCCCATCATTGCTACTTGCAACGATAAACTCTGCATTACTATCTATTTTACTAAAAAAGTACTAAAATCTATTTTGCTCAAAGACCTCAGTATATAAACACTTTCGCATTTTAATATAGCATCTTTCTTCTTTTCTCTATCCTGTATTACACGTATCTCAACAGCAATTTCACCATCCATATGACTACTCCTCTGCGATTTTACATATAATGTCAATAATCCTATCAATATCTTTTTTCTTCAATTCCTCGTAAAACGGAATTGTCATCACTCTTTTGGCTAAATCTCTTGCATTATCCAATTTGTCATCTCTATATTTATTTCGGAAGCAAGCCTGATCTGCCGTTATTGGATAAAAATACTTTCTTGAATAAATATTGTTTTCATGAAATCTATCATACAGTTCATCTCTGCTAATTCCATAATCATCCTGGACTATAATAGGAAAATAAGCAAAATTATTCGTTGCCTCCTCTCTCTTCGAAAGGAAACGTATTCCCTTTACTTTGCCTAATTCTTTCATGTAATAGTTATATCGTTCTTCGCGCTTTTTAAATGCCGCATCTATATGTTTCAAATTGCATAATCCCATGATGGCACAAAATTCATTCATTTTTGCATTGGCTCCCACTGAGGTTACCAACTCTTCTCCTCGTATTCCAAAATTTTTTAAATTATATAATTTTTCATACAGTTTGCGATTCGAAAAGGTTACTGCGCCACCTTCTATAGTGTTATAAACTTTTGTGGCATGAAAACTAAACACCGACGCATCCCCATAATTTCCGATTCCTTTTCCCTTGTATTTCACTCCAAAAGCATGAGCTGCGTCATAAATTACTTTGAGATTATATTTATCGGCGATTCGTTGAATCTCTTCAACATTACATACATTTCCATAAACATGAACCGGCACAATTGCTACTGTATGTTCCGTAATTAAATCTTCAATCTTTGTTTCATCAATTGTTCCATCTTCAGTTTTTACATCACAAAATACGGGGTTTAAACGGTTTCTAACAATCGCATGCGTTGTGGAAATAAAGGTGAACGGTGTTGTAATTACTTCTGCCCCTTCCGGAAAATCAAATGCCTGAATCGCCAGTTCCAAAGCCATGTGTCCATTTACCATAAGAGATAATTCCGGCACACCTAAATATTCCTTTAGTTTCTCTTCTAATTGTTTATGATACGTTCCCATATTGGTAAGCCAATGGCTATCCCATAAAGGCTTGATTGCTTCTATATATTCCTCATAAGCAGGCATTGTCGACTTTGTAACCAGAATTTTTTCTTCCATGTCTATTTCTCCACAAAAAACTTCACATTTTCATGTGAAGTTTTATCTTATCACGCTATTTGTGACTCCCTTCACACCTCTATGCTGCCATCCTTGCAGCTCGGTTTTATTCCTTATTATTATATCGGTTCGGTTGTCACATTTCTTTAGGTAAGCTACTGCAGTAGTTGCAGCACTCCCTGATTCTTCTGATTTGCCTGTGCCATCATGACCTGTCCCACTTGTGTCAAAATATTCTGCTTTGCATATTCTACCATCATTTTTACCATATCCGTATCCCGGATTCTGGATTCGGCCGCCTGGGTATTTTCTACCACATTATCGAGATTTTTAATCGTGTGCTCCAGACGATTCTGGTAGGCTCCCATGCGGCTCCGTTCTTCACTGACGTAAGTCAAGGCTTTTTTTAATGAGGTAATTGCACTGTCTGCGCCTGCTGTCGTACTCACATTCACGCCATTGATTCCCAATGCTCCCGTAGAGATAGACGGAAGATCAATCTTCATATGCTGTCCGGCTTCTGCACCAATCTGTAGTTCTATGGTTACCGGATTCCGGAACAGACTGGTATCATCGGCGGAATACGCCGTGCCCTGACCAAATTTCCCGTAGTCATCATGTGCTGTCACATTGAAAGCTGAATTTCTCCAATTCGGCCAGGTGGCACCTTTAGTTCCTGTCGGTGCACTGTCTTTGGATCTTTCATCATAGACGATCAGTTTCTGAGAATTTGCCGGATCAACAGTTAATCTCGTATAATGACCCTGTGGATTTCCATTGTTCGTTCCCCGCACGATACGATTCACCAGATCCGCCGCATCTGCCGCACCTTTGATACCTATGTTATAGATGTAATGTTCTCCACTGGTATCTATACTGTTCGTGTTACTATCCGTAAAACGGATACTGTAATGGTTGGTGCAGGTGCAACAGGTCGTATAGAATCCATTATCCACCAGGTCATCGATCATACTCTGGGATCCATCAAATGCAGAGAAATCAATTGTTGCAGCCTCATGATTAATGGAGGCGGTTCCGGTAGTGCCGTCTGCCAGCTGGTATGTCTCGTTGGTAGTATATGTCTCTCCCATATTTCCGTTGGAGCCCATCGCTGCCCATGCAGGCATGAACCCCTGGATCACAACATTACTTGTGGTGTCTATTGGCGGAATATCTTTTCCCTTTAATACCTGAATTTCGTTAAAGGTTGTCCTATTACCGATTCCATTGATTTCTTCCTTGATCTGGGCAATTTCTTTCTGAATATAGGAACGGTCTTCATCTGTCAGCGTACCATTTGTTGCTTTGATGCTTAGTTCCGTGCTGCGGTGCAGCATATCCTGCACTTCAGCCATAGCGCCATCTGCAATCTGTACCATGGAGATACCATCCTGTGCATTTGCGAATGCCTGTGTCAGTCCACGGATCTGGCGGCGCATTTTTTCAGAAATGGCAAGGCCTGCCGCATCATCTCAGAATTCCCTCTTCCCTGAAGTTATGGATACTTCCCTGTATCCTTGTAATATGCCATATAGCATATATCGGACGATAAGAGAAAAAGTTTATCGCAAAAATGATAATTGCGATAAACTTTTCTTTATACTCTTTTTATGAATTTTCTGAGATCTCTTCTATTATAAGATCCCTGTCTTCTCCAAATATCTTAGCATTATCCAATGCTTCCTGTAATGTACAATTTGTGTTCTCCATAGTGTTCTTTATAATATTTGTTGAACTTCTAATCGAGCATTCTTTTGCATACTCTTTTGCATAATTCTCTACCGCTTCACACATGGTCTCATTTCCTCCTTTCGACTCTTTGTAGTGTCTTACTCACAATCTTTTTCTTCTCTTTACTTAATCCCAGCGCATCCATAGCCTGCTCCATTGTCAAACTCATATTTTTCATAAGATTTTTAACATTCTCAACTATATTCTCTTCCACTGCGTCATCAATCAATCCCTGTACACCTTCACACATATTTACACTCTCCTCTTCATCAAATGCGAATTCCATATTGGTATATTCGTCAATCACCATTGCCGCTTCTCTCCTCAAGCCACGAAAACGTGGATTATCCTTCAACAAGCTTTTAATTTTTCCCTTATCTTTGGAATATTTAATAAAGCTCATCACTTCCCGCATACTGGTCTGGAACTTTTCCAGATCCTCATCTGTTAAGGTTGCCGGTTGGATCAGATGGATTTTATAATCCTGTACCAAATCCATGATCTCCGGAGGCTGTTCTTCCATCATTTCATGTAACGACAATGGATCATCCCATTTCTTTGCTCCGAAGAAAATAACCAGTGTAATTACCGGAACAATTTTGTCCTCTTTATAGAGTCCGGACAAATATTCATCTCCGCTATGTCCCCTATGATCCTCCTGCTTCAAATGTTTTCTGGCTATTTCCTCAACCTGTTTTCCATACTGCAACGCATCGTAGATAATATTTCTGACCGGCATAGCATAGTGAATTCTGGTCTGATCTTCAATTCCCAATAATAAATACGTTGTCCTCGCATCCTGTTTTATTGTTACACTTTTCAGAACATCCCGGTATTTTTGAACGATCTCCTCACCTTCCGTCCCACCAAACGGAGTAGCTATTTCCGCCGTATCCAGCGGTTGTAATTGTTCCGGATCAATCACTTGTTTTCCATTGTAAATGTAGAAGTTAAATGCATCTGCAAATATCTCATTTTCTCTCATATACGCCCTCGTAACGCCATCCGCTTTTCCCATAAAATTTCTCCTTTCCCTTTCCAACACATAAAAATATCCGTACTAATACCTTTTTTGTGCAATGAAATCGTTGGTGACTCACCGGAATAAAATATTTTGCGAATTAATAAGAATTGTTTTTGATATCAGAAATATTTCTGTGAACTAACAATAGCACACTGTCTGCCGGAATGCAAGCGGAAGTTGAAAGCTCCGGCCGCCGCTTTCTTACAGCAGTTGCCGGAGCTGATAGTCTTGTATCATTACAGGTTTTGTCTTTTGCATGAAATCCGTCACAAGAGGCATGGCATCACCGTAGTAAGCGTCATAATCTTCTGTGTGAATGTGCTCTTTTTTTACTTCCTGTATCTGCGGATATTCTGCTATTTTCTCCCGAATTTCACATTGGCACTGGGAAAATGCAGCTTCTGTCTCCGGGAACAGGTAGATGTCTACCTGCACTTTATTTCCGTATTCCGTGAAAATTTTCAGATTGTCCTGAAGCTTTTGCTCCGCAGCAGTCTGATCCTCCAGATAAGTACCCAGTCCAATGCCATAGAGCATCCTTCTGTATTCCTTCTCCGTCTTTTCGGAAGTCTTTTCCTGTTCCATGACATGGATACGGTCCTGCCATAGGGCTGCTGTATCCTCTCCCATGAATTCCGTCAGGTGTTGTGCGTATACCCGCTTCCGGTTCTCCGAGTCCACGACAATCGTATCTGCGTACACCACTCCCGGCATATCCACATAATATTTCATATTGGAATATTCTCTTGCATTCTCTCTGCTATATTCCTCCGGTGCAAAAGGCGATACATAGATCAGCTGATCCGTATAGTTCCGCAGATTTTCCGAGTAGAAAAGCGGTAATACGCTGACGGCCGGATTCCAGGAATCGTACGGGTTCTGGATAACAACGATTTCAGGACGAAGCAGTTCTAAATATTCTGCCGTCATTTTTCCGGCATCCGTCATTTCCACCTCTGACGGAAATTGCATTTCTGTGATGGCATCCGTCCTTGAGGATCCGTCGTAGTCTTTATAATAATATGGTACCGGTGCAACGATTACATCACACTGCGGATCCTTTTTTGCCCGCTTCCATATCGGTTCCATACGCTTCCAGTCCTGTGACCTCACCGGCAGGCATAACACTGTCTTCCGTGACCAGACCTGTTCTACCAGCACTTCTCTGATTTCTTTCAGGTTCTGCTGTAATGCCGGGATCTCGGTGTCCTGCGCACTTTCATAAATGCGGTACAACACCTCACAATATTGCTCCAACAGTGGTACGATCGGGCAGTCCTCTACCTGCATCTGTTCCAGAAGATTGCCCATGGTGATGGCCAGCTGTTGGCCGGTAGTGATCATCTCCGTAAAAGCTTCTGCATCTCCCCGGTGGATTGCCGGTGCGATCTGTTCCGTCCGATGCTGTAGTTCCTCCATTGCTTCCCGGAGCATTTCCTTGTAGGCAAATTGGCGATGGGCGTTTTCCTCCTCCGTGCGATGCCGTACTTTTTCCATCTCTGGGTGAAAGGCCGGCAGTTCGAAGTCCAATACTTTTTGCAGATTTTTCTTCTGTCCTTCGAAAAACGGATAGTTATGTGCTCCGGCATCCTTTACCAGTCGCAGATAGTCTCCGTAGCGCATCCGCAGCATCTTGTCATAATATCTCGGAACCGGCATCGTCATGTATTCATAGGGCAGATACACAGGATTCTCATAGTATTCCTTCGGAAAACGATAGTAATTTCCCTTTAGTCCCCAGGGAAACAACTGCGTCAGCAGTTTAGCTTCCGCCTTAGGTACCTCGGCAAATAATTTCTCCATCTCTCCGTAGAGCATCCGTCCCATAGCTACCGGATCCACAAGACGTTCTAACTTCTTTCCCAGTCGTTCCTCCAGTGACTGTAGATGTCTCTCCTGATCCGCCGCTCTCAGTTTTCCCTCTACAATGCTATCTGCTACGCCCAGCAAATATTTGCACAGGGTTCTTCGCTGTTCTTCTTTCTCTTCCTCCGGATACACATAATCCAACACAAAGATATCCACGCAGGCTATGTACGGAAAATTATGGAACTTGCGGAGATGTTCTTTTTCAAAGCAAAAATGATTTCTTCCGACGACTTTTCCCATGAACAGCCAGAAGTCCTTCTGGTTCCGGTAGGTCTGCACCGCAAAGCCTTCCGCCATATCCGGTACCGCTTCTGTCAGGAATCTCTGATAATCCTTGCGTTTCATCACGATATCCATATCGTCATCCCAGGGCACAAATCCACCGTGACGCACGGTTCCCAACAGAGTGCCCCAGTCTGCGAAATAGGTGATTCCATGCAGTCTGCATACCCTGTCAATCTCTGCCAGCACTTCCAGTTCCGCTGCCCACGCCTGTTTGACTGCTGCAGGCACCAGAAAACCACAGCGCACCTCATCCAGCAAAAAAGCATCCGGCATCTTACTCGTCATGATAATACCTCTACACTTTGCAGCATAACCGGTTTGGAAGCTTCTTTCATGTGCTGGGCACTCTTGCCACCATCTCCGTAGAAAGCATCTGCCACTTTCACAGTATCTGCTTCCCGGTCGGCAGGTTCTATCTGAAGCCAGTCCTCACCCTGATATTTTTGGAGGATTTTCCGGTATCCCTGTAAAACCTCAGGGATTCTGGATTGCAGTCGTTCTTCCAGTAGATCATCCTGAAGCCACAGGATATGTATTTTATCTGACTGTTCCCGGAAAATTTCCAGACTGTCTTCCATCTTGCGAAGCATTTTCTCTTTGTGCTCCATCAGGCCATTTCCACTGATATAGTAGAGCAATACTTTTTTGTCTTTCCAGTCATCGGGCAGATCCAGATTCGCTGTCTGCGTATCTTCGTCATAGATCCAGGTACCGTCTCCGGAAATCTTCTCTTCCCACTGAGGTCTGGTATCCTCGCCTGCCCAGTCACTGAGATAATTCACATAGCTCTGTTTCATAGCTTCCGATTGTAAGATGATCCGGTCTGCCCATACCACACCGGGCATCGGCACGAAATAGTTACGGCTCTTCAGCCCTCTCTCATCCTCGGGATTCATCTCATCAATCTTGAACCAGGGGATGTAGATCAGCTGCTCCGTATTCTTCCACAGCTCCGGTGCATAATAATTCGGATGAATTGTCACACTGTAATTCCATTCATCATAAGGAGCCTGAATGTAGATCACATCCGGATGGTTATTCTCCAGAAAATATTCGTTATATGGAGTGATCGGCACTTCCTCCGGGAACTGGTCACCATCATACTGCATCTCGCTGAATGCTCTTCCCAACTGTTTTTTATAATAATAGGGAAGAGGAACAACACGGACAATTGTATTTTCTTCCTCGCAGGCCGCCTTCCACACTTTTTCCATGTGTTTCCACTGTGTTACCCGATAGGGCATAAATACGATTTCCTTCGGAATCTGCATGGTTTCCGCAGCCTGCTGTACCATAGCCAATGCCTGATCCAAAATGGAATGAACCTCACCACCGTCAACACCTGCATTCTGTGAAACTACTTCATAGAGTTGATATGCAATTTCACAGTACTGTTCCAAACATCTTACTGTCTCGGTTCCTTCTCCCAATTTTTTTTCAATAGATTCACCGATACCAATGGCAACATTCTGAGTCTCCTGTAATAATTGACTGGCAGTATTGCGTTCACCACAGCCTAATAAGTTCTCTACTCCTTGATGAATCTGTATAAATAATTGAATACGTTGCAACAATTTTTTTTTAAAAGAGAGATTCTTTTTTCCCATCTCGGCTCTATTTACATATTGATAATTTGGTAATGAAATTCCTTGCTCTTTTAAAGCTTGTTCCCCTTTTTCAAAATAGGGATAGCCATGACTCCCTCCACTTCTCACACATTTCATGTAATCTCCGTATTTTAATGTGAGAATATGATCATAACCAATAGGAACCGGAATTTTTATGTTTTCAAAGGGCATATATTCACAATCTGCATAGCATGATTTGGGATATATATGACCACCATCATCCAAATGTCGTGCCATTAGGGCGATTTCATCTGATTCCTTTTCATCATATAATGCATATAGCGCACAAATTATTTTGTAAAGTTGTTTTTTTAGATTCCTCTTACGGTCTATTTTTTGCTTACAAATTTTTTCTATTTTGCTCAGCCATTCTTCACTCAATGTTTCCGGCACTTCTGAAAACCCCATAGTATCCGCAGTCATTTTAACCAGATTTATCACTTCTTTCTGGATTTTTTCTTCCTGCTTATCTCTGGTCACATAATCTAGTGGAAAAATATCCACTCCACAGATATATGGCATATTATGATGCTTTTCTAAAAAATCATTTGTTAAATTTACTACTGATGTATTATTTACTCTTGTCATAACATCATAATATTCATCTATAGTTTCATAATTAACAACTTCATATTCCCGGGGAAGGTCTTTTACTGCATATTTCAAAAATCTGTTATAGTCCTCTCGTTTCATAGAGATATCCATATCGTCATCCCATGGAATATATCCCCCATGCCGTACCGTTCCCAACAGCGTACCCCACTCAGCAAAATATTGAATATTATGTTTCGTGCATACTCTATCTATTTCATTCAGAACATCTATCTGTGCCGCCCAACAACATTTCATTCTGGCATCTACATAAAATCCTGATTTGATTTCATCTTCAAAATACGAATTAGGAAATTTCATCTCTATCACCTTTTACGAAAAAAGGAACCGGAAAAATCCGATTCCTTTTTGGTTTTAAATTTTCTCTAAGCGGTTAAGCTCTTAAGATTACTGCAGTAAGGACAGAACACCCTGGTTAGACTGATTGGACTGAGCCAGCATAGCCTGACCTGCCTGAGCAAGAATGTTGTTGTTAGAGTACTTAACCATCTCAGTAGCCATATCGGTATCACGGATAGCGGATTCAGCACTGGTGGTGTTCTCTACGACATTGTCCAAGTTGTTGATGGTGTGCTCCAAACGGTTCTGGACAGCACCAAGATCAGATCTCTGCTCAGATACATCCTGAATAGCAGCCTTAGCCCATACATTCAATCCTGCAAACATAGAAGAAGTAATTGCTTTTTTACCAACCTTATCTGCAGAAGCCTCTGTTGAGAAATCCTTAAATGCAGCGACAACTTCATCAGATGTTTTAAATTTAGTAACAGTGCCAGCAGATGCCAATTTATTAGCAAAAGTAGCTTTTCCTAACTTATCAACACCCATTTCTTTAACTTTTACAGTAATCTTGTTATTGGAATTAGATTCTGCTCCAACCTGTAAATCCACATTGCTGAAATCACCATTTAAAAGGCTCTTCTCATTGAAAGTAGTGGTCTGCTTTACACGGTCAATCTCAGTCATCAGCTGGGATACTTCAGAACCGATGTAGCTTCTATCCTGAGTGGTCAGAGTTCCGTTCTCACCCTTAACAGCCAGCTCGTTGATTCTCTGCAGCATATCCTGAACTTCGTTCAGAGCGCCTTCAGCAGTCTGTACTGCGGAGATACCGTCTTCAGCGTTAGCAGAAGCCTGTGTCAGACCTCTGATCTGTCTTCTCATTTTTTCGGAAATGGAAAGTCCTGCTGCATCATCTGCCGCTCTGTTGATCTTGTAACCGGAAGATAATTTCTCAGTGGACTTAGCCTGAGTTGCAGTGGTCAGACCTAACATTCTGTTAGAGTTCATAGCTGTAAGATTGTGTTGTACTACCATAATATATTCCTCCTTGAATTGACGAGCGCTTCCCTGCGCTCCGTTATCTGCGTTGGCAATGTCAGCTTCAAGTTCGCACATCCTGTCACTTTCATCGCCATTGTCTTCTGTCTCTCCGGCGTGCGAAACCTTGGATTCAGAAGAATGGTTAGGTAAGCAATTGTTTTATTTGCTTTACTTGATAAGTATATCGGAGAGGTTTTGGGAAACTTAACCCCCTTTTTGAAAAAAATTAGATTTTCTTATTCTAAATCATCCAGACCGGCACAATATAATTATCTCTGTCGATTGCGCTGAGTCCCGGTTTCATGCAAATGACCGCACCCTTTGTCCGGGGTATTGATGATTTATCCAGCAATTCAAATACTTTTACCAGCTCTGTTCCGGGATTGGACGTTTTTTTTATCTCAATAGGATTCAGTACTCCATCATGTTCAAGGACAATATCAATCTCTCTGGCATCTTTATCACGATAATAGTACATATACGGTTCCTTTCCGCAATTCAGGTAAGTTTTCATAATTTCCGCCACCACATAATTCTCCAGAATTGCGCCATTCATAGCACCGCTTTCCAATGTCTCCGGACTGCTCCACTTTGTCAGATAACATACCAGCCCTGTATCATAAAAATATAGTTTGGGTGTTTTTACAAGCCGTTTCAATAAATTATTAGAATACGGATGAAGATAAAAAATAATCCCAAGCGTTTCTAAAATTGTCAGCCAGTTCTTGGCCTGTATTTGATTAATGTCTGCATCTCTGGCAATTTCTGCCACATTGACCATCTGGCTGCATCTGGCAGCCACCGCCGTAATAAATCTGAGAAATTTAAGTGAATCTATGGCATCTGATAATTCTCTTACATCCCGTTCAATATAAGTAGACAGGTAACTACTATAGAAAATCTGACTGTTGCTGTTCGCACCACTCACAATTGCAGGCATGGTTCCTTTGAAGATCCGTTCAAAAATCTCCTTGGTGTCAGCTTCTTTTCTTCCTTTCTTTCTTTCTGCTAATGCCTCCATTTCTATCGTGAACGGTTCCACGTCTCCACCGGATATTTCCGCCTGAGATAAAGAAGTAAGAGAAAGCACTGCCACTCTTCCTGCCAACGACTCTTGTACTCCCTGCATCAGCCTAAACACCTGAGATCCGGTAAGCCAGAATGCTCCCGGCTCATGTTTTTTATCTACATTCATCTTTATATAAGTAAACAATTCCGGTGCATATTGAACCTCATCAATCAATACAGGTGGTTTATGCAGTTGTAGAAATAATTCAGGGTCTGTCTTTGCTATACTCCTTTCATTTAAATCATCCAGAGATACATAGCTTCTGTCCGTTCCCTCCATTAGTTTCTGAAGCATTGTTGTTTTGCCTACCTGCCTTGGCCCCGTGACCAGAAGTACCGGATATTCCTTTGTTACCTGACTTACTATCTTTTCCAGATTTCTTTTTATATAATTCATAGCAATTCCTCTTTTCGGCCATTTTTTAATATGATTATATTTTAGCCGAAACCAGTTCGGAAATCAATCCTTCTTTCGGCCAATCTATACTCTGATTATATTTTAGCCGATGAATCTACTTTTTATTCATAAAAAAGAGAAGCAGATATCTCTATCCGCTTCCCTTTATCTCTCACATATTATTTTTTGCTGTCGTACATCTGCGGCTGGGTATAGCCGGTGCTGCTCATGCTCTTGTAGTAATCAAATGCACTCCTGGCGCTCTTGCGTCTCTGTCCGATATTAGAACGCTCTTTGGCAAAATAGCTTTCGATCAGTTTCTTGTTGCGGGCTTCCTGGGCCTGTACGGATACGCTGAGTTCCGTGACTTTTGCCACCTTTGCCTGCAATTCCCTGATCTGTGCTGCGTAGCGCTGTCTGTTGCCCTCCAGTTCTCTGGCAAGCTTTTCGTACATGATCTCGAATCCGTCATCCAGGCGAACCACTTCATCAATCAGGCGCTGCTTTTCTTCCACTGCATCGTCAAAAAGACTCATATCAACTTTTTCCGCAGAAAATACTTCTTCCTGTCGCTTATTGTATTCCTGAATCTTCTGCAATACTTCCAACTTTTTATCCAGGCTTTCAGACAATATCGTCAGCTGGCTTTCCATCAGTTAGCCCCTTTCTCGCGATTGATACGCATGACTTCCTTCCAGTTGTCCCGCACAGAATGAAGATGCATATTGATCTCCTCCAGGATCTCTTTATCCTTTTTTACATTGGCTTCCACCAGACGTTTGCTGAGATAGTCGTAAATATTGATAAAGTCCTGTGCTACTGGATACCGGGTATCCAGTGTAGACTGCAGATATCCAATGATGTTCTGAACCTTCCGGATATTATTGTGCGCCTTTTGAATATCCTTTTCCTCTACTGCCTGTTCTGCAATATTGCAGAACTTAATGGCACCTTCATAGAGCATCAGTGTCAATTCCGCCGGGGATGCCGTCATAATCTTACTGTTGTTGTACTGCGTATAGGCATTAGGTAACGCCATATCATGAACCTCCTAACAAGCTTGTAACCGCACTGGAATTGCTCTGCAGCTTTGCAAGGGCTGTCTCCATCTTGGAGAACTTGGAATACCATTTATCCTCGTAGTCATTCAGTTTTTCTTCCAGCTCGGATATTTTCGTCTTGTAATCATCATAATCCGATTTCATCTTTTTGTCATCATAAAAATTACCAAAGGTACGATAACCATCTACGGATTTTGACAGGGAGGACATTTTGTCATACAGGTTCTTGGACAATGTGCTGAAGAAGGATACTACTGTATCCGGATCTGTACTGATCATACTCTTCAGCACATCTGCATTGCCGGAAGTACTGGTATCGTCCGGATCACCGTCGATGTGGTAAGCATTTTTCTCATTGTCAGCTGCTTCAAAATATCCCAGGGTATTGATTCCGAAATTGCTGAGATACATGGTCTTACCATTAATTTCAATGCCAGCGGACATAACTTCCTTCAAAGCGGAGCTGATGGTTGACAGATTGCTATCCCTCCGAAGCAGTGCGTCCTTGATCTTCTGCTCATATTTTTCCACTTCGGTATCGGACATGGCATCCTTTTCATCATCTGTCAGAGGCTCATAGCCCTTGGCAGAATCCGCATTGTACAGCTTGTCCATCTCATTGATGAGGGTATTGTACTCCTTCAGGAATCCCTTCACCATATCGTAGATGCCATCCACGTCATCCTCGGTGGTAACGGTAATCTCCTCGCCCGCTGCGGTCGTACTCAGTGCGGTAAAGGTCAGGCCGTTAATCTCAAATACATTGGTGTTCCCGGTAAAAGTGGCACCGTTCAGTACAATTTCCGCATCCTGTCCGCTGACCTTGGTAGCTCCACCGGAAGCGCTTCCGTCAGCGATTACCTTCGCTGCATATTGCACACTATTGTAGTAACTGTCTTCTACTTCAGCAGTCAGTGCAGCTTTTGCGGTTGCGCTGTAAGTTACTTTGCCGTCTGCATCCGTCGTAGAGGTAACATCAATGTAGTTATCTGTCAGATCCTTCATCTGACTTGTAGAATCTTCCACGGTCTTCGTAGCACTTGCCAGAGTCTGAGCGTCTGTCTTCTTCTCAGCCAAAGCACTCATCTCTTCATTCAGTGCATCCAGTTCTGCCTGTTTTGCGGTCTTATCGTCGCCATCTTCCATGCCCTGGATCTCTTCTTCCAGTTTGGTCTTGGCTTCCTGCTTCTTGGACAGTTCATCTGCATAATCTTCTACAGATTTCAGAGTAGAATTCTTATATTTTTCATTGATCTCATTAATCTTGCCCTGCGCACTGTCTCTGGAAGAAAGCAGAGATTTGTACTGCTCCAGATAGCTGTTCACGCGGGAATTGATGGCATTCGTGATTCTGCCATCAGCATTGATCTTATCCAGTGTAGCGCTCTTGTCACCCTCTACATAAAACGCTGCCAGTTCTGCATATTTTTTATAAGTTGCATTATCTTCGCCCTCACCGGATCCGATCTTGGTCTTCAGTCCGAGCAGTGACAAGGCAGCATCTCCGGCACTGTCAGATGCTGTAATGCTGAAATCGTTATCCAGTCCGGATGCAGATGCACTGACGAAGAATCGCTGATTCTTCGCATCAAAACTGGCATTCACGCCTGCTTCTTTTAATTTATTCAGTACATCTGAAATTGTGGTATCTTCCGTAACTGTCACATCCACGCTGTTGGAACCAGATGTAATGTTGAAGGTACCGCCTGCGGAGAAGCCTTCGATATCGCTGACTTTGGATGCAGCAGTCAGGCTGCCGTCCTTTCCCTTGAGCTCTGCGCCGGTCAGATATCCTGTCTTAGCCAGCTTATTGATTTTCAGGGACTGTACACCTTTTACCGCATTCTCGCCGGTAATAACGCTTACTGCACTGCTGTTGGATACTTTTGTGGTTCTCTTACTGTATGCAGTGGAAAAACGCATGGTGCTGATATATTTGGACTGCAAATTTTTGATCTTGGTATTCAGCTCTTTCCATGCGGTCTGCTTCCATTCCAGCTTGGTCTGTGCCTTTTTCGCATCGTCCACCTTGGTCTGCTTCGCAGACACCAGCTGCTGGATAATGCTCTCTGTGTCCATTCCGGACATCAGTCCGGTCAATCTCATTGTCGATGATGCCATATCGGTATCCTCCTATCTCTTCTCGTCCACCAGAATGCCTGCCATCTCCCATACCTTGGCGATCATATCCAAAGTCTTCTCGGGAGGCAGCTCTTTGATGACCTCCTTGGTGTCCTTATCAACGATCTTGATCGTTATACGGTTCGTTGCCTCATGAATGCCGAAGACAGCTTCGGAATGAGAGATCATGCTCTTGTTCAGCTTTTCTACCGCTTTCTTGATCTGTTCGTTCGTGATCTGCTGTTGCTGCTCACCGTTGGGATTAGACGAAGTGTCGTTCTGATCCTTACCCTTGGCATTCTCCACAACAGTAGTAGTCTGGTCAATCTTATCTGCTGCTTTTACATTGGCAGGATTGTATTCTGAGGGATTCTCCTCTGTGGTTACTTTTGTCACAGTGTTCCTGGCAGCGGCTGTATTCTGTGCCTGCATTGTCATAACACTGGAAATCGGTTCTATGGTCATAATGGTCACCTCCGTGTGATATGAAAGCGCCTTCCGTGGGCGCACGACCTTTGTTTTCTAAGAATGGTATCGGTAAATTCTCCTGAAAAATTAATAGGAGATGAAAAAATTTGCACCTCCTATGCTAATTTCCTATTTTTTTATTTTCTAATTCCAATACAGGTTCATATTCTCTGTAACGCTTTCTTCTGACAGTTGAAATCGAGTCTTTACTTTCTCAGCCGTAGTATTATAATCCGCCCCCAATTCAATGCATGTTATGATCAATGCCTTAATACCACTCTGCCGTTCTTCTTGTCTTCCTTCTTGTCTTCCTTCTTGTCTCCCTTCGCGCTTTCCCATCCTTATATATTGCTCAAATAATTCACACATAGTGATCTCATCCTCCTCTCTGATATTCATTTCCTTTAAAATAGCAGATTCTGTTGTGGAATCCTCTTCACCGGATAATACATTGATCATTCTGATCAATGCCGCTTTGTGTATCACCTTCTGGTCGGAACGAAGATTATTGCCCTCTGCCAGATAATCCAGCACAATTCTCATATCGCTATGAAATCTCTCCCGCACCTCTTGGGGCAGGTAACGCATTTCCCAGATATGTACCTTGATATCATCCACATATTTTCGAAGTTCTTCCGGCACTTTTCCACAGCATAATTCATGGATTCCCGGTTGTTTCTCCCAATGCTCCCTTCCCCAGTATAGTATCATTTCTATAATAGGGAAGGTATCTATTGTTTTTCCTTCATACTGCTCCCTGTATCCCCCTCCGGTATAACCAGCCTTACGCAATACGATTTTAGCATCCGTGGTTGTCTGGTTGGCGATCATATATTGTGCCCTGATCCGTTCCCCTGCCATCTCGTATTTCACCACATCCTGTAACTGGTTTCGCAGCCTGTTTTCTCCGCTCGTATAAATACTTTCCGTCGGTGCCGGCAACAGATTTTCTTTGGTCACAACAAGCTTTCCATTATGCAGCAACGCATTAATAATGTCTGCAGCAACATCTGGAAATGTCTCGAAATTCTTTGTAACAAGGTCGTTTTTCTCTCTGTTTTCCCTCATTTTTTCTCCCTTAAGCACACTAAACTTACCTAAGCAGGAAAAACTGAAACCGTTCCATGCACTATTTCCCTTTCCGCCTGCTTATGTTTTGTCATTTTGTTTGAATTCTTGGCGAAAAGCCCGAAATACACACAAAAGATATTGTCAGAAATTGTCATAAAGAATTCTTTAGATGTTGTAACTATAGCATACCCCTATCGTCTTTTCAAGTTCTTTTTTCCGGAGGTGTATCAATGCGTATATTTGCAGTTTCAGGAAAATGTGCCCTTATTTTTCAACAATGGATAAAAGCTCCGGATTTATGCATCCAGAGCCTCTTTCGTTTCCTAATTTTATTTTGTTTTACCCCAACAGGTTCTTCAGTGCCGCCATGCCTTCGGCATCCACAGCGGCCTTGTTGGCTTCCTGGATCTGGAGGTAGACTTCCTTGCGGTAGATGGGCACTTCCTTGGGAGCAGTAATGCCGATCTTGACCTGATCGCCTTTGACTTCCAGAACGGTGATCTCGATATCGTTGTTGATGACGATTGCTTCGTTCTTCTTACGGGACAATGCCAGCATCTTACTCACCCGCCTTTCCGGATTTCAGGATGTCGTATACCGGATATTTTACCGGGTATTTATCTCCCTCAAGGATGATCTGGCAGGCCTTGCGTTCTTCCACGTTGATCACAAAGGGACCCTGCAGGTTCACCGTCATCTTCGTCAGGTCAGCAGGCACCGTCACAGTAACCATGACCAGAATGTTCTCAGGAGTCAGATTGCCTACACTAGTGAGCAGTTCGTCATCCACTTCCGGATCATACTGAGGGTTGACCAGCAGCGGATCCATGACCGGCATGGCGAATCCGGGTTCTTCCAGAGACTGTAAATAGCGGATTCCTACGTTGCTGCCCTTCTCCTCATCGTGGAGCATGGTAAAATGCTTCAGTTCCGGGAATCCGATAATACCTTTGTCAAAAGTGATGATCTTGTCATCCGCAATCTCAACTTCTCCAAAAAATTTTGTATTGATCTTCATAAAATACCTACGCCTTTCCGTAACCTGTTGTTCTAGATGAAATTCAACAGTGTGGTCTGCATTACTTTACCGGTAGCCATCAGTGCCGCTTCATAGGTCATTTCCGCACTCTTCAGATCAATGGCGGTCTCGGTAACATCGATATCCTCGTTTTCACTCTTTAAGGTCTCAAAGGTGGTCTTCTGGCTCTTCATGCGGTTATCGATCAGTTCCAGTTTGCTGCTTCTGGTACCGCAGTTGGTAACGCACAGGTTGGCATCATCCAGATATCCCTGGAACGTAGTAATGCCGCTTTCGAACATCTTCTGGCATTTGTCCTTGGCCAGAGTCAGTGCTTTTTCTACTGCTTCCATCTGCTTCGTCAGGGTCTCTGCATCCGTACCGGTAGCAGTCTCCTGCAGTCCCTCGATCTTGGTCTTCACATTCTCCAGATCCACTACATCCTGCATGGCCTGTACCAGATCGTCCACCGTACGTCCGATACCGTGCTGGAAGCACTCATCTGCAGTGGAATTCACCTGAATGGTCTGGTTGAAGCCTACATCATATTCGATGACCTGTTTTGCCGCATCACCCTTGAGGTATTCCTGATTATATTTCGTTACTTTCTGATCCGCATCCGTACTGGTACATGCAAAATAATGCTCAGGTCTCAGATCACCTTTGACCCAATGATCCTTCTGGTAGGTCACACGGATCTCGCCTTCGTTCTTGCCAGAAGTGGACGGATCGTCCTTGCAGGACATCAGCTTTTCATAACGGTTCTTACCAAGCAGGACCTCACCGGTATCCGGTACATAGATCAGTGCATCATCATCCTTTGCTGCCATAGAATAAGGATCCGCGGTAGAGGAGACCGTCTGGAACATCTTGGAATCCCATGTCGTCATATCCTTTTTATAGGCACCGTTTGCATCTTTCTCCCAGAAAGAAATCGAAGGTTTCGCATCCACATCTCTGCAGTCATCATAAGCCAGCCGGATACGATACACATCTATGGAGCTGACTGAATTTTCCGTAATATCCTTGTAGTCCTGATTCTGATCATTATAGTTATTCGCCGTAATATCCAGCAGTTTTCCGGTATTCACCTTTGTCAGCTGTGTGATGGAGCTGTTGTCCAGCTGCTCGGTGATCTCATATTTCGTATTGTATTCTTTATCAAAACTCAGAGAAGTATCGGTACGATATCCGGTAAACACATAACGGCCCGCATAGTCTGCATCGCCGGTGCTGTACACTTCATCTCCCAGGGCTTTCAGCTGTTCCAGAATGATCTGGCGGTCTGCGGATTTCAGATCTCCGTTAGATGCCTTGGTGCACTGTCTGATCATATTCGTGATGATCTCTGTCAGGTTCTTCAGTGCATCCTCGGTTACGTCCAGCCAGCTCTCCGCATCCGGAATGTTCTTGCTGTAATACTGCGTCACCTCGGTCACATTGCTGCGTAAACGCAGGGCACGGATGGATACCACAGGATCATCGGAAGGACGGCTGACCTTCTTCTGGGTAGACATCTGGGTGCTCAGCTTATCCTGATATACTTTGTTCGTATTGATATTGGACAGATTATTACGCTGCATGATCTTGTTCGTAATTCTCATTTTCTCCGTAACTATTCAGGATTCTAAAAATCAGAATAACTGGTACGTTATGCTTGCATATAAGTAACAGTTTTCTGATTCGAATGGTGACTCGAATAGAGTCACCACACACGTGAGCAAAATTAGCTGCGTAGCAGCGAGAAAGCACGGATACGTGCGTTTTTGCGAACATATGTGGGAATCCGAATAGCTGCCTCCTTTCTAGTTTAGACTCCGGTCTCCAGAATCAGTCTGTCATAAATCTCCGTCAGTGTCTGGATCATCTTGGATGCCAGATTATATCCATTCTGGTATTTTACCAGATTCACAGCTTCTTCATCCTCATCCACACCGGAGATGGAGATTCTCTGGTTGTCGATGGTATTGGAAATGTCTTTAAAGCTTGCATAGAAAGTATTGGCTCTGGAAGCATTCAATGCCACATCCGATAAGATACACTGTAAAAATTCGGAAGCATTACATCCGCGGAAGCTCATCTTGCTCTTATCTGTGGCAAGATTCTTCAGATCGTTCAGCAGGTCATTCTGTTCCACACCGTCAGATGCATTTTTTCGGTTTGCCATCAGGCTGGGATCCTGCTCCATGGCATCCAGAATATCGAAATTCTCCGCTGTCAGACGATAGTAGCTGTCATCGTTGACTTTTACCGTAACTTTACTGTTTTTCTTCTCCTGCTTGTCATATCTCTTGGCTGCATCATCCAACAGGAACTGCTCACTGCTGGTTGCCTTATTGCCGGTGAACATCTTCACGCCGGGATCTCCGTTTCCGCTGTAGCCGGAGGTGAGAATATCGTTGAATTTCTGAGAGAAGGTACGGATCCACTCATTCATCTGGTTCATGTAATAAGGGATGCCCTGATAGGACAGGTCGGTACCGATCTCTGCCTTTTTCCCTACACGGTCATTGGTAATTCCCCGGGGATTCTTCTCACTGTCCGATAAGGTAAAAGTATACGTATAAGTGGCGTTGCCGTTCGCATCATATTCGCAGGTATATTCCCAGGAATCATAATAGAATTCCTGATTGCCCAGATCGATGATACCGCCCTGATCCGACAGATTACATTTATTCAGGTCCTGCAGATAAGCCTTGGTTACTTTTACGGTTACGGTATCGTGGGTCTTGCCGTCTGCCGTGGTCGTCGTGCCGGTGGCGGTCACCTGTCCGGTGAAATTCTCGCCGTTGTTACCGTCACGCATCTGGATCAGTCCCGCCAGATCACCGCCCATGGATGCATTGTACAAGTTGAACTTCTGCCCGTCCGCCCAGTAGACTTCATAGAGACCGTCGATATCGGTCTGGTTTACTTTCTCATAGGAGGTTCTTGCCACACATTCGAGACCGTTGTAATCACTGCCGTCTACCAGCATCTGGCCTCCGGCGATCTTGACCATGTATCTGTTGGCTCCAGTCTCACGGTTCTCGTTGTTGGCATCGATGATCGGAGTCTCCTTGACTTCCACATCCACGATCTTGGATAATTCATCGATCAGCAGGGTTCTGCGGTCACGCAGCTCATTGGCCTTTGTTCCAGCCAGTTCAATGGTGTTGATCTGTTTATTCAGGGAGGCGATCTCACCGGCAAGGGAATTGATCTGATCCACCTTCAGTTTAATCTCTTGGTTGATATCCTTCTGTACTTTTTCCAGATTGCCCGCCATACCGTTGAAATACTCTGTCAAAGCTCCGGCATAGCCTACGAACTGGGATTTGGCTGTGGCACTGTTAGGATCTTTTAAAAGAGCCTGCATACCGGTGATCATCAGCTGATCGAAGATAGTCTTGAATCCGGTACTCTTGCCGTCATCGTCAAAATAGGTCTCCAGCTGCTGCATGTAGTACTGCTTCATATCGTACTCACCCAGCTGTGCGTTGTTGTCCCAGAATCTTCCGTCATAGAATTCATCCCGTACACGCTCAATGGCCAGAGTCTCTACACCGGCACCGGCACAGCCATAGGTCTGGAACACCCGCAGCGCATTGGCGGCCTGTTGTGTCACCTGTTGTCTGCTGTAGCCTTCCGTCTGTACATTGGCGATATTATTGGAAGTGGTATTCATGGCAGCATTGCTGGCCAGAAGTCCCGTATATGCAATATTTAATCCAAAAAACTGTGAGGGCATAACTTACCTCCTATTTCTTACACATTACACACCCAGCGTGGAAAGAATGTGGTCCAGCATTTCACTGATCACGTTGATATAACGGCTGGATGCGTTGTATGCGTTCTGGAACTTGATCATGTTGGACAATTCCTCGTCTGTGGAAACACCGATGACCTGCTCTCTGGCACTCTGTGTAGCCTCCACAGTGGTGACCTGATTCTCATAAATACTCCGGAATACATAGCCGGAATTGGATACCTGCGATACCAGGTCGGTATAATAATCTACAAAAGTAGTCTTTTTCTGTACATTAGGATTCAGCGTGTAGGCTTCCTCGGTAAATGCCGCTTTCAAAGCATCTGCGGTCTCCTTATCCTCGGAACCGTCTGCCAAACGGAATCCAAGCTTGGAAGGCTCCTTCGTCAGCGCCGGATTTACCTGAAGATTGCCGATGGTATACAGGCTCTCAGGGCTTTCCGGATCTTCTTTCTTCATGACCCAGTAGTCCTTAAGTGATCCGTCCGCTTCCTTCACACTTACTTTCTCATACCCATCCGTTGTAACCTTGGTGAACAGCTGGATGGGGCTGCCATCCTCCATGCGCATGTAACCGTCCGGGTCTACCGTGCAGTAACGGGCATTTTCTAATTTAGTGCCGTCTGCCAACTCCAGATCTCCGGTCTGTACTCCTGCAGCCTTCGCCAGAATATCGTTCACCTTCGTCACCACATTGTGGATCATCTGGTCGAATTCTGCCTGGATGTTCATGACAACGGACTGGGATACCCCGTCATATTTTCCTTCCGCCAGATCCGTGTAATTGGCTCTGTGATCTCCTCTTGCCAGAAGCATGGCTTTCAGTCCGCCGACATCTGTGTTCAGGTCGGAAGAAATCTCCACGGAGAGATCAAATACCTCTGCGCCGTCAATATTATAATCTCTGGTGCCGTCAGCTCTGACGGTGTAGGTGGCATCCTGCGGCCAGAACGGAGTGTAGAAGCCGGTGGCTTCATCCGTCTTCAGAGCGATCTCATAACAGGTTCCGTCCTTTACGAAATCCACGCCCTCGATCTGTACGGATACACTGCCGTATCGATCTTCGGAAAAGGTCATGTTGGTCAGCTCTGCCAGTTCATCCAGAATCTGATTTCTCGCGTCTCTCAGGTCGTTGGCATGTTCAATGCCGCCACTCTCAATGGCACGGATCTGATCGTTCAGCGTTAATAACTGGTTGCCGTATTTATTGATCTTATCTACATTCTGCTTAATCTGTGTGTTCAGGTTGTTCTGGTAGGAGCTCAATCCGCTGTATACTGCTCCGGCTCTCTGTACGAATTCCGCCGCTCTCTGCACCAGCATGCCCTGTGTTACAGAACTGCTGGGATCCTTGGAAAGCTCCTGAATAGCGGTCCAGAAGTCTGTCATGGTGGTCTGGAATGCCTCGCCGTTCAATTCTCCCAGCTGGCTCTCTACCTCTTCCATGACTTCTGTGGACACTTCATAGAACATACTACGTCCGGATTCCTTGCGGTATGTCTTGTCCAGGAAATAATCTCTGACCTGTTTTACGCGGGAATATGTGACACCCAGACCTGTCTGTTTGTTGGAAATAGACTTAGGGTCTGTCGATAATGTGACATAAGCTCTGTTAGACTGCTGTACCTGTTGTCTGGTATAGCCGGTGGTGTCCACATTAGAAAGATTATGCGCTGTGGTATTCAGCGCATTCTGACTTGTCTGTAATCCGGACGAACCTATATATAAACTACCCATTAATGGCATAAACTTTCACCTCTGTATCAGGGGATCCTCAGATCCCCGGGATCCGGTCTTACTGCTTGGCATCGAATCCATGGTCAATGACCCCCATGGTATTGCCTGCATTGTAAGCTCCCCGGTTGTAATTCGCTGTCTCGGGTGCAGCCTTGGATGCCTGGAGGAGATTCATCTCGAATTCCACCATCTCCAGCGCGCTGTTTAACAGTTCACTGTTCTGCTCGTTCACGCGCTTCAGTCCCCGGACCGCTGCCTGTAATCTGTCGTGGGAATCCGCCAGTGCCTGCTGTTCCGCAGGCCGTGCAGATAACATAGTGATCAGATTCGGCAATTTCAAGTCGTTAACATCCCTGTTCAATACATCGGCTATGTCCGCAGTCACTCCCGCTCTCTGCTTGTCCAGATTGTGGATCCTGCTGACCAGCTCCTGCTCCTCGTCCGTGATCTTTTGTAACTCTGCAAGATCACCGCCTGCAATAATCGGTGTCTTGCGCTGTGATAACTGAAGCAAAGCTTCGTACTCCGTACTCTCTCTGTCCAGTACATCTATCAGGTTTTCCATTAAACTAGCCAAGGAACTACCTCATTTCTTCCTGCTTTTGAAGCAGCTTCTCCGCAAAGCTTGCATTATCCACTCCATAAGTACCGTTCTGGATTCTTGCTTTAATGGGAGCCGTTAACTCTTCCCTGATGTCAGGTGCTGCTGCCACTGCTGCCTTAGCGGTCTGGAAATCCTTGCCCTGGCTGCTGATCTGCAGTCTGTCCGTGTGTGACGCTGTCTGAGTCTTCTGAGTTCTGCTGACCTTCTGTGACTGATACAGCTGCTGTACCTGTGTATACGCTTCAATACGCATATCGACTCCTCCTTCCCGAATGTCTTTTGATGTTTCACAATATGTATCGGACGGATTTACAATTACTTTAGCCCTCATGGAAAAAAAGTAACGATCCGGACCGCCTGCAGGGGAACGTCCGAATCGTCACAAAATCTGTCAATATGCATTTTCGTTGCGGATCTCATCGTCTACCCGCCGTACCCGGTAGGTCTTGTCTCCCACCGTCACGGCGGTCACCGTATCGTCGTGGGCATACAATCCTTCTTCCACATAAGAAAATTTTTCCGGTGTCCTGCCATCTTCCAGGATCTGGATCAAAGCCTCCACCCTGGGGCCATGCAGCGGATTGCATTCTCCGATGCAGGTGATCTCATCCTTCAGCACGCAGTCCATGGATTCTGTGCTGACACCATCAAAAGACAATATCATAATATCTCCTGCCGCCAGATTGCTGCCGACCCTTTTTCCCGCCGCCCGGATCGCTTCCATGGCGCCAAAGGCCTCATTGTCGTTTTCGCAATAGACCACATTGATATTGTCGTATTTTTTCAGGAAAGCTTCCATGACTTCCTTCCCCTTGGCCTGGGTAAATTCTCCCGATACCTGGTCTAACAGATCCCAACCGTATTTTGCCGCGCCCTGCTCCAATCCTCTGGTACGTCCGATCTGGGCGGAAGCTCCGATATTTCCCTGAATATTTACAATATGAAGATCCTCCGGTGCAATTCCCTTGCTGATGGAAAAGGAATTCAGCCACTCCGACATTTTCAGGCCTTCCAGTTCAAAGTCCGAACCCACGAAGCAGGTGAACAGACTGTCATCCTCCACATCCACCTTACGGTCCACGATGACCACCGGGATCCCGGCATCCTTTGCTTCCCTGAGCACCGTGTCCCATCCGGTCTCCGTCACCGGTGCCAGCACGATGTAGTCCACCTCCTGCTGGATAAAGGTTCGGATGGCCCGGATCTGGTTGGCCTGCTTCTGCTGACCATCCTCGAAGATCAGGTCGTACCCGGCCTCTTTTGTAAAGGTACTTTTCATGGACTCCGTGTTGGCACTGCGCCAGTCGGATTCCGCTCCCACCTGGGAAAATCCCACCACAATACGGTCTGTCTGTGTATCCTCTGGTGTTGCAATATCCTCCGCAGTGCTTTGTATGTCGCCGCATCCTGCAAGCAGGATTCCCAGCCCCAGCAGCAGACCCGCCATCCATCGTCTTCCTGTTCTGCATTTCTTCATATCTGTAATGTCATCCTGTTCTGTCATACTTCCCGCCCGGAAATCGCTCTGTCATTCTCTCATTTTCCGGCAGGTTCTTTCTCTGTATGAAAATACGCCACAGAGCTCTCCAGTTCCCCGGAGATCTGTTTCATTTTATCACAGTTTGCGCCCACTGTCTGTATCTGTGTCAGGATTTCCTCAATGTTTGCATTCACCTGCTGGTTGTTGGCAGCATTTTCCTCACTGATAGCACTGAGGCTGCCGATATTGCCCAGAATATCCTCTTTCTGCTGTGACAGACGTCCGGTCTCTCCGGCGATCTTGCGGATCTCTTCCGCAGAATGTCTGATACTTTGCTCTAACTGCTGATACTGCTCTCTGGTTGCAATAATGTGATCCTGTTCCTCCCGGATGATATTCTTTACCACATCCGCCTGTTCCACAGTCTCACCGGATTTCTCCATAATGCCCTGGGCCAGATTTTTGATCTGCTCGGCACCGGCAGCGCTCTGCTCCGACAGTTTGCGGATCTCTTCCGCCACCACGGCAAAGCCTCTGCCTGCCTCTCCGGCTCTGGCGGCCTCGATGGAGGCATTCAGACTTAACAGATTGGTCTGTCCGGAAATGGAGAAGATCAGAGCTACCGCCTCATCGATCTTTTCGATATAATCGTTGGTCTCATGAATCTTCGCTGTAATGGTATTCACGGATTCCACAGAACGATTGCTGCCGGTCATGATCTTTTCCATGCCTTCCCCCGCCTTTTTGCTGTTGTCCTGTATTTCTTCCGAATCCTTCTGCAGCTGTCCGGCACTGACACTGATGTCATTGACCGCCTCTCCGATCTCATCCATACGGTCACTGATATTCTGCACATTTTCCGCCATTTCCTCCGCTGCGGAAGACAGCTGCTCCATCGCCTGACTGATCTGTCCAGCCTGTTCTGTGGTGGCATTGCTTCCCTCTGCCACCTGCCGTACACTGTTTAGAAGTTCTCCGGATACCTCCTGTACACCGCCGATGACCTGTGCCAGATTCCGCTGCATCTGTGAGGTATTCTGTAACAGATTACGGATCTCCCGGACAATACTGTCGGATTCTTTTCTGGCACTCAGATCACCTTCCGCCAGGGCATCCACCCTGCTGCCGGTCTCTTTCATCTTGCCCGACAGTGCTCTGCTCAGGAAAAAGCAGATAACACCAAACAGGATCACCATGCCCACTGCGCAGACCATGAATACAACCTCGATCTCCCACAGGGCATCGGTGATCTCATTTTTCCGTTCCGCCGCAAAAGCCACTGCAGTGATCTGTCCGTTATTCATGATCGGGATATAATAACCATAATAAGTATTTCCCTCAATCACTACATTTTTATCATAATATCCCTCCGTCCCAAGATCCTGATCCATGGGGATTTCACGGATACGATAGTCATTTTCATTTTTAATGGATGTGGTAGCCGGAATGCCGTCTGCAAGAATGGCCATCTCCAGGCCTTCTTCCTTCAGGCTGTCCAGGTACTCATAATAACCGCTGGCATTCATTGCCGTGATCTCATTTTCCTTACAGTATTTTGCCAGATTATCCGCAGTTACATGCAGTGTGGTCTGCACACCGCCTTCCAGATTCGTTCTGGTCAGACGTAAAGATGTGGTACTGAGGATCACTGTTGCCAAAACTACCGGTGCCAGTGCCAGCAGCATCAACAACAGGAACAGGCTGCATCCCTGCTTTTTCAGAGTTTTCTGCTTTTTTACCTTCGTTTTTTTCATAACTTCTACCCCCTGATATCCGGTGGATTCCTTTTACTAGCGGAAAAAGAGTGTGACTGCACACCAGCCACGCTCTTTCCGCTCCTTCCTATTTTCAGCTGTTTTTATTTGTTCTGCAGCATTTTCTTTTTTCTTGCGATGACCACACTCTGTACTACCAGGAACAGACACAGCATAGCTGCAATGGTGATACCAGTCCACCATGCCTGATCCAGACCTGCACTGGATACGATATTCTGGATGGTGCTCAGGGACAATACACCGAAGAAGGTTCCGATGATATTGCCGACACCACCGGTCAGCATCGTACCGCCGATGATGGAGGATGCAATGGCGTTCATCTCCATGCCGCTGGCATGAGAAGCCGATCCGCTTCCTACATGCAGGAAGTACACATAACCGCCGATACCTGCCAACAGTCCGCAGAGCAGATGGGACATGAACTTGGTTCTCTTCACATTGATACCTAACATCAGCGCACTCTGATTGTTGCCGCCTACCGCATAGAAGCTGCGGCCCATCTTGGTCCAGCGAAGCATGATAAACATCAGAATGACTACTAAAAGCGCCACAATCACACCGATCTCCACATAAGCATTGACGTAATTGCCCAGTTTGTTCACGGAGCCCATTCCTGGAACGATCACACGGGTTTCCTTCAAAGCAGTGAAACTTTCGTTGGCTACGTTGAAAGGTTTGGTATTTACGATCGTTGTCATACCTCTGGCGAAGAACATACCCGCCAGGGTCACGATAAAGGGCTGGATATCCAGGTATGCTACCAGGAAGCCCTGTACGATACCGAAAGCAAGGCCAATGGCTACTGCCAGTAACATGGATACAAATACATTACCGCCGCCGAAGTCCAGATATACGGCGCAGCTCATGCTGACCAGTGCCACCACACCGCCGACGGAAATATCGATTCCACCGGTGATCATGACTAAACTCATGCCGCAGGACAGAATGATCAGTGCTGCGTTAGCGTTCAGAATGTTGAAAAATGTCTGAGGTTTTAAGAAGCCTTTTCCCTGGAACGCGATGGCTCCGATATACATTACGAAGAATACTACGATCGTGATGGTCAGCAGCAGATTGGTATCTGTCATATTTTTTAACTTCTTACCCATATCAGCCAACCTCCTTTACAGCCTTGCCCTGCTTCAGCTTCTTGCCGAAAGCGGACAGCCATTCTCTTACCTTGGGAGTACTTAAGACTACCAGCAGGATAACCACTACCGCCTTGTAAGCAGGAAGTGCATCGGACTGTACGTCGAATTTGTACAAGGTGGTGGTCAGGAACTGGATGACATAAGCACCCAGAATGGAAGCTGCCATGTTGAACTTACCACCGCTTAAAGAGTTGCCTCCCAGAGCTACTGCCAGGATGGCATCCATCTCGATATCCTTTGCAATAACGGAGTAGTTGATGGAGGACAGACGGCTTACTTTGATCAGTGCTGCTACCGCTACACACAGTCCCAGGATCACAAAGGTCAGGAACTTGATAAATGTGGGATTCAGTCCGTTTAACTTTGAGGAATTCTCATTGATACCAACAGACTGGGTGTAAAGTCCCAGTGTTGTGAACTTCAATACCAGGAAGATCACCAGTACACAGGCCGCTGCAATGAAGAACGGTGTGGGAATGGGAATTCCCGGAATAAATCCACCGAAATAGCTGAAGGTCGGATCACTTACAATAGGAAGCTCGTTGTTGTTGATCCATGCTGCAATGGAACGTCCTGCCGTATAGAGGATCAGGGTCGCTACCATGGGCTGGATCTTGAAATATGCTACCAGGGCACCGTTAAAGGCACCGAAGAGCATGGCTACCACACAGGCTACCAGAAATGCTACGATAATGGGGGCCTGCAGGGTATCGGGTCTGGAATTCGTACCACACAGTACTCGTAAGATCACGCTGCCTGCGATGGCAATGGCAGCGCCCACGCTGATATCCTGTCCGCCGGAAGCTGCAGTAACCAATGTCATGCCAATGGCTAAAATAGCCAGTTCGGAACCGTAGTCCAGGATCGTCATCAGATAACCGGACAATACCGGATCTCCTGCGCTGTTATATCCCAGTGTGATCTTGAAGAAGCTGGGGTCTGCGATCAGATTGAATACTGCCAGGATTATCAGGGCCGCAATGGGAATGAAAATCTGCTGCCGGAACAATCCGCTCAGGAAATTTTTATTACCTTTTTCTACTTTCTTTTCATTACTCATGCTTACTTTCACCTCCGGCAATCGTACTCATAATCTTGGTCTGGGTCAGATCTTCTCCGGACAATTCTCCTACCACCTTGCGGTCTCTCATGACTACCAGTCGGGAGCAGGTACGGAGCATCTCGTCGGTCTCGGAAGAGATGAAGGTCACGCTCATGCCTTCACTTGCCAGCTTCAGTACCAGCTTCTGGATATCCACCTTGGTGCCGACATCGATACCTCTCGTAGGCTCATCCAGGATCAGATATTCCGGATGGGTCAGAAGCCATCTGGCTAAGATTACCTTCTGCTGATTACCGCCGGACAACGACTTGATGGGTGTCTCGGCCGATGCCGTCTTGATATCCAACAGTTTGATGTATTCGTCTGCAAATTTATTAGCTTCCGCCTTGGAAATAGGGTGGAAGAATCCACGAAGCACCTGTAATGCCAGGATAATATTCTCCCTTACGGACAAGTCACCTACGATACCGTCACGCTTACGATCCTCCGGCAGATAGCCGATTCCACAACGCATAGCATCCAGAGGCTTATTGATCTTGACCTGCTTGCCGTTCTTTTTCACCGTACCGCCGATGACACGGTCAGCGCCGAAAATAGCGCGGACGCACTCGCTTCGGCCAGATCCCAGCAGTCCCGTAAATCCATTGACCTCGCCCTTCTTAATATAGAAGTCAAAGGGCTTGATTCCGGCATCGCTGCACAGATCTTTGGTCTCAAATAAGGGCTCTCCGTTCTCCGTCTTCTGTTCCGTGGGCTGCTCGCCTTTGATATCGGACAGGTCATCCAGTTCCTTACCCAACATTTTGGATACCAGTTGTACTCTGGGCAGATCCTTGATGGCATATTCGCCTACCAGACTGCCGTCACGCATAACAGTGATCTTGTCACACACTTCATATACCTGATCCAGGAAATGGGTTACGAAGATGATACCCACGCCTCTGGCCTTCAGATCGCGCATCAGGCCGAAGAGCTTTGCCACTTCCTGCTCATCCAGAGAGGAGGTCGGCTCATCCAGGATCAGTACTTTGCAATCCATATCTACAGCTCTGGCAATGGCTACCATCTGCTGTACGGCGATGGAACAGCTTGCCAGCTGCTGGGACGCTTTCGCGGGGATATCCAGATTCTGTAAGATCTTGTCTGCGTCCTCATTCATTTTTTTCCAGTTCTGATAGATCTTATTGGAACGTCCTATGTACATGTTCTCCGCCACAGACAGATTCGGGCAGAGTGTAATCTCCTGATATACCGTACTGATGCCCAGCTTCTGTGCCTCCTGCGGAGAGTGAATGGATACGGCTTTGTCATTGCCGTCGATGAAGATCTGACCTTCATCTTTGCTGTAGACACCTGTCAGTACCTTGATCAGGGTTGACTTTCCGGCACCGTTCTCTCCCATCAGCGCATGGATCTCACCTTTGTTCAGATGGAAGTCCACACCTTTCAGAGCACGTACACCGGGAAAGCTTTTGTGAATATTTTTCATTTCCAATACTGTGTTATTGTCCAAAAGTTTCACCCCTTAATCTGTAACTATTCATATCCATGTAAATATCATGAAATGTTCTTCGAATGCTGGCATTCGTAAGAATATTTTATGATATTTATAGGGCGAAGTAACCACATTCGCAATAAAGTGGGCTCTGAAAGAGCCTTTTGCGAATTGGGTTCTGAATAGTTACTCTTTTGATAAAAGAAGCGCGGAGCTAGCATGCGCCGCGCTTCTGGTCGTTTACATCAGATTAGATACCGTAGTTATCTACATCTTCCTGAGTAATGGTGGTTGCATCGAAGCCTTTCTCATCCATGATGATGGTCTTCTCGGAGATGGTCTCGCCGTTCTCCAGCTTCTTGATGATGTCATCGATGTAGGAAGCCTGGAAAGGATTGCACTGTCCATCGTAGTTCCAGTTGCCTGCCTTCAGTTCTTCCAGAGCCCACTTGTTGCAGTCAAAGCCCATAACGATAACGTCTTTACCAACGCCGTGGGAGATATTAGCCTTATCCAGAGCTGCTACAGCACCCTTAGCCATATCATCGTTCTCAGCGTAGATTACGTTGAAAGGAGTACCTGCGTCGATTACGGACTGTACGATCTGCTGTGCTTTCTCTGCGTTCCACTCAGCGGTCTGCTGTGTTACCAGATTGAATCCGTCGTTTGCTGCTGCGTCATCCAGAGCACCGGTACGTCCCTGCTGTGCTGCGGAACCCATAACACCCTGTAAGTGGATAATGTTGTATTCGCTTAAGTTCTGGCTCTTTAACCAGTCAACCGCGGTCTGGCCTTCCTTTGCCATATCGGATACGATGGATGCCTCATACAGGCTCTCATCTGCATCAATGGTACGGTCAAAGAGGATAACTCTGATACCCGCATCCTGTGCATCCTTCAGTACGGAATCCCAGCCTGCGGTATCTGCTGCGGACAGAAGCAGATAGTCAACGCCATCCTGAACAAACTTCTGTGCTGCTGTGATCTGTTCATCGTTCTTTAAGCTGTATGCGAAAGATGCTTCGTAGCCGTTAGCTTCGGTAAAGGTATTCTTCATATCCTTATCGTTTGCGGTACGGTAACCGGACTCGTTGGGGTCGTTGTTGATGATACCGACTTTAATCAGATCTCCGGAGGAGCTGGAACCGGCCGTTTCTGTGCTTCCGGTTGCTGCGTTTGCACTTCCGGTTGCTGCGTTTGCACTTCCGGTTGCTGCGTTGCTGCCTGCATCAGAGGATCCGCATGCTACGAGGCTGAATACCATGGTTGCTGCCATTACTGCTGCTAAAATTTTCTTCTTCATTGTGTAACCTCCCAATTTGTTTTTGTTTCCCAAAGAACTATTTCTTTGATGATCTTATTGTAATGCGGAGCCGGAAAAAAAACCATGAAGATACCTCACAGAAAAGTTGATATTTTTATGACAAAAAAGAACCACCGGCGTAAAAAGTTGATTTTTTTACGATAGTGGTTCATTTTTTTAATACTGCGGAAGCCGGACCGTGACACAGGTGCCTTCCCCGTAGGTACTGGTAATGGTGATACCGTAGTTTTCGCCGAAATTCAGACGGATACGTTCGTTGACATTGTACAGGCCGTAGATATCGGTCTCCCGGACATTTCTGTTGCGGATGCCTTCCCGCACCTGCTCCAGCCGCTCCGGCGTCATCCCCTTGCCGTTGTCCGTGATCCGTAGAATGCAGTCTTCTCCGTCCAGTTCTCCTTCGATCCGGATCATGCCCTTGCCACGCTTGTTCTTGATTCCGTGGTACAGTGCATTTTCCACCAGAGGCTGCAGCGTGATTTTTGGAATCTGGTAATGGTTCAACTCTTCCGGAACACAGATCTCATATTGAAGGATGTCCTGATAACGCATCTGCTGGATCTCCAGGTAGCTGCGGACGTGCTGCAGTTCTTCTTTTACATCCAGAATATCCTGTCCCTGATTCAATGAGATCCGGAAAAAGTCCGACAGGCTGCCTACCATGCTCACGACCTTTTTCTGTTCTCCCGCCTCCGCCAGCCATACAATGGCATCCAGCGTATTATATAAGAAGTGCGGATTGATCTGGGACTGCAGCAGTTCAAATTCCGCCTTGCGCAACCGGATCTGCTCCGTCTTCACCTGCTCTAACAGTTCGTTGATCTTGTCGATCATGGTATTCAGTGAATTGCTGAGCACCTGGGCCTCCACGCCGCCCGTCACATCGGAACGCACGGTCAGATCCCCTTTGGCCACCTGATCCGTCACCTGGGTCAGACGCCTGATGGGGCTCGTGATACTGAGTGGAATATAATAGGATAAAAATAGGAACAGCACCAGAATCAAGGCAAAGGCAATGATCGAAAAACGGATCATATTCACGAAGAAATCCTGATACTGCTGTCTGCTCTCCTGAATACCCCGGATTTCATAATAGATGTACTGGGACATGGTGTCTCCCACCAGTGAAGTCACGATCTGTACGTCATTTTCCCAGATCTCCATATTGTCCTCGTAGCGGTTGCCCTCTCTGATATTTTCCTCGATCCTGCCGATGTAGGTCTCCAGATTGTTCAGATATTTTTTCACACTGGTCAGTCGCTTTAAGTTCTCCTGAGATTCCGTCAGTTCCTCCAGTCCGGCCACGATGTCATCTGCCTCCACCAGCATATCATGCAGACTGGACTCTTCCAGCGTCTTGTTCCCTACGATCAGCAGATAAGTCTCATAATCGAAATCCTTCTGGAAATCCAGGCTGAACTGGCTGGCCATGACGGAGGAATTGATCATATCCTCGTATCTGCGGTTATTGTTCCATAAATTATAGAAGCAAAAGATCAGGAACAATACAAAAGGCACCAGAAGGCAAAGATAGGAATATCTTATCTTTGCCACCAGTGTCGAATGTTCATACAATTCTTTTATCTTTTTTCTCATAGGAATCCCCCTTATCCATGGCCACGGCTAATTGGTGCCGCCCCGGTACTGGGTAGGGGTCATTCCCTGGGTCTTCTTGAACAGATAGGAGAAATAGTGTGGATCCTTGTAGCCCACCTCCTGGCTGATCAGGCTGCTGCGCTTGCCGGTGCAGCGCAAGAGTTCCTTTGCCTTGTTCATACGATAGTCTGTCAGATATTTGATAAAGCTCTGTCCGGTCTGCTGGCTGAAGATCATGCTCAGATGGTTCGGTGAGAAATTCACGTGGGATGCCAGCAGATTCAGGGAAAGTTCCTCGTCTGCATAATTCTCATCAATGTATTTCATCACCTGTTCCACCACATCATCATACCGGCTGCTGGCGGCCTTATCTCTGACTGCCAGTGCTTTCTGCAGAATTCTGGTAATGTAATGGATCGCACTATCGCTGTCCTGCAGGGTCTTCTCGTCCTGATTGGGTGTTTCCAGTTCCTGCGTATCCGTCTGCAGGCTTTCCAGAAAATCTGCCACACAGAAATAGACATCCATGGTAATATACTGCCTGAAAATATTGGACTGCAGTGCCTTGTTGCTGAGATCCCGGAAAAATTCTTCCACGAAGTAGACCACTTCCTCCCGGTCACCCTGTTTTAAAAATTCCTGGATTCTTGTGCGGTCGATCTGCTTTGGATTGACTTCCTTGATGTCAAAATTATCTTCCTTCTGCGCTTCCTCCGTCATATGTCCGCTATCCAGGATCCGGCTGTCCTGCACCAGATATCTGTGGGCAAAAGCATGACTGGCCTGTTCAAAAGATGCCGGAAGCTCCCGCAGACGGTTCACCGGCTTGCCGATACCACCGAAATACCGCACATGCTCATAGCCTTCCATAATGTCCTTGATCTTTTCTATGTATTCCTGTTGCAGCAGCAATAGCTGTTCCTCGGAATCGGCTTTTAATAAGAATGCTTTTCCTTCCAGATTACGATCAAAGGTGATCACCGTCCTGCCGTCTTCCAGTCCCCGCAGTTCCTGTTCGATCCGGATCAGGCTGCCGGAATACTCATCCTGCGCATGACGCAGAGACTGGGTCTTGAACAGAATAATATTGTAGCAGGGTGCCGACAGATCGATCCCCAGAATCTCTGCCGATTCCAACAGTTCTGCCACGGTGCTTTCTCCGGTGACCAGTTCCTGGAACAGTTTTTTCCGCTCTCTGAGATTGTTTTCCTCCATCTCCTGCAAATACCGCTCTCTGATCTGAATGGCTATGCGCTTCTCCTCGATCTTCGCCGACAATTCATCCAATTCCGCCAGCAGTTCCTCACCATTGATGGGTTTGGACAGATACTGGGCCACTCCCAGCTTGATAGCTTCCTTGGCATATTCGAATTCCTGGTAACCGGACAGAATAATGATTTCTGTGTCCGGAAGCTCCTTGCGGATCAGACGGCTCAGTTCCAGGCCGTCCATAAACGGCATCCGGATATCGGTGATCACGATATCCGGACGCAATTTCTGGATCATGGGATAGGCCAGTTCTCCGTCACCGGCCTCCCCACAGAACTCATAGCCATGAGCCTTCCAGTCAATATTATTTTTGATTCCTTCACGGATGACAAATTCATCCTCCACCAAAAACACTTTTAACATTTCCACGATACCCTTCTTCTATCTGCAGGTAACTTCTACCCGCAGATTCTGCCTGCAGATTTTTATTTCGTTCTCTGCAATACTATTTTCTATTATACACGAAAACAGATTTTTCGGGTAGCATATTTTAGCGGTAGAATACTTCTCCCAGCATCAGGTCTCTCTTCAGATCGCGGATCTTCGTATCCTTGTCGATGTATACAGCCTCGATGCCCATCATGGCTGCCCAGTCACCCATCTGCTCTGCGGTCAGATCGTAGGTAAATGCGGTATGATGTGCACCTCCTGCCAGGATCCATGCTTCCGCGCCGGTATACAGATCCGGTTCGGGAGTCCAGAAGTTGGTAGCGGTAGGAAGCTTCGGCATGGGTTTCTCCACTTTCTTGCAGTTCACATCGTTGATGATCAGACGGAAACGATTGCCCATGTCGATCAGGGAAGTAGCGATACCATGACCTTCCTTGGAAGTAAATACCAGTCTTGCAGGATCTTCTCTGTATCCCATGGACAGGGGCTGGCACTTGATGCTGATGGGACCGTCCGCAATGGTGGGGCAGATCTCCAGCATATGGGCTTCCAGAATACCTTCCTTGCCCTTGATCAGATTGTAGGTGTAATCCTCCAGCATGGAAGTACCCTTGGCATCCTTTTTTCCTGCGGTCATGATCTTCATCAGACGTACCATGGCGGCTACCTTCCAGTCACCTTCTGCGCCGAAGCCGTAGCCCTTCTCCATCAGTCTCTGAATGGCCAGTCCGGGCAGTTGCTTCAACGCACCCAGATCTCCGAAGTGGGTAACGATGGCCTGATAATTCTTCTCTTCCAGGAAACGTTCAAATCCCAGTTCGATCTGTGCCTGTACAGCCACATGTTTTTTAAACTCTTCGGGGTCTCTTCCCTCTAATAAAATATTATATTTCTCGTAGTACTCGTCTACCAGTGCATTGACATCGGATGCAGATACGGCATTTACACTCTCTGCGATCTCGTTTACAGGGTAAGCGTCTACTTCCCAGCCAAACTTGATCTGTGCTTCTACCTTATCACCCTCGGTTACCGCTACATTGCGCATATTGTCAGCCACACGCATGACACGGATATGGCTGCTCTCCACCACGCCGACTGCAGTACGCATCCAGGATGCGATCTTGCCCTGTACCACAGGATCAGACCAGTGACCTACCACAACCTTACGCTCCATGCGCATGCGGGTCACGATATGACCGTACTCTCTGTCACCGTGGGCAGACTGGTTCTCATTCATGAAATCCATGTCGATGGTGTCATAGGGCAGTTCCTCATTGAACTGAGTATGGAAATGCAGCAGGGGCTTACGATACTCCTGTAATCCCAGGATCCAGGATTTTGCCGGAGAGAAAGTATGCATCCAGGTGATAACACCGGCACAAGTGTCATCCAGATTTGCTTCATTAAAAGTACGGCGGATCAGTTCGTTAGTGATCAGGGTCGGCTTCCATACCACCTCATAAGGTAACACACCGGAAGCGTTCAGGGCATCCACGATCTTGTGAGAGTGCTCCGCTACCTTTGCCAGGCACTCGTCCCCATACAAGTCCTGTGATCCCGTACAAAACCAGAATTGATATTTTTTTGTCTGTAACATAAGTAATACCTCCTGTAGTTGAATACAATGATGTCGGGGTCAAAAGCCCCCGACTTTGATGCCTACGGATTGTTCCGTGCTACGCACTCCCACAATCCTACCCAATATTCGCATATCGTGGGATTATCATCCCACTTTTATGCTCATATCGGGGCGGGTCCTAAGGTCTTTCACCCACCTATGAGCAAGCTCATGTGGGCTTAGACCCTTTGACCCTGGCATCATGCAATTTCGATATTACCATATTACAACTTGTATGCTTCTGCTAACAAGTTGTATTTCCTACGACAAGCTCCGGCTGGATGAGAATCTTTCTCTCTTCCGGTCCCAGAGATTCCCCATGAAGCAGTGACAGTAACAGCTGTGCCGCCATTTCTCCCAGTTTTTCCTGGGGATGAACGATAGTGGTCAGTTGAAAACCTCCGCCGATGGCCATGTAGGAATTGTCATAACCGGTGACGGAAATGTCCTCCGGGACGCGAATCCCCCGGGCCGTCAGCGTCGGGATGACCTGCATGGCGATCTGGTCATTGTAACAGACCACACTGTCGAGTCTGGTTCCCTTGGAGATCAGACGCCGGATTCCCTCCTGTGGGTGGACTTTACGATCCTCGGTATGGAACCAGATCACCTTGTCCGGATCGTAGAGGACACCTGCTTCCTGCAGGGCCTGTACATAGCCCCGGTGACGGTTCTGTCCCTGGATGTCATCTGCCTTGAACACTCCGGCAATATCACGATGCCCGGTATCCAGGAGATATTTTGTGATCAGATGACCTCCCCTGCAATCGTCCATCAGCACCTGGGGCTTGTCTTCCATCTGGTCGAAGCAGCCTTGAATAAACACATAGGGAATTCCGTATTCTTCCAGCCGCTCATACAGATGCAGATGTCTGCAGCTGATCTGGCTCTTACTGGGTTCGATGATGACCCCGTCGATATCCTTCTGCAACAGTTCCTCCAGACACTGCGCCTCCTGGCTCCGGGAGTTTCTTGTATTTTTTAATAAAATGCTATACCCCTGTGCCGTAAGAACTTCATCGATGCCCTGAATAACCCGGGGAAAAATATAATCCGACAAATAGGTGGTCACCACGGCAATGTTGTGAGACTTATGCTCCGGGCGGACCCGCTCCGACACAAAGGTGCCTTTCCCGTGTACCGCATAGATGTATCCCTCCTGTTCCAGAATGGCCAGTGCCTTGCGGACGGTCTGGCGGCTCACCTGATAAGCGGCGGCCAGCTGGTTCTCCGAGGGAACACGGTCACCGCTGCGCAGTTCTCCCAGTCGGATCTGTTCCTGTAAATCATGATGCATTTTATAGTATTTCAGCTGTTTTTCTTCCATACGTATCCGTCCGCCCCGCTCCTTCTCTATCCGGTTTTGTACAACTCTATTCCGTTTTCCGGGTATCGCTCCCCGGTACATTTCAGTATTTTTCGCCTTCCAGCAGGATCAGCCGCCGGATTTCTTCCGCTCCGCTGACACGTTCCCCTTCTATGGTATCATTATGGATCACATAATCACAGATCTTGCGATTACGCTTCTCCGCATCGATAGACAGGATCCGAAGTGTCTTTTCCTCGGTGTCATAGTCGGAATCAATGATATCGGCGATCAGCTTTTCTTTATCTCTCGCCACATAGATAATATGGGTGGGAAAGGAACGCTTCATGGCAATGGCACCGCACATATCCACGGGGATCACCGCAAACTTTCCCTGATCCAGCAAGGTCTGAATGTCTTCCTTTCTGGTGCCGTACCGTACCCCGGCATAAGCCGTTTTTTCAAAAAAGTTCATCCGGTCGAAGGCTTCCTCCGGGACGTACTTGTGGCCGTAGCGCCCCGGTTCCGTGCAGTAGTTCACCGGGCGGACAAAAATCTCCCCACTCTCTGTCCTTTCGCTTGTGCCTGTCCCGCGGCTACCGCACAAAGCTTCCGTAATCTCCCGTTTGCCGGAGCCGGACGGCCCCACCAGGGCCAGCACCGCCGGAGCAGTGATCTTCTCTGTCTTAGAAGTGGATGCTTTCATGATCTGCTTCACCAGAGAGACAAATTCCGCCATGGTATTTACGGACAACAGCCCCGTCATTTTGGCATTCCAGGGCTTCCGCATCAGCACCGGATACTCCGCCTTGCTCTCCAGAATATTGTGGATGGCATCATCCAGCACAATATCAAAATGGACACGATCCTTGGCACTTCCCAGAATAATATTTTCCGGTGGAAGCTCCGGGAACTGGGTCATGATCTGTTCTGCCCGCACTCCCATAAAATGTGGTGACACCGCAGTAATGAAAAAAACATCCGCGATCTGCATCAGTCTGCGGATCCCTCGTTTCGTCTCCTCGGTCGGGATCTGCCTCCGGTACAGTTCCGGATCGTTATAGAATTCTTTGATTACCGAAGTCCGCCCTTCGTTGGCCCAGGAAGTGATTTCCTCCATGCGATAAGGTTCCTTCGGATGATATTTTTCATTTGCCATACGGATGGCGATACTGTTAAACGGGGCGGTAACATCGTCCCAATCAATACCGATGCTGGGTCTGAGCATGCTGTAGTCCTCACTCTTTCTATGTTCAATGCGATCTATCACACCATGTGATTTTAGTGCATTATGCTTTTTGCACATTGTGCATTCCCGTTTCCGGAATACTTCTGCTATTTAGCATAGCATAAACGAATACGCAGTACAATCCATACCGCAGCCGCTCTCTCTGGCTCTTCTACCGTTCCAATCGGCATTGTTTATTTTGCCGTACTCTTTTTCCTTGGATATATCATGTTTTTGGGGCTTATCATCCATTTATCATATTTTTTGTTGTAATAATGCACAATCGCTTTTTTCTCTATATTGCCCAATTGTCAGCACTTTTGAACTGTGCTAGTATACATGTACAGGAGGAGAATTCATGACCAACCGGGAATTATTAGAGACGATAGTAATTAAATTAGAAAGTATAGACCAACGACTGGGCAGGGTGGAGCAACGACTTGATAAGGTCGAACAGCGACTCGACAGGGTGGAGCAGCGACTTGATAAGGTCGAACAGCGACTCGACAGGGTGGAGCAGCGACTTGATTCACTGGAGCAAAGATTCGATTCTTTGGAACAACGTGTTTCCAATCTGGAATCCGGTCAGATTGCCATGGAACAGCGCCTTACCAATCTGGAATCCGGTCAGATTGCCATGGAACAGCGCCTTGCCAATCTGGAATCCGGTCAGCTCTCTATGGCGAATCGCCTTACCAATATGGAGTTGACTCTTGAGAATGAAGTCAGTCGTAATATCTGTACAATTGCAGAAGCTCATTTAGATTTATCCAGAAAATTCGACCGGGCCTTAAAAGTAAAAGAAGATGATGAACTGGTTCGCGTCCGGCTTAATGTATTGGAAAATGATGTCCGAAAAATAAAGCAGCGGCTGGAAATTGCATAGTTTATTCTTATCAGTACCTTATCTTAATGGATAAGGTATTTTTTTGCCCTTCTTTTTGTTGACTTATCAACATCCTTGTGTTACACTTCATAAAGTTGTTGCAGTGTCAACATTTTACAGGAGGAACCTTCATGCAGGATCGTTTTGAAAGATTTGTGGTATCTATCACAGAATTGCACCGTTATCTGCAAAAATTAAAAGAACTGGAAATGGGACAGATGGACTTAAAAGCCGGTTATACCATGTGTCTGTATTATCTGGGAAAGCACCCGGAAGGGCTGACCGCCACGCAGCTGACGGAGCTGTGTAAGGAAGACAAGGCCGCCATCTCCCGTACCTTAAGCCAGTTGAGTTCCAAGGGGCTGGTGTCCTGCGAGCTGCCGGAACATAAACGTTCCTACCGCACACTGTATTATCTGACAGAAGAAGGCAATACTGTAGTCAAAAAGATCAGTTCCCGGATCTATTCCGCACTGGCTCACGGCGGTGATGGCATGACGGAAGAACAACGGTTGAATCTCTATGACTCTCTGGAACGGATCTCCCATAATCTGGAGCAGTATCTTACAGAGTTTTCTGTCAAGCATCCCACAGAGAAATGATCCATCCGCAACTCACCCTGACCGGCTTTCCAACAGAATTAACAGCAAGGTGACATGAACGATGTCGTATGTCCATCCCGATGGATGCCCCGGCGCATTTCCGCCCGAAAGAATATTCATCATAACTATATATAGAAAGTACAGGAAACAATTATGGAAAAAATACGTTTTATCACGGACTCCGCATCCGATATGAACAATTCAAGAGAGGACGTCACGATTCTCCCCCTGCATATCCGCTTCGGTGAGGAGGAATATGCTGACGGTGTCACCATCAGTCATAAGGAATTCTATGAGAAACTGATCGAATGTGATACTCTGCCCACCACCAGTCTGGTATCTCCCGCAGTCTTCGAAGAAGCCTACGAAAAAGCTGTATCGGCCGGAGAAACTGTCATTGTGGTTACTATTTCCAGCAAGCTGTCCGGCACCTGCCAGAGTGCCCGGATCGCTGCCGAGGATTATGAAGGCAAAGTCTTCGTCGTAGACAGTCTGAATGCCACCATTGGGGAACAGATTCTGGTAGAATACGGCCTGCAGCTGAAAAAGCAGGGAATGACCGCGGAAGAGATCGTAAGCATTCTGCAAGAGCAAAAGCATAAGATCCACACCATGGGACTCTTAGACACTCTGGAATACTTGAAAAAAGGGGGCCGTATCTCCCCCACTGTGGCATTCATCGGGGGTGCTCTGGCCATCAAGCCCGTGGTAGCAGTCGTAGACGGTGAGATCATTATGCTGGGAAAAGCCCGTGGTTCCAAAAACGGCAGTAACTTCCTCATCCGTGAAATTGAAAAAGCGGACGGTGTGGACTTCTCCAAGCCCTTCTGTCTGGGCTATACCGGTCTGAGTGACGAACTTTTACAGAAATACATTCACGACAGTGAGCATCTCTGGAAAGATTATGCCAAGGAGCTTCCCGTCAGCACTCTGGGTGCCACCATCGGAACCCATGTGGGCCCGGGTGCTGTTGCCGTTGCATTCTTCGAACATTAAATCTATTACAATTTTTCCCATTTGCTCAAAATAGGACTAATTTCCCACAGCTGCCCCACTGACAAATTTCTCCTCTTATGGTATATTGTAAAATCATTTTATATTGTTTGTTCATTTTCTACATTACCAGAGAGGAGAATTTTTATGGGGTTGAACCTGTTACTATCCACAAATCATATCGTCATCCACAGTTACTCTCCCGTGGCAGATTTTCTGTTGGTGGTTATGTGTCTTCTGGCATTGTTACTGATCCGACAGACTTTCATTAAACAGAGCCGGACCTTTCGGATCTTCAAGTCCTGTTTTGCCTTGCTTTTCATTGCCGCAGTTTCCAATATTGCCTTTTATTATGCCGACCTTTTTTCCAGACAGAACACCCTACTCTGGATCCTCCGGGCCGTCTACCATATCAGTCTTCTGTCCCTGTTCTGTCTCTATATTGCTTACCTGAAAATACTGATCGTCTTCCCGAAAAATATCGGCAGGAAATATACCTTTCTGTCCTTCGCCATCCTTGTGGTGACCGGAGTTGCCGATCTGGCATCTCCTCTGACCGGCTGGGGATTTCATCAGGATCATTACGGAATCTGGTATGAAAATATCCTGTCCACTCCTTTTATGGTCGGATATCTTCTGTATCTGGCGGTGATCCTCTTTCTGTTGGTTTGCTACCGCCGCAGACTTCCTACCGCACTGTTCCATATGCTGATATTTACTGAGACGGTCTGTGGATTGATTGTAGTCATGGAAGCTGCCATGAATACGACTTCTTTCCTGGCCACAACCTATTTTCTGCCGCTTCTGGTGGTATTGTACATGCTCCATGCCAACGCCTACGACCCGAAGACCGGTGCCCTGGGTTCCACATCCTTGGATGAATATCTGCGCTAGCAGCGACAGACCGCTCAGGATACCTACTACCTGTGCCTGCGCTTTGACATGGATTTCGAATACGTCATGACAGAGGAAATGGGAAAGCTGTTCTACAGCTTCTGGACGGATTATTTTCGAAAGGGTATGTTGTTCAATCCTTCCACCAGCTTCTTCGTACTGGCAGTGGACAGCCACAATGTCCCGGATGCCACAGAAAGGGCAGTATCCCTAATTAAAAAGGTGTTCCAGAAATATTATGAAGAATATAAGCTTCCCTACAAGCTGGTACTCTTCGACCATCTGGACTTTTGTGAGAATCTGGAACAGTTCTACGAAGTATTCAATTACTTTTCCGAAAAAGTAGCGCAGAATTCCTATCGTGTCTTCGGGGAAGAAGATTACCAGACTTATAAAGAAATGCATTATATCAAGTCCCAGTTGAAGGATATTGCGGAACACGGCTCCTTAGATGACGAACGCGTTCTGGTCTATTGTCAGCCGGTACGGAATGTCCACACGGGTACTTACGATACCGCAGAATCCCTGATGCGTTTGCGTCTGCCACAGACAGGACTGGTATTCCCGGATCGTTTTATTCCTCTGGCAGAAAAATACGGCTACATCCACCGCCTCAGCATGATCATTCTGAATAAGACCTGTAGACAGATCAAGCAGATGCAAGATGAGGGCTATCAGATCTCCCGTGTATCCGTAAATCTTTCTGTGGAAGAGCTGGGCGAAAAGGACTTCATGGAAGAATTCAAATCCATCGTACGAGCCGCCGGAATCGACTTCCACACCATTGCCGTTGAGTTTACGGAGTCCCAGAACGATACGGAATACGAACTGGTACAGGAATGCGTCAGTGAGTTCAAACAGTTGGGGGTATGTACTTATCTGGATGATTTTGGAACCGGTTATTCCAATTTCGACCGGATCTTAAGCCTGAAACTGGATGTGGTCAAATTCGACAGAAGCCTTTTACTGATGGCGGATCAGGATGCCAATTCCCGCTTCATGCTGGATTACTTCTCTACCGCCTTTGAGCGTCTGGGTTACAAGGTACTGTACGAAGGTGTAGAGACCGATGCCCAGGAAGAACTGTGTATCATCAGTCATGCAGATTATTTACAGGGCTATAAGTTCTCCAAGCCGATTCCCATTGAAGAATTGCCCCGGTTCCTTACGCGGGGCTGATATTGCGATTGCCGCATCCATTATTATTCCGGACACCGCTTCTGCGGTCCCCGCATACACAATAAAAATCCCGAAGGCCTTTCACAGTCTCCGGGATTTCTCTTTGCTTAACTTTATTTATCTTTTGTATCTTGCGCTTATATTAAGCAGCCTTCTTAGCCTTCTTCTCTTTCATCTGCTTAGCGAAGGTCTGTGCGCCTTCCACTACCAGGAAGATTGCCAGCACTGCCATTGCAGTTGCGAAGAACAGCTGGAACCAGTCACCCCATGCAGCGGTGCCGGCGCCGATAGCCTTACACTTGTTGATTACAGTGATCACCAGGCTGGTCAGGGTTGCAGCAAGCATGAATACCATAGGGAAGTAGAACATCTTGTTGTTCTTACCAACTTCACCCAGCCATGCAGCTACTGCCATCAGTGCGATACCTGCCAGCAACTGGTTGGCTGCACCGAACAGACCCCAGATCTGGCTCAGAGACAGACCACCCAGGATACAACCGATCAGTACCATAGAAACAGTACCGAACAGAGGATGAGCCAGCACTTTACGTGCGCCCTTGGCATCCTTGTAGGTAGCCTCGCCTTCCTTCAGGAACAGCTCGGAGAACATGAAACGGCTCAGACGGGTACCGGTATCCAGACTGGTCAGCGCGAATACGGATACAGACAGAGTTAATAGTGCGTAAATGGTGCCATATGCCTTGGAAGTCTCGGTACCGAACATGGATGCGATACCTGCAGCGAATGCAGCTGCGGGAGATCCGAACTCACCGTTTAAGTACTTCTGATATACTGCACCGACTGCTACCAGAGCGATGATACCCAGAGCAGACTCGATCAGCATGGAGCCGTAACCGATTGCCTTGGCATCCTTCTCGTTCGCTAACTGCTTGGAAGAAGTACCGGTAGCGATCAGGCTGTGGAAACCGGAACATGCACCACATGCTACAGTGATGAACAGCATAGGGAACAGGGTCTGTCCTGCCTTGGGCTCCCAGCTAGTGAAAGCTGGAATATCGAAAGCAACAGTACCGGTGAAAGCACCTGCAACCACACCGATGAATGCCAGACCGATCATAGCGTACAGCAGGAAGCTGGACAGATAGTCACGGGGCTGTAACAGGATCCATACGGGAACCAGGGAAGCTACAGCGATGTACACACCTACGAATACGATCCATGCGATACGGTTCATTGCAAAACCAACGTTCAAGCCAAGAACAGTGATCAGTACGATACCGATGATGCCACCGATGGTAGCGGGCAGAGTCTTGACACCCATTCTGTTGGTCACATAACCATAAATAACAGCCAGAACGATAAATAACAAAGAGATCATAGCGGTAGACTGGTTACCGGTAGGATTGGTCACAAAACCGAAAGCGGTCTTGCCGGCTTCGTCTGCCACAGTCAGGAAAGTACCTGCCACGATGTTAACGAAGGAAGCGATTACCAGAATCAATACCAGAAGTGCGAAGATGATGAAAAGCTTCTTTGCTCTGGATCCCATGGAATCCTCGATGATCTCACCTACAGATTTACCGTCATGTCTGATAGATGCGAATAAAGATCCGAAGTCCTGCAGACCGCCGAAGAAAATACCACCGATAATACACCACAGGAATACGGGAACCCATCCGAAGATGGAAGCCTGGATCGGTCCGTTGATCGGGCCTGCTCCGGCGATAGAGGAAAAATGATGTCCCATAAGTACGGCGGGCTTTGCTGCAACATAGTCTACACCATCCTCCTTCTCAATAGCAGGAGTCTTCTTGGTAGGATCAATGCCCCACTGTTTTGCCAGCCAGGAGCCATAGAACACATAGCCGGTAAACAATAATACGATAGCGGCCAAAACAATTAATAATGCTGTCATTTGTGTTTCTCCTTTTCTTATACACAGATTTCATTTTTCGCAAATACACGAATTGCTCCGCTAAAATCCGCTCTCGCAATTCTAAAACTGTTCGGAATCCGTTAATTTACTGCTTCCTCACAGTTTTTGGGTCCATAAATTCAAATATCTTACCATGCAAGCATGCACGATATTTGGAATTTCTGTCCCTTGTATTTACTGTATTGCCTTTTTCACGAGCTTCTTCAGAATCTGTCCGTGGCGGTTGTGGACGATCCGACCCGAAGATAACTCGGCGACAATCAAACGGTAATTACTCCAGCCATGAAATCCCCAGAGGTAACTCTGATAATGCTTGCACTTTTTCACCTGTGTAAGCGCATCCTCCTCTGCATGACCGGTCAGAATGATCAGGACAACATCGCTGTTCCGATGATTGGATGAGGGCTGCACGTTGGCAGTTCCCCGTTCCCAGGCGATGGAGTCCAGTTCCAGAAGGCGATCCTTTGATAAAGATTCCTCTGTGGCAAAATACACAGTCTCGTTGGTGTCAATATCTGCCACCTTAGCTTTCTTGATCAGAAAGTACTGCTCATTATGGGATCCGAAGATTGCTTCGGCTGCGAATGGCGGTTCTACAGCCTCTGTTTTGATATTGTAGTAGGTCTGATAAGATCGCAGGACGCGTTCCAGCGCTTCCCCGGGAGTAAGTGTCTTTTGTAATTCCATTCTGCTTTCCTTTTAAGCATGCGTAATCGATTACATTTACGTTCATGCTATCGATAGCTTTAGCACGTCGAAGTGTCAAATGCAACGGATTTTTTAGCATTTCTTTACACTTTTTTATAAATACATACTTTATCGTTATATGTTAGTCCTCTGACAGCTTTTTTCCAAGGTGCAAATTTAACCTATATACCATTACAAATTTAATCTCTTTATCTGGATAAAGTTATTGACTTTTGTTGGGTAACCGGAAATCATTCTAAAAAAAGCAGCCGATTTTCATCAGCTGCCGATTTTTAGGAATGATTCTTCTCTTCCTTGATCTCCCAATGGATCAGGAAAGTCAGTGCCGCACGAAGTCCGATGATACCGGCTACGGTAACGATCTCCTTCCAGTCTCTGACAATAACGGTCTTAAGGATCTCACTGCACAACTTGAATTCCAGCCCTACAGCAAGCCCCTGCGCCAGGGTGATCTTCATATCCGGCACCCGCCGCACATAATTATAAAACCCTTTCAGACCGGAGAGAATAATAACGATCACTCCGACAAATTCAAAGAACAGTATTGCCACCTGGACAATATTGTTCATCACGTTTTCCAGGAATTCAATGATAAGCTCTATGTGGAACATGCACAGCCCCCCGCTTTTCTTACACTTCTTTTTTCATTGTAGCGTATCCAAAAAGGGCGTGCAAGATGTATCTTTATCTTTTTATCAGCTATTTTTCTTCTGTTTTCAATAATTCCTGCATAGTATGCCAGCCAAGCACCGCGCATTTTACCCTGGCAGGCATGTGGGCGATATCCTGCAATACGGAGGCTTCCTCCAGTTCGTCCCGCTCTTCCTCGGTAATACTTCCCTTGATCATCTTGAGGAACAGGTCTGCCAGATGCAACGCTTCCTCCTTGCTTCTGCCAATGACCAGCTCCAGCATCATGTCCGCGGAAGCCTGGGAAATGGCACAGCCGTCGCCTTCGAAGGCACCGTCAACTACCACACCATCCTCCACTTTCAGCTCCAGAAAAATGTCATCACCACAGCTGGGATTAACGCCCTCCAACACCAGATTTGCATCCTCCAGCTTGTGCTTGTGATACGGATGCAGATTGTGCTCCGTCAGGATTTCATTATAAAATGTCTTATTCTCCATAGCCCATCTGTCTCCTTATCTTTGCAAGGCTTTCTAAAAATGCCTGAATCTCTTCTTCCGTATTGTAGACACCCAGGCTTACTCTGGTGGTGGACAATACTTTCAAATGTTGCAATAACGGCTGGGCACAATGATGTCCCGCCCGGACCGCGATATGATCCGCATCCAAAATAGAAGCCACATCATGGGGATGCACACCGTCCAGTTTGAAGGTCACAATGCCGTGATGGTCTTCTGCTTTCTGTGAGCCCAGAATGTGTACTGCGGGAATCTCTTTCATGCCATCCATCAGCATGGCTGTCAGCTTCGCTTCTCTCTCTTCGATAAAGTCAAAACCGATCTTCTGCACATACCGGATTGCCTCTGCCAGTGCATAGGCTCCGGCACCGTTTACCGTTCCTGCTTCGAACTTATGTGGCACTTCCGCCCACACGGCTCCGGTACGGCTGACGGAATCGATCATTTCCCCGCCGCACAGGAAAGGAGGCATCTGCTCCAACAGTTCTCTCTTCGCATATAACGCACCAATTCCCATGGGAGCATACATCTTGTGTCCGGAAAATGCCAAAAAATCCACATCCAGATCCTGTACATCCACTGCCATATGGGGAACGCTCTGGGCTCCGTCTGCCACGAAATAAGCGCCTGCCTCATGTGCCAGCTGCGCAAAACGCTTGATATCATTTTTGCAGCCCAGCACATTGGATACCTGGGTCATAGCAACGATCTTCGTTCGTTCGCTCAGTGCCTCCTTAAAAGCTTCCTCGGTATATTTTCCGTCTTCGGTGCACTCCAGATACTTCACCACTGCTCCGGTTCTGGCTGCCGCCTGCTGCCAGGGCAGGAGATTGCTGTGGTGCTCCATAATGCTCACCAGGATCTCATCTCCCGGTTTCAGTACCAGTGAGCCGAAACTGTAGGCCACCAGATTCAAGCCTTCCGTGGCATTGCGGACGAAAACGATCTCCGCCGCCTCTCTGGCATTTAAAAACTCCCGGACCGTCTCTCTGGCTTCTTCGTATTTTTCGGTTGCCGCCTCTCCCAGCTCGTATAATCCGCGCAGGGGATTGGCATTGTATTTTTCATAAAATGTTCTCTCTGCCTCCAGAACACAGGACGGCTTCTGGGAAGTCGCCGCCGTGTCCAGATAAATCACATCGTTACTCATAAGCAGAGGAAAATCCTTACGGATCTCGCTGATTGAAGTCGTCATACTTCCTCCTGTTATCTTACTCTTCCGCTTCCTCTTCTTCCCCGGCTCTGCCAAGGAACTCCTGTACCTTAGCCCGTGTAGCTGCATCAGGAATCTTGCGGCAGACCGCATCCACCTTGGCCATAGCCATCATCTCATAGATCTGCTCTCTGTTCATGCTGCGGCTCTCCAGGTAGAACAGCAGCTCATCGTCCAGTTTGCCAATGGTGGCGCCGTGATTACCTTCCACATCTTCCTCCGCACAGAGGATCAGGGGAATGGTCTGGTTCACCACATCGTTGGATAATAACAGTACATCCTCTTTTTCATTGCCTACTGCACCTTTAGCCCCCCATTTGAAATCAATGGTGCCACGATACAGCTTGAAAGCATGATCCCGCAGAACGCCGCCGGCCTGCATATTGCTCTGGGTCTTTTTGCCTTCATGCACAGCTACATAATTCATATCCAGTCTTCCGTCACCGCCCACGATATAAGCGGTGTCGGCATTCAGGCTGCTCTCTCTGCCCTGTAAGGTAGTCTTGCATCCAAGGTAAGTATTCTTTCCGCCGAGGATCAGCTGGATCACTTCCAGGGAAGCCTTCTCTTCACACAGGGCTCCGATATCATTCATAAAAGTAAAATCACTGCCCAGTCTCTGCACCTGGATCAGCCGGAGCTTCGCTCCTTCTTCCAGATACAGTCTGGTGGATACTGCCGCCTGCCCTGCTGCCTCCCTGTCGGAAGCAAAATCCTGGATCACAGTGATTTCACTGTTTTTCCGGGCTCTCACTGCTACGGCACCGGCCTGTAAACTATTTTGTACGTAGGTATAATCCAACAGCAACGGCTGTGCTTCTGTGGTTTCCTCAGACGCCTCATAATGTTGTGCCTTCACTCCCGCTGCTGTCAGAAGACCGTCCATGTCCTCTCCCATGCCGGATGGGATGCCTGCAAAATCCGCATTCCAGGGCTGGGATCCCTCATTTTCTGCTGTTGTTATTTTTTCCGGCAGGCTTACCTTTACCCCTCCTGCCGTAGGTACTTCTATCTTTTCCAACTGCGTCTCGTTCATGCGAAGCCAGTTCCAGGTCTTCGCCGGCAGTCTGTTAATGGTCATATTATATTCTTTTTCCATACTGATCTCCATTCCTCCTGCCACATTAACCGATGCTGCCCTTCATCTCCAGACGGATCAGATTGTTCATCTCCACCGCGTATTCCAACGGCAGCTCCTTCGATACATTGTCTGCGAATCCGCTGACGATCATGGCTCTGGCATCCTCTTCTGAGATACCGCGGGACATCAGATAGAACACTGCTTCATCGCTGATCCGGCCGATCTTCGCCTCGTGTCCGATATCGGCATCCTGGGTACGGATATCCATGGCCGGGATGGTATCGGAGCGGGACTTGTCATCCAGCATCAGGGACTGACAGGATACGGCGGATTTGCTCTTTGCCGCACTGTTCTTCACCACTACGGAACTTCGGAAAGTACTGATACCTCCATCCTTGGAGATGGACTTGGTATTGATATAGGAAGTGGTCTCCGGTGCATTGTGGACAACTTTGGTACCGGTATCCAGATTCTGTCCGGCTCCCGCAAAGGTGATGCCGGTGAATTCCGCTCTGGCCCCCTTACCGTTCAGCACGCTCATGGGGTACAGATAGGATACGTGGGATCCGAAGGAACCGGATACCCATTCTATGGTACCGCCTTCTTCCACCAACGCCCGCTTGGTATTCAGATTGTACATATTCTTGGACCAGTTCTCGATGGTGGAGTAACGCAGTTTTGCATTTTTCCCCACGAACAGCTCCACACAGCCGGCATGGAGGTTCGCCACGTTGTACTTCGGGGCGGAACAGCCTTCGATAAAATGCAGGTATGCACCCTCGTCCACAATGATCAGGGTATGCTCGAACTGTCCGGCTCCCGGTGCGTTCAGTCGAAAATAAGACTGCAGGGGAATCGTCACAGACACTCCGGGGGGAACATATACGAAGGAGCCGCCGGACCACACAGCACCGTGCAGCGCTGCGAATTTGTGATCTCTGGGGGTCACCAGCTTCATAAAATGCTTCCTCACCATATCCGCATATTCCCCATTCAGGGCACTCTCCATATCGGTATAGACTACGCCCTGGGCTGCCACTTCTTCCCTGACATTGTGATATACCAGCTCGGAATCGTACTGGGCGCCCACACCGGCGAGGGACTTCCGCTCCGCCTGTGGGATCCCCAATTTTTCGAAGGTATCCTTGATGTCCTCCGGCACTTCGGACCATTTGGCGCTCATATGGGTATTAGGTTTTACATAGGTTACGATGTCTTCCATGTTCAGACCCTCAATAGAGGGACCCCAGTCGGGAACTTCCATCTCATTATAGATCTGCAGAGACTGTAATCTGAAATTTGCCATCCATGCGGGATCCTTCTTTTTCTCGGAAATCTCCGCCACAATATCGGGAGTCAGTCCCTTTTTAATACGATAGACGTCCTTCTCCTCATTACGGATATCATAAATGCTTCTGTTGACGTCTTCCACGTATGTCTTTTCACGTTCACTCATTCAGATCGTCAACCTCCTTATGCTTCCAGAAAACGCTCGAAACCATGCTCGTTGATCTCGTCTACGAGAGAAGCATCGCCGGATGCCACGATCTTGCCGTTTACCAGAACATGGGTCTTGTCCACATGCAGATACTCTAAGATTCTGGTGCTGTGGGTGATGATCAGCAGAGCACCCTTTTTGTCCTTCTGGTACTCTTCCACGCCCTTGGATACGGTACGCACTGCATCCACGTCCAGGCCGGAATCCGTCTCATCCAGAATGGCCAGTGAAGGCTTCAACATAAGTAACTGCAGAATCTCTGCCTTTTTCTTCTCGCCGCCGGAAAATCCGACATTCAGGTCACGGTCACCGTAGGAAGGATCCATCTGTAAGACTTCCATAGCTTTCTCCAGTTCCTTTTTAAATGTCCACAGCTTGATGCGGGAACCACTTCTCTGTTCCACCGCATTGCGGATAAAGTTCCGCAGAGAGACACCGGGAACCTCCAGCGGATTCTGGAAGGATAAAAAGATACCGTCCTTCGCTCTCTGGTCTGCAGTCTCCTCCAACAGCTCTTTTCCTTTGAACAGGATCTCACCATCGGTCACCTCATAGCGGGGACTTCCCATGATGGTGTAGCCCAATGTGGACTTGCCGGCACCGTTGGGTCCCATGAGGACGTGGGTCTCTCCGGGACGAACCTCTAAATCTATTCCATTAAGGATGGGCTTGTCCTCTACACTTACGGACAAGTTACGCACCTGTAATAATTGTTCTGACATATACTTCCTCCTATCTCTATCGTTCAACTAGGAATTACTATATCATTATATACACGCATCTGCAAATATGCAACATATAATTCCTACAAAAGTACCGTACATTCTCGGCAAATTGTATTACACTTTGTGGTTAGTCCAAACTTACTATAGAGCAAAATGCAGGCCACTGCAAGGGGAACTCATCCTTCCCCTTACAATGGCCTATGTTTTTTTCTTTATACTTCTTCTTTGTCCAGAAGGTTCTTCATGCTCTTGGTGCTGATCCACAGGGTAGATGTATTATGCAGAAGAGCGGACGTAGTGGGAGGAATGATTCCTGCCACACCTAAAATGATCAGTCCGGTGTTGATCCCTACGATCATGCGGTAATTTTTATGGATCCGCTCCATCAGAGAGTTGCTCAATTCCTTCAGGGTAGCCACTTCATACAGATTGTCTGCGCCGATGGTCACATCCGCGATCTCTCTGGCGATCTGTGCACCCTCGCTGATGGCAATACCAACATCTGCCGCAGACAATGCCGGGGAATCGTTGATGCCGTCACCGATCATAATGACTTTATGACCTGCCTGCTTCTCATGCTCCACGAACCTTGCTTTGTCCTCCGGCAACACCTCGGAATAATACTCATCCACGCCGACGGTACCCGCAATTGCCCCAGCGATACGGTCGCTGTCTCCTGTCATCATGACTACCTTGTGGATTCCGAGACTCTTCAGCTGTCGGATAACCTCCGGAGCCTCTTCTCTGAGAGGATCCTCGATGCAGATCACTGCAGCCAGCTTGCCGTCAATTGCCATATACAGGCGGGAGTATTCCTCAGGCAGCTGGTCGAACAGCTCCTGTCTGCCCTCCGGAATCTGTGCCTGCTCATCCTCAAATACGAAATGGTAGCTGCCGATGATGATCTTCTTGCCTTCCAGAGTGGAAGAGATTCCATGAGCTACAATATATTCCACTTTGGTATGCAGTTCTTCATGTACCAGCTCCTTGCGGGCCGCTTCACGCACCACTGCCTTTGCCATGGAATGCGGGAAATGCTCCTCCAGGCAGGCAGCGATCCGAAGCAGTTCCTCTGCGGGTTGTCCGTTAAAGGATACCACATCCGCCACGGTAGGCTGTGCCTTGGTCAGGGTTCCGGTCTTGTCAAATACAATGGTGGTGGCATCTGCCATAGCCTCTAAGTATTTGCCGCCCTTCACCGTGATCTCATAGGTGCTTGCCTCACGGATCGCAGACAATACTGCTAACGGCATAGACAACTTCAATGCGCAGGAGAAATCCACCATCAGCACGGATAATGCCTTGGTCACATTCCGTGTGAACAGCCATACCAGACCGGTGCCTAAGAAAGTATAGGGTACCAGCTTATCTGCCAGGTGCTCTGCCTTACCCTCCAGAGAGGATTTCAGCTTCTCGGATTCCTCTATCATGGTCATGATCTTCTCATATTTGCTGGAGCCGCCGTTTTCTTTCACACAGATAGTCAGCTCACCTTCTTCTACCACAGTTCCGGCATAGACAGTTCCACCGGGAATTTTTCTCACCGGAACGGATTCTCCGGTCAGAGATGCCTGATTCACCATACCTTCTCCATCCGTCACTGTACCGTCGAAAGGAATCACATTGCCCATGTGGATCCTTACCAGATCACCCGACTTAATGGATGTGGACGGCACCAGGATCTCCTGTCCGTTGCTCACAACCCATACCTTGTCAATGTTTAAGGACATGCTCCTCGCCAGATCACCGACAGACTTTTTGTGCGTCCACTCTTCCAGGATCTCGCCAATGCCGAGCAGGAACATTACGGAACCTGCTGTGTTGTAATCACCACGCAGCACAGATACACCGATAGCAGTGGCATCCAGTACCGGTACTTCGATCTTGCCCTTCGCCAGAGTCTTCACGCCGTGCCAGAGATATTTGAAAGACTTCACTGTGGTGATCACGGAACGGATGTCCATGGGCAGAAACAGCCTGATCCCATAATGCATTACCACTTTATTGATCAGCTGATCCTTATATTCCCGGTTCATCTCTCTGCCGGAATTAGCAAGATAGTTCTCCGGCACTTCTGTACCCTGATATGTAAAATTCTCCAGTGTCTTCAGTGCCTCCTCCCTGGAACCGGTATAGACTACCGTGACATCCAGGGTGCGCTCCTGAATTTTGGCACTGACAATATTACTCTGTCCATCCAGATAGTATTGCAGTGTATCTGCCTGTGCAAAGCTCATACGGCTCTGCAGAATGTGAACCCTGAGTCTCCCCTTTATCTCATGTTTGATCACAAATCTCATAATTTATGCCTGCTTTCATGAAAACACCTGCGATGCCGAAGCATGCAGGTGTCATTTATTCTGTGTTGTAAGATTCGATGGATTATTCAGCGTCTGCTGCAGTCTCTGCTGCTTCTGCCTCAACCTCGCCGTCAAACTCCTGAGCTGCCTTTGCTGCTCTGTCCTCGTTGATCTGCTGAGCTTCTGCGTAGATATCCTCTGCGTTCTCCTGGATGGTGGTCGCAGTCTTCATGACACACTCTTTTGCGCGCAGAACTGCTGCGGTGCAGTTGGTGTACAGCTTCTTCGCATCCTTGCTGGACAGTACTTTGATGCCTGCGGTTCCGAACAGAACGCCTGCTGCGAAAATACCGGTTTTTGCTTTATCAATCTTTTTTAAACATTTCAACATAATTCATTTCCTCCTGTGCGAATTCTTTGGTTTATTCTATTTATGAATGAATATTATAAACACCTATTTTTCCTATTTCCAGCTTTTTTCGTTTAATGAAAAATTTTATCATTTATCAAAAACACAAAAGGCCAGTGGATCAAAATCCACTGACCTTCTTGTATTCCTGTAATTTTTCTTTTGCTGCCGGGGTCAGATTCTTAGGCACCTGAATCTGGATCACGACATACTGATCGCCGTGGGCATTTTTATCCTTCATGGATACCACGCCCTTGCCTTTCAGACGGATCTTACTTCCGGACTGCGTACCTTCCTTCACTTTGCACATGACATCACCGTACAACGTGGGTACACGGATCTCGCCGCCCAGGGCTGCGGTAGTATAGGGGATATTGACCGTGGTATACAAATCCTGTCCTCTACGCTCCCAGCCCGGCTTCTCCTGTACCGTCACCTTCAGATACAGGTCACCGCTCTCACCGCCGGAGTAACCTTCACCACCCTTACCTTTCAGGCGGATACTTTTACCGGTGTCGATACCTGCCGGAATATGCACCTGCACGGATTCGGACTTGCCGGTAGCCGGATCTCTTAAGGTAAAGGTCTTATCGCAGCCATGCATTGCTTCGTCAAAGCTGATGGTGATGCCGGATTCCACATCCTGACCTTTACTGCGGTAGTTCGCCCGGCTGCCCCGTCCGGAGCCTTTCTGTCCCTTGAAATACTGACCGAACAGATTGTCGAAAATATCCTCATCCCCGCCGAAGCCGCCAAAATCACCGGTACCGAAACCGCTTCCTCCGGTGCTGTAATGGAACGTGCCGTTGCCAAAGCCGCCGAATCCATCGGTGCCGAAGCCGCCTCCGTTCTTAAACTGCTCCTGATACTGTCTGGCTGCCTCCTCATTAAATCCCTCCTGGAAAGCAGCAAAACCGTAAGTATCATATAGTTTCTTCTTTTTTTCATCCCCCAGCACATCGTAAGCTTCGTTGACTTCCTTCAGCTTCTCCTCTGCCACAGGGTCTCCTGCATTGGTATCCGGATGGTATTTTTTCGCCAGTTTCCGGTATGCTTTTTTTATCGCTGCGGCGTCCGCTGTCTTGCTGACACCCAGTACTTCATAATAATCTCTTTTTGTTGTCTTCGTCATATTCCCTCCATTCTGCCCAACCGGTGAGCCACACAACCAAGACGTTTTCCATGTAAAAATCAGCCGACACAGTTCCCTGCGCGGCTGACCACTTCACATCTCTTTTCAAACAATTGTCTGCTGTTGCAGTCGCTTGTTCCTCTTACAGAGATTATATTATCACTACTACTTAGCACTCGCAAGTCCCGAGTGCTAAAAAATATATTAAATAATCATAAAATCCATAAACCGGCTATTACAATTTGCCACCCTTAGAACCGCCAAAGCTTGCGGAATTCAGGATATTGGTGTCAAAGGTAAAGGTCAGTCTCTCCTCGGTGCGGGCTCTCTTCAAAGACAGCTGGATCATACGATCCAGAAGCTCTTTGTAAGGAACTCCTACCGGCTCCCACAGATAAAATGCCAGAGATCCCGGGATGGTATTGATCTCGTTAAAATACAGCTTGCCGTTGTCCTCATCGATCATAAAATCGATACGGGACACACCGTTACAGCCCAGTGCTTTAAAGGATCTGACTGCCAGTTCCCGGACTTCCTCTCTCTTCTCCGGAGACAGTTCTGCGGGGATTTTGCGGGATACGCTCGCCATGCCCTTGGAGCCGCTGCCCTTGGCATTGCTGACGTATTTATCTTCATAACTTAAGATATCTTTGGTGTGCAGGGGTTCTTCGCACTCGGAAGCAATAGCGTCATTCTCATCTCCCAGTACCGAGCAGTTGATCTCACGTAAATTGGTGATGGCGTGCTCCACCAGTACCTTAGTGGCATACTTGAAAGCATCGTCCACGGAATGGGTCAGTTCCACGCGGTTCTTTGCCACGCTGATACCTACGCTGGAGCCTAAGTTGACCGGTTTTACGATCACCGGATATCCCAGTCCTTTTTCCACTTTGTCGAGCAGAATCTCTATCTGCGCATAATCCGACAGAGTATACAGCTGCGCATCCAGTACCGGAACATCACACTCCTTTAATACAGCTTTCATGATGTATTTGTCCATACCAATGGCGGATGCGGTCACATCACAGCCCACGAAGGGGATGCCCATGGTCTTCAGGTAACCCTGGAAAGCGCCGTCCTCTACGTTGGTACCATGCACTACCGGGAAAGCCACATCGATCTCCACGGCTTTCTTTCCGCCGAACATCTTCACCGGGAACGGAGTCAGGAATACCTTGCCGTCCTCGTTGGTCATGATGACTCTCTGGGACTTTTTCAACAGTTCATCGATATTTTTATAGGATTCGATCTTGCCGATCTCCTCACCGATGTACATTTCATTGCGCTTGGTCATATAGACCGGGATTACTGCGTATTTGTCAGTATCCATGTTCATGACAGCCTGGATACCGGAGATCACTGATACTTCGTGTTCTACACTCTTGCCGCCAAACAGCATTGCTACTCTTGTCTTCATTTATTTTCCCTCCTGAATTTTCCTACTCTCTGCCAACTATCCGGAACCTCTTTCACAAAATTGCCTCTGAATCTTCTAATAGTTATCCGTCAGGTCATTCTCTAATAAAATATACTTATGTCCCTGCCCTTTAATGGCATAGGCGTAAGATACAGCTTGCTCCAGCTTGTCGAATACCAGGCATTTCTCTTCCGGAAATCCCTTCTCCAACACGCCCTCCCTGATGGGCTCGGTATGTCGTCTGCCCACTAACAGGATGTAATCGCAGCAATCCGCTGCGTAGTTACCGAATTTATGATTGTATTCCGCTTCCTTATCACCCAGCTCCACCATGCCCGGCGTGATCAGGATCCGGATACCGTCAAACATAGCCAGCGTCTCGACCGCTGCCCTGGAACCTACAGGGTTGGAATTGTAAGCATCATCGATGATCGTCACCAGACCGTGCTCCCGCATCTGCATACGATGGGGTACCGGCTCGATCCGGCGTACCGGGATCCGCAGTTCCTGCAGCGTCATACCCATTTTATGAGCGACCGCGATAGCCCCCACCACATTGATGACATTGTGGGCACCGATGAGACGCATCTGGAATCTCTCGCTCTCGCCGTCCGGGGTCACTACGGTGAACTCCGTACCTAACTGGGATACCTTCACATCTTTGGCACAGTATCCTGTCCCTTCCGTTTCGGAATAATAGAATATCTTCTCCGGGGTCTGATCATACGCGGGAGAAGCTGCCTGCTGCTGAATATAATCGTTGTCACCGTTCAAGAACAGCATGCCGCCTTCCGGCAGGGCATCCGCCAGCTCGAACTTCGTCTTCTGAATATTCTCCATGTTAAAAAAGGTCTCTAAATGCTGCGGTCCGATAGATGTGATCACACCGTGATCGGGATGCACCATATCGCAGATCTCCTTGATATCGCCCACATGGCGGGCACCCATCTCACAGACAAAAATCTCTGTGGTAGGCTTCAGGGAACCGCGGATGGTCCGCACCACACCCATAGGCGTATTGAAACTCTCCGGTGTCACCAGTACATTATATTTTTCCTGCAATAATGTCTGCAAATAGAACTTTACACTGGTCTTGCCGTAGCTGCCGGTCACACCGATGACGGTAAGTCCCTGGACGCTTTTCAGCTTTCTCACAGCATCATTGATATAATGCTGATTGATCCCCGCCTCCATGGGATGATTGATGACATTAGCCACAATATCCAGAAACAGATTCACAGATACCAGGATCAGGCACAGTCCCGGGATCCGCTTCATTCCGCCCAATCCACACACCAGAGCGAATACCGCAGCCGTAAGGATCAGCTCCGTAGTGAGCAATCTCTTGACCCGGGCAGTATACACCAGCTTTTTCTTCGTATTCATCCGCTTCATGGCACGATATACCACGATGATCACAAACAGTACCAGATACTCGAAGATTTCAAGGGCAAGGTACGGAAACACACAGGTTACAATGCCCAGTGCCAGACCAAAATAGAGAATCCATTGCAGCCGGAATTTCTTCTTCAGCCAGTGAATGTGTTCTTTATTCTTATAGCCGTTCTGCTGGAACATATGAATGTTATACCGCATGGTATAAAAATATGCCGGAACAGCAAGCACGACCGCTATCAGCACACGTATGATCATTGCAAATATGCCTCCATAATTCCCCGGAACTGTGCCGGTTTCTCAAGGAAAGAAAAATGACCGGTTCCCGGGATCACTGCCAGACCGCAGTTGGGTATCTTCTCTTCCATAATATGTGCATCCCGGATAGGAGTTGCCGTATCCTGATCTCCCCAGATCAGCAGCACTTCCTGACGGATCTTCGGAAGCAGCTCCGTCAGATCCTCATTCACCGCCTTCACCATACACTGACGCATCATGGGTGTCGCATTGCGGTAGTCTGCCGATCCCTGTCGGCTCCTCCAGTCATCGATCACCTCCGGGAACATGGCATAGATCAGCTTCATGTTCAGGAATTTCTTCAAAATCTTGTACTTGCGGATCTTCCATTTCTGTGCAGTAGTCCGCACCGGCAGGACACCGGCGCTGTCGATCAGGATAATATTCGTGATCTCAAAAGGGATGCTCTCTCTGGCTGCCAGCTTGATGATCACGCGTCCACCGTAGGAATGCCCGATGAGGGTGGCCTGCTTTACCTGCATTACTTCCATAAATCTGCAGAAAAAATCCGCAAATCCGTCCACATCCCAGGGTTCCTTCGGTTCATCGCTGCCGCCGAAGCCCGGGAAATCAAACTGGATCACACGGTACCTGCTGCCGTCTATCACACCGGCTACGGAATCATACACTCCCAGATCCGTCCCCCAGCCCTGTAAGATCACAACCGTCTTATCACCGGTACCGGTTGTTTTATAACATATATTATATCCGTCTACTACTATATTCATTGAAAACCTCAATCAGTGTCATTGCTGTTACAATCTTTTATTATAATCGGAATCTGCTACAATGGCAACCGAAAACAACTCCGGCGGCACCCCGTTTCTATGATAACTGTTCCATCTCCGCTTTGATCTCGTCCTCAGTATCCGCCATGGCTTGCAGCGTCATGGTCAGAAGTTTTTCCAGATCCCACCCCAACTGCTCGGCACCGCGTTCGATCACCTCACGAGAGCAGCCGGCGGCGAAGCCTTTGCTCTTGTATTTCTTCTTCAGGGATTTTAATTCCATATCTTTTGTACTCTTGGAAGGACGCATCAGCGCTGCTGCCCAGATCAGTCCGGTCAGTTCATCTGCCGCAAAAAGTACTTTCTCCATCTCATGTTCCGGAGCCACGCCGATCGTCTCCCCACAGCCTACGGTGATGCCGTAACCATGAGATACTACCCCATGAATGATATCTTCTCCCACGCCTGCCTCCCGCAGCATTTCGGGAGCTTTCAGGCAATGCTCCTCGGGGTACCGTTCAAAATCAATATCGTGGAGCAGTCCCACGATCCCCCAGTATTCTGCGTCATCGCCGTAGCCCAGTTCCTTTGCATACCATTTCATGACAGCTTCCACCGTCAGGGCATGCTGGATATGAAACGGATCCTGATTGTATTTTTTCAATAAAGTATATGCGTCTTCTCTTGCAATGTGTTCCATTTTAAGTACCTCTCTGTCATTTCTGTATTGTCAAATCTTCCGGCCACAGGGAACCCTCTGTAAGTCCCCGTTCCGTAAGCCAATTATCCTCCACCGAGACATATTTTTCAACTCCGGATTCATCCACAAGAGTCACCAATACCTTCGGGTCCTGTCCGGGCAAGCGTTCCTCGCAGCCGTAATCACCGTCAAAAATCTGTCGGATCTACCATGTCGCCATCATCCTCTTCTGTATCAATCCCCAGTCCCTGCATCAGAATACGATTCCACTCTGCATTATTGCTTTCCAGTTCTTTCTTCTGCATAATGCGATTGCGGTCACTTAAGATCGCCAGCATTTCGTCCGCGATCTCCTCCGGCGGCAGATCGGAATAATGACACAGATAACCGATCATACGGCTCGCCGTAAAATCCGTATTCAGATTCTTCGTCACCAGATCACAGAAATCTTCCGGATAACCGCGGGATATTAGCATTTTATATAATTGCATACTTTGGGGAGATCTTGGTTTCATTCTGCCTTTACCCTTTCCATCCTATACTTAATATCAATTTCATAACAATTCATTAATCATTTTTTCAACTGCTTCGATATAATCGTCTATTTGTTTTCTCTTATACACACATATATATGATGGATGATGAATTGGAACATAATAGGTTCCATTACATTCTGTATAATGATATTCGAAATCATTCCACTTTTCAAAATCTAAATGTAAATGCCTTGCGACAGAAGAATAAACTTTTTCTCCCAACAAAAATACAATTTTAGGTGACATCGCATTAATTTCACTTACTAAATTGTCAAAACATTTATCCATTTCTTTTTTACTGGGATAACGCAATTTCTGTTGTTCCGTAAGCGGAAGACACTTTACCAGATTGGTTTTATAAGTACTGACTTCATTACACATCTCTTCTATCTTTTGTATCAGCTTTCCAGTATTTGTCTGCTCTGATAAAGGTCTTTCCTCTTCAGATGTAATTTTTTTAGCAGACAGTCCAACCCAAAAAACCTGGCACGGTCTTTCCGAATCCAACAATGGTCTTTGATTATTGCATAATCCGCATTTACTACACGTCCGTATATCTTCAAGCATTTCCTTCCCCTATCTCTTGTGTTTTGATAATATATTGGTTCAAAATTTCATCTGAAACTTCGCTATAGTTACCAAAATCAAAGTTAAATTGGTTTCTTCCCTTGAATTTACTTATTATGTCATTAAATTCACATTCATGGACAATTCCCTTCTCAGACACAATGTCATTATACAACTTTGTTCCATGATATGGTCTGAATTGAAAAACACTCGTTCTAAAATTGCCCTCTGTTGTCTGTGAAATATTGCTAATTTTTCTTGCCAGTTCAAATGTTTGTTGGAAATCACATTCCGTCTCTTGTGGAAAACCATAAATGAAATATCCTTTTAAGTCAATACCCTCCTGCAAAATTTTTTGAGCCACTTCTATAACATCTCCAATACTTCCTACTTTGTTGATCTTTTTTCTCATGGATTCTGATCCGGATTCTATTCCCATAAATAGTTCTCTGCAATTAGCCCCTTTCAATTTTTCTATATCATCTAAATTTGGCTTTAAAGAAAGCACATGCGCCATTCCTCTCCAACTCAACTGCGGATATTTTGAAAATACATGTATTGCCTGTTTAATACGCTGTTTATTACTCAGAAATAAATCATCCAAAACCCTGATACTTTTCACCTCCGGATACATCTTTAATATATCGTTGATTTCATTGACAATGCTTTGTTCTGATCTAATTCTGACAGGAATCCCTCCGTTCACACTTCTTGCCCCTCCGCAAAAAGCACAGTTGTAAATGCATCCTCTCGATGTTACCATTGCTATTTCTCTTTCGCCATAATGATTTTTTATTATTTCATTGTGGAAAAATTTTCTATTCAATACAATATCTGAAATATCTCTTGGAAAAAATTCTGATTCTGCATTTACTCTAAAAACTTTTATATTTTCAATTTTTTTAATTGGTTCTACCTTTTTGTTATCTAAAATAATTGTTGGAATAATATATTCGCCATCACCTATAATAATATTCATTCTGTTCTTAAGATTCCATTTTACAATTTCCTCATAAATGCTGCCCACTACCAGTCCACCAATAAACCACTCACATTTCACCTTGGTCTGCTCGCAAATAGCCTTTACCAATTTATAGTTTTGGGTAAAAATATTTATTCCGACATAATCCGGCTGTTTCTCCTCTATATATTTAACAATATCTTCTACCGACTTTCTTTGTTTCACAGCATCCAGTATTTCAACCTGAATCCCGGCCTTCTCTACATATGTAGCTATATATCCAAGTCCAAGCGGTGAAAGATAGTTTTCTCCTTCTGCGGCAGCATCCCAAAATATAGGCGAATTAATAAGAATACATTTTTTCATTTCCTTTTCACCTCTTTTACAATATGTTCAACGATAGTATCTACATTTTTATCCAATTCGGTACAGTTATTTATTTCTAAAACCGATATTCCATTTTTCTTCAATATTTCTATTCCTTTTTCCATATAATACAGTTCTTCATCCGATCGATTATTCTTTTCAAACCTTGTTAGTTCAGCACGATCAGATAATCTTTTCTGAAGAGTCCCCACATCAGCCATAATCGTAACTTGAAGATCCGGACGTATTATCAGTGCGTTTAAATCCATTATATAATCAGCATTCACTCCATCCATTCTTTGCAATATCAATGATGATAAAATATAACGGTCTGTAATGACAATGTTGCCATCATAAAGCATAGGTTCAATTTCATTTTTAATATGTTCGTATCGATCTGCCGTTACCATACATGCAGTGCTTAATCCCTTGTGTCCTTCTGCATATTTTCGCACAAATTCTCCCAATATAGAATTTGTCGGTTCCCTCGTCACTTTTACTTTATACCCCATCAAACCCAGTTTTTCTGCTATTGCATTAATTACTGTGGTCTTTCCACTTCCATTAGGTCCATCTACTGCCACAAAATAACCAGTATTGTTCATTCTGCTTTGCATTAAATTTTCCTCCTTCGTTAATGTACTTATATAATATTTATGGCTGAATATCTGTAATTCTTACAAATATTGCTTCCGGTCAAATAAGGTCATTTTTCAATAAAAGTTGGGATTAAAAACTCGAATCATACATATATAAGAATTAATTAGATGCATAAAAAAACTTCTATGCTTTATATCCACAATAGCATAGAAGTTCTTTGATTGCAATTACATTTATTGGCAAATTATGCCTTTTTAATATGGAAGATCACGCCGCTCTTGGGGTAGATCCACTCGTCCTTGATCGCAATGTCATAGAGTCCGGCTCTCTGGATGCAGGCTCCGACATTGGCAGTGCTTTCCTTATTGAGATAGGAATACATAGTGACATCCATTCCATTCTTGTATTTCAGCTTGATATGGGGCTCCTTGGTCGGATCCACCAGAGTCACCTCGAAAATAGAGTTCCATACCCGGGGCATCTTGAAATAGATGCTGACCAGATGCTCCCCGCTTGCCTCGTTGCGGTCAAAATCCAACTTGAATTTCAGAATAAATCCGTTGCTCTTGCGTTCTACTTCAAACTGCGCTTCGTCGTCATTATCTCCGCTGTTGTCAATTCGCAAAATCGGCATGAACAGATCATTGATCACATCCCGGACCTTGTCCGCGGAAATACTGTTGATGAAGTCCACAGCTTCCGGTTCCACCACCAGATCCTCATTGAAAATGCTCTTGGTAAAATCCGCATCCTGTCCGGTCTCCAGCAATCCACCGTCCAGACTCTTTTTATCATAGGCGAAACCGAGTCTGATCACATCGCCCGTGTAGTTCTCGTCTGTTCCTCCCAGACACTTTACGCTGAACTTCAATTCCTCATCGATCAGGTAATACTTTCCGTCTGTGGCTCCGGGGAATCCGGCTTTTACATATTCCTCCGTCAGATTCGGCTCCAGATTGATCGTGTAATCGAACATTTTCCGGATCCTGGCGCCTCTTGCCCTGTCAAAATATTTCTCCATATTGGTAGAAAGCATATCCACCGCATCTTCATCCTTTATCATGGAGGTAATGGTGGATTTCAGGAAAGTCTTTTTATCTTCATCGCTGAAAGAATCCAGGATCTCCGGCTCTCCCATCAGCGTCTTGGTGATCTGCTGGGAGGTCTCTCTGGCGTAGGCATCCTGGGTCAGCTTGTTGTTCAGTATATCGAATAACAGAAATGCCGCCAGCACACCGATGAGATTCCCCACGATATTGTCGATCAGGTCATCCAGCGTGTAACCGTTCTTCAGTGCCAGATAGGTATATCCCACAAATACCAGCAATAGTGCGATCAGCACCAGTACCATAGTAGCGGACAAGGTGTCCATCACACTTTTTTTCTTCTTTTGTTTCTGATTATCCATGAATTTCCTCCCCCGTAAATACGCCCTCATAGATTGCGGGCTTCCGCATGTAATATGCCCAGAACCGGTCACCGTAATCATAATGCCACCATTCCGACGGCAGATTAGTAAATCCCGCATCTATCATAGCATAATAAAGCAGACGGCGATTTTCACGGACCTGCTCGTCCTCTGCCCCCTGTACATGCTCCGGTGCCTCAAAATACGCTGCACAGGTCTTGTCCGTAAATGCATCGAATCCACATCCCATAGGAAGCTCTCTGCCCTCCGGATCCAGAAGCGTCAGATCAATGGCTCCTCCGGTGGTATGGGCGGGAGGCACCTTTGTATCCGGTACCGGGTCCGAGACAAATTTGCAGATCGCAACTCTCCTTTTTGCCTCCGGCAACTCTTCTAAATGAAAATCCCGGATGATGTCCACAGAATACTTTTCAAACAATTCATGCTGCAGTGCAAAGGGGCGCCAGGCATCCCAGATGCGGAACCGGTAACCGTCTGGCAGATTCCCCGCCGCCTTCACCAGCCTCTCATACATCTCCTTACGGACGAAGCACTTTTCTTCCGCATGGTCCATATGTAGGATCGGATACAGCATTTTCACATCCCACAGATCACAGCTTTTCAATTCTATAAACGCGGAATCCACAAACGCACTGTCTATATAGCGCTCCGGATCCCCGATCACCGGTATCGGCCTCATGGGATCAGCCTCCTTATTATTTATATTTATCATAATACCCCTTTTCCAATAAATATGGCAAGTGTCTGGTGCATTTCATATAATCAGATGCCCGGTGTTGGCCTCGCTCCGGTCAAAATCAGTATTTGCAGCCCTGTTTCGCTGACAAATTATATTTTTCTTTTATTTTTTGATTTTAATAAGTGCCGTTGGTGATTTTGGCTTACCATCCCTATATATCTCCCCTGATTTCATAAGCGGATTTATAACTTCATTTAAGAATTGACTTCTACTCCGATAGTTAAGAGACATCTGTAGTTCCTTTATAGGCTTTGGTCCTTCCATCTTAAGAATAGCCATAACTTTTTCCGCATCTGTAAGGTTTTCTAAATCCAGTTCTATAGCCTCATCTCTAAATAATCTGTCATATAATCTCAAATTCAAAAATCCGGGATATATAGATACTACCGGCTGTAATTCATCTGGACTGGACTTGTAAGATTCCATCATGGTTTGAAAACCAGTTCCACCTCTCTCCATCAGATTTGCCACATCCAGACAAGCTGCTATGATGGCATTTCTTCTGATAGACGGTATAGAACCGGCTGGATATGCATTGTAATCTTTTGGCAGTAACCATGACCCTGGTGAAACTATTTCAATTCTGTCTGAATAGATATCAACATCAATCTGTGTTCCCGAAATAGAATAATCCCTATGGGCAATTGCATTTACCAATGCCTCTCTTACAGCTTCCTTAGGATACGATCTGATTTCATCCCGTCCACCCTTTTCTGTTTTTACCCAGCCTGTTTTGGTGTTTCGTTCAATAAAGTTTAATGCATTCTCAAATACGTTTGCAATAGAACCTCTTAATCTGCTGCTATCTAAAACAATACCTGTCTTGTTTTTCCCTTTCCATAAGCGGCAGCATATCATTGTATCATCTTCATTATAGTTGTCTGAAAACATTATAAATCCTGATTTTGCATACCCATCTTTTGAAACTATTTCTTCGTTCTGCAATTCTTTCATTGTTGGAGCAGATTTATCTTGTCTGTATTCCTTACAAAGATTAAGGTATTCTGACCACTGATTATCAGTATATGCCACCTCGCTTGTCTCATTATCTACACCATATTTTCTCTTTGAAAGTGAAATAATTTCTTCCGGTGTTGCAGGAGTCGCATTTCCATCTCCCTTTATAAAAACTGTTTCATTGTAATCTCCTTCTCTATATCTTATTACAGAATCTGCAGGAGCAACTTTAACAGCTAATACAAAATGTTCCGCATTAGAATCCACACTTCTCATCATATATGAAATCTTAATGTGTGGAAAAATATGTCTATCATTAATCCTTGAAATTAATAGTTTTGTTTTATCAACTTCTTCAAGATCAATTCCAAAGGCCTCCCCATCGTTTGATACACCTATAAATAAGGTTCCTCCTTTATCATTTGCATATCCAATAAGAGTTTTTGCCCATTTAATGGGATTATCCGGATTCAATACTGCTTTATATTCATAACTTGTATCTTCTGTAATAACATCTGGATATATCTCTTTGATTTTCATGAATCTCCTCCATATAATAATGTTCTTGGCATAACTATATCAAACATTACTAAACATTACAACAACATTACAATTACATCATAGGTGAAAATTTACTTGCATTTCTGCCTATGATACAGTAGGATAAGGATTTTAAATAATATATGACATTATATAAACATTATTACAACATTATTACAACATTACTTAAACATTATTCACTATAATGACAGGTACAAGTCCCATTCGTAGGCATCAAAGTCGGGGGCTTTTGACCCCGACATCATTAAATACAAAAACGGCATGCGAGTGCCTATTTCTCATAGAAATTTTAACATTTGCCATTTCCCGCAAGGCTTGTTAAAATAAGGATATGAAAAAGAAAAATTTATGTAAAACGTTATTAAAAACCATGTGTATCGTGCTGGGGATCCTCATCCTCGCACTGTTGGCTTACATCGTCTACCTCTATGCCAGTTATTACAGGATCGAGGACAATCAGGAACTGGTGGTGGAGGCACCGGTCGACGATACCACCACAGGTGCGGCTGCGGTGCTGGCTACGGATACGGAATATTCCGCAGTGACCTACAACATCGGTTTCGGTGCTTATCTGCCGGATTATAGCTTCTTCATGGACGGCGGTACCTCCTCCTGGGCGGAGAGCCCTGAGACCGTACAGTATGCCATAAACGGTGCGGGAGAGCTGGTGAAGTCATTAGACCCGGATTTTGCGCTGATCCAGGAGATCGATCTGGATGCCACCAGAAGCTATCATACGGATGAGTACGAGATGCTGCGCAACATTCTGCCGGAATATACTACTGTATTTGCGCAGAATTATGATTCCGCCTTCCTGTTCTATCCGTTTACACAGCCCCACGGCAGCAGCAGGGCAGGACTCGGACTGTTCTCGAAATATCCGGTGTCTTCTGCTCTGCGCCGAAGCTTCCCCATCTCCACTTCCTTCAGCAAGTTCTTCGATCTGGACCGCTGCTACAGCGTCTCCCGGATCCCGGTGGACAATGGCAAGGAGCTGGTGATCTTCAATCTGCATATGTCCGCTTACGGCAACAGCGATGCCATCCGCCAGGGACAGATTGAGATGCTGTGCAATGATATGGCAAAAGAATACGAAGCCGGCAATTATGTGCTCTGCGGCGGCGACTTTAACCACGACCTGAAGGCTTCCGAAGAGGATACGGAGAGCTGTGAGTCCTGGGCATTTCCTTTTCCCAGAAGTGAGCTTCCAGAACATTTTACCTTCTGTCTGGATCTGTTGACCGAAGAGGAGCAGGCAGCCCTTTGGAACAGCGCCCGTAATGCAGATATGGAATATGTTCCGGGTGTTACTTATACTGTGACACTGGACGGATTCATTATCTCCGACAATATCGAGTGCCTGTCCTACGAGAATGTAAACACCGGCTATTCCTACTCCGACCATGATCCCGTGAAGGTGGAGTTCATGTTAAAATAGTGTCAAGATTTACAAAGTCTGTTGACAGTGCTTGTCCTTTTTTGTAGAATGAGGGCACAGTTAAGAGGGAGTAGTTCCCGGATGGTTTCTGATAGAATGGTAACCTGGAATGGTAACCGAATGATACATGAAGCTGTCCGGAATGATAATCGTCATCACGTCCGTCGGACCGGTTATTATTGTAAGCAACGAGACTTTTATCGATCATTTTTGATGCGGTAAAAGTCTCTATTTTTATACTTTTTTCTAAGAATACAGACGCTTGCTGCAGGAAAGGACAGCTTATGGAATACATATTGTTACTCGTAGGATTTATACTTCTGATCAAAGGTGCAGACTTTTTCGTGGAGGGAAGCTCCTCCCTGGCGGGGATCCTGAAGGTCCCCAGCGTCATCATCGGACTGACCATCGTGGCCATGGGCACCAGCGCGCCGGAGGCTTCCGTCAGCATCAATGCTGCCCTGGCTGGCAGTAATGATATCGCCATCAGTAATGTCGTCGGCTCGAATATCTTCAACGGGCTGGTGGTGGTAGGTATCTGCGCATTCCTGCACAGCTTTATGCCCCACGGAGAGATCCTGAAGCGGGATATGCCGTTAAATATCCTGGTAACCGTCGTATTATGTCTGATGTTTTTCGATGGCAGCTTAAGCCGCATTGAGGGTGCAGTCCTGCTGCTTGGCATGATCGTATATCTCGGATTTATGATCTATTCTGCCCGGAAAAACAGAGAAGAGGGCGAACCCGGTAAGATTCTCTCCCTGCCCCGCAGCCTTTTGTATATTGCCGGAGGTCTGGCTGCCGTTATCTTCGGTGGGGATCTGGTGGTAGATAAAGCCTGCATCATAGCTACGAATTTTGGTGTCAGCCAGAATTTCATCGGACTGACCATTATCGCCATCGGCACCTCCCTGCCTGAGCTGGTGACCTCCATCGTTGCCACGAAAAAGGGAGACAGCGGGCTGGCGCTGGGCAATGCCATCGGCTCCAACCTGTTCAACATCCTGTTTATCCTCGGAATGTCCGCGGTGATCAGCCCTCTGCATGTCCTCGGAGAGTCCGTCATCGACACCGTACTGCTCCTTGGCAGTGCCATTCTGCTCTTCGTATTCGCCCGTACCGGCAGACGCATGACCCGCAGTGAGGGGGCTGCGTGCGTGCTTCTGTATATTGCATATACGGCTTACCTCTTCGTGAGGTAACAGTGCGGCTATAGACGCACAAAAAAGCGCACCTAAGGGGAGGTGCGCTTTTTTGTACAAATATCCTCTTCCGCCTTGGGAAGAATTTGCACTTTATACATTATTTTCCGTTATACCTGCTTTCCAACTCTGCGAAAAAAACTTTGTAATCTCTACCTTTTCCGCTCAACATATCTTGATAGCTATCCATTACTTTTTGGCGAACTACATTATTATCTACTTTGCTATCCGAATCGACAATATGTCTGTTCCCTTGAGCCATTACTTCCATAGCCTACATCCTCCTTACCTTAAAATCAAATCCGGTCTAATATGTTCAACGGTATTCTCACACATTCCGATTTTATTATATCCGACTCTTCACGTTTAATCAACATATAATCACTGAATTCAGATCTCATGTAATACAAAAGAGCACTCCCGCATGGGAATGCTCTTCATTATTTGTGGCAAATATCTCTCCACTGGCAGTCTCCGCAGATGACCTTGCCATATCCCGGCTGCAGAATCTTCTCTTCCACGATCCGCTCAAATTCCGCAAAAGTCATTTCCTGCCCTGCCTTTAATCCGGTATATTTCAATACACCCGCATCATACCGGTCTACCTTCTCCGCAGACTCGCAGCTGCCACCCTTATTATGGGGGCAGGCGCTGCAGATTTCATCTGTCGCTCCGACCAGCTGCAGGGATGCCGGTCCGTTTTTCCCCAGAAGCCATTCCTTCACCTCCGCCATATGCTTAGTGAACCCTTCACTGTATCCCTTCCCTTCGAAAAAATACAGGCACATGCCGTGGTGCGGACGGATCCGGTAAGTTGTTGTCACTTCCATATCCGGTGTATCCTTTATTCCTGTCCGTTCAGCTTCAGAGCCTTAGACAGTCTCTTGCTCAGTGTCAGTGCCAGTGCGATCTTCACCAGATCCGGAATGATGAAAGGAATTACACACCAGCCCAGTACGGTAGCCAGACCGACAGCTCCGGAATTCTGGGCGTATACCACCATGAACCATACCGTTCCAATAGCGTAGCACACGATCAGGCCCAGTACCATGGAGATACCCAGCACCCAGATCTTACGTCCGAAGAGCTTCTCGATCAGCCACATCAGCAGTGCGGAGAATAAAAATCCGATAATGTAACCACCGGTGTTGCCAAGTAACTGACCGATACCACCGGAAAATCCCGCAAATACAGGAATGCCTACCGCACCCAGCAAAATATAGATCAATACCGCAAGGCTTCCTCTCTTACCGCCCAGTACACCGACTGCCAGGAATACTGCGAATGTCTGTAACGTAAAAGGAACCGTCATCGGGATGGAGATCCAGGAGCAGATTGCGATCAGAACCGCAAATACCGCAATGTACACCATGTCATAAGTCTTGCTACGAGTTGTTGTCTGTGTTGTCATAATAAAAAACCATGCCTTTCTGTCAGATGTCTTTTGTAAAAACCTCTGTCAGAATAGCATGGTGTTTTTTAATTGTCAACCCTTTTTATATTATAGTTAACAATCGAGCAGATTCCCTGGTCAGGACTGCTTCATCGCCTTCTTATTCCGGTACATATCCTCATCTGCACGCTCACGCACCTTCTCCGGATCCGTATCATCCGCCGTGAATACAGCATACCCATAGGCAATTCCCACAGGAACGGGAATGATGTTCTTATGATTCAAGATCTCTACATCCTGATCGATCTTATGCATCACACGTTCTATCTTAAAATATCTTCCCTTCGGAATGATACAGCAGAATTCATCTCCGCCAATGCGATAACATTTCCCATAGCGTTCAAAATTGTCCTCTATGATATGTGCCGCGTTGATAATATACTCATCCCCTACCCTATGGCCATATTGATCGTTACACTGCTTAAGATTATTCAGGTCAAAGGTCACTATGACATACCCTTCAAAATCCTTCTCATTTTTCACAAAATAATCATAAGCATTTCGATTGTACATGCCGGTCATGGAATCATTCAGGGCAAACTGTTCCAGCTCCTCCACCCTGCGACCTTTTTTCAGCCGGGCAACCGTCTGTCTGGCGGATTCTATTCCCAGCACCACAATAAAGATCAAGAAAGAGATTCTGCCAAAGACACCTACATCATTGCTGGTTTTATAATAACCACTCACATCTACAATGGTAGCAAAAAATACAAGCAGCAGTGCCCCTACACATGCCTTCAGCCTCTGATCCAGCTGCCTTCTGGCAATTTTGCTACAGATGACCACCAGCAGGTATAGAATCATCAGAATGATCAACGCATGCGTCATCCACAGGCTTCTCCGGAACTCATATATCCCTGTTGCATTCAGTATATGCGTCAGGACGATCAATGCCAGATTAGCATTACAGATAATTCTACAAAACCGGTCATTCCTGATCTCCAGAAAGCTCTTCACAAACAGGATAAAGGACATCGGCAACAGCATGAGCGTAGCAAATGCCAGATAAGAGCATCCCTGCCTGTTGGTCAGGAGCAGCGTTGCCACATCCGTCTCATTGGCCGACCATGTTCCCAGCAGGATCGAAAAAATACCCAGATACAATAAGGTTCCGTCGATCCGGCTTCCGCAGCGGATAACGATCCAATAAATACTAATATACAATCCTATCAGTATCACCATCATGCTGATGAGAAAGGCAGGCATTGTCCGGCGCATCACCCAACGATAGATATTATAGCCGCCATCGATATAAAACGTCTTCTGCTGGCCTGCCGTTTCCGGATAACAAGGGGTGAACTGTACCTGCAAGCTGCTCACATTACTTGAAAACCTGACAATATTCCAGGTCCAGCCCGGAGTATTTCCCCATATGCCGGGTACAGCATCCAGCTGATAGATCAGCTTCCCATCTGCATACACCACAATCTCCTGATGTGTCGAATAAAACACGATCGAGTTCGTCTCATCATCGTTTTGATCCAATTTAAAATCGTACAGCTCCCTGCCGTCATCCAAGACGCTGACTGCGTCCGGCGTACACTCCTGTAATGACTTTACCTCCGGCACACTGTCTGAGGTGCAGATCATGCACAGAAGCACCATAGCAAATACGACTGATACAATTATAATAAGCTTTCCCTGTTCCTTCTCCATTACTTCCCTCAATATCCAACGTGTTGTTTGGCATTATAGTACTAGTTTCCTTATCATTTGTCAACGCAATGTCGTATCTATCTCACGTTTGAAAATATTATAATTCTGCTCATCCCTGGGGGAACAATAAATAGCCAGTTCTATGGTTTTAAAACATTTTCTGTAACGAGCGATCACATTGGAAAACGCAGCTGCCACAGCCTCCGGATCATTCTCAAAAGCTCCGCATCCGAACGCCCCCAGAATGACCACTTCATTGCCTCCCGCCACAGCCACATCCAGGATCCTGGTCAGACGTTTCTCATGCAGAGCCTGTTGCTGCGCTCTCGTCATCTTCACGGTCTTATTACCGTCTCCGGGATTCATCCCATTGGCCGGGAGCAGACGCAGATTCGGTGCGGCACAGGTGATCACATTAACGGAGTACCAGTCTTTTTCCGGAAGCGGTGCCGGTGCCGCGGCATCGGATTTGAATACAATGACTCCCGGCGTATAGATGCAGTCATCATTGTGGATCGGATCCTGTGCATATCTGTGTGGAGAATAAAAGCCTGCCCACATTTCCTTCGTATTCAGACAAAAATACAGGGTGGAGCAGCGGCACAGACATTCCTCCTGCGCAGAGCTCCCCTTGGTCACGCCGCCTCCGGGATTCGTCGCTGATGCAAAATTGTGCACACACACCCGTTCTCCCCGATATCCCGCAGCCGCTTCATAGCTTCGCTTCTTCGACACTATGATTTCCGCATCCTGCTCATATCTGTCACGATTCTGTATAAGCTCCGGCATCAGGTCCGTGACTTCCATCATCTCCGGGATCAGCACCTGCTCCGCCACGGAATACTTCACTGCCTCCTGCAGTCCGGGATCTTTCTTTACCCTTTCTTCTGTATCCTGAAAAATTTTTACATTCTCATCTCTTGCCATGATTCGTTTCTCCTTCTGTCTGTCCCGGTACCGGCACCGCATTCACACTTTCCTTCTGTTCCAGCGGCAGTATCGCATAGTATACCAGCGTGTGCTTGTCATCCGGCTGACAGTCCCGGTGATAATGGCCGAAATACCAATGCCTGTAATGCAGCTTCTGTTCCAAAGTCCCCAGATAGTCCGTCAGCAGATTCGGGGCACAGGAGCGTCCCGTCCCGGCATTGATCCGGTCCTGCAGCGTGCTGGCACAACAGTGTGTGATCACATAATCTACCTCGTAGTGATATCGTTCCAGATTGCGCAGGCCCTCCTGCAGTTCTCCCTCTATCGGCAGCTCCTGGGGCCACCAGCTTTCCTGAAGGATCCGGTAGGGAAGATAATTCCGGTCTGCCCTGCGCTTCTGTTCTGCGAAATCCACCGTCTGACGATCCAGAATTCCTCCCTGAATGTCATGGGAAGATGCCCCTCCGAAGGTGAAAAAGGTCTTGCCGTCAATCTCGAAGACCTGTCCCCGTTCCAGCAATATCACCTTGTCCCGGATAATGTGCCGCACTTTCCCGCCATGCCATTCTTCCAGCGGATATTCCCCGATCATATCATAGTTTTCATGGTTTCCCTGTACCCACAGAATGGTGTAAGGTTTCTCCGCAAAATTTTTACAATGATACTCAAAAGTTTTATCCTTCGCCCAGCACAGTCCAAAATCTCCGCAGATAATGATGTAATCTTCTTTTGTCAGTTCCATGCCGGTTCTCCGTAATCTTTTCGCGGAAAATCTTGTGAAATCCCCGTGGGTATCTCCCGTTATGTAAATCATACTGCTCTTCCTGTGCACCTTCTCTTCCATTCCGCACTATGCGGCATTTCCCCAGATATGACTAGAAGAGGGCACCAGGTCCTCTTCTACCAAAAGCTCCATCGGGCTTACACGATACAAAATAGCTAAAGCAATCAAATTGTCGGCCTGGGGAAAGCACTTTCCGGCTTCCCATTTATACACGGCCTGCGTAGATTCAAAGCCCATGTATTCCATGACCTGCTTCACGGAGATCTTCCGCTCCTGACGGATTGCTCTCATCCGGGCGCCGCTGGCCACAATGTCAAAATGCGGTCTTTCCATCATACGCCTCCTTCCGATGCCGTACAGCATCCAGTTGCATATCAGTCTTTCCGTAGACTTTTACTATAACACAAAGAATCTCTTTTGCCTATTAACCGTTGGTTAAATTATCACAAAATTTCCTACCAGTACTGTTCTCCCCAGTATCTGGCCAGAATCCTCTCCATGTTGGCTCTCCCCACCGGGTTGGCCGTATGGATCTCCACCGGATAAAAGGTCTCACGTTCTGCCAGCCATAATTTCATAGTCCTCTCTCCCACATCATTTCCAGGTTATCTTTCGTTCCGGGCAACACTGCGCATATCCTGTCCGGTAACAATATCACGCGTTTCCCGCACTGAGGGCATACTGCCGTATGGAATGTCTCTCCGGTCTCTACAGACCGGTATTTTTTGATCGTCGGTCCCTCTTCGACATCCATCCACATGAAACGATGGCTGCAGGAAGGACAAATCACTTCACGTACCTGCATTTTTGTTCCTCATCCTATGGGCTCTCTTGCTCTCTCCTTGCTGTAGGATAATATTAGCATACTGCATGGAAAGAAATGCTGTTTCAGGTAAAGTTTACAGGAGTTATTCCAATCATTGTGTGTGATAAACTTCCATACCTGACTTGCCAATGTTATATCACCACACCACAACAATGATCTACTTCATGCTGGATGATCTGGGCTGTCCAGCCGGTGTATTTGCCATGCTGTTTCCTGAAATTGCTATCCAGGTAATCCACTTCAATCTCTTCGTATCTCGTGCAGGGTCTCACACCTTCCAGTGACAGACATCCTTCCTCTGTCTGGTACGGACGCAGCTTTTTCGTGATCACCGGATTGATCATGGCAAACTGAAACGGGCCTGCTGCCACTGCAATAATATTTTTCCGAACCCCTATCATATTTGCCGCCATTCCGACACAATGATCCAGATTCGCTCTCAGAGTATCCAGCAGATCTGTCACTACCTGTGCGTCCACCTCCGTGGCATTCTCGGATTTTTGTGCTAAAAACATCGGATCTCTCATAATTGTTTTAATCATTGTCCCATTCCTTCACGTTTCCTCAGTTCCAGCCCTTCCATACCTCCGGCTGATAACCGATGGTAGACTGTTTCCCGTTTCTGACAATCGGTGTGCGGATCACCGATGGATTTTCCAGCACCTTTGCCAGCTTGTCCTCCTCCGCAATGTACCGGATGAGAGCCAGCGTATCCTGATCTTTCCCCTCCCAGTTGACCATGTTCTCCAGGCCGCCGTTCGCCTGCGCAACGGAAGTAAACTCTCCCTTGCTCATGCCTTTTTCCTTCATGTCGATGAATTGGTATTTGATGCCGCGCTCCTTGAAAAAACGCTCGGCCTTCTTTGTATCGTTGCACTTTTTTGTGCCAAAAATCTGGATGTTCATTTGAATCTCCTACTATCTTATTCCATACTTCTTCTGCATTGCATTCATTACTTCCGGATCATCTAATGTTGCAATCTTGTCTGCATCCCCTCCGGCATGGTGATCTTTTCCTTCTTGTTCCAATATTGAGCTGCCTGTTCAAATTGTTCGTGGGTCATAATGCCATCTCCATACTCCTGAAATTCACACTTTTATTCCAGAAAAACTTAATAAAAACCTGTTCTGTATATTCCTTTAAGCTTTTGCGTCAAGTTTTCGCCTTCCGTCTCGAAAGCATGTCTTACGGCCTTATTATATACCAGTTTTCCCGTTTCGACATCATATTTTCGGATTCTGCTGTTATATACGAAAATCAGCCGGTTGTCCCTCAGCAATATTTTTTGCAAGCGTTTGGTAATCACTCCCTGATGTGGAATGGGTTCCAATTCCCCTCTATATTGCCACTCTCCGTTGGCGAACCGAAACAAAAATACCCCGGCCCCCAGTCCTCTTGCCACCAAAAGTAACACCATACCGCTGCAATCAAAAACAGCCCCGCTCATGTATGTCAAAAACATTCTGGAACAGCTGCAACTGTTTGCTGTTCTATCAATAATATTGACCTTCCTGCCCTCGCGGACAACCTGCCACTTTCCATCCTCAGAGGAAGCCAATACCTTCCGATGCTTAACATTTGCCTTGGACTTTTCCCTCTTATTGTCCGCCAATAATGTTACAGGAATCGTATCCGTCCGAAAAATTGCGACTTGATCTTTATTTATCCCAAAGGTATTGATAAAAGTCTGTACCCGCTCCAGATCTCCATTTCCATAACAGCCAAAGAACCATTGCATCCGGTTCCTGTCTTTATTACACTTTATGATCTCTGCAAAATAATCCCAGTCCACCGGATACAGCGAATGCCCTATGGTGACTATCTGCCGGATATCCGCTAATCCATCAAAAAAAGGCTGATTGCTCTGAATGATCTCCTTACATTTTTTCGTCAATGTATCATCAGCCTCCACAACCATCTGCAAAGCGATCTGCTGCACATCGTATAATAGCTGGGCATGCTCATCCAGATTATCGATTGCAGAGTAATCATCTTCAAATTCATAGGCCGCATCATTGGCTCCCGGAATATGCCCCAGAATCAACCTTTGCCGTCCCCTGTCAGTCTTCTTCCGGCAGCCATGGATATAGCAAATATTCCCGGCATCTGCGCCATACAAATCTTCCACGAATTCCGTATAATTAAAATTTAATACTTTCCCGTCTTTGATCACATTGCACAGCGGCCTGTCAATCGTATTGGTATGCAGACTGCCGATCCATTTGCGAAACCGGTCCATTAATTCCGTCGACATGGAAATGATCGGCTCCACCGCCATTTCTGCGGACATATAGATCTCGGCCGCACCTGCATCCTCATCGTATGCCCCGTTTATGTCCAGAAAATTATCAATGATGTACGGCTGGCACATAGCCTCTATGTTGATCTTCCCCAATGCCCCTTCAAAATCCGCCCACAGGTCATCGGTTTTCAAATATTTTTCCAGATAAAACCGAACAGAACTTCTCTTTCCCAGAGTCCTGCTGAAATCGTAATAGCTGGATCTGACGCCATGCAGCATATCAAATCCGTTGCCAATCACATAAAGAGAACCCTCCTTAACAGATTCTCCCATCTCTTCCAGAGATAACAGATTCCATTCTTTCAGATTCTCTTCAAAACTTTTACTACGTTGAAATTCTTCGTTGGTCATAAATAGTTTTTCTTATCCTCAAGACATACAGCTTTTGATCTTATCAATCAGTGTCACATCCGCCGGAAGCCACTGTACGGAATCCAGTTCTTCCTTCGTCAGCCACCTGGCGGCTTCCGCCTCAAGAAGCTTCAGTTCTCCCGACGCAACCTCACACCAGAAACAATCCATGGATAAATGGAATGCCGGGTAATCGTACTCTATGGTGTCTATCAGGTCTCCGACTCTGACCGTAGCATCCAGTTCCTCCCGGATCTCTCTGACAACCGCCTGCTGTGGAGTTTCTCCGGCTTCGATCTTCCCGCCGGGGAATTCCCAGCCACCTTTGAACTCTCCGTAACCCCTTGCGGTGGAAAATATTTTTGTCTTGTGCTCTATGGAATCGCAGATTACGGCTGCGACTACGCGAATGGTTTTCATACTGCTTTGTTCTCCTTTGAAATATTACTCTGTAAATACCTTAACAAATCCTCGCGCACAGGATGATGCATCTTCATGGTTACCTTCGCGATCGGTTTCATTTTACCACTATTGTCTTCTTTCTGGCTATCTACAGATTCTACAATATCAAATTGTCCCATGTAATAAAAGCTTGATTCCGCATCACTCTTTTTCACCAATAGATGTTTTCTCGGTGCTGTCAGTACTTTCTGCATGTAAGGACTGCTATTATCCTTACCAATCTGGGAATCCCATTTAAAAATCAGATTATCCTCGAAAGCATCCGCATAATCAGGTTTTCCATCCGCGTAGTTCTTGCCCTCTTCGGCCTCTTCCTTATGATATGTAATAAAAATGAATACATCATCACCAATGCGACTCATTCCATACATTGTAGAAGACATATCTTTCCCACAATTCATCAAAAGGCTCACGTCTCTTCTGGAATATTTCTCATATAAGACAAACGGTGTTTGCTCTACTTTTCCATGAGCATACTTGTCCCGGTATCTTGCAAGTCCCACATTTATGATATCTTTAACCTGCGTATTAAATTCATTGTCCAACAGGCAATTTGCGTAGCTCGCAAAGCAACGCACACCCTGCTTTTCGTCATAATCCATAATCTCTATGGTCTTATACTTCTGATATTCCTCGTCCTTACTGGTAAAACATCCCTGTAGAATTTTTACTGATTCACGCATTTCCAGATCCGTTATATTATAATCCAAGAGTCGTTTCAGTTCTTTTTGTACTTCATTCACAGAAAATGTCTTCTTTGTCAGTAATTTCTGCAAGAGGAACAACTCACTGGGTCTGACACCGCTTAAAATCGTTTTAGACAAGTAATCTAAGATCAGCTTTTCATGATCCGTTAATTTGCTGAAATACTTGCCCTTTTCCACCGCTTCCAGAAATTGCCAATACGTCTTATATTCTCTTATAATTACCAGCGGATCAATCTCTCCCTGTTCATAAAAATCAAACAATAACGGCGTCCTTCCAATGCGATTTTTCAGAGAAATATAGCTTTCCTTTATAATAGATCTCATTCCTTTGATTTTATCAATAGAATTGAAAATCTTCTCCTTAGCAATCTCATCAAAATGAACTGTTGATGCTCCAGGAATCGTATTGTTCCCCGAAATCACATATTTCCGAATGGTATCCGCATTATAAGTTCTATCTCCGGAAAGCGCCACCGGAATCATAAAGTTATTATTGTAATTGCCGATGAAATCAAGAATTACCACGTATTCCTTATTTTCTGCTTTTCTCAATCCTCTACCCAACTGCTGAATAAATACAATAGGAGACTGCGTAGGTCTAAGCATAATCACCTGATTTACTTCAACAATATCAACACCTTCATTTAAAATATCTACGGAAAAAATGTAATCCAACGGCTGCATCTCATCCGTTGCATCCTCTTCGTTCATTGCCAATCGTTCAAAAGCCTTTTCGCGTTCTTTATCCTTATTGTCACCGCTAAGCGCTATTGTCCGATAACCAAGGGCATTAAATTTAGCCGATAATTCTTCACACTCTCTATTTCTACTACAGAAAATTAAGCCTTTTACTCGCTCCCCACTATAACCATAGTATTTCGCCTGCTCGATAACATGCCTTACTCTCTCGTCACTAGTAAGCTTTCCAAAATCTTCTTCCGAAATATTTCGAGCCTTCATCTGTTCGTCGGTCACAACTGAAATATCACTAATACCAAAATAATGAAAAGGGCACAATAAATCTTCTTCCATTGCCTGTTGCAATCTGATTTCATATGCAATCTGATAGTGGAAGAGTTCATATACATTCTTGGAAGCATCACCGTCATCCCTTTTATCCGGTGTTGCTGTCATGCCAAGGAACAATTTCGGTTTGAAATACTCCATGACCTTTTGATAAGTATTGGTCGGACTATGGTGTGCCTCATCCAAGACAATACAATCAAATTCTTCCGGTGCAAACTTTCTCAAATTATCCTCTTTGTGAAGTGTCTCCACCATAGCAAAGATGTAATCTGCATCATAGTCGGAATATCCTGCACCAACGATTCCCATCGACTTCTTATCTTCAAAAACATTCCGGAAAGATGCAAGAGCCTGCTTTGCCAGTGTGGATCTATGTACTAAAAATAAAACACGATCAAATCCAAGCTCTCGCATAGCAAATGCTGACGCATATGTCTTACCTGTACCCGTGGCAGAAATAAGTAAGGCTCTGTTCTCCCCCGCTTCTACAATTTTGCGAAGATTTGTTATAAAGCCCACCTGCATCGAGTTTGGCTCCAACTTATACTTCGCAGTAGACGAAATTTCATCCTGTTTCGCTATCTTTCGCTGCTTTTTGATGATCTCGTACTTTGCTCATGCCTTTTTCTTTCATATCAATGAACTGATACTTTATGCCACGCTCCTTGAAAAAACGTTCTGCTTTCTTTGTATCATTGCATTTCTTAGTTCCAAAAATCTGTATATTCATCTGCTTCACCTACTGCAAATCATAAAGTTTCATTTTCGCTGTATTTCTATATTCATGTTTCTCGTAGTACCCAATCAGCTTTCCTTCATCTCGAAGAGCAAACATATATACATCCTTATTTTTTCATTGTGAAAAGTATGCAATATTGTAGTTTTCATCTTCTATAAACCAATCAACCACAGCCTGATCGATGATTATATGATCAAGTTCGTCGTAGAGCATGAAATGCTTGGAACCATAACAACGTAAAGATTATTGCCGCCTGAGTTCAGACGGCATCCCTGCGGGCCTGGCTGATGGAAGAAAACCAGTCAATCTGACGACAGTTCTTGTGAGCAAATCTGTGACAGTTCAGGAGGTCAGTAACAATTTCTTTTAGAAGGGACTTAATCACATAAAATTTCTATATTCATAAATCATTCCTTCATATTGTGGCAATAACCATCCTACCTTTGCTATTGCATTAGAGGACTGAATTGTACATGGTAATTTTGAATATAATCCAAAACTATTCCAATTCATTTTTGATAATCCTAGTATTTCAGATGCTATTTGAGCCAAATCGCCATTTCCATAATGCTTTACAATTTTCAATGGTGCTGGCACATTAGTTCCACCCTGAAAATATCGACGATTTGAAATAACCGACGGTGCTATTCCATGCGTAAAAAGATATGCTGTATTATCATTAATCGCAAAACAACACCCTCTCTTAACCGGAAATAGATCTGCTTGTAAATACTTGTTATACTCGAAACATTTAAAGTTTTCGTCATAAGTAATCTCAATTAGATCAATATCTTTTATTCCAGCACTACCAAGACATTTAGTCAAACCTGCGATTTCCTCTTCCTTAAAGGGAGTTCTTTTATGTATAACAACTCTCTTTGGCAAACTTGAAAAGGATGAAAAAAATAGTTCTTTTATGTTCAATCCAAGTTGATACGCTTCATTCTCAGATAAATATGGATTTTTTTGTGCATCAAAGGTAACATCCTTTATCTTGCTTAACTTATACCTTAAGCGTTGCTCCTGCAAACACAATCACATTAGAAAACAAAATCATGTACCCAATA
>OGKF01000055.1_pt1 | contig 67228 bp, 96 predicted proteins | sample 1572391 | NCBI WGS metagenome assembly OGKF01 (sample SAMEA2582095, study PRJEB24529) | metagenome | biome: Human gut stool | place: China | collected 2011
AACAAGCGGAAGCGCTCCTGAAAACAAACAGTTCTATTTTTTATATTTCTATACACTTTGTTGGCATGCAATACGACATAACCTCAGGAAATCCGTAACACCACCTATAAGCGGCAGTTCACAAGTTAAACTCCGCTTTTTTCTTTTCTTTTGGCAGGTTTTACATTATAATAATTTTAACTGTAAAGAATTTTTATCTTAAAGGAGATTTTACATGCGAAACATTCTGAATATAAATTCTGACTGGATATTATCCACGGAAAAGACTCCGGACGGCAAAGCTGTCCACAAAAGAATCCTTCCTTTGAATAAGGAAGACGAATACTGCTATTATCTGGAACTGTTAGGAGCTGCACCTTCCATGGAAGTATTTGTGAATCAGGAAAAAATCGGAGCTCACACCGGAAGCTATACGCTTTACCGCGTGGATGTCACCGATCAGATCGTAAATGGTGACAACGAATTAGACATTGTTTGTGACAGTGAAGTTCCTTGTTTAGACGCAAGTCTTATCGTTGTCGGAAAACACCATTTTTCATTAGACCACTTTGGTGATGCAGGACTGACCGTGATCCCACAGGAGATTTCCACTTCCTCTGCAAGTATCCGTATCACCGCCCATGCAAAAAAACTTCCGGAAGATTCCATGATCTCTTACACTGTGCTTACTACTACAGGAACAATGCTTGCAAATAAAAGTGTTCCGGCCTCGGCACCAGAGTATATCTGCCATCTGACAAACCCATGCCTCTGGAATGGGAAAACCTCTCCAAAGCTTTATGTGGTCGTGGCAGGATTGATCGTTAATGGTGCCACAGAAGATCAGATCGTCCTTCCTTTTGGACTGCGCAATCTGTCCATGGAGTCAAATGGCTCTGTTATCGTAAACGGTCTTTGTGTCCCGGAAAATGATCTCATCCGCACTCTGGAATCTGATCCATTTGTCTATGACGATATGGACGGGGACGGAAGTTTTGCCTGTGTGGAATTAAAAGAACTCTGCGACATTGCTGCAGATGAGGAGGACTGTAGGAATCTGCTCACAGAATATGTGTTGCAGAACGCTTATCACCCTTCCATCCTCTGCTGGAAACTCCCGGAAGATCATGCCGATTTTGCCGCTTTGCTCCGCGAATTAGATTCCACACGCCCGGTGTTATTTTAAATAATATGGAACAAAGTGTGCGCCAAGCGCACACTTTCGCACACAGGCGGGCAGCGCAGCTATCTGTTCAGGAAACCGCCTCACAGGCTTTTTCAAATTCTGTATGTACCTTAGCCATCTGCTCCTGCAGATGGCTGATTTCATTTTTACGTATGGAAGCTACTACCTCTGATGCTGCCTGGAACAGTTCCGTCATTCCAAGGGTCCCAGCAACCCCTTTTAAGGCGTGAACGGCCTCTAACACATCCTCATACCGTTCTTCTTTCATTGCCTGTTCCCCGATTGCAAGATGATCGTCCTCAGTCAGCTTTTTCAAGAATTTTTCATATAAAGCTTCATTTCCCGCAAAACGTTTCACTGCATTTTCATAATCAACGCCATAGGCTTTCAATTTCTCTTTATCCATTTTCACCACTCCATTCCGGTTACTATTTTTTCATTTTCGGCTGGAAAATGATACTTGCAATATAGGAAAAAATCAGTGCTGCGGAAATACCAACCGCACTCGCTTTAAATCCTCCCATAAAAATGCCAATAAATCCATTCTCGTCCACTGCTTCCTTTACGCCTTTCCAGAGTGTATTTCCAAAGCCTGGCAGCGGCACACTTGCACCGGCTCCCGCGAACTCTATGAATGGCTGATAAATCTGCAATGCGCCAAGCACCGCCCCAAGGCATACGAGTAAAACCATGATCCTGCCCGGAAGCATTTTTGTTTTCTCCATAAGAATCTGGACAAGTGCACAGATCAGTCCGCCTACCCAGAATGCATTGATATAATCCATTTTTCATCCTCTTTTCTTTCTGAAAATCCATTGTCTATGCATCTGCATGTTCGATGACAACTGCGTGTGCAATGCCCGGCACCGTCATTCCTTCATTGAAAGACACCGTTGAAAGCAATGCGCCTGTCGGCACGAACAATATCCGTTTTAACGTTCCATCTTCGATCTGTTTTAAAAAGTAAGCGCTTAGCGTCACTGCTGAACATCCGCATCCGGAACCACCTGCCCCGGTATTCTGGCTTTCAGCATCAAAAATTTCAATTCCACAATCCGAGTGTATCTTACTGATATCGTAACCGTCTTTTAACAACAGGTCAATGAGAATTTTCTGTCCTACCGTTCCGAGATCTCCTGTAATGATCCTGTCATATTCTTTTTCACTTCGCCCGAAATCCTCAAAATGCTGTCTGATGACCTCTTTGGCTGCTGGTGCCATGGCTGCCCCCATGTTCATGGAATCTTTGATCCCAAAATCCACAATTTTTCCGGTTGTGATCCCTGTGATTTTTGCCATTCCCTTCTCTTTTCCGAGGACGAAAGCAGCGCTTCCGGTCACTGTCCAGGTGGCCGATTTCGGTCTTTGGTTTGCATATTCGAGCGGTTAACATTAATTAGTACAAGTCTATTAAATCGAACTATAATGAATGCATTATTATCAAACCTAGGTTTTACTGTAACCATTGATTTTACTGTGTTTTGAGCATTTTTTATTTGCTTATAAAATGGCAAATTTGCCATTTTATAAGCAAATAAAAATGCAACACGAAATTGAACATGTTTCTTTCTACTTTAAAAATAGCCGGCAGATAAACTCTACCGGCTATAGTTTTATTTTTCGTACACAGTGACGTATTTTGATGCTGCTGTGATGTATAATCCCGATTTAAGCTCGTACATGCTGCCACCGCCAACCTTGATCGGTCCGTTCGCAATGGTAAAGACTTCATTCTTTTGTACTCTTTTTGCTACTGCTGATTTATCCCAGCTTGGAGATTTTCTTACTGCCAGATCATCCACCAGAACTTTAACATATTTCTTTTTCTTCGGAAGTTGTACCGGTGCAACTGGCTTTGGACTTGCCTGTACATAGTCTGCTAAGGCATATGCAATTGCTGCACAGATCTGTTCAAATTTCTGCTGATATAAAGATGCATCCGGATTATTTACAAAGCAGACCTCGATCAACATGGATTTTGCTTTGGTCTTTTTGATTACATATAATCCGCTACCTTCTTTCACTCCACGGTTTGTAAATCCCAGTGCTTCGATATGCTCACAGACCTCTATTGCGTCAGGATACTGTCTTCCCTGGAATGTATATGCTTCCACACCATGTCCTTTTCTTGCCTTATCATTATTGAGATGAATACTAATAAAGTAATCAAGATCCGTTCTGTTTGCCATCTCAACTACTTTTTGTAAATAGGCCTTCTGCGTCGCCGCTTTATCTATTGTACATGGCACAACTTCCACACTGCATGCTTTAAACATTTCTGTCAATCTGCTGCATACCTTTCTTGTTTCAATGCTCTCTACGATTACACCGGAAGTTCCAGATCCGGCACCGGACAGCGTGTGTCCTGCATTTAATCCAATTCTCATAACTTATTTTTCCTCCTTATTAATGTACTGTTTGAACATCTGGTGCAGTCCTGTGCTTGCCAAACCACTGAATAATCCACTTAATAAAATAGGTGCTGTAACTGTCCATCCGTTAATCCAAACCGCCAGAATAACACCAAGGACAGCGCAGATGGTAGGAATGTATTTATTATCCACATCCTTAATCCACTTCTTCACGACATAGCCTACACAAAGGCAAATGCCTACGATTACCGGCACCATAAATTCTGTTAAAAATCCTAAATCTGTCATGTTTAAATCCTCTCTTTCTGCTTCAGATGAAGCTCTTCAATCTCATTTTTCATCTTTGTGACCATTCCATTTCCGCCCAACGCATGATAGGCATCGTACATTTCCATAAAATTCTGGTAGGCATAGGATGGAATTTCTTTGAGAGCCATGTATTTATTATGGTACTCAATCATTTGCACACGAAGCAAAAGCATTGTTCCTCTGCTATTCGCATCTCTGTCGGACTTCTGATTTTTCAAAAGCCACACTATGTATCCCATAAATGCTGTCAGAACGATAGGCAAAGCAATCGTGTACGTTTCTTTTAACATCTCCATTGGATCATCTTCCTTTCTTTTGTATAATTTAATTATAATATTTCATAATAATTTTTTGTTCCATTTTACTTCGCATAACCAGAGTTTAAATAAGTTAAACGAAGGAATCGAATGGAAGCGTAACGATGAAGTGTTACAACGTGAAGATTGTGAAATCGCCTACATTGAATATACGAAATTTTTGTATAATAAATTACATGCAGAAGCAACCTTCAAACTTAATGCTAAACAGGCTATTTCTAAAGGAACAGATATCATAGTTGCTAAAATATCCGATTCGAAATTTAATCCTAAAACTACAGTAAAAGATATATCATACACCGGTATTGCTATTGGTGCGTTATATATCGAGAATGGGTATATTAAATATCGTCAGCTCATAGATACCATGCCTAAAGATTATGCGATTATCTTTACAATCAGATGGGATTTATTTTAATTATTTCGTAAATAATAAAATCGAACTGTAAAGTCAACTTTTAATTCACTTTCCGTTAAATTTTTATACCTTACACCGCATGTGGTATTATCTTTGATAGCAGGAGAACCTAACATACCATGAGAATGTGCGTCTGAACTTCCGTAAGTTGCAATAATTGTAGTAGCAAGCGGTACATAATCCTTAAAATTTATTGGTGTATTATCACTTATTGAAATATCGCTATTTGGAAGCACGGTAACAACTCCAGTTCGTACATCATTATATATCATTCCTTCGTTTAACTCACGTAAACTCTGGTTTACCTCATCAAATCCACCCTTGATCCTGTTCTCCAGATCATTCATCTCTTCCGCAGAAAAGGCATTTCCTTCTGCTGAGATCTGCCCCTCTGCTCTCGCTACGGTCACAAGTTCCGTGCTACCATCCTCATGTGTTAATTTTCTTCTGTTCGGGTACTCGGAAATACGATTCACCCATGTTTTTAAATTAAATGCCATGATAAAATCCTCTCTTTCTTATAAAAGTAATCCAATGCTCTGTCCGGCATAGATTTCTTCGCCTGCGTAATGGACAAAGTTTGAATTATAAACTTCATAAATGTCATGTAATATTTTCTCAATATCATTGATTTTCTGGTACGTGTTAATCGGTTGCTGCGGAACTTCCGGTGTCTCTACATACCGATAACCGGCATTCCGCAATGCTGTGACGTTCTTTAAAAGACTGTCAAAATATGTTTTATCCGGATATGTGGGGAGATTATCCTTACAAGTGACCAGAGAAATGTTCAGCAATTGTGCAATGACATAGCAGTTGTTTTCATTCCGCCTGACATCTGATAAGTTGAATGCGCCTTTCATCCCCCGCTGCCATTCCGTTTTTTCACTGTCTGTCATCCTCTCCCAGCCAATGTTGCGAAGTTCAATCACCCGGTCTACATCCTCTTGTGTCCTGTCGTAGATGAACCACGGCAGAATGTACTCAATCGTATTCTCGTAGGTACTCTTATTACCTGCTTCATCATACATTTCAAGATATATATGGTATAAGCTGTCCTCTGCCACATCTACCGTTGCACGCCACTTCACAGGATATGCTTCATCCTGGATAAAAACTGTCTTAACACCATTTACAGTCCCGGCAACATAAGTGATGTCTGTTGACAGTTCAAAACTGATCGTTCCAGAAGCCATCAGCTGACCTCAACCGTGATTGCTACACTTGCACTTGTGCTTACCGGATTTGGTGTAAGTGTAATGCCTTTTAACACAGGCACCGTAGTATCAAGCTTGACGCTCAATGTAATGCTGGTAGTCTGTCCGGCTCCGTCTTTAGCCATAACCACAATACTGTTCGTTCCCTCTGCAAGAGTAACCGCTTTTGAAAAGCTTCCATCAGTTTCTACCGCTACTGATCCTAGGCTCGTGCCGTTTAATGTCATAGTCAATGTTATCGGACTTGAAGTTGCATCATTCGTTTTACCGGTTACTGTAAGCGCAGATTTATTTGTGATTAGCCCTGTCTGTGGAGAAGAAATTGTCAATGTCGGCGGCACTGTGTCAATTGTAAATGTTGATGAAACGGTAGTCGCCGCATTTCCGTCATTATCTGACGCATTGATCGTGATAGTGTGGTTTCCATCATTAAGTGCCGTCTGTGGCGTAAATGTAAACTGATAACCATTTGTAATCCCTTTACTTACCATTCCTGTGCTTGAAGTTGTGTATGTAGTGCTGTCTACTTTAATTTTTACAGATGACAGCTTAACTCCTGATCCACCGGCTTCATCCACGACTTTAAATGTGATCGGCTGTTTATTGTTTGTCACATATGCACCTTTTGATGGAGATACTAGTGTGATCGCAGGCTTCATCGTTTCTTTTACAACCAGTCTCAATGCTTCTCCCAGAGTGGCATCTGTAGCATCTTTCGCCACTACAGTTCCCGCATCATTGGTAATCTCAATTTTAATCGGATAATACTTATTGGACAGATTGTATGATGTGGTTGCAGGGGCTGTAATTGTTCCAACCCATTTTCCATTACTTAAAGTAAGATTCGTCCACACTCCATCAACCTGTACCCTTACTTTTACAATTGCCATTAAATAACTCCTATCTCCTGTCCAGCTATAAGTTCATGATTGCTGGATCTGGTATATTTTGTTTCTGTGTAATATGTCTCTACATCATCTGCCACAACCGTTATTGTTACTTTGGTTTTTGTTGTGACTTTCTGACTGGATAATTTTGCACTGTATATAATTGGTCTCATTTCCATTAGATAATCACATCTCCTCCCGTATATAATTCAGTTCCGGCAAACACATCCTCGGTAACGACAATTGAGTATCCCATGCATGTTGCAGTTGCGATAAATCCACCTGTCAAATCAAGCGTCTGGCTCTCAATCAATGTTGTCGATGTCTTTCCACCAATCGAATTTATATTTGCCCAATTTCCTACCTGCTCTAAGTCAACCAGGTACTTCATTTCAACCTTTTTTCTCAAGGCATGATAACCTAAAAGATAATCGGCGATATCGGGTAATATATCAGCATTATAAATGGTACATCCACTGTACTTCTTTATATTTTCTGTCTCTCCAGCTTCGATTTTATCCACACGTTTCTCATAAGAAAAAGTGGTATTTGCATATTTAATACCTGTGATCTGGCACTGTCCGGCATCCGGCATGTTAATGATGAGATAATTTGTTTTTACTTCTTTCAGCGTGCCGACACTTGCCGTGATGGACGATGGAAGATATGGACTTGAAAATGTAATCTTGGTATCTCCGGCCGGCAATGTTTTCTTATAAATGTCTGAGTTTTTTTCTTCCAATGCATAGTTTTTCATCTCAATATTCACACCAGAGATATATTTTTCAAGAGATACTTTCGTATTTCCATTAAATTTGCGATCCGTCCCGACAGTGGATTTCACATATCTGTCTGGCTTATAAACCTTGATGGTATCGCTCCGGCTGTCATCTGCAACCGCACCACACGCAAAGCATACCTGTTGCAATGCCTTACGGCACGTCTGGATGGCTAAATAGCCACTTAAAAGTATGTTGCCGACTTCTTCATCAATCGTATATTTTTTGATACCGGCAGTGGCAAATATCGCATTCAGTATCACTTCTGCACGGACATTGTTATATACCTGTCCGTCATAAAATGTATACTTATCTAATAACCCAACTACATCAATCAACTTAAATTTTGCAATATTCTTTGAAAAAGAAAAATCGTCGATGAAGAATGCTCCCATAGGAATCATGTTTCCGTTATTAAACTCTGACAATGTGACTTCCTGCGTTTTCTGCACACTCTTCCATGCTCCGTTTTCGTTTTCTGCGTCAAAGTCATTATTCATATCAACAATTGAAATATCCGCTTCGTTGATAGACAAGGTTGCAGAGGTCACATCAATGTCTTCCTGCACCTTGGCTGTCTGGATCATATCCTTATCCCATACGATATATTTTCCGTATAAAATGTACTGAAGCTTAATATATCTCTGTGGAAAGCTTGTTCTTACAAATTCAATCTCGATTTTTCCGTAATTCTGCACCTGATTATTGCAAACATAAATAAGGCTATCCGGGTAAAATGTCTCTGTGACTAATTTTGTACCGGCAACCGTATACCATGTGATTTTCAGCTCTGCTGGTGGCTCATCTTCAAAATAAAGTGTGATCGCTGCGGATGTATGCTGCTCCTTAAATGTGATCGTGATTTTGGGATTCGTTTCAAACGTGCAGTCATCCATTGATAATGCATCACTCCAGAATGCAATATCGCTTGGATTGTCCGGCAGCACACTTTTACTTCCATCAAGTATAAATTGGTTCAGTTCGAAAGTTCCATAATCGGACTGCTTCGTCTGATCTGCAAATAGTCCAACAGAACCTATTCTCTGGTTATCATCTGTCGTAACCGCAGCATCCGCAAGTGCGGTAACATCTATAAATTTCATTTCTGCCCTGCAATATGTTCTCATAAATGCCCCCTTACGGTGTCTTAAATGGTTTTTTACTCGTCATTTTCCATGACAATCCTTTATATTTCGCTCCGTTGTCAAATACCTTTTCTACTTCATCTTTAATTGATGAAAAATACCCATAGAAATCAAACTGCTTGCTTGCATCCGGTAAAGATACATGATGGAATCTGTTATCGCAATCCGTGATATGATCTATCAGCCTGTCATACATTTCTGCATCATCGATCGTTCCAATTGAGATCGTATAATTCTTATAAAGTCCGATGGTCTCGTTTTTCATGTCGCCGTCCTCTGTCCTCTCTGCATACTTTTCCAGAAAGTCCAGTGTCCTCTGGATAGACACCAGAGGGATATTATATGTAATTCCATCAATGATAAGTCCTTGTGTATACTTATGTACCATCTTATCCCTCCGCTATACCAAGTCTTATTTCTTCGTCCTGCAAATATGGCAGATTGATTCTTGCGAACTCTTTACCATCCACCGCCAGTACTACTGTCTTTGCACCGCTATAGTCCGGCATTTTGCTTGCAAGCTTCGATGCAAGGTCGTCCATCCAGCCGGTGTTATTTTCAAGTGGCAGGATAGCTTCTCTTCCGGCTTCTCCGATTTCTGCAAGTGTCCTTCCGGTTGTTACGCCACCGTTGGCAAGACGAGGCAGATTTACAGTAGGAATTGTCGGAATACTTGGATGCCATGATCCGCCACCCAAAAAATCAGGTAAATCAAATCCAATGCTGTTAAAGCCAGAAATTAATGAATTGATACCATTAATAACACGGTTTACCATATTTTCAAACATCTGGATAACACTGTTCACAAAATCTTTTACCGATTTTTCTGTCTGGCGTAATGCTTTGTCTGTGTCTTTCGTAAGTAATGCATGAATTGCGGCGAATACAAGTTTTACCCCTGCCAGCAAAAAATTGATCAGATCTAAAATAAAATCGACGCTGTCTTTTATATTCTGGCTCAGGGTTTTAATAATCGGCAGAATTACCGGAAGCACATTTTCAATAATCCATGCAATAATCGGCTGTAAAATATTTGTCCATAAATCGTTCAGTATGTCTATCACGATTCCCATTATTTCGAAAATATTATCAAACACAGGCTTTAAATGATTTTCATAGGTATCCTCAAACATTAACGCCAGATTCTGTAAAATAGGCTGCACATAAGTGTTCCAAAATTCAAGAAATTTTTCTATTAATTCTGACATTCCATTTTTTACATTTTCGATAAACGGATGAATGTGTTCATCGTACAATTCTGTGATTTTATCGGTCACATGCTGTACACCGTCTGATATAGTCGTTGTCAAATCCGCAATCACACCAAGAAGTCCATCCAAAGCATCTTTTAAAGCATCCTGATTTTCTACAAAAGGTGTCACGATGCAATCGATAATATCTTTTCCAAATTTTGCCGCATTCTCCGTAACCATCATGAATGCATCCGAAAAAATCTGAATCAGGTTTGCTGTGATCTGCTGTCCATTTTCATCCCCAAATACAGAAAATACATTTGCGAATGCATCTGCTCCCTGTGATGCCAACACTGAAATATCAGATGCTATATCAAACATGTCGATAATATAATTTTTTATATTTTCAGAATTACTTTCAAGATAAATAGATATCCCACCAAGAAGATTTTCTGCTATGGTAGCACCTATGCTTACTACAGATGCCGAAATGCTTCCAAGTGACCTTGAAAAAGTCATAGCAAAATTGTCAACAGATGCAGAAACTTCACTATCTGAAAAAATATTTAAAAATGAATTCTTTATGCTTTCTATACTGTATTTAATATTATCAAATTGTAAAGGAATATCTAAATTGCTCCAGGTTTCATCCCATCCATTTTTTATAGAAACTTTTAATTTTTTTAAATAATCTATAAATGGCTGGATTTTATCTGATAATTCTTTTCCAGTAGGGACTTCTTCATATAAATCAGATCCGCCACTACCAGTACCACCACTACCGCTTCCAGAATCATTTTTCTGTAATACATTCAAATCATCAAAAGCCGCCAATGCTCCAGCTGCTTTTTTGGCAGAACCGGCTGTTTTATCAAGAGATGCCGCATAGTCTACCTGCTGCTTCTTTGCCTTTGTCCAAGTGCTTTTTCCGCTTATAGCCGCAATAAATCTATTCATGGCATTAATGGCATTTGTAAGCCATGTGCATAAAGTTACGATTGCTGGTGTCAATGCAGATATGATAGGCGCTGTCAATGCTCCAATAGAATTTTTCAATGTAGCCGTAGCACTTGCCATTTCAGACATTTTTCCGTTAAATTCAGAAGAATACTTCGCCATGTTCTGTATACCTTCTGTAAATGCCTTGGATATGGTCTGAGATACTTTCATAACCGCACCGAATATTGCAAAACTAACTACGGTCTGCTTTATTCGTTTCGCCATGTCAGATATTAAGCCAGAGGATTTTTTTGCTGATTTTCCTACTTTTTCAATGTCTTTCGCACCAGCACCAATAGATTTCTCATTGACAACTGTTTCTCTCATCTTCTGATTAAGAATTTCTTGTTTGCTCTGTACATCAAGAAGCTTTTCAGATACTTTGCTATATTCCTCTGTAGTTGTAGGATCTATAAAAGCAGTACCGGAAGATTCCATTGCAGCAAGCTCACCTTTTGCATATTTAATTGAGTTTGTTAATTCCTCAACTTCGTATTGCATTCTTTTAAAGGTTGTGCTTTTACTGCTTCCACCTGTTTCTAAGAATTTATCCATTCTGGCAAGAAGTTTATCAAGAGAAGCAGTATCTTTTTCTATCTGCATCTGCACAGCCTTATATTCCTCTGTTGGAATCTTCTGACTTGCCAGATCTTTCAGTGTCTTGGAAAACTTATCAGATTCTCTTGCAAGCTTCTGAAACTGTGATTCCATCTGCATAAGCTTACTTGATGCTTCTCCATTTTCAATCAACGTTTTTATTCTGATTTCGCCATCATATTCAGCCATGCTAAAACCCTCATTTCTTAAACTGTTTCAATGCTTCCTGTTCTGTTTCTTTCTGCTTTCTTATTTCTTCCATCATACGATCATAATCATCTATCTTTTCTTTTTCTTCGCTGGTATACTCTTTTTCTGGCTGTTCCAAAGCATATTTATTCTGTGCGTTTCTGATTGCATCTTTTTCCTTGGAACTCATGTTCTTTTCAATCTTCTTCTGTCGGATCTCAATTACCTCCATGAGAGAAGATAATCTTCTTGGCATATTCCAGATCAAGCCATTAAATTTCCACCAGTGCATATCTGCCACGGACAAATCAATTCCGTATATCTGCAAGAAATCTGCGTATATTCTCCATTGATCTACATCATAGTCAATAAAACGCTTTGTATTTTTACTACTGCCGGTATTGTCGTGATACCATCCGTTTAAATACCAGGAAATACATTCATTTAACTCATTGTGCTGTGGATGGTCTCTAAGTTCTCCGTATTCATCAGAGAACATAAGATAAAGAATAGAAGTTGTTTTCTCGTACTCATTCATTTCTTTGTCATATTGCAAAATATAAATCTGCATACCTATGCGGAAATCGGTATTTACTTTGTATCCGTTCCATTCAGTAGGCAAATTGTCAAGCATGACATTGTTCATTATTTTGCCCCACGTCTTCTTACATTGTATCTGTTCTGCACCTGTTCAAAACGTTTATTGAAAAGCTTATTCATAACAGGGATAACCTGCTCTACAAACTCCACGATTGCAAGTTCATCCGGGACAATATCTCCGTAAATCTGTTTCATGGCATCTTCGCCAAACAACCCATCTATACTTTCCGTAATCTGCTTAAGATATTTGACACGAATGCTGTTCAGTTCTAATGCTGCATCCACATTAATATCATCCACATTCATATCGTCTTTGTGGTTATTTCTCCATTCGGCGGATTCTTTTTCACAGTTCTCAGATATATTATTTAATTTATCAATAACACCGGCAAATTTCTTAGCTGTGTCTGCATTCGCTGTATCTACTGTTATAACTGTAATAAGATCTCCGTCTTCGTCTTTTATTGCAATTTTTTTTATACCACTGCTTAATTTAATTTCTTCCATAATTAACATCCTTTCCTAATGTGGGACACCAATGAAAAGTAAGCATCCCACATATGCTAATTTTTAATTAACACCTATGCAATTGGGTAATCTTCATCCAAAGCCAAAGCACTTACTTTAGGTGCCCATGTGAACGATCCATCACCAGCAATAGTGATTGTTCCCTGTTCTACATCTCCATTTCCATTAATCTGGATTGTAGACTTTAAAATATCACCACCTGATCCACCAGTGCTTGATGCACATACAGTTACTGGGACACGGATACAATCTCCGGATCCGCTTGTAATATCAGTTTTATAGTAGCGATAATAATATGTCTCACATTGATCTCCTGTTGGAAGCTTTTTGAAAATGTCATTAAACACTGTCTGCATTTCATCTGACAAATGTTCTCTTTCTGGGGACATTGAAAATGCATATCCTTTTACAGAGTTGCTTGCATTTTTCATGTTTACGTACTGTGTGCTTTCTGTGTTAGGTCCCCAGTCTTCTGTAAGTTCTGTGAAACCGTCACCCATTTCAGCAAGCTTTTCAGTTGATCCACCCATAAGGCTTCCAATATCCAAAAGTGAGATCATGTTAGTTCTGTCTTTTGCCATGAGTATTCCTCCTATTTTTTATAAAAATATTTAAGCTGCATATTAATTGTTAATTCTGTTGTTTTCCCATCTGCTGTACCGCAAAATACATCTGATGTGCGGTTGATTTGTTCTGCAACAAAATTTTTATCTTTTAATGTAAATTCTCCACTCTCAAGAAACTTTGCAATGCATTCAAGCAGATTGCTTGCTGCAATATTATCCTTGTTTGTTGTTGGATTGCTTTTGTATACGATCTGGAACGTCATTTGTCCGACATAAGAACCGCTGACATATTTTTTCAAATAAACTGGATCCTGCGCCGGAAAAACTCCAATAGACTGAGTATCTTTTATGCTGTTCCATAAGATTGTTGAATTTGATGGTTTGAAACCGGGCGGAAAATCTGGATAACTATTTATCATATCAAGAATAGCTCTTTGCGCCGTTTCTGCATCTGATACAAGCATTATTTTTGGCTTTTCATCCAAATCATTTACCTCCAATCTCAAACCTTGGTATAAGGCTGTAAACACCGATAGTATTCACTTTGTAGCAATTCCCTTTTTCATTTACCATGTACTGGAAGAATTTACCCGGATAATCGTCTGAATTAATTAATCCAACAGGCAGTTCCCTATCAATGAGAAGTTCATCTTTCTTTGCAATCACTACGAAGTCAAAATCATTACTTCTTAAAGTGAAATGCTTTAGCTTTTCTTCTTCGCTCATGTTCTCCCAGTCTGGTGGATTAGCATAATTCAATGTGCCATCATTCGGGATTTTTACAAGAAAACTATCTGCATCTTTCATTCCAGACTTACTTATGTTCTCTGCCTGTGTAAGCTCAATTCTTACATTTTCAAATAGAGTACCGAAATAATATTCAGTTTCTAAAGTGTCGTTGTAATGCCTGTTATATAAAACCACGGCATCTTTATATCCGATTCCCATAAGCTAAACTCCCATGTACAAAAGGTTTTCATTCCTTGAATCAACCATTCCTGTTAGGTAATTTGATGCAATATCGTAGCACTTTCTATTAAGTGCTATTTCTGATTTTGCAAGCTCTACAAATGTAGAAGAAGATGCTCCGGCATCATAAGATACTGATTCACTTCCAGAAGTCATGCTCTTAATCATTTTCCCTTTTACAGTTCCGTCCGCATTTGCAATAACACCAAAGTTATTAACTGCCGCGGAGTACTCAGATACATTCTTTAGCAATTCGGCTATTTCGCAGGTGCAATCTTTGATATTATCCCACCATGCATCTTCCGATTCTGGCTTAGGATAAAACACAATCCTGTTTGATGTGATCGCATTGATTCTTCTTTCTGCTTTTCTTTCATATGGAGCAAAGTCTTCTTCGCTTTCGAACAAACTTCCACCATATTTAGTTTGGTAATATTCAAAATCTACATATGACATTGCCTCACACTCCTTATTGCTGTGATAAGATTTCGCTGATAATATCAGCTTTCTTTGTTGCGGTCAGTGAATACCCTTTACTCTCTGCCAGTGCCTTAATTTCTGCAACTGTAAGAGAGTTTAAGTATTCTTCCGTGAGTTCCCCACTAGCATTTACCGCTTGTGTAGTGGGATCTATTCCCCCGGTGTAATTGAAACATTAGCTACTGCGTCAATGTACTCTGCAAAAAGTACAAATCCTAACAGTGCATAATTTACGCTGGTTGCGCGATCGTAATCGCCTTTTACCTTAAATCCGATAAGGTTTGTCTCTCCACTAACTGTGTAAGAAAGACCGGCTTTCTCAAAATCTCCGTCAGATGGATCTACGTAATAAGCAACAATGTTGTTTACAGGTGTTGCCAGAATTTTTCCTGTTGGGATTTCGTTGTCAGAGCAAAGGAACATAATGTCTGCTCCGAGGAATCCCTTAATATAGGTAAGTCCAAAGGCTGTCTGCAAAGTAATGTTTGAATCTCCAAGATAATCATAGAAATCCATCATATTTGCAAACACTGCAACTCCTGTAGCAGTTTTGTGCATTGTCTTGAACTTATTCTTGACAGATCCAATAGCTTTAGCTACAGCCATCTGGAATGTTTTTGCAGTGTTTGTAAGTGTACCAGTTTTCAGATAGTTGTAGAATTTTGTTGTAATTCCATCCTGCAGGTCTGTCTTGAACTCTTCATCTGTCATTCCACAAGCTGCTTCATATCCATGATCCTTGATAGCTTCGATAGAAACTTCTTTTGCATATTTTTCAAGAGTAATCTCTGCATAAGGTTTTTCTTTTACATCGTAATGTGTTCTTGGAATCACATCGCCTTCTGCTACAGTCCCACTCTCTAACGTTCCTTCTGCATATTTGCTTTTAAGAACAGTTCCCGGATTTTTTTTAATTGCTCTTGAAATTCCAAGAATTTCTCTTAAAGCTTCCCAGTTTCTTTCAAAAGATGTAACAAAATCAATTTCCCTTGCCGTTACATCAATGTCTCCTGTTGCAATCAGTCCTGCGTTTGCTGCAAAAAACTGCAAATTTGTGTTCATCGTTAATCTGTTTTTGTTCATATAAAACTCCTTTACTGTTGGAATAAAGAAATGTTTTCGGCAATTGCTTTCTGACGTTCTGATCTATCTTTGATAGATAAAATGCTCTCTCTTGTTGTAGGCTTATCGTCACCTGAATTGTTTGCATTCGGTTTTGTAAAATGCGCCTGTGGAGAATTCTGCTTATTTACAAATGCATTTGCATCTGTCTTTTTAGCTTCCTCAATAAGATCACTGAACCCTATCAGCTTTCCATTTCTCACGCTTACGCCTTTGGAAATGTCTTCCATAATGGCTTTCTTTGCAGATTCAGAAGTAAACTCGATTTCCGCAAATGCTTCTTTCAAAAGCTCATTCTTCTCATGCTCTGCGATTTTGTCTTCGTATTCCTTTTTTGAATCTTCTGCCTGTCTCTTCCAGTCATCACGCTCTTTTAAAATGTCCTCTGGGCTTTTTCCGTCCAATCCCTCAAGCATTTTCTCTGCTGACTCTGCCCGGGTTTTCCACTGTTCGGATTCTGACGAAGCTTTTTTAACTTTGTCTTCCATTTCTTCTTTGGAATACAGCTCTTCACCCATACTCTTTTTAAGAGATTCTTTCTGTTCGTCTGAAACTTCAATTCCGAGTTTCTTTAATTCGTTTGCTACGTTTACCATGTTTCTACCTCTTTCTTTCCAAGTTGTTACTCCGGTCAGTCCGGCACGAATGAGTTGCTATTTACTCCATAGCTGGCAATTGGGAATGAAGGAATCGAACCCTCGGCAACCCGGATATAAGCCGTGTCTTCTTCCACTGAATTAATTCCCAAAAATAAAAAAGCACGCCCAAAATAGGACGTGCCATGCATCATCCCATAACTATTCTAGGTTAGCGAACAGAATCCATTTTTCTGTCCGGTACTTTTAATATTCTTTTCAATATATATTTTAACCTATTTTAAACAACTTTTTGTACCATTTTAAAAAGGGCAGATTACTCCACCCCTTTTTGCTATTTCCCACCAAAATACCTTTTAAGTACTTCTTTTTCTTCTTCCACAATGCAATCCTTTTTTAATCTGTTGCACTGGTCGTATATATACTTTCCGTACTCTTCTAATTTGGCTATCATTGCATTTTTATTTTCCAATGTAGGATTTTTAATGTATTCTTTTTTAAGTCCTATATAGTCCTCATACTGCTTTATAACATCCATTTTCAATTACCCCATTCAAAATATCATCTGCTATGCTAACGACTTCTTTTCCATAAAGAGACAGAAAATCCGCTATGATTTCCTCTACATCTATTGGAATTTGGCAGTCATATGAAAATGAAGCGCAGTGTACCAACTCATGAGATAGAACTCTCTCTAAAAGACTTCCGCTTAATGCATTTGACAAATAAACCTTTCGTGTGCTCCAATCTGTAACACCAAGTGTAATTGTTCCGTCTGAACGCATTAAGCATTCACTATTAGGATTTACATATAAAATATTCCATTCAATATCATTAATTTTAAACACTGCGCTCACCTCTTAGATTTTCTGTAACATCATCTGTAATTCATTTCTCCACATCTGCTTTTCTTCCGGAGCTGCATCTGATGTCATTTCAGTAATATCCATCTGCATATCTCGCAAATAATCTTTTCTTGCTTTTGCACGCTCTTTTTTATCTTCCTCTGAATTGCCATGATGGTTTTCTCTGGTCTCCATATAAGTACGTCTGGAAATACCGGCTTTTCCCTCTCTGGAATCCCTCTGATATGATCTATCTCCCATCATTCCGGTATCTGTATACATCCTTTTCAGGTCTTTCTTATCCATGTCTCTCTTGTGCTCTGTATCTTCGTAATCATCCGGGTACATGTGATAATATGGTGGCTCATCATATCCTCTTCGTTTTCCTCTGCCCTTAGGTGCGAATCTTCCATTAGCATAACGATACTGATCGTAATATCTTCGGTCATCCCCATACTCTAAAAGCTTCTCCATGATATCTGCTTCGTCCGCTTCGTTCATTGCCTTAGTAATTGTGGCATAATACTCTGCTTCTGACAGATCCTTTATCATGTCGATTACTTCTCCCATTTCTTCTGTATTGACATTCTCAATCCCTTTTTCAATCTCACATAAGGATTTTTCAGCAAGGCATTCAAGCATTTTATGGATTCTTTCAATATGCATATACTAGGCCTCCCTTACTACGATCAAATTACTGTTCTGAACCTCGATAGTCTGTCCAGATGTATTCTGAACCGCTATTGCGCTGCAGCATCCACAAGGAACATCTACATAAACCTGTGCTGATACATTGAATAGGTTTTCTACTGCCGCAGGTGTCACAATCATTCTTGTAGACTGTAAAGGCTCTCCGTCAATTGCGATTGCAAGAGAAATAGCTTCCACCGTTCCACCGGTTGGGATCTGGATATTTCCGCTATAAGATACAAGAAATCTGGCTTTGCACTGGTTTGTGATTCCTCTTAATTTAACTACTCCGCTTCCCTGTCTGTGAACGATACATTTTGTTCCGCAAACCGGTGTCTCAGTAAATGCGACATCTTCTCCTTGCAGGACAGTCTGTAAAGCATTGGCTGTAAATTCTGACATAATATTTTCCTCTCTTTCAAAAATATAAGGGCAAACATTGAAGTCTGCCCTTTGTGTTTAAGTAATACTGCTATGCAGACATAATCTTGTCGATTAAGATACTTTAATTATTCAGTTGTCTAACATCCGCATCCATTGTTACAACCGCATCCATACGGAATGTATGTGTTCGGGTTTGGCACCTGGTATGCTGGGATTGGTGATGGATTAACAGCGTTGATAATATGATTTGTCTGTGCTGTCATAGCGGTAGTCAGAAGTGCGTTCTGTCTATCCTGTGATGCTGCAAGTCTCAAATCATTATTTTCTGCCTGCAACGTTGCGATCTTATCCTGGCATAAGTAGTCAAGTATCGCTCTTGTTCCGGCATTCTGGCTGTCAATAATATCTCTCGTGTTGTTGTTCATGGTGTTCTGTAATGCGCAAGTGTTCTGCGCCATGTTGAAGTTTACACCCTGGATAGCTTCACGAGTTTCGCAGCAACAATTTGCAAGCTGAGACTGAATAGCATTTGCATTCTGCATTCCTGCTACTGTGTCCGCATTAATTGCCTGCTGAATGGTGTTAAATCCTGTCAGCATTCCGTTGTTTACTGCATAAAAGCCATCACAAAGACCATTTGTAATGCCATCAAGCTTACTTATGACTGCTGAATTGTCAAATCCTCTCTGGATATCAGCCTGTGTAGCCGCAGTTGCGGTATAACCGCCACCACCATTACCACCGAATCCATAACCGCCCCATCCACCGAATAAGGCAAAAAGGATAATGAGAACCCACCAACCACCATCGCCCCATGCACCATCATTACGGTTTCCACCAGTAACGGCGGCAATGTCCGCTAAACTTGGAGATGAATTAAACATATGTGTTCCTCCTAATAAAATTTATTTATACATAATCTTGCAAGAATAGTATCAATGTTTAAACTGGATCATGATTTCTTCCGGGTTTAGACCTTTTTCTTTGCACAAATTTCTGGCAAGCTGTTCCAGCCCTTTACTGTCTCCACGGTTCATCATGTCGAATGTATTTTTCATGATCGGATTATTTGAAAATTGAGAGTTGCTCATCATTTGACTTAATATCATCTTAGGGTTTCCACCGCACTGGATCATCTGCATTAAATTCATTCAGAATCGCTCTCTTTCTTTGCTCTGGTAGTCCTTTGGGACTGAGTTATTTTAGCTTCTATCTGGTCTAATCGCTCCATTATCGGGGCAAACAATGTTGCCGTGTCTTCTTTCGGTAATTCGTTCTGCTTTCCGTCTAACTGCGGTTTATATGTCACTGTCTGAATAAGCCCATTAGCACTCCACGATTTTATATAAACTTCTGATCCATCTGCTTTCGGGAAAATGGCAAATGGTGCATTCATAGGAACGTCATTCGCTGTGACTTCCTCAACAGAATTAACCATTCTTCCACAAAGTCCAGCTTGTTGCGGAATGATCTGTTGTGGGAATTGCTGTTGAATCTGCTGTGGCTGTTGATATTGAGGATAAGAATACTGGTTATATCTCTGATACTCGTACATAATAAACCTCTCTTTCTATCTTCATTTTATTATTAACAACACAATTGAACCACCCCAGCAAAACCTCATTAAAAGGACACAAAAAAGACACCCTTAACGGATGTCTTTAATGAGGAGAAAGTTATGTGAAATGTTGTCCAGTTACCTTAAGAATTTTATGTTGCATTTTTACGTTAATACGTCCGGCTGTCTTAGTCGAAACATGCATAATTTCTGCACATTCTTCCAAAGACTTTTCTTTCTTCCGTAAATCAAAGAGCGTTTCTTCTGTCGGTGTGAAATCACACAATTCTTTTATATGCTCTTTTTCTTCTTTGGTAAAGCACGTAACAATGTTTTTCATTTGCTTTACCTCATTTGGGGGAGTTTCCGGCTATGACGGTGAGTTTTTGTCTCGCTTGAGTTCCACTACATTAATTAAAGAAAGGTGGATAACCAAGTATGTATGGTTAACACATTATTATAATAACATATTATTCCATTTTCGTTGTACCATTTTTTTCGATTTTATTTTTATAAGCCGTTGCTCGTCCATTTGCAATCGCAGACTGTTTTCTATTAAATCCAGAAACCTTCGTTCTATCGCCTTGCAATTGAAGATCATTATTCTTACAGAATGATTGAAGCCTTTTATTCTGCATTCGCAGTTTATATGCCAGTTTATCATATTGAGGTTGCAAAATCTCTTTTACATCTGTTTCGGCAATCATATCAAGTTCCTGTTTCTTGGTCATAATTTCACGCTTTGTTTTACGAATTTCTCTTTCAAGGAATCTCTGCTTCTGCTGCAAATCATAAAGTTTTTGGCTTTCATCTGCATTTATATTCACATTTCCGTTTTCATCAAGGTACTTATTTACCATTCCTTTTCGCCACGGACCATGTGAATGTCTGCAATTGTATCCGTGAAGCCCTAAGAGATTTAAAACAGTTCCCTTTCCGGTTTCAATGTCTATGGTATAGCCTGTACTTTCAAGAAGATTCGGAAATCCTGGTTCGCTCCCGATTATTTTATATGCCTTGCCTTGCCAGTGATTGTGAGATGGAATCCCTGTTGGATTCTTTTTATCATATCTGGCACCCGGATGCGCTGATACTAGAACATACTCTATTTTATTTTGCGCAATATAAACGTTCGTCACTTGTGCCGCGGTCTGATTCATAGATGTGACGATGCAACATCTCACTGCCGCTTCAAGAGAACGCTTCGTTCCGGCAGGGTATTCTACCATAACACCAGATTCCGCATATCTATCCAGAACTTCGCAGACTGCACTGCTGTAAGACTGCATTCCAGATGCAACTCTATAATCAACCTCATTCAGCATGTTGAGCAAGTCTTTATGTGTCTGGTTAATGGTTGTTTTTGTCAAATTATCAAGTTCTCCGAATGTCTTTATTAACTCTGCATTCATTGCCAGAATTGCCATATTATTTTTTAGCGGAGATATAATATCGGATGCTGATATCTGTGTTAAGACTTCCTTATCATCTGAGAATGATGTCATAACACTATCCCTTAATAATCTGCGAACCTCATTTCTCGATTTTCCAGACATTTCAGATATTCTTTTTACAATCTCGGTGTTATGCAGTCCCATCTGTTGGAGTTTCCACAATTCTCGGTCGGCAGTTCCTGACAATTCACCGGATTTTATCAATCGTGTTGCAATATCTGATATAATCCAATTTTCAAGATCTTGATACATTTCAACCAGTTTATCAGTTTTTCCATAAAAATAATCCGGTCTAAGCATTATCCTTTTCCAACCTCTCTTTTAACAAGATCTATCCACTGCTTACCGTGATTTTCTTTTGCAGTTTCAAACCATCTTTTACCTGTTCCCGGTGTGTGATATTTTAATTCTGTTCCTGTTGGATACTTCTTTTCTCCACGATTCGCCCATGATCTACCGTCTGCCGTCAAATAAAGTTCGCCAACGTACTGATAATGCGCATATGGTGTATCTACTGTAATTAATCCGGGTTCTTTTATCTGCGTCTTGTTTCTCAGATCGCCCTGCTGCATAGGTGTGTATTTTCTCATGTCATTTACAACCTGCTCGTCAAGAACATTCTGAGCATTTCTCAAATTTTCATCCATACGCTTTGTATCAAGCTTAATATTAAAACTTCCAATGACTTTATTATATTTCATATTAACGCATCCATTTCTGTCACTTATCTAAATAAAACTTAATTGTCTCTATCACAGTCTTTTCCTGCAACCTTACCTGAATCATCTCCGGCGGTTCAGGTTCAGGGATAATATATCCACCTTTTAAAATACCATTTTTAGAAAGCTTCGGTATCCCTTGAATTATTTTACTCCTCTCCAAACAAACCACCGCTGTTCCTTTCTGCCTCTTCCTGTGCTCTCTCTGCAAACATGGCATCTACTTCATCATCATTAAATCCCTCATATTCTTTAAGGTATTTACGTTTAGAATAAACGCCCTGAATCATTAAATTATAAGCTCTTGATCTGTCCTGCTCAAAACTTGCAAGCAAATCTTTAAAATAGAATATATCTTCGTCTGGTACATCATCATCCAGTGCATCCACATAGCCGGCAGGTATTCCGTAAAGGTCACAGAATACGTTAATTGCATAAATGAGATTTTTCAACGCTGTTTTTATGCTTTTTCGGATATCGTTAATCGTCTCTACAGTCTCATTGTCATCGCTTTCAACCTGTGTTGCTGTCAATCTTCCAGATTTTCTATCAAGGATAAACTGCCCCTGTGAGAATCCGCATTTTGTCGATATCATAGATAGAATGCTGTTAATGTCTGTGATTCTGTCAGAAGTAAGCATGGTCGGGACGTGTTCATCAATCGTGCTTTTTGAATCCAGTCCCAATTTCAAGCCTTTAACGAACCGAGGAAGCTCTACTGTTGAGGTGCGTGTACCGCCTTTTCCCTGTTTTGTCAGCGCGTTCTCATTAATAAAAGTAATGTGCTGAGAATCCTCAACCTCATTTCCCTTTTTACTCCATGCGATATCAAGATCTCTAAGCTCCATAAGTGCATTTGAGAAAATCGATATACCTTCTGGTGATGAGTAGTCGATCGTATTATTGAATGGAGTTTTCAAATAAGCAAACAGTGGCTTTTCTATATTCGCAATATGAACGACTTCATCGATTGAAGACCACTCAGGAACGTCATGCAGTTCTATCTTTTTACCAAGTGAGTTACTGCTGTTTGATTTGAACGCTCTGTTCTGGATCTCGTACACGTTCATCTCTTCGCCCTCTTTATTTTTTGAGGTCGTGAAATGATGGTATTCGAGCCGGTAATAGTACACCTTATCTTTTATAAGTCGATTAATAAAGATACATCCTCTAATATCTCCGTTGTTTGTTTTTTCTGTAATCGCAAAGTCCCACGGCATAATATAATCGATCATGTTGTCTTTGTTCATTGAGCCGTTCGGCTTTAAGATGATCCCACCAACTCCTAGCATATCTTCTACTTTGTCTCTGATAGAAGTGTCAACCATTGCCCTGATGCACTTATTAATAAAATCTGCTCTTTCCGAACCAGTTATGCTCACTGATAAATCCATACATGCTTTCTTTGCTGTGTACTGGCAGAGGAATTTTGCGAAATTTATTGTCCTAATGTCATTTTTTTTCGGATCAACCCAGAAAGGACTCCCCTTAATGATGTCGTTCCATCTCTGCTGTGAGTTCTCGATCTCCGGAGAAGTAATAAACTCGACATTAAATTCTTTCTCAGCATCTGTTCTAAAAAACTTCATGATCGTCTCCCTTATTTTTTCAAAAAAATTCATTTTTTAATCCTCATAATCGTCGCTGTCTTCTTCCTCATCATCATAAAGACCGTCATTCCTTCGGCTGGTCATGATGATCCTGTTCAGTGCATAAATGTTAGCCATGATCGTATCCTCTTCTAAAGTTGGGTATGCATCTGAAAATGAACCATCTGGGAGCTGCTCATGTTCTGCCTTTTTAAACTCGCTTTCGGTGTTCGGGCAACGCTCCGGATCAATCACGATCTTATTACATCGCTGAAGCCACTCCCAACAGTAATCCCTTCCTTTTCCGCTTCCCCATCTTTTCTTTGCACCGATCGCATTGAATCCCCAGTCCTGCATCTCTGCTATTCCGTCCGGTCTGGCTGAATCGCATATAATTTCTACATTCATAAACTTCTTTATCTTTCTGGCAAAGGTAGAGTTTTTACATTTTTTAGAATAAACCTCGCCAAAAATATAAAGAGTATCCGTCTCGTAATCATAATAGTTCTGGCAAAATACCTGTGGGTGTGTGTATCCGAAGTCCAAGCCGTGGTTCACTGTATCAAATGTCATTAACTCTTCATCCGATATTTTTCGGATTTCTAAATTGTCGAAGATGCCGCCGCCTGTTCCAGTGACTTCGCCTAAGTAGTTGTTTTTATAATATAATGGTTTGTGAATCCTGAACCACTCCGCACGCTCGAAGAATCGCTTCCCTAACCATTTTACCGGGACATTATAATAATAGCTGTGGCAGATCCGTGTCTGTGGCTTATTTTTACACTCTTCTGTGTACTCATTCATAAAGTTGTTTTTTGACTTCGGAGGATTGAAGATTTTTATGTCGAGTGCTGGCGTATCTGCTCGCAGGAAAGTATCTTCGATATTGTCCATCTGCTCCACACCTGCCATCTCGTCACACTCTTCATGGATCAGCATCTTAACGTAGCCAAATGGCACATTAAACGATTTCAAGCTGATTGGCTTATCTGCTCCGGCAAACATGACCATTTGTCCGGTCGGTTTATAAACTGCACACATTGGGGATTGTTTAAAATCCCAATTGTCAAGGTCATGATATCTTATGACCGTTTTCATAAACTGATTGTATACCGAGCTTCTTAGGTCGACTTTAAATCTTCTAGTGTATACGACATGCGCCTGCGGATCCTGCCTAATGGTCTCGTATGCAAGATTACCCCAGAAATTGGACTTAATAGAGCCACGTCCACCCTTCGATATGATTTCGTGTATGTCTATCTCTCCGGCAAAAGCTTCATGCACAGTTCTGTAAATCTCTACAAAGTCGGATGTGATGTCCGTGATTGGGATTGTCCAGAGTGCTGCCTTTTCTCTCTTCTCTTTTTCTTCTGCTTCAAGCTTATGCTTTTCTGCAATCGTCAAAGCTTTCTCCAGTCCGTCCATTGCCTTGAGCTGATCGGAAAAGTCCGGGGCGAATCCGAGACCGTCCACGACTTCGCCCTTTGCAATTTTACTTCTGCGCTCCTGTATCTCTGCTAGCGACATGATATCTCGGTGCTGTTCTTTCTCAATGCGCTCTGTCTGCTTGGCTATATATGCTAAAACCTTAACGTTTTTCAACAGGCGCTGTCCCTGTGAATACGCTGTCTTTTGAGAATATCCGGCGGCTATCGCAGCCTGTGTGGCATTTCCCCCATTCTTTATATACTCGTCTGCAAATGCTTTCTGTTTCAGCGTGAGTTCTTTTTTCATCCACTCACCGCCTTATAAATATCAATTAAGCAGAAAATGACTTCTGGGATAGATGCTGTTTTGAGGATCTCATAATCTTCCGTTTTCCATTCTTGTTTATTTTCCTTGAAGGTGTACACTGGCGTAATGATTCTGTATATTGTAATCATTCGCTTCTGCTCTTCGCTATAAAATTGATTCTGGTTTATTTTTATAATCAATCCTCGCTGTACAATCGCAGTTTGAAGCTTTTTTACTTTTCCTTTTAAATTTGCCAAGTCGCACACCTCCCATCATTTTACTTATAATTATATTATAAGATATTTTTTAAATAGTTTTGTTCCATTTTTTGCATAAAAAAACTGCTATATTTCAAGCCGCTTTTTCTCGTTTCTTCGTTTTTCTCTTTCTCGTTTTATTTTCAGCCTCTCCTCTTCTGGCATTTTTTAATCCTCTAAAAAATAAAGTATATCTTCTGTAATATCGACAATTTTATAAGCCTTTGAGTAATCGATCATGTCGAGTTCCTGATCCGACTGCACATTATAATAAACTTTATAAATTTTATTATCATTCACCATGTACTGATAAAACTCATCACCGTCCCAGCACTCTGCATTTCCGACGATTCTTATTTTATCATAATTTTCAATATCGCCGTCCCCACACTCTACTGTTAAGTTCTGCAATGGGAATTTTCTCAGTTCTCCATAATTTTCCTCTAACCATTTGTTAAAAAGCTCTGTTCTACTCATTTTCTTATCTCCTATTTTCCTTCGTGTGCTGTGTTTTCCTTGTTTCTGATATTATAATACTCTAATTTTAGAATATCGTCAAGCACATTTTTAATAATATTTTATTTTTTCTTCATCTGTTGGAATCACCTCCACCAGATCGCCCGGTTGACACTTGCACATTATGCATATTTTATTTAATGTCTCTAATGTGATGCTTTTTCCGGCTTTAATGTTTTGCGCTGTTTGCGCAGGCAACAATTTTTCACGCTGTATGCGCGTTTGGTTATATCCGTGCTCTTTTAATAAGGTAAATATATCTATTTTATATCTTATCACTTCCGCCACTCCTTTTTATATAGTTTACTAAAATTATAATACTTTATATATAGTAAAAAGTCAATTAAAAATACTCTAATTTTTGAATAAAAACTATTGACATTATTCTAATATTAGAATATAATATAACTATCAAATGAAGGACGAAAGTGAGGAAAACAAAATGAAAAATGAAAATGAATTAATGATGAAAATGTGTGCTTCAGAAAATGACGGCGTAGGTGTTTGTGTAAACGGAGTATATTACTTCTATGAAAATTTCGAAGATGGCGACCCGATCACACGAATTTATAAACATTTCGGAATGGATCACAAATTTACATTCTATTCTATGTGCTGGGCACACCAGAAACGCATAAAAGAATTTATGAACCTTTACGAACTAATGGTTGCAAACAGCGAAATGGAACGTGCTAAGAAATTGGAAAATGTAATTGCAAAATACATTTCGAAGTGGAGCCATTGCGATATGCAGGACGCCACCGAACAGATTAAAAATCAGCAAGTGCATTACTCATTGATTGAATAGCCGAAACGCTCCAACTTCGGAGCGTCCACCGTGGAACGGTCGCCCGGTGCTGATGATGGCAGACCGCACAAAATGAAAGTGAGGAAAAATTTATGAAAACAATAGAAAAAGTCGAGATTAAAAAATTAAGCTTCCCAGTTGGTAACATTTACAATTACCACGCTATGATTTTTAGAAGCGTTGACAACGGAAAAACATTCGCATATTGCGGATGCGGTAAATATTTCGCAACGTTTGAAGAAGCTGAAGCATATAAGGCAGAAATCGAATTGCAATAGTCGAAACCGCCGCCCGGCGGTCTGTAGGAACTGCCCCACCTGCACCGATGAGACAGGGCACACAATGAAAGGATGGTTGATTTTATGATTGAAAAAATAATGATACTGCATGAATTGAAGCTTGCCGGTTTTGACATTTCTGAAAATCTTGAAAAAATGTATCAAAAATACGGAAAAGAAGAATTTCAAAGAGCAGCACGGATTAGCGGATACGGTTTTATTTTAAAATAATTAGGTAAGATCAACTTTACTGGAGTGCGATTCCCCGGCTTGCCTTTACCCGGATCACCAAAAAAATTTAGAATGTGGAGGAATTGAAAGTATGAAAAAAGAAAAATTTGAATTATTTATCGGATGTCTTGAAAACGGGGCTACTGTATGCAATAAGGCAATTGAAGAAAACGGAGATTATAAAAAGGTAGCGCATATTGCGGAATGTGGGAAAATTACATGGTATGTAAACCCGGTTTCCTATGTTCCGGGCGATGCAATTCTAAAAATTGAACATTGTGCAAATGTGCAGCATAAAAAATGGGAAAAGTGGCTTGATTCTATGCCATATATAGAAAAATACGAGAAACTTCTTGAAGCTGTTCCTGTCGATGTAATATTATATGTCGTACATCTCGATTGTGACATATTTGGTAAAATCGAATATTTGAAAAAAGTATGTTATGAAAAATCATACTTTTAGAGCCGCCGCAAAGGATGACCGCCGGATCACTGCCGGCGGCTTTTTTTGTCTTTTATTTTTTATGTTGTAGCATCTGCCTTGCACATTTTCCCAATACAGCCATTTTTATGCGTGCGTGCTATATTTTATCCTATGCGTGATAAAAACTTGTATATGCGTGCCATGCGTGCGTTATGTGTGCAGTTCTATGCGTGAATCAAAGTATTATGCGTAACTGTCCGTTACTTTCTTCTTCGTACAAGCTCCGGCTGTTGAGCATCCTTAATGCCATTTTCTTTTTTCTGTAAAAATGCGTGCGAGAAATCGGCATAATCCCAAAGCGTGCTTCCATTTTGTCATATGAGATATTATTTAAAATTGATTCTGCTATTTTATCGCCCAGATAATTGTCTATGCGTGTGCATATCTCTATCGTTTCCTCTCTACTCATTTTAAAGACCTCCATATGCGTGACACATAAGTTTCTTACAACATTATACCATATATCAGTTCATAAAAACACAACATATTATCGTATTCATGCAACATTATTATATTTTTATTCATTTAATCATTGTTCTTTGATATGTATTTTTTTACCGGTTCTTTCTTGGTTTTTTTAATACTTTTCGGTATGATCTCCTTCTGCTAACAACCACTAATTCACTTTTATTTTCGTAAATTATTAGCCAGCTGTCCGGTATAAGTCCTCTCGACTTCAAAAATATTCTTTCCTGATTTGTCGGTTCTCTTCTTTTATATTCTCTTTTTAACATGTCTCCTCTCCTTTATTTTTCACTAACTGCTTGTCGTCAAACCATTTTATCGTGCCACCGCCAAACTTTACTTCCGGCTGTATGATAATGCTTTTTCCTATATGTTTTACTTCACCGTTTTTTATTGCAGTGAAAAAATGCAATGTTGTTTTATCCATGTTTTCAATACCTCCGTTAAAGTTCAGTTTACCTCTCAAATCCTTATTCTTGTGTTTTTAACACATTTAATATGCCCTCTACTGCTTTATCCCAGAAGATATTTGCAAATTCTTCAACAGTGCAAATTGGCTTGTCATCCCAGTCAACTATCATCGCATCGTCACACTGACAAATATCGCAACCACTTTCTTTTAGTGCTTCGTTTGCATATTCTGTTACAACTGTCTGAGTATCGGCATAGTCGCAGCCTCTGTCTAAAATGTCCTCAAGTTCTTTTATTGTTTTCTTTGATATTTTTGCCATTTTAATTTCCTCCTAAAATCTTAATATTGTCCATTTTGGTGGATTCAGCTTTTCAGAATACCAACTAATCATATTAGGGTATCCTATTCTGCTCCAATCTTTATACCATTTATAAAGTGCGTACCATGCCATGTTTTTTACCTTTAAATTCTAATTTAACTGACCTTTTAATTCCCACTTTCAAATTCTTCAAGTGCTTTGTAATACTCGCTTCCCTTAATTTCTGCAAACCCATCACTCTCTGGCGTTATTCCACTCTTGTTAGTTTTAACGTTCAGATAGCATTTTCCGTCATGTTCAAATCTGGTAACTGAATAACCGCCGTAACGCAATTCCTTAAAATAATCGCCTTCTCTAACTGGATGATTATTAATTATGATTTTTCTCTCAATGCATAATTCTTGAAACTCTTTTAATGTCTTGCTGTTTGCTCTGAAACTACGCATCATCACATCGGAATCACAGAATATATTGACAGGTTTTAATAATTCCTTACCGAACTTTGCATTATTTTCTTCACAATCCTCAACGTAAAGACGAATACTGTGTTTTTCGAAATCTTCGAATGGTCTATTGCAAAATCCATTTCCGCCGATATGATATGCGTGTCCTGCAATTCCTTTTTCGTCAAAAAATTCATTTATCAATTTTCGCCTTTCTTCATCATGAATGTTGTAATCTTTAATTTCATTTAAAAAATCTTCATTTGTAACAATATAGAATTTTTCCATATTTTTTCTCCTTTTACTTAATACTGAAATTTAAAACTGCTTAGGCAAACCGGAGCTGTCCGGTCTGCTCATCCATCTTTTCTGTTTCTCCAAGAATTATCTTTCGAAATAGGCTTTCAAATATCGGCACAGGAATGCTGTTTCCCGCTTGCTTATATAAAGCTCCGTTCAGACAATTTTGTTTTCCCGGATGTACTCTAAGTGCATTCTCAAAATCTTCATCTGAATACCCTTGAATGCGCCAACATTCTCTTTCGGTAAGATACCTATATTTTCCATTCCCCAAATCAATCACGCCACTGTTTGGACTTCTCATCTGCTTGCATGTGATTGTCATAGCATAGTCTTTAATAACCGGAACTCTGCCTTTAAAACTTCCATTGTAATCAGATAACCCGTCTATCCTCTGCAACATGCTTGGTTGTGTTACTGTGTAATAATCTGGAACATCTGTTTCCAGAAAATTATTGATATTCCTCATTGGCGTATGTATCAGATTGGAAAAATCAAAATATTCTGTTCCAAGCACCGATACCGTAAATATCCTTTGTCGTGCCTGTGGCAACCCAAAATCCCTTGCATCCAAAAGCTCATAGCTGTTTGTATATCCCATCCTTGCAAGTTCAGACATATAACGGTTGTGGTTATGTACCATATATTTGCTACGGACATTTTTCACATTTTCCCAGATTACATACCTTGGTTTCCATGCTCCCATCTGTTGAATAATATGTATTGTCTCCCACATAAGACTTGATCGTGTTTCTGATCCTTCATCTGCACCTTTCTGTTTTCCCGCAATACTGAAATATTGGCATGGACTTCCATGTATCAAAATATCCGGTTTAAGATTCCACCCGACAACCGATTGTGTCTTATAGGGAAGCTCGTCCGCAAACATGGCATTGTAGGAGCGAACAGCTTTTTTATCTATCTCCACATAATCAATGGCTTTTACCGGAATTCCCAAGTTGCGCAACGCACATCTTGGGGAACCAATACCGCCAAATAATTCTAATATCTGAATCATTGCATCACCTCTAGGAAATCTTCTAACCTCATTTGTCCTTTGCAATTTCCACCGATCGTGGACGGATCCCATCCAACACCGATATAGTCAAGCACTTTCGCCCATCCATAATCGTTCCCATCCTTGTCCTTACACATATGGAACATCAGATAATCCCACTCTTTCGGATTGCTCTCATACAACAGATCAAACCGATGTGGGCGTTTCTCCATGTGGATTCCAAAACCGCACATACTGCATCCGGTACGTTGTGCCTTAGTTGTATAAAGCGTTCCATCCGGCTTTTTCTCAATCGTTCCGTAGATTTCCGGTATAATGCTGTCTGGCATTTCAAAACTTTGAGATAATCTTCCTTCTTTCAAAAGTCTTTCATGATATTTTTCTTTCAGTCCACCTTTCCACATCTGATCCATCTCTAAGGCAAGTGCTAAAATATCTTGTCGATGGAATATAGCAAATGGTGCTGATCTGATTGTGGATGCTCCAAAATAATTACATCCGTTCATCCGTAGGCTCCTGGCACGTCTGCCACCTTCGGATGCCATCAGTCCAAGATACGGCACACTGTTATGCTCTTTTCCCCAGTCATCACAGTTTTTCTCTTTAAGGTAATAACAACACTTGGACGATACGAGAAAATCTGGCTTCTGATAATCACACCCTTCATTTTCGTTTTCATATCCACCGAACAGCTTTAACCATCTCTGTTTTAGCTGCATTTTAGAGTTTTTCTGCCATCCGCCATATTCTCCAGTCTCCCCAGTAATAATCGCATGGCGGACAGTTTTATTTTTCTCTGACGGATTTTGTAACAATTCTATCTTGGCAGCCACTTCCTTTGAAATGACCGGAAATCCAAATTCCTGTATAACCTTTGGTTTTGTCCAATATGTGCCATCATCTCTTTTCAGTGGCGGTACATTTATTATTCCAAGAGCCTTATGTACTCTCTGTATGCTCTTGTCTTCCAGTGTAGATGCACTGACTCCTGGTGCATCAATTCCGCATACCTCATGTAAAAACAGGTATAAGATTATACTGTCAAGTCCACCGACCGAAACATGGTAGTTGAGCAATCTTCCATCACATTCACTTGCGAACTCTTCTGCTCTGATCTGTGCATATTTTCTTTTATATTCATATGGCTGCTTTTCTTTCTGCATAAATGATGCAATCTTCTCATATGCTCCGATCCGCTCCATTCTTTCCTGTACTGATTCCATTATCTTTTGGAGTAAAGAGCTCTTTCACGCTGGCCAGCAAACCTCTCACTCCTTTCGATTTACTTCAAAATTTCATCTAAGCAGGCATTCCAACCTACGCTCTTTGCATCTGTCCAAAAGTTACTTATGTAGTGATTTTTGTTATGATTAATTTCTCTTTTCTCCGGCAGTTCCTGGAGCGGACACCAATCTGGCTTTCCGACATTGTTCGCATCCTCTCCTGTAGCACCACATACCAGATTAAGTTCCTTGGTGTCTCTTTCAAAGTATCCGCAATAACAATCTGCACAACACTCCGGCATGTCCATAACCAATACTGCTTTAGCCATATTTCACACTCCTCTCAACTGCTTAACTCTAGGCTCATACGGCTTCGGAAGTTTTGACCATGCAGTAACCCTTGCTTCGATTGTAAAATACGAATATTCTTCACAATAATCGCATTTCTCATACCAGCCTTCCGGAATCCACCATGTATTTTCTTCCTCGATATATTCCCAATTATCAGAAGCTCCGTCTGGCATATTCCATCCCATATCTTCAACCGTGCAATGATGATATGGTATGTACACAGCCTTAAGCACTCTCTTGAACCGTCCGTTATCTACCGTAACCAAGCACTCATCAGAGCAATTTCTATCTTCGCATTTTGGCGTATAATTTACATTCCAATTAGCCATTTTTAAACTCCTTCTGGTTTCTCACATCGCTCAAATTCAATAATCCAACCGTAGCGGTCAAGGTCAGGTTTCTTGATGGTACTGTTCCACAAATCTTCAAATTGTCCTCTTGCGGTACATGCTCCTGTAATCAATCCACTGTTACATCCTTCCGCTTTTGCCTGTACTTCTGTTATCTCCTGCAACCGCTCCACCCTCACATCCGTAACCTTAAGCCAGATACGTGCGGCTTCTTTCGGCATAAATAATGATGGTTTCCACTCTCCATTATGGCTGAACCATTTATGCACAAATGTGTCATAGTCTAATCGGTCTATGGAATCTGTATTTCCATTTGCAAATTGCAACCTCACCTCATCTCCGCCTGCTCTGAATCTTATGTCAGCAGTTGCTTCGTATCGGTGTGCTCGCCAACATTGCCATGTTTCCCGGACATAAAGGATATCATCAGTGTGATATGGTGGATTCCACCTTCTTTTTAGTTCTTCATCCGTGATATCCTCTGGAAGTTTGTATTCATCTCCCCAGTTTTCATATGCTGTTTTACTTGGATATCCCCAAGTACCGCAATTACCCCCTGCATATGTATAACATAGCCTTGATTGTGGTTGCGGCTTTATCACACGTCTGGTGCAGGTCTTCCGTCCGTCCAGAATTGCCCGAACCATTTCCGTGTTGAATAAAATCGGTTTAATTGCCATCTACTCCACCGCCTTTCACAATCTCGATTGCTTTACTAATAAGGCATACCATGCAGTCCGATGCTTTACACTCTTCTCCAAAACAATCTTTGTTCACTGGTGATGTCATTATTTTTTCAACTTCTTCCAACTGTTCCACGACCTTGTCCGGGTCATAGGCGGTCGGATAGTCACGCAAAGCGTAAATTACGTCTTGCATATCCTCCGCATCACTACACATAACCGACCTTTCAAATGCATCCGCATCAATCAATCTTCCCATCGTTCGCCCTCCTGTTCCAATCTGTAATTGCTTTCGTTCGCTCGTCTTTCCCTGTTCTGATGCCTCCGTCCTGATCCATGTACATCTCACATTCATAGCTTTTTGGAAGTTCTGTTCCGCATTTCATACATTTGATTTTGAACATTACACCAACAGCCGAATGTGATGACTTATTTGTAGTGGTTAAGAACATTGCTTTTCCACCGCAGAACGGGCATGGCTTAAGGCTTTCACTCATTCTTCATCGCTCCAATCAAATTCAATTTCTTCTGCACTATCAACACCTAACTGCTCACACTTCGCTCTGGTAGATGTACCGCCGGAGTGGTTTGTGCCTATAAGAAAAAGTTCCTGTACAATGCTGAAGTATGATTTTCTAAAACAAAACCTCTCTTCCTCGTCAAGTTCCTCAATCGCATCCTCTCCATGTTGCCATCTGTACCATTCTGCAAATTCATTAACCATTTCCTGCATAAGGCTGATACAACATTCAAGAGTGTGCTTTTCATCGTGGCTTTCCAATTCCTTATTGACGTTCTGCTTCTCCATCGCCGCCCGGCATTCTTCCAGTGTGCCGATTGCACGGTACTGTTTCACTTCTTCCAAGAGTAACACTTGTCGGCATAGTTTCTCGTAATCTTTTTCCCTGTCATACTCAATATCCACTAATAGTTTCTTATCCGCCATCACGCATAGTAGCTCGTACCAGCTTAATCCATGTCGCCTTGCTAATTTCTCCAAAGTCTGTCCATGATTTTCCATTGCCTGTTTTTCATGCGGTGCAATTAAATTCCAGTCTATAGATTCATTTGTTCCTAAAATTGGGAATTTTTTCTCGCTCACAACCGCACCTCCAACAATTCCGGGTTGTCAAACTTATTACCAAGAACCTCATAATCCAATCCACCAACAGATATATCATCTACACATTCATCGAGCGTCATAGGAAAATTACAGTCAACTGTTCTTATATCAAATCTTGCTTTGCATTCATTCCATAAAACCACACATCTGTAAAATACCGCTCCACGCTTAATACTGCCATTTACAATGTCATTCTCCCAAATCAGTTTACCGTTCTTGTCCTTAAGTCCGGTGCACTGGCAGATTGTCTCCTCTTCAATAACTGTATTAGGTTGTACACCGCTAAATCCATCCCAGTACACCCACATATTATCTGTCAATGTTCTTTTACCTCTGTATAAATGTCTATCTTCCATGCTCTCTCCTATTCTGCTTCTAACTGGAGCCAGTTCAACCATTCACCACAATCCTCACAATCTGGATAGTCGGGATTCGCCCACTGATAATCTTCTTTTACTTCTTTAAGAAGTCCCGCCAGTTCCTCATCCGTCATGCTTCTGATCCGGTCTGCATTGGTCTGTGGCTTCTTCTGGTCTCTAAGAAACGCACCAATTACAGGCATATCCCTGTCTGCAAAAGAGAGATGCTCACTACTTTTCGCAGAATAGATAACCAAAGGATTCTGTCTTCCAGCTTTACCGGCTCTTAATACCTCATAATGATTGTTTGAGAGCGGAAGTAATTGCCATCCGTCCTTAACCAGCCATTTTTTTAAATTTTCTAACTTACTGATATGTAACACATTTCTTTTTGCCATATTTCTACCTCACTAAATCCGTTATTTTAACAGATACCCCTTTATATTTACCGGTGCGACAATACTCTGCGGTATCAAAAAAACAAATGCATCCATCGTCTTTTTTTTCAAGTGCTATGCTTACGCCATTTCTTACCAATGTATTTTTTAACAACATCAGTACCGCTTCTATCTCCTGCTTGGTTTCGTCTGTCATTTCAACTGTACCCTCCTCTTTTTTCTACCTCTCTTTTCGAATTTATCGCACATTCCTACCGGACAGCCGCGTCTTAATCCTGTCTGTGAATAATATCCACACATGACCTCTGTTTGACTGTGCTTGTATGAGTAAATACATTTACGGCAGTATTTTATGCTTGTCTTTATCATCTCTCCCATGTTAATAATCCTTATTTCACCGCTTTTCCTGTTACAATATCCCAATTTTCATCCTCAATAAACTGATTCCGAATAATCTCATCCGTCAGATAGTGCTCCTTACTCTTTGGCTGCTTGCGCCAATAGGAATCAATGTAATAGGCAACCCAATTCATAAATTCTTCGATTTTGGCATTTGAGAAACGGTAAGAATCTTTTAATGTCGGAATTGTCAGATACATTGTGGAGGCAAGCGCGCTCTCGATATTCCGATCTGCGCCAAGCACTGCCCGTCCATTTTTTATATCTGCCATATACAATTTTTGTGACATTGGGATTGATTTTACCCACTTGACCACATCAATTTTCTTTTTACGGCAATATGCCATCATGCTCTCGCTCGTTACCGCTTCGTCATCATCGTCCTGCCAAGATTTCCGACGCTCAACGGTTTTGCTATAAAAATTCGTGACCTGCTTAAACGTCATATCAAACTTGTCATACAAAATGGCTGTAAAAATATATCCCATGTGATTCGCGATATTATCTCCTAACTGACATTTTGCTAATTCCTGCTTATAAACAATCGACGGAATTAACCTCTGTCTCTGCTGTACGTTATGCATTTGTTCACCTTCCTTGTATTTTTTATTTTATATTTCCACCCGCCATCATCTTTTCAATGATTTCCTCCTGCATCCGCTCTGCGATATGATCCCGGACTGATTCTTCTGGAAATGCGATCTGATATGTCCGCTCCTTGATCCGGTTCGTGATCCGGTCATCGTAGGATAGCTTGTCCAGCGGATCATTACTCGTGAAAATCGTTACCTTCTGGTTTATGTACCGCTCGTTGATGATCTGATACATTTTGTCGTTGATCCATGCCGCCGGTGCTTCCACACCAAAATCATCAATGATTAAAATATCCGTTGTGGAAAGTGCATCTAAAAGCTGGCTTTCATTGCCTGCTGCATCCCTGCGCCATGTATTCTTGATTTCCTGCAAGATGGTCAGTGATACTGCAAATTTGACTGTATATCTTTTCATCAGTTCATTTGCAATCCCGGCAGCGATCCTCGTCTTACCGCTTCCCTTTGTCCTCGACCAGATATACAGTCCCATGCCTCTTTCCTTCTGGCTCTCAAAATCATCCAGATAGGTTTTTATGATTTTACAGGCATCTGACACCATCTTTTTACTTTCCTGCTTCCTGTACACATCCATTCGAAACGATCTCAGATCCATCCCACGGAATGCCTCCGGTATATCTGCGAATCGCAACCGCCTTGACATGACCGCTTTCTCACGGCACTTACACGGTACTGCTATTTCAACTCCGTCTTTTATTTTCAAGATCCACTCCCGACCTTCGCAAATTGGACACACATCAGAATCCTTGGAAGTCTCCGGTGTCTCCGCATTCCTGCATAAGATCGTTGAGTGATTTTTCATGCGTTCCAGTATCTCTTCCAACTGATCCATCGTTCTCTCCTTTCAGGTACTGCATAAACAAGTTTTCTCGTAAAAAGTTCTCCGGCTTTTTAATATACCGCTCTGCTGTTTTCTCCCGTCTGCATATATCTGCATAATTCTGTGCGGCCAATACCAGATCATCTTCCGGTACACCATCCAGTACCGCATTGCAGTATTCAGTTTCAACAAGACAGCCAGTGCACCGTTTCGGATAGACCGCGGCAAACTCTGCATACCGTTCCACGGGGGATATAGGGGGTGTATTTTGTTTATGTTTATGTCTTTGTTTATTAATAGGTTCACTTTGTGGTTCAAACTGTGGTGCAATTTGCAGTTCACTTTGTGGTTCATCTTGTGGTTCATTTTTACTGTAATTTTGAACCACAAGACTATTTATTTTATATTGTGCCGCAAGATTACCACCGCGCGATTTCCATTCGATGAACCCATCTGTAGCAAGTTTGTTTCTCGCTCTCTTTAATGCTGATGCATTTAATCCAGACCGAAGTCCAAGGACTGACGAGGCTACCGTAAACGTATCTGGCCACCCTGCTTTATTCGCTATGGACATTAACGCATGCCATAAGGCGATTGCAGTGTTGGGCTGCGGGTTTAGTTCGAGCCTGTCGTAAAATGCTTTTATCTCAGCTAAATAGTTCAAGTTTCCACCTCCCGAATCCGAACTTCAATCCGTGGATTTTCAGCATCTATACGAAATTCATCAGAGAATCCACAGATCTGCTCCCAGCCATCATTTTTTAATACATGGCAGTTAACTAATGCATCCTGGATCACTTTTCTGCCGAATGACGATATATTGTCCAAATCACGCCTTTTATTCTTTTCCACCCACAGATATTCCATAAATACTTTTTTATTGATATTTACGTCTCTCAGGCACTTTCTGATGCACACAGAAACAATAGCTTCATTCTGCTTTTTCATCTCTCCGCCTTTATATCTGCTTGCCTTATCCGCACGGATAAAATCATTCAAGTTATCCAGTCGTCCCGGTATTATCAGTAGGTACTCCAACTTCTCGCCACCTTTCAAATGTCATTTTCATGTTTAAACGTTTTTTCAGTATCGCTCTGGCACGGTGCAGCTCTTTTGATAGATATTCATCCAGTTCTTTTTCATCTACTGGATCTCCCGGAACTGGTCTGTAATATCCATTTCCAACATTGATAATGCAGTCATCCTTTGTATTTGCTGTCTCTATCTGCTTTCGCAGTTTTCTATCTTCAAATGGATTATAGAGTCTCGGTAATGGTTTCAAATGTCCGCAGGGAATGTCATTTATTGTCTTCATTAATCCCCTTTCTTCTCCGGGACTAAACCCGGAGATAATAACCAGCTTCCAATAATTCGTGATATATTATTTTCTGCATGAATAGGTTTCTTTCTGCCATTTGGCAAGGTGTTTCAACCCTATAAATCCTTTACAACAATTCCATAGACCTTATACATCTCTCTGAACCGGATCACTCCAAGGCTGTGTGCCAGTGTGTGGTGTTCTCTGCACAAACAGATTTTTTTATAACTGGAATCATCTACTTTTGTCCTGTCATTACCCATTCCGATTGCATCCTCATGATGAATCTCTCCATCTTTTCCGCAGATTGCACATTTTTTGTGTAACAGGCAGTAGTAAAGATATCTTCCTATGTCATCTGTACGTTCTATTGCATTGTCAGAAAGCGGTATTCCGTTCTCTAGGGCAAATTCCAGTATCGTGTTGATAAATTCCCTCGCTGTGTCCATAGAACAGTTGGAAAGACTGAAATACGCATCACCGGTACGCATCATATGCTGATACTTCAATATCTCTTTCATTTCTTCCGGAAGATATCCTGTCCAATCTGAAATGTCTCTGATAGTTGCATATGCTTTTTTTCTCTGCTCTGCTGATATGTGCCTGCCATCATCAAACCTGATCTCGGCATTTCTAATTTTCTTTCTTTGGAACATGTCCCCAAGCTTCAGATCTGGAACAGATACAACCAAGTCTGTTCCGTCTTTCCGCTCTCGGTATTGGTTAATCTTTACAAGTGCGTGCATTAGTTATCAACATCCTTTTTTCTGACATCATAAAGAAATACTCTGCGTTTCAACGATTCATTTCTAATGGATAATGCAACGATCTCACCATCTTTAATAATAATTTGTTCAACCTTGAACTTATCGTATGTGCTCCACTTATTATTTTTTTGTATAAGTGCAACATCCTTTGCAGGAATCCATATATATGGTGCAGTGTAAAGTTCTCTTCCAATTCCCCAGTTAAAGCAAGCACGCTTGAAAGAATCCGATGCCTGTCCTTTTTCTTTTTCCGTATATGATTCAGTTCCTACATCCTGCTTCCATACCCAATGATCGCCGTCTTCTGCCGGAAAATTAATACCTACATTGCAAAAGAGATTTCCATTAATTAACTCATGTTTTCTCTGCCATCTCTCTGATCCTACAGATTCGTCCAGAATGCGCATATCACATCTGGCATCTTTATAAAGTAAAAGGCTGCAACCTTTCTCATTTACGGTCGCCACTCTGGCATCAATCTCTTTTTCTGTTAAAGCTCTAAATTCCATTATTTCTCCTCCACAATTCTGCTTGCCCACATGTCAGCAAAATGTAACAACAGATACAACGGCGTTTCTTTACCGGAAATATCATATTTAAACGATCCATACAGTCCATTATGCCAAAGGATAGCCTGCTCTTCTTCCTCTGTAAGCTTGATGAATCTTTCAGCAATCGCAATACTTCTCACTTCATGCGGAATATACAGAAGTTCTTTATTTATCTCATATGGTTTTGCTTCTGACTGTACCAATGGATATTCTCCATTTTCATCCTTTTTCCGGCTCTTGATCATATTAGGTACATAGTTTGGTTTTCCATAATCTCCCATCTTTCCAAGATCATGCAGCAAAGCACAAATGATAATGGCATTATGTGTTTCATCCGGTAAAACTTCCGATCCTTCCGCCAATAAAAATGACATATCCTGCATGATTCCGAGGACATTCCAACTATGTTCTGCTAAACCGCCCTCTTTTGCCAAATGGTTAGAACCCGAACACGGAGCCGCAAAAAATCCATCATTTTTCATGGCTGCAATTAAATCTTTCATTCCATCTCTTTCAGTGGACATAAGTTTTTCCACAATTAAATTTTCAAATTCTTCCATCTTTCTTTTATCCTCTCTTCCTCTGATTCAATATCTGCCAGCTCTTCACGTCTGGCTTGTTTCTCATATAATCTGTGGCGGCGTTCTCTGTCCCTCTCGTACTCTTCGAGCATATCGAGACTGTCCGGTATGTAATCACTGTACATTTCCTACCTCCACAGACTTAAACAATGTACCTGACCATTTCCGTTTTCTGGTCGTCTTCAATAATGATTTCCAGAAGATTTGTGTCTAAGGTAAATATTCCATGAATATTTCCGTCTGACGTAAGTCCTACACTTCCATCTCCAAGACCAAGGTTTTCAAGTAATTCAGATAAATCCTTAAGTCCGTCAATTAACTTTCCGGCATCTGTTCTGCATAATCTAGTTGCTGGCATTTAAAAATTCCTCCATTTCCATCTGTCTGAAATCTGTAGATAAAACCATGCATCTGACCGCTTTCTCTTGCTGTTGATTCATGTACTGTTCGTCCCGGCATTCTTCACACATGTTTCCTTCGCCGGGATCTAAACTGCATCCACAGATTCTGCATTTTCTGTAAATCACAAAATCACGCTTTCCAAAAATTTAACTATGTGTTACAATAAACGCAGAAATACTTTTGTATTCCTACGGTTAAATAGCACCTGCGTTCGCCAAAACATTCATGGTGCTATTTTTTTGTCCTCAAATTCCCCAAGGAACTCTACATCAGCATCAAGCTTGTCCTTCCGGCGGATCATGTTAAAGTCTGCTTTCCGCTTTTCTTCCCGGCGGTTCTCCACATCCATGATTGCAACTCCAATAAGTGCAACCAAAGCTCCGAGAGATATTGCAATCAGCAGAAAAACATAATAAATTCCATCCGCATCGAGCATTCCACCAAGAAACAGGATTCCAAGCCCTACCGCTACAAAAACTTTTGCCACATTTTTCATGATTTTTTGTTTTCCTCTTTTACGATCTCGTAATCACATTCGCTGGAAATTTTTATTTTTTTATTTTCGCTGTCTCTGGCGATGGAGTTGCCCCACATATTCTGCACCGTGGAGTTGCCCCACATATTCTGCACCGTGGAGTTGTCCCTCATATCCTGCACCGTGGAGTTGCCCCACATATTCTGCACCGTGGAGTTGTCCCTCATATTCTGCACCGTGGAGTTGTCCAACATATTCTGCACCGTGGAGTTGCCCCTCATATTCTGCACCGTGGAGTTGTCCCTCATATTCTGCACCGTGGAGTTGTCCCTCATATCCTGCACCGTGGAGTTGTCCCACATATTCTGCACCGTGGAGTTGTCCAACATCGCTTTCACGTCTTTTAGCATATTTTTGACTTTGCATCGTTTCAACCTGTAATATCCGCTGCTCAGTTCCTCGATTTCTTCATCAATTCTGACGTGTTCTTTCCACCAGTCCTTGACAGCTTTTCTAAACTCATCAAAATATCTATCCTTGTCGTTCTCGAACCATTCTGGCAAAATGTCCTGATCCACGTTTTCTTTCCAAGTGTCTGGATCTGTCCACCACTCTTCGTTAGGTGGTAAAAGTTCCACTCTCACGAAAACACGCATTGCATTTTCTATGTTGTCCTCAATTCCAAGGCTTTCCAGTAAATCACTGTGGCTGTCGTTTGCTCCCTCTGCTATTACACAACGATTTTTCAATATCAATCCGCTTTTAAATCCGCACATTTTTCTTTCTACTCTCTTTCAAAAATGAATCTAATTTCGGTCGGAATATCAGATATGTGTGTCTGATACCGTCTGACCTGTTGCTACACCATATACACACTGTTTATTCATGATGCCTTGTCCTTAACCACAAGCTTAATTCCTTCCTGTCTTTCGTAAATCTCTAACAGAATGTCCATAATCTTGGCTTTCCTCTCTGGTGTAATTTCCATGTCTGCTTTGTTCATAGGAATCTCCTTTCTCATTATTTAACGCTCCCACACATGGCAATCTGCTTGTCAACTTCCGACTGTTTCTTTGAGATTGCCATACCATCCGCAACACCAAGAATATAGTTGAAGTTTTCTTTGTCCAGCTGTGATACTGTTTCAGCTAGTCTTGTAAGGGATTCTTTCTGTTTTTCGCTCATCTGCTCACTTCCTTTCGTGTTTGTATTACCTTGTGTGATTATAATATCATACTTAGTTGGTATTGTCAAACATTTTTTAAATATTTTGTTTGACATTGTGTGATTTTCGTACTATTATACTAGTGGGAGGTGATAATAAGTGTATGAGCAAATAAAACAGTTGAGAAAATCGCTTGGAATGTCACAAGAAAAGTTTGCTAAAGAAATTGGTTTAACTAAAAATTTCATATCTTTAGTAGAAACTGGTCAAAGAAATCTATCAACCCAGTCGATTAAACTTATTTGTCAATTGTTTAATGTTGATGTGGAATGGTTAGAGACCGGAAAAGGCGAAATGTTCATTCAAAAGACCGAGAACGAAAAGATAGCTGAATTTCTTGCAGATGTTCTGAAAGCCGGGGAAAAAGACCAGAGGTACAGATTTATAGCCGCTATCTCAGAACTGGATGAAAACGACTGGAACACAATCCAGAAGCTGGCAGAAAAGCTTGTGAAGAAGTAAAAAGAAAGACAAGGGCAATGCGCAAACCCTTGTCTTTTTCTTTTATCTTAAAAACCTCTTTATAAATGCATATATGGTTCGGAGATCATCCTCGTCCATGCACTTCTCTATTAATTCTATTATTTTCTCTTTAAGCTCTCCCATATCCAATACCACCTTTCTATTTGATACATAAAGTATACGAACGTATGTTCGAAAAGTCAATAACGCATCCATTTGTTTTTTATCCTAAACTTTCATTTTGCAAAAAAATGTCATAAAATAATGACAAAAATGTATTGTTTTATAATCATTTTGCTTTATAATGATGATATCAAAAGAAAGGAAAGGTATAAACGTATGGAACAAAACACAAAATTCTGTAAGCATTGTGGAGAGAAGATTGATATTGATTGTGTAGTATGCCCTAAGTGCGGAAAGCAAGTTGAGGATATTAAGAATTCAACCACTGAAAGTATAATTATCAATAATAGTGCTAATTCTTCTTCTAGTTCTGCAGCTCCTGTTTATTCGAAAGCACCAAAAGCAAAAAACAAGTGGGTTTCATTCTTTTTGTGCTTGTTTTTAGGATGGTTTGGAGTTCATAAATTCTATGAAGGGAAAATTTTATTTGGAATTTTATATTTATTAACTTTTGGTTTATTTGGTGTCGGAGTTGTAATTGACCTTATATTAATTATATTGAAGCCAAATCCATATTATGTATAAAAATTATGCCCCTCTAGCAAATGAGGGACTTTTTTTAAAGGGAGTTAAAAATGAACATAGCAATTTATCCAAGGAAATCAAAAAAAGATGATAATTCAGAATCAATGGAACAACAAATAGACGATTGTAGAAAGTACATTAATAAAACTTACCCTGATGCAAATATAATCGTTTATTCTGGCGATTATGCGATCACAGGGCATAGCACGGCAAAAAGAAAGGACTTTCAGCGCATGATGGATGATGTCAGAGCTGGAAGAATCAATGCAGTTGTTATTATGAGATACGATCGTATAGCAAGAAATATGAGAGATTTCTGTAACCTCTATCACGACATGGAAAGCGCAGGATGCAACTTGATATCAGTAAGTCAGCGGATCGATACTTCCACGCCATACGGAAAGAACTTCATGTACCAGATGGCAAACATGGCAGAATTAGAATGGGCGATTATATCTGAGCGATACAAAGACACCGCAGCTTATAAGATCCGTGAAGGGAAAGCTTACACTGGCAGAGTGCCTATAGGATTCAAAATAGAGAAAATAGACGGTGTAAAGAAAGTCGTACATGATAATGAGGAACAGACAAGAGCTATATTTGATTATTTATTAGCAACCAAAAGCAAGCGCGGCACTGTTTTATGGGTACGTGAAAATTTAATTCCAGACTTCACACGTCACAAATTAGACTCAATGATCAAGTCAGATTTATATATTGGTAAAGTAAGGGAAAATGAAAATTTCTGCGAACCTTATTTTACCAAAGACCAAATGGAAGAAATAAGAAGTGTCAATCAGATAAAATACGCTCCGTCCGGTCATATATATTTATTCAGTGGGTTATTCCGCTGTCCTATATGTGGCAGGAAAATGGCAAGTTTTTACAGCATAGACAGGAAGACCAAAAAGCACCGGCAATATCAAAGATGCTGGTTCGGTGGAAATGAGAAATTGCACAAAACAAAATTAGTGTCAGAAGCAAAAACAGAAAAATATCTTCTTGAAAATCTTGATGCAGCATTAAAAAATCTTGAATTTGATGTAAAAAAAGAAGCAGGTAAACCAAAGCGCAATTTGAATAAGAAACTTAATGATGCAATAGCGGAGCGTGACAGACTGAATTACCTTTTTGAAAAAGGAAGAATTGATATTCCAGAATACGAAAAGAAATACAGTGTCTTATCAGAAAAAATAAACTCCATAAATGAGGAGTTGTCAAACAACAAAGTTGTAAGGATTGAGGAATTTAAGAAGCAGATCCCGGAAGACTGGAAAGAACTTTACGAACAACTAGATCAAAAAGGAAAACAAGAATTTTGGCATAGAATAATAAAAGAAATTTATTTGAATGAAGCCTTTGAAATTACTGGCTTTATATTTTATATCTAGGACTTGTACTAAATAACTATTTCCTAGCGGGAATCTGAATTGTTTTTCTGCGCTGGCAAAATGACTTGAAGTCATAGTCACGACGTGATCCGCATAGCCGGCCGCTACACACATCGCACCGAGAGACAGCGATTCCCCACAGGTACTGCAGGCTCCGTAAAGTCCAAAGAGCGGTACCTGAAAATCCAGCACCCCAAACGAGGTCGCCATGGTCTGCCCCAAAAGATCGCCTGCGAAAAGATACCGGATGTCCTCTTTTTTTAATCCGGCTCTGCCGACCGCCATGGTGAAAGCTTCTTTCTGCAGCGTGCTCTCTGCCTCTTCCCATGTGTTCTGACCAAATTTATCGTCCTCACCGATCACATCAAAATGACCTGCCAGAGGTCCCTCTCCCTCCTTTTTTCCAACAATATTTGCCGTGCTGATAATAAAAGGAGCCTCTGTAAAACAGAGGCTCTGTTTTCCCTTCTGCATATTCGTATCCACACTTTCTTTTTCTTTTAGTATGGATCAGGGAAGTTTTTCTTATTCTCTTTTTCATCATTTTCTTATCGTTTTTGCAATCGCTTCCGGTGATAACTGTAAAAAAACACAAAGCTCTAAAAACTCTTCGGCAAGCAGAGGTTCTTTATAATCCGGATGCAGTTTTTCTTCCGGAACTTGTGTCTGTTCTGAAATCTCAGATGCTGAAATTCCTTTTTCCTGCATATAAGCAAGGATATATTCTGTCACTCTGGATTTATTCATGCGCTCCGCTCCTTTTCTCATGTGTTCTTCCCGATATATGCAGACCTCATCATGCAAGCATGTTCGGTCTACATATTCTCGATTGGCACCGCTCATTGCTTACGCACATTATATTCTTATAATTCAAGACTTTCAACCATATTTTCCCATATAATCAGAATTAATTGACGGTCTAAAATATGTGAGATATGATAACCATAATAACTTTTTAAATTTCAGAAACAGGGGATTTTTATGCGAAATGAATTAATTCCAAAGGTGTTAAAAGAATATAGAAAACGAAATCATTACTCAGTGAAAGACGTATCGATCAGGCTGATGGAACATGATATTGATGTTGCACCGAAGACGATTTATGGCTGGGAAAGCGGACAGGCACAGCCGACGGCGGACACACTGCTCTTACTGTGCGAGATATACAAAATCCCGGACATCCTGAACTCCTTCGGTTACGACCAGCCTGATGATCCGGCAGCTTCCCTGACTTATCATGAGCGTGAGATCATCTACGCCTACCGCAACCGCCCTGAGTTACAGCATGCGGTCGACATTCTGCTCGGATGTGATTAGGTATTTTGTTTCCTGTGATACAATCTGATCTGTGCGATGTATAAATAAAAAAGAGGTTTTTCTGTAGAAATAACTGTTTTCAGGATTTTTGCAGGAAAACTTTTTTTGTGCTCTTTTTCCCCGGCTTCTTACAAATCCAGACAGGCACACGGCTGTTTCCGTGTATATCATTTTATTTTCACAGGTTGCAACTTTGCTTTAAGAAGTATAGAATAGAAGATACTCTGCGGTTTTATGGTAGTTCCGTAAAACCGTTTACCGCAGGACATTATTAAGGGAGATTTATTTATGAACGCTTTCCAATTTATCTTTCAGTATATCAAACGGCATAAAGTCCAGTATACGCTTGGTATCATCACGCTTTTTGTGGTAGACTTTGCCAATATTTTTATTCCGAAACTTACCGGTGTCATCACCGACGGACTCACTGCCCACAGCCTTGACTGGAGCGGAGTCAGATTAAATCTGCTTTACCTTTTTCTGCTTGGACTGCTGCTTGCGGTCGGCCGTTTCTTCTGGCGGTACTTCCTGTTTGGAGCTTCCCGCTCCATCGAAAAAGAGCTGAGAAACGACATGTTTTCCCATCTGGAAAAAATGGATGTGGAATATTACAACGAGCACAAAACCGGTGACCTGATGACACGTTTTACCAGCGATCTGAACGCGATCCGCATGGCGATTGGACCTGCCGTCATCTGTGTGTTTGACGCCTCCGTCATGACCCTTATGGTCATTTTCCAGATGATGTATTATGTCAGCGTGAAGCTGACACTGATCGCAGTCATCCCAATGCTTTTCATTTTATTTGGCGAGATTTATTATGGAAAAATCATCCGTCCGCGCTTTACTGCAAGGCAGGAGGCTGTTTCCGATCTCACCGACTACGTGCAGGAAAGCTTTTCCGGTATCCGTGTCATCAAGGCGTTTGTCCGTGAGAAGGCACAGCGTTACCACTTTTTAAAAGAAAACGAAAACACCATGGAAAAGAACTTAAGCATTGCAAAGATCCAGTCGATCGTCATTCCACTTTTAGATGTCATCATCGGGCTTTCCTCGCTGCTTACGCTCATTTACGGCGGCTATCTTGCGCTGGTCGGGGACATCACGCTTGGACGCTTTGTCGCTTTTAACCAGTATATTAACATGCTTGTCTGGCCGATGTTAGCCTGCGGGGATTCCGTCAATATGTTTTCGCAGGGTGCTGCCTCCATCCGAAGGATCCAGGAGATTTTCAAAGAACAGCCTGCCATTGCAGACACCGACAAAACAAAGGATGTGGACGACATTAAGGGCGAAATTGATTTTCATCACCTTACCTTCATCCACCGCGGCCACAGCGAACCGACTTTAAACGACATCACCCTGCATGTGCCGGCAGGAACAACGCTTGCGATCATCGGGCGCACCGGAAATGGGAAATCCACACTGGTAAATCTCCTGCTGCACCTTTACAACACGAAACCGGGCATGCTTTTCATTGATGGAAAGGACATTAACACCATTCCTTTAAAAACACTGCGTGAAAATATCGGATACGTTCCGCAGGATAACTTCCTGTTCTCGGACACATTGAAATCCAATATCGCATTTGGCGCTGAAAATGAGGATATGGAAGCCATCCAGTCCGCAACACGCGCTGCCTGCATCCATGAAAATATTGTCCAGTTCCCGGACGGTTATGAGACAATTGTAGGTGAGCGCGGTGTCACCTTATCCGGCGGTCAGAAACAGCGGAGTTCCATTGCCAGGGCACTGATGAAAAATGCACCGATCCTGATTTTAGACGATGCCCTCTCCGCTGTCGATACCGACACCGAGGAACACATTTTAACGAATTTAAAGAAAAACCGGGAAGGAAAGACGACCATTCTCATTGCGCACCGCATCTCGACGATCCAGAATGCAGATATCATTATGGTGTTAGAGGACGGCACTGCCGCCGAGATCGGAAATCACGATTCCCTTATGGCAAAACACGGGATTTATTACGATATGTTTGAAAAACAGCAGTTAGAAGCCATCCACGGTGAAGCCGGAAAAGCGCTCATCAGACAGGATCATCCAGCTGCAAAAGCAGGAAAGGAGGACGCATAACTATGAAACGTTTACTTGCCTATTTAAAACCGCACAAATGGGTTATGACTGCTGCGACAGTCCTTGTCCTCTTTATCATCGTGGTAGAACTTTACCGCCCGATCGTCATCGGTGATGCGATCGATGATTATATCAACGGCTATTACGCACCGTACATCGAAACCACTGCGGATGCGCCGGGTGCTGTTCCTTATCATGACACTTACCTGACGAGAGATTTTGAAGCGGCAGACGGACAGAATTACGATCAGATTCTTCTATATAATAATCAATATTATATGGCAGAAAATCTTTCATCCGAAGAATGTGATGCATTAAAAAATGCAGATGCCGCCACACTTTCATCTTATGTAAACCAAAGTGCAACGTCTCTCACAAGGGACGACTTAAAAGATTTGCGGCATTATGATTTTGCCGGCATTTTGAAAGCGGCTGCCCTCTATCTGCTGCTTCTGCTCACCGGATTTGTCTTAAATGCATTAGACACCTGGATTTTGCAGAAAATGGGACAGGAGATCATTTACCAGATGCGTGAGGAGGTATTTACCCACATTCACAGCTTATCGTTAAACTTTTTCAACAATACGCCTGTAGGAAAACTTGTCACCCGTGTCTCCAACGACACCGAAGCGGTCAATGAACTTTTCTCCACCATTTTGGTAAAACTCTTTAAAAACATTGTAAAAATTATCGGATATGCCGTTGTCATGCTCTCCATTAATGTCAAAATGGCTCTCGTATCCTTTGCACTGCTGCCGCTTGTCACAGTGCTGACCTTCTTTTTCCGTTTTATGTCAAGGAAGGCATACGAGCTTACAAGAAACCGCATTACCGACTTAAACACATTTTTATCGGAACACCTCTCCGGCATGAAGCTCATCCAGATTTTTGCAAGGGAAGAGGAAAAATATGCACAGTTTGAAAAGAAATCCGAAGATTTATACAAGGCAAACTGGCGTGAGGTTATGACATTTGCGATTTTTCGTCCATCCATTTATCTGGTGTCCGTGCTTGCCATGATGGTTGTGATTGGAACCGGAAGTGCCGGGGTGTTAAACCAGACGCTCTCGCTCGGAACGCTGTTTATTTTTATCACCTATATTTCCTCGTTTTTTGATCCGATCCAGGAACTTGCAGAACAGTTTGGTACCTTGCAGTCCTCTCTCGCCTCTGCCGGAAAAATTTTCTCCATTTTAGACGAGAAACCGGACATTGTAAAACCAGCGCACCCGGTTGAAGTCAACATCAAAGGACGCATCGAATTCCGTCATGTATGGTTCGCCTATGAGAAGGACGATTATATTTTAAAAGACATCAGTTTCGTCATCGAACCGGGCGAAAAAGTTGCATTTGTCGGTGCTACCGGAGCTGGAAAATCTTCTATCTTAAATCTGATCGGACGATACTTTGACATCCAGAAAGGTGAGATTTTGATCGACGGCGTCAACATCAAAGACATCGACACTGATGTGCTGCGCGCCGCGATCGGGCAGGTACAGCAGGATGTATTTATTTTTACCGGGGATATTAAGAGCAATATTTCACTGGACAATGAGAATATTTCCATTGAGGACGTGAAACGTGCCGCAGAGATCGTGCACGCGGATTCCTTTATCGAAAAAATGCCGGGCGGCTATGATGCCCCTGTCACAGAGCGCGGAAGCACCTTATCCGCCGGACAACGACAGTTACTCTCCTTTGCGAGAACCCTGGCTTACGATCCGACCATCCTTGTCTTAGACGAGGCAACTGCCAATATCGACACGGAGACCGAGGCTCTTATCACAAGTGCTCTGGCAAAACTCATGGAGGGCAGAACTACGATCATGGTTGCACACAGACTTTCCACGATCCAGCATGCCGACAAGATCATTGTCATGCATCAGGGACAGATCAAGGAAGCCGGCACCCATCAGGAACTTCTCGCCCAGAATGGACTGTACCGGAAATTGTACGACCTGCAGCTTGTGGAAGCGTAGCAGTTCAATTTCCGGTTCCACGCGGATATGAAGTTCCTGCTCCGTGAGTTCTTCGCATCGGTTTCCGCCATGGAAACTGGTGGGAAGGCGGTGCATGGGGCATAGTACTTCTTTAAACAAAAAACATATCAGTAACTTATTCCAATACACCTTATTGTACTATCTATAAATATCCCCCAACGTTAGAAGATGCACTTCTCCACGCTCCTGTGCTTTCAAAAGTCCTTCTGTAAATCCTCCTTTTGAAAAAATATAATAGTAATAGTTTTTTCCTTTTCCAAATACGGTTGCATATTCCTGAAGTAAATTGAGTTCGTCAAGACCAATTTTTTCGTTTCGATATTTACATGAGCCAATCACATAATCGCTGCCTTCTACCGGAGTTCCTACGATATCAATCTGTATCTGCTTTTTCTTTTGCTGATCCGTTCCCCACCATTGTCCTATCTCACTTATTTCAATTGGAAGATTTTCCGAATAATAAAGCAGATAATCCTGACACATTTTCTCAAATATCAGCCCCATATAATCAGAAAAATGCTGTTTTATTGCACGCGGATATGTTTTTGTAATTCTGCCGGAATCAATTGCGCTCACATTCGCCGGCACAAAGCGATACCAGAAACGGAAAAAATGATCTGCCAAAAGATATATCGTTTTTTTCCCCGGCTTCTCCGTAATCGGTGTCTCCTTTTTCACAATGCCAAGACTGATCAATGTTTTCAGGTACTTTGATACAACAGAATTTTCCTCGCCAACTTTCAGTTTAATATCATTCATACGCGAAGCACCTTCTGCAATTGCTTTGATAATAGCATTATAAATTGCAGGTTCTCTCAATTCCTGCTTTAACAAATTTCCCGGCTCCTCATACAGATAACTGGAGCGGTCAAAAAAATTATCCAGCAATGCTTCGTCCACACTTTCCCTCACATCTAGCTTGTTTATATAATGCGGAATACCTCCTGTAATACCATAAATAAGTGAATTATCCTCGTCTGACAAATTCGGGTGGAATACTGCTGTCTCCTTATAGTCCAGTGGTTCTATTTTAAACTGTGCCGTTCTTCTTCCATATAGCGGGCTTTCCTTACCAAGTACCTGGCTTTCCATAAAACTCATGGATGATCCACATAGAATCAGATACATCTTTGACTCTCCCCACTTATGGTCTATAATATGTTGCAGCATTGCTGAAATCGCAGGTTTTGCTTTTGCAAGGTACGGATACTCATCTATCACAAAAACCATTCTTTTCTCTTTTGCAAGTGAGGTCAACTCATCCAAAGCAGCGTCATAGGATTTAAACTCCGGTACAGATTCCATGTCTGGACGTTCAAAATTCATAATCACTTTCGATAATGCTTCTAAATTTTCTCTTCCTGTTGTATTTAATGCGGAAAAGAAAATGGTCGGCTTATCCTTGCAGAATTCATTGATCAGTGCTGTCTTTCCTACACGTCTCCTTCCATATATGATGATACACTCAAACTTATCTTCTTTATATCGTTTATTAAGCTTTCTAAGTTCATCTTCACGACAGTAAAACTGGCTCATCTATACACCTCCAAGAACAATAGAATGCACGATTTGTATCCATTCTATTGTCATGAATAAAAATACTCATAAGAAAGTAACTTACGAGTTACTTTCTTATGAGTAACATAACACAATAGAATTTTAAAATCAAGACATGTTTTACTGCTCAGTGAACGGTACCCTCTGATTATTTCCGAATCTCCACCCACTCCATCTCAAGCTTCGGTTTCACAACCTCTGTTTTGATCTCGTAGTATCCCTGTTTTAATTCCACACGGCAAATCTTCTGCGTGTTCGATCTGCCTTCCGTGCCGCTCGTCTGCAATGTGAAGAATAATTCATCGTTGAGATAGAGGTTTGCGGCTGCCTGTGCCAGATTTGACTGTGGAGAAATAAATTTTACAACAACATTGTATACACCAGACTGGTTTACATAAATTTTCTGTGACACTTTATCTTCCGGAACAATGCTTATATCGCTTTCCCCATTTGCCCCTTCTGATCCAGCCCCCTGCAACGGCTCATATGCCTTCACTTCCTCCAACGGTCTTAACGGACGTTTCATAACCGGAGCATTTAAAATAAACCGACAGATATTTTTTGCAGAGCGCTGCAACTCCCCAATGGTCAGCTTTCCATTGTCCAGTGCCTCCAAAATATCATCGCCCATGGCATTGATTTCCGCGCCGTTATTGTTGACTACCATATAAAGGTCATTCTGGGAGCGCACCATCGAAGAAAGTGCATGATGATCCTGCTTGCCACCTTTTACAACATCATTGACACTTGCCCACCAGTCGGTCATGACAATGCCTTCATACCCCCACTCTCCTCTTAAGATCGTGGTATTTAAATCATAATTGGACGATGTCCAGTGTCCATTGATCGGATTATAAGATGTCATAATAGAGGAGGCTTCCCCTTCTTTGACTGCAATCTCAAATCCTTTCAGATAAATCTCACGCAGTGCACGCTCTGACACAACAGAATCTACTGTATGTCTTGCCGTCTCCTGGTTGTTCGCCGCAAAATGCTTCACCGTTGCAAAAGAGCCGCCTTTTTTGATTCCCCTTGTCACTGCTGCCGCAAAACATCCGGTCACATAAGGATCTTCACTGAAATACTCAAAATTGCGTCCGTTCAACGGATAGCGGTGGATATTAATTCCAGGTCCGAGCAGAGTGTCCACTTCGTTTGCAACCAGCTCTTTTCCTTCCATCACATAAAGTTCTTCCATCATTGGAATGTTAAACGAACATGCAAGCAGTGTTCCGATTGGAAGCTGTGTTGCCTTCAATCCGCTCTCCATACGGATACCGGAAGGTCCGTCTGCACAGCAGGCAGCCGGGATTCCATATGCATACAGGCGGTCGCTGACACCTCCAAATGTGGATGCCGTACCCGGTGTTACTTTCGGGCTGCTCATTCCTTCCCCGCGCACGATCGTGGCAAGTTCCTCTTTGGTCAATTGCGCGATAAATGTATCCAAATCTGCTTTTCCCTCTGCAACATCCGAAAAACGGATTCCTTTGTCTCCGGTGATTGCAAGCTGCTCCGGTAAATGCGCCTCAATCCGTTCCTGTAACCGGATCGTCTGCTGCGGCACTGCCTCCTTTTCCTGCTGATAGCTTCCATCCTCCCGGCTCTGTCCCGGACGGATGCGCTCAAATGCTTCTGTCGGTGCGAGTGCTTCCTGCAGGGCTTCCGTCACACAAAGCTCTTTTACGATATATGCTCCTTTTCCATCCACATCTGCGATTTTCGTATTCCGCACACTATTACCCACATGGAATACGTAAGCACCTGCCTCTGATACATAGCAGGACTTGTGGCCTGCCACACCGGAATCATCATATGAAGCAAGATTTTTTACCGGAATGTGCAGTGTCATTTTCTGTTTTTCTCCCGGAGCCAGCTCCTTTGTCTTTGCAAATGCTTTTAATTCTCTCGCCGGTTTTCCAAGTTTTCCCTGCGGTGCCTGCACATAGACCTGTACGACCTCTTTTCCCCTGCAGTCTCCTGTATTTTTCACACAGATGGTAATCTGCACTTCTTTTCCTGCACATGTTCCATTATCAATCGATACTCCGTGACTGCCCCAGGCACCTCCGACTTTGGATTCTTCTGTAACCGTCTCCGCTTTTAAAATTTCAATGTCAAACTTCGAATAGGAAAGTCCAAAACCGAACTCATACATGACTTTTTCCGGGCAGAATGTCTCAAAATAGCGGTATCCCACATAGATATCTTCGGTGTAAAAATTGCGCACATTGTCTCCGAAATCGTTCGCCGCCGGATAATCTGCCAGTGAACATGCGATCGTGTCCGTCAGTTTTCCACTAGGAGACACTTTTCCACTCAAAACATCCGCAACTGCATTTCCACTCTCCATGCCGCCCTGCCAGATATAGAGCACGGAACGGATATGATCCTTGTATACAGGATTCTTAAGCCAGCTCATATCTATGATATTCGACACGTTCAAAAGCACTGCGACCTGTTCAAAATGCGCTGTCAGAACCTTCAGATTTTCAAGTTCTTCCGGCGTTAGAAGGTAACTGCCCGCCTCATTTGCATAATCCTTATCTTCGCCTGCAGTACGTCCGATAATAAAAATCGCTTTCTCTGATTTTTCTGCTGCGGCTGCCGCAATCTCCTCTGTGATCACCATCTCTTTCTGGTGCCACGGCTCTGCTGCCCAGCCGCCACCGCCGTTGTCAAATGGGTGGTCTTTTAACCACGCTCTGTAAATGTCTGCCAGCTCCTCATTCAAAGTAAAGCTGCCGCTCTCTCTCATTCCATCATAAATATTCACCGCATAAGGCACATTGACAGCTCCGCCGGAACCAGTCCCGCTGCGGTAAGTCTCAAACTGGCACCTGCCAAACACAGACACCATCTCTTCCTTTTTCAACGGGAACATGTGACCTTCATTTTTCAATAAAACGGCTCCCTCTGCGGCTGCCGCCCTGCAATATACTCCAAATCCTTCCAATGGTACTCCGATTGTACTCATACTCATCTGCTTCCTCCAAATACGTTTCTATTTTTATTTTAAAATGTTTTCTTTCACATCACATATTCTAGTAAAATCTTCTCTTCCATGCTATAATTTTTCTATTCAAAAATATAACAATTTTGTCATTGGAGGTTTTCTATGGATTATCCGGAGGAAAGAAAACAATATATTGACGGCATCGCCTGCCAGTATCTCTGTCATATTGAAAAAGCAGAGAAACCGGGCAATGTATTTTTCGCTCATTTTCATTATTATATTGAAATGCTCTATGCACTTTCCGGTCATTTCCGTATTTATTTAAACGGAATTTACCACGAATTTGCGGCAGGGGATTTTGTACTGATCAATTCCAGGGAAGTGCACCAGATCGACGCGCTCTCATCAGAGGGCGGCTCTTATATCGTGGTTCGTTTTCTCCCAGAACTCATTTACGACGGCATGACGCAGAGCCACTTTGAGTTAAAATATCTGCTTCCATTTATCACCGAAAACAGCATTTATGAAAAAGTAATTTCTTCTTCCATATTAAATGCAAAACACTCTGCCATCCCCGGACTTATGAACGAGATTATCCGGGAATCTGAGGAAAAACAATACGGCTACGAGCTTGCAATCAAAAATCACATTGGCGGTATTTTTCTTTGGCTGCTGCGCTACTGGCATGCAAATGGCGAAGAACCGCTTCTCGAAGATTTTGAAAACCAGCAGTTAAAACAGCAGCTCTCCCCAGCCCTGACCTACATGATCACCAATTATGAAAAATCTATCAGCGCAGCGGACATGGCAAAACTCTGCAATTTGAGCTACAGCTATTTTTCCAGAAGTTTCAACCGGCTTTTGCATATGAATTTCAGTGATTACCTGAATGAGATCCGCATCCGGGAAGCGGAAAAGCTGTTAGTCTCAACTACCCAGAACGTGACGGAGATTGCATCTGCGGTCGGTTTCTGTACCACAAGTTACTTTATCAAACAGTTTACCAAATACCTGCATGTTTCTCCCAAACAATACCAGAAACAAATGCGCCAGGGACAGAAAGATTTCATTGCATAACCACGCAACACAAGCTATAATAGTTTGCAGTGTCCAGTGGTTCCTTAACGGTGATCGGCGGTGCCGGACTTGTCATCGGCTCTTTTGTATCCGGTGGTACTGCAACTCCAAACTTTACCCGATTCGCAAAGTCTGAATATCTGGACTACAAACGACAATGCCTTATATACCGCCGGACTCGGACTTGCTAATATCTTCCATCAGAAGAAAAAACCTATGGTACTGATCTCCGGTATCGTTGGAACGATTTTATCCGTCTGGTTATACTATAACTTCTGTAACTGGTTAAATGTGTTAAACTGGGGGATTTCCTCCATCAATGGCATGGTGGTTGCTGTCGTCTGCTACCTGATTGGATATTTTGTGAAGAAAAATCAGAGATAAATAATACGTCCTAATTCTGCTGAAGTTCTGTGTGAGATGGAAATGACAGTGCGGTCTTTCGCTACACGCTTTAACGCCAGTAACACTGCCTTTTCCGTCTCTGCATCCAGATTCGCCGTGATCTCATCAAACAGCAGCATTTGTGGTTCCGCCACTGCGGCTCTTGCAATGGATAAGAGCTGCCACTGTCCCTGCGAGAATAACTCCGGCGTGCATTTCGTGTCATATCCGTTTTCAGAGCTTTCTATCACATCGTCTAACCCGGTCAGCTCTGCCACTGCTTTTACGCGGTCTGCCGGAATGGTTTCATCATACAGCGTGATCTGATCGCGCACCGTTCCCGGAACCATGTGGAAGATCTGTTCTACATAGCCGAACAGTTTCCGTTTCTCTTCCTCCCGGACTGTCACTGCCGGTCTTCCGTGGATCAAAACCTCTCCGCCCTACGGTTCGTAAAGTCCTAAGAGAAGTTTTAAAATCGTACTTTTTCCTGCCCCGGTTCGTCCTGCGAGTGTTACCTGCTCCGCGTCCATGACCTTTAAATTCAAATGGTCTAAAACGACATGTTCATCATAACCGAAGGTCACATCCCGAAACTCGACAAACGGAACATCTGCTGTTTTATTTTCTGAGTGTCCCCCAGCCATCTGTTCCACGCATTCTTCTGCTACTGTCTCGCTGTCTTTTTCCACTATCTGCTTCTCCTCAAGTGCAAAAAATTCATTGATCCTGTGGATTCCGGCAATCGCAGACTGAATCGTCTGAATCTCCATTCCGAGGCTCTCCACCGGGGAGAATATCTGTGAGATATAGTTGATGACCGCAACCGCAGTTCCGGCAGACATTCCAAAGAAGGTCAGTACCGTGTGGTTTCCGGACGCGGAAAGCAGCATGACAACTGCGACAACCACCGCATTCAATATCAGTATCACCGGGGAGTAAACCGCATCATAAAAATTGGTGCGCTCCATCGCTGCATAACTCTCCCCGATATAAGTGTCGTAACGCTCTTCCATGTATGCTTCCTTTGCAAGACAATGGATTGTGCGGATATTGTGAAGCGTCTCCGGCACATGACCGGATGCCCGTCCGACAGCCTTTCGGTTTTCAATCTGCGCCGCCAGCATATTTTTCTGGACATGTCTGGTAAACCAGAATAAAAACGGCAGCAACACCAGCAATACCAGCGTCAGTCCACGGTTTTGAAACCAGATCACGACAAGGATACTGATAATCTTACATACATCCGCAAACATACTGATAATCCCGGAGGTAAACAGATTTTCCACCGTGTCAACATCCCCGACAAACCGTGACACCAGTGTTCCCGGCTCCTGCTTATTCACGCTGTCTGCCGTCAGACTTACAAATTTATCCATCAGGCTGCTTCTTAGTGCATGTGTGATTTTCTGACCAAACACCGTCAGGAGTCCTTCCCTCGCAGCTTCCAATATTCCGGTAAGTGCGAGCAGGACAAAATAGAGAAGGATCACAGAAAACGCCGCCTCATTACCGGCTGTCACTGTATCAATGATTTTTGCAAGGATCAGCGGAGGAATCAGCGCTGCCACAACTGCTCCGATCACTGCGGTCAGGATTCCGGCAGACAGCATTTTCTGTTTTTTGATTGTTTCCAGGATCACACTTTTTACCTGTCTTTTCTGTTTCATCTGCCACTCCTCCTTTCCTCTGTATGTTCAGAAACTGTTTTTCTATTTTCCGTTTCCACTTTCGCATTCTCTCTTTCATCGCTCTGTGTCTCATACAGACTGCGGTACTCCGGTATCTTTTCCAGAATTTCTTCATGTGTACCGGCCACCGCCTTTCCATCTTCCATCCAGATGACCTGATTCATCTGAGGAAACAGATATAAACGGTGAGAAATTAAGAAAACAATATTGTCTTTCGTCTGCTGTTTCAAATTGGCAAAAATCTGTTTTTCCGTGTTTTTGTCCAGTGCCGAAAAAGGATCATCCAGAATCAGAACCGGCTTTTTGTGGCAGAGTGTCCTTGCAAGTGCAAGACGCTTTGCCTGACCGCCGGAGAGACGCACTCCGCCATTTCCAACCGCGGTCTGTTTTCCATCCTCCATCTCTGCAACTTCCTGTTCCATGCACACTGCCTTTAAGTAATCGTCTGCCTCCTTTTTCTCACCGAGCAAAATATTATTTTCCACACTGTCAAAAAACAACTCCGGATCATGTCCAAGATAACCGATCCGCTTCGTGCGGTCGGCCTCGTCCATTGCCTGCAAATCTGTGCCGTCCACAAGAATCTGTCCCTCATAAGGATATTCACACAAAAATACTTTTCCAAACGTTGACTTGCCACATGCGACCGCCCCGGTAATACCGATGATCTGTCCTTTCTCTGCGGAAAGACAAATGTCGTCTAAAATTTTCTTTCCATCCGGATAAGCAAAATTCAGATGACTGATCTGTATTTTTTGCACTGTTGTCTCTGTTTTGCCTGCTGGGACTGTGTCGTTTTTTTCCCTACACTCCCTGGCATGATTTTCTGCTGTCTGATCTTCGATCACAGTTCTCTCATCTTTTCGTGTCAGAAGTGGTTTGATACGGTTCCATGAAACCTGTGCTTTATGTACCGCATTGAACAGCTTCGCAGCGCTTGACGACTTCACGGAAAGTTTCACAAAGCACGACAAAAATGTGGTAAACGCCGCAATGCCCCATGCACGCCAGCCGGTTCCCAATATATTTTTCTGTCCGAAATACAAAATGAACAGCACACCTGCCATGGAGATGACGCGATACACCGGTGGCATTGCCGTGTTCCAGATGTTTGCTCTCACGGCTGATTTTTCATACGCAGACAAATTTTCTTCATATGCATTCTGTCTTTCTTTTTCACGCCCGAAAACACGGTATGTGATTGCATTTTCTGCCCGGTCTAACGTCGCTGCGCTCAGCGCGCCGGACTGTTCCTTGTAGGCAGCCCCGGTTCTCTGGATCATTTTTTTCATTTTTTCTGCGGTCATGTAAGAGATTGGCGGAAACAGCATACATAAGAGCGCCAGCCGCCAGTCATACCACAAAAGCATTCCGGCATAGGCTGCCAGTGCCATACCTGTATCAAAAATTTCCGTCGTAAATTTCCGCATTCCCTCCACACAGTCATCAACGTCGAGGATCGCTTTCGTTATGACATTGCCTTCGCCCTCTTCCTTAAGGCTCGCCCTGCTTTTTCTGACAAGGCTTCCATAGAGGATTTCCTTCATCCTGCGGTTTACATTATTGGCAAAACGGCGGACATAAAAACGCTTGATATATCTCGAACTCTGCACGATCACGATCACTGCCACATAGCTTAACACAAGAATCAGCATATCGCCAAACTGTCCGGCACCTCTTAAAATGTCCACAAGACAGCCGGTCATTTTTCCTTCGAACCACGGTCCTGCAAGCAGTCCTACATTATAGATCAGACCGGATATTGTCACCGCCAGAAGTACTTGCCATTCTGCTTTAAAATAGGACAAAATCCTGTCCGGCTGAAATGATGCTGGCTGTTTCTGTTTTTCTCTCATTTTGTCCTCCTTTTCCCTGCAAAACAAGAAAGGCATCACACCAAAGTGCGATGCCTTCCATTCATTTCTGACTGTTTATTCATAAATATGTTTTTTCTTATCTTTTGCTTTTACCTGTTTTTTCTTTAACATATGTTTTGGATTTTTGTCTGCCATAATGTATCCTTCCTTTCCAATGCCTATAGGCTTTTCGGTCTGTAGGTTACTTTCTGTACAAAATAATTATCCTTCAATTGCGATGAATTTACGTTCCGGTACTGCTGCCTTTGCTTCTTTCTTTGGAACAAACAGTTTTAAGATACCATGTTTGAACTCGCCCTTGATATCTTCCTCTGTCATATCCTCACCGATATAGAAGCTACGCTCGCAGGAACCTGCATAACGTTCTCTCCGGATGTACTTGCCGGTATCTTTCTCCTGCTCATCCTGATCAAGACCTTTTGCAGCGGCGATGGACAAATATCCATTGTCTAACGATACCTTGATCTCATCTTTCTTGAATCCAGGCAGATCGATAATCAGCTCATAGCCGTTGTCCATTTCCTTGATATCTGTTTTCATAAGATTCTTTGCATGTCTGCCATACAATTTCTTCTCAACCTTACTGTCATCATAGAATGGTAAATCAAACAAATCTTCAAATAAATCTTCTCCAAAAATACTAGGCATCAACATAAGTCATCTCTCCTTTTTCTACGGTATCCGCTTTCTCGTGGATATCTCATGCTTTATTACCTTGTTTCTTTGGAACTGGGATGTTCGGAGAACTCACAGAACTTTTACTTCTGAAATCTTTTCTGATCTCTTGGTTCTTCTTTTGTTCTCTTCCCTTGTTCTGACTATGTTATACACCCGTTTGTTAGCACTGTCAAGAGTAGAGTGCTAATTTTTTGTGAAGATTTTGTGAAAGTGGACTACATTCACATAAATATGTATCTCCCGAAGCTGATTTTTTGTTTTCTGCTGATATTCTTCCTGCTCACACAAGCTTCTTTGTTCTCCACTTCCCGGTTTTCCAGCGCCATACCATGCCGACAGCCCGCACACACTCGTCACTTGCAAGACCGATATACGCTCCCACAGCCATAAGTCCCATGGAAATTCCAAACAGCCATGTGCCTCCCACCGCAAAGACAAACATGAAAACGGCTGCGATCACTGCCGGGAACACTGCATCTCCGCTTGTTTTTAAGGCTTGTCCAAACACAAGATTCGTCACGCGTCCAATCTCAAGTACAATATCGATTGCCAGCAACTTGCGAACCAGCGCAGTCATTTCCGGGTTGTCTGTAAAGAGCGGCATAATAAAACCGGAACCAAGCACAATTGCTGTCTCCATGCAGACTGCCACACATACTCCGACAAATGCTGCCCGCTTTGTCCCTCTGTCACACTCTTCGAGTTCCCCAGCACCGATGTGCCAGCCTGTCATGATCGCATTTGCCTGTGCCAGTGCTGCACCGACACAATAGGAAAAATTACTGATCGTTGCCGTATAAGATCTGGCTGTCACATTCAGCCCTTCTGCATCCATCTGGTTCAGGAAACGGATGACAAGCATCATTGCAACATTATAGAGTGCAGTCTCACATGCAGATGGAAGTCCGACTTTCACGATCTGCCCTAAGACTGTCTTATTTGCGATCCTCTCTGTACTGTTTTTTGCAGAGATCAGCTTATGTGAAAAATACAGTACAATACACAGGTTCAGGATCTTGGAGATCACAGTTGCTGTGGCGACACCTGCAACACCCTTGTGCAATACAAAAAGAAATACTGCATTCATCACAAAATTTGCGATATTTCCAACGATCGTGGCATATAATGGCTGCTTTGTATATCCGAATGCGCGCAGATAGCTTGAAAAGATAGGAATGACCGCATTTAATATACACCCACCCCCGACAATTTTAAGATAAATCAACGCCGGTTCATACAATGCATCCGCAATTCCTACCATACGAAGGATCGCTCCTGCTCCCGAAAATAAAAATACTGCCATAAGCACGCCTGCAACAGCATTAAATAATAATCCAAGCTGCCTTGCCTGATAGGCAACTCCCGGTCTGCCTGCGCCAATATTCTGCGTCATGACCGAAACCATGCCGGAAGATATGATAGAAAACATTATGATAAAAATTCCAATATAACTGTTTGCCGTTCCCACTGCCCCGACTGCATAGTCTCCAACTGCGGATAACATCAGAGTGTCAACCATACCGGACAGCATATAAAATAGTGTTTCCAGACAGATTGGGATAAAAAGTCTTGTGAGCTGTTTCATCTTAAGTCTCCTTTTTCCGTTCATACTTATCCAATCTATTTTATATTATTTTTCCCTGAAAAACTTGCACTATTTTAACCAGAAAAAGTACAATTCTGCTCATTTTAAAAAATATATCTGCGTTATAAAAAGCTGGATGCCAGATAAAAATGAAATTCGTCATATTTCATCAGGCATTTCCACTGCTTTTCTTACTTCTTCCACCCACTCTGCACTATGACAGCAAAACAGTTCTTCATGCTGCATATTGTGCTTCCGGATATCCGGATTTTTGAAATAAGTACAATATCTCTTTTCGTATTTTTCTCCCATCTTGGTTGCGTAAAAACATGGATCGTTGTTCCAGGCACATCAATTCCATGCTGGACTTTCGTAACCAGATCCGAATAGAACTGATTACAAATACTCTGTTTCGTAATCCATGGACTTCCTCCCTTACCGATTCCAAACATATTTAAAAATCCATTATATAATTCTTTTTTGCCACCGTCTGTCTTATCCAGCTTTTTCTGCACAAATTTTGGAAGAGTACCTGTATGTACCATTTTATACATAAAAGGCACTACCATGGATGACTGGATTTTAGCCACAAGATATATTCTCCCACCATACTTTTTCCTGATTTCCTGCTCAATTTTTTCACATTCATCTTCCATCGAATAAAATTCCGTTTTCTCGTTTGGATCAAATCCATCATAAGAAACTGTTACCGTGTAAAAATAAGAATGTAACCCATCCAGTACATGATCAAAACTGCTATACAGACAGCAGGTGCCGGGAAATAAAAATATCACTGGTTTACGATTATCTCCACTTTCATAAAATTTCATAGCTGGTCTCCTTTAGGCTTTTCTCACAACGCAATGCATCCTCATACCTTTACGGATTTCAAATTTTTCCACTTTTAGTCCTGCTTTTCTGCTGCATTCCATGACCACATCTCTTGTTGGAACCCGGACATCTCCGTGCCCACATATATTTGCCAGAGGCATTTCCAGTGTATTCATCAGCCATATCAATATTTTATTATCACTTGTCACATCCCTCAGTATCAATCTTCCATTTGGACGAAGACATCTCTTCACACTGTCAAAAAACGCCTGTGGATTCGGATAATGATGGAAACTCATAGAACAAATAATTGCGTCAAATGAATCGTTTTCAAAAGGAAAGTTTTCACAGTCTCCCACAACAAATGTTGCATTTGGAATATTTTTCTTTTTTGCCTGTTCGATCATGGCCGGAGTCAGATCCAGCCCTGTATAATGCCGGTCCGGATATTTTTCTGATAATAAAGAAATCATTGGAGCAGGTCCGCATCCTGCATCCAATAAATCATTAAATGGCTCTTTTTCTAATTCTTCCAGAATATCCGGATAATCCTTCTTACACATTTCGTAAATACCAGCATGGTTACTTTCATATCTTCCTGCTGCTTTTGTAAATTCGCTGATTGACAATTTTTTGTATTCTTCGTTTTTCATTCTTTCTTCCTCCGATCACGTCTGTGGCATAAATCAATCTTATCCTAGAAATCTGGCTTCTTTTTCAATTTCAAATAAGCGGTCAAAGCTTGTGTTAGTCTCTTTCTGCACTCTTCCATTCTGCAACCACATTTCTCACCCGGCGGTCAATATCCAGACGTGTACTGCGGCATTCTTGCGGATATTTTCTTGCTGCCTGAAATGCCAGTTTCACAAAAAGTCCGGAACCAACCGGGAGCATTGTCTTTAGCATGCTCTCTGGAAAAACGAAATGGGTTCCATTGATTTTTTCAATCTTGATCATCTCGTCTTCTGTGATTGGATGAGCCTTTTCCGAATCATCAAACAGTTTTCTTGAATTGATCATATCACCGGTTCGTTTGGCTTCTTTTTCAATCACATGCCAGTAGTCCGGATGTTTGTAGCAGAACGGCATGTACGGAAGCGGTTCACCTTTATATGAAAATAGAGATTCTCCCTCGATCGGCCATTCCTTACAGCCGTCTTTTTTGCCCTGCATAAATCCCTGCCAGATAAAATCACTCGGTGTCAGACCGATCGTCAATGTAATATCTTCAAAATAAGAAGCGGCAGTCAAAGCGAGTGTTCCTGTAGTAGATGCCCCGACAATTCCTATTTTCTGATTACCGTGTACTTTTAACCAATTGATTGCTTTCTCTATGCGTTTGTTTCCACATCAAAATATCTTTTTTTCATCTGCATCATCTCCTTATTATCAGCCACGTTTCTCTAAAACTATTATTTTGTTTGAGATATTCCGAACGATCGGAATCTTTCCTATCACATGATAAATCGGCATAAGTTCTTTCATTCCCTCAACCAGACTGACTTCATGCAGGATAGAAAAATTCGGTACAATCTTTTTTAATTCTGTTCCATTCTCAACACCCCATGTGAATTTTGCACTGCTTCCCTCTATGGATTTTTCCTTCACATGTTTCACAACAAATGGTGACATGGTTTCGACCATTACGGTTACTTTCTGAAATGATTTTTCAATAATAGAAAATATCTTTCTGATGTCCTTCTCACACAAATACATCGTAAGTCCTTCCATTATCACCAGAACATTTTCTCCATGATAATCGATATCGTCCACGTAGGAATTATCCATTGCAGACTTTGCAATCTGATATATCGGACCTGTTTCTGGAAGAAACTGCCGCCTTATCTTCATAGTCTCCGGCAGATCCACGTTGTACCATCTCAGATATTTTTCCTTCATCCGGTAACATCTGGTATCCAGTCCACATGCAATATTTACAACAACTGTATTTTCATGCTTCTCCAGATATTGTCGAACCATCCGGTCTAATACGATCGTTCTCGCGATCACGCCACAGCTCATGGCTTTATCCTTATCTGCTTTGGAAAAGTCATAGTCCAGCTTTTTCACAAGTTCTACTGCAATCTCATCCCTGATTTTGGCATTTTGCTTTTTTGTTTCTTTTGCTCTTGCATACAAAGTCTGTACCATCGTTTCCGGCACACCTGTCACATTCACTTTTTCTTTCATGTACTTTCCTGCTTCCATATCAATACATTGCTGCTTGTGTTAGTTGTATCTAACCTGTGTCTGATAAAAAACCGTGTGAAAACAAAACTGTAATTCCACACGGCTTCTTTTCCCTATGCATTCAGTATATCACTTTCATCTGGTTTAGCAACCAGATTTTATCTCACTTTTATTGTGTTACTTGCAAAAGACAAACTGCACCAGCAGCATATAAAATACAGTTCCACCGCCGATACTGAGCAATATGCTCTTTTTCCATCTGTGAAGGAGTACGATAAATGCAATCGCCAAAAATTCCGGTATTCCATATGTTCCGCTTCCCGGTACATCTTTCAGACAATAAATGACCAGAAGACCGATGACTGCATAATGCAGTACCTTACCCAGATATTGGATAAATTCCGGTGGTTCTTTTCCTTCCGGGAAAATTAAAAACGGCAGAAACCGTGTCACCATTGTGCCAAGCAGTGCCCCTGCGGTTGCACCTCCCACCCAGTAAATCTGGTTCAAAAGCGTCACAAAAAACATAAACCATCCTTTATCCACACCCTCCGGTACTTCTGTCGTACAATTTACGGAAAAGGTTTCATCACACATTCCATAAATCAGATAAAACTTTTTCCATCCGACATTTTGATATTTATCCAACATGGAGATCCCATGCTCCGCATCAGAAATCCATAAGACATTCCTAAAAATAAGAATCCTACACAGATTGGCAATGTGTAGGGCAATGCTGCCTTGAATGCTTTTTTCTTCATGTAACTTTGTTCCTCTTTTCCTGTTTGTAACGTAATAGCCTTTCCATACTCGATCGCATAGAATTCCTACCGACATACTTTACTTTTTCTAATTTAACGCAAAAAAAATCTGTCCTATGTGTAAGAGTGAGATTTCCATTAATGCATGCCGCTGTCCGATGTGTACCACAATCCTTGATGCCAAGGCTGTGTAGGAGTTTGAATCGAAAACCGGAGTTTAACGTATGAACTGCCGCTTGTAGGTGGTGTTACGGATTTCCTAAGGTTATGTCGTATTGCATGCCAACAAAGTGCATAGAAATATAAAAAATAGAACTGTTTGTTTTCAGGAGCGCTTCCGCTTGTTGTCGCTGGCAGCGGTACTAAGAAAGCATCCATCGTGATTTCAAAATCCAATTACATTGGCTTTTGAAATCGCAATGTCTGCTTTCTAAGAACCGGCCGCTCCCAAAATCCTGAAAACAAATCAGTTCTATTTTTTATTAAGTCAAGACTGTGCAGCATGCAATATCTAGGTTGTGAAAATCCGTCAATCCATGTTATGAGCGGCAGAATCCAAAGATAATCGTGAGTTCCATAACGTAAATTGCACCACAGAATCTGCAAATGAAATAAGGGAAATTATTATTTATGCATTACTTGCTACTTTATCAAAAAGTCTTGCGGAATCCCGCTTTGCCTTTCTTGTTGAGTGTGCGTAGATGTTCATTGTGGTACTGACATCAGAATGTCCTAACTGTTCTATTACGTATAAGCACAGCAAGTGGAGTGATTAAAAGATAAAGAATGGTTAAAATTACAAAAAATCCGATATTCGCATCTAAAAACACATAAATTTACTTCGCCAGAAAAGCACCGCTTCACAAAAGGTATTCTTTTTTCATCAGGTCTGTAGTATCTCCATCCAATCAAAAGCAGATAGGTCGGAGACCATGCAATAATATTTCGTATAATCCAGTTCATGGCTAATTAAAGGGAACAAAAAGAAAGGAAAAGCACAATCCAGACGGTATCAGCGGCAGTATGCAAGAATAAATTGTGATTTCACAAGATTGGTGCTATAATAAGAGAAAAGTTCCTG
>OGKF01000069.1_pt1 | contig 61806 bp, 67 predicted proteins | sample 1572391 | NCBI WGS metagenome assembly OGKF01 (sample SAMEA2582095, study PRJEB24529) | metagenome | biome: Human gut stool | place: China | collected 2011
CCCCTGCCAGTACATAATGAGCCCGATTTGTGCCAAACGGCATTGGACCACGGCGCGCTTTGCTCCGGAAGCGATTAATGCCGAATATGACGCGGTCCGGCAGACGGCCGGAGGCCATGAGGTTATTCTCGTCGGCTTTTCGGGCGGCGCGCAGGTGGCGGGGCTCATCAGCGCCGCCAAACCCGGCCTCCGGGTCAAAAAGCTGGTAACCATCGCCGGAAATCTGGATCCGCTGGCCTGGACAACATATCACGGTCTGCCCCCAATCAACGAATCGCTCAGTCTGGAAAGCTATCGCCGGCAATATCTGGAAATTCCGCAAATCCATTATGCCGGGAGCGACGACAAGGTCATGCCGGCAGCGCTGATTGAAGACTTTGTCGGCGGAAAGCATCCGGTCGTGCGCGTTGAGGGCGCAACGCACAATTCGGGCTGGGAAAAAATCTATCTTCCCGTCCGGCAAGAAAAATAAATTTACATTTACTGAAAAAGGTTATAAAAAGACATCAGTAACAATTTGAAAACGGGGTTAAAAATGAGAAAAATTACCAGTTATATCCTTAACGGCCAAGGCCTGGGCATGAAGTTTCTGGCCGGCCTGTCGGTTTTGATGGCCTTGATTTTTGCCATTGTCATCAGGGTTCAGGGCGCGGCTTACGTTCCCTATGCGCAGGAAATTGCCGACCAGATGCTGCCGGTTAAGGTTGTTAACGGCCAAATCGTCGAACCGCTCAACACGTTCAAAATGGCGCAGATACGGATTGAAGGCAGAGATACGCCCCTGGCGCTGCCGCTGGTTCTGGACACGCGCGTTACCAATCTGGACGCCAACCTGCTGCCGCAGGGCGTTTACGTTACCCGCACCAACATTTACACGGTTAACAGAAACCAGGTCAAAGTCATTAAGATTGAGGGCGACAACTATATCCCCAAAGGCGATTATACCGACGTCTTCAAAAGCTGGCTGAACTGGTCGGCGGTTATCGGCGGCATTGCCGGCATTGTCATCCTGTTTGTGCTGTATCTGATTCTGACCATGTTTTATGCCCTTTGCACGCAGGTTATTGCCAAACTGGCACGCCGCGACATGGCTTTTGACAGCAGAATGCGGCTGAGCGCCGTCGTCCTGACCGCCGCCTACATTCTGTTCATTCCGCTGGGCTGGCTCGGCTTCAGCAGCACGCTGCTGTTTCTGGCGGTTATGCTCGGCGCGCTGATCTGGTTCGTCGTCAAATATGTTCCGACCGGAAAACCGGCAGCGGCCAAAGCCGAAGTTCGGCAGGAAGAAGCCGTGCCGGCGAAGATCAAAGCTGCACCGGTAAAAAAGGCGCCCGCAAAAAAAGCGCCGGGCAAGAAAAAAAACGCGGCCAAAAGCGAAACCGAAAAACCGGCGGTACCGGCCAAGGCTGAAGCCAAAGCCGCAGTAAAAAAACCGGCGGCCAAAAAGAAAACCGCCGTCAGGAAACCGGCGGCGAAGACAGCCAAAGCCAAACCGACCGGCAAAGAAAGCAAATAAGCAAAAGCCCCTCTTTCGAGGGGCTTTGTTTTTTTGTCATGTTCGACCTTGAACCGGACAATCTCCCTTACAGATTCCCCGGTCAAGCCGGGGAATGACGAAAAAGAAAAAAAGCCGGGGAATGACGAAAAAGAAAAAAAGCGGGGAATGACAATAAGAAGAGGCGAACCGGCAATGACAGGCGGAAGAGAAAGTACGAACACGGCGGGAGAAAAAACAAGCCCGGGGTGTGTAAAAGAAGCGGAGAGAAGTGCAAGGCGAAGGGGCTGCTTAGTTTAATTCGCGGATTTTTATGAGAATGTCGATATTGCTGGAGACGAGGTCCAGAAACTCCTTGTCCTGCGGCAGCAGTTTGCGGGTAATTTCCTCGACTTTTTTGCGGATGACCTTGTCTTTGGGGGCGTGTTCGCTGAAGTCGAATAGTTCGGATATGTCAATGTCGAGTTTCTGGGCGATTTTTTTGAGCGTGTCAATTTTCGGGGAGATTTTGCCGAGTTCGATACCCGAGATGGTATTCATGGACATATCCATGTCATAAGCCAGTTCGAGCTGGCTTACGCCCTTATTCTTTCTAAGTTCGCGGATACGGTTTCCCAGATTTGTGGCAAAGTCATTATCATTCATATAGGATATTCCCGTTGTTTTGGTAACTCAAAATATATAATAAGGTATATTCCTATTTTATTGTGAATCTATATATACTATAAACTTGTAATTTTTTACCTTGACTCGACTAAATTACTAATATATTATGAATTTAATAAGTCCGGCTTATGAAATTTGTACGTTTTTTGTGAATCGGACTTACTTAAAGAAGGGGCGTCCGGCTCAAAACGAGACACAATATACACACACACCACACCTATTCGGGCGCCCCTTTTTGTAAATTTTTATGTGAAAGGCGGGGGACGATGAGAAACAAAGCAAGAATTTCTTTATTGACGGTACTTTTATTGACGGCACCTGCTTTCGCATTTGAAGAAAACTCCTTAAATTTAGGCCGTTTTGACCGGGTTGACCTGGAGGCCGGGCTTCTTTCGCGGGGCGAAGGGCCGCGGTTGGCCGCGGTGTGCTTTCTGGGTTTCGGCAACTGTGACACGGAGGCCGGATATGGCGGCGGTGGCGAAGATTTTACCATAGACACGGCCAACCAGTGCAAAAACGAAGGTTATACGATAACTTCCTGCGAGCCGCCGACCTATGTGTCGGGCGCGCCTTGTCCGTATAATGACAAATATTATGCCAAGTGCAGCGAAGACAAGGTCAGAGCCTGCAAAGACGCCGGCTATGTCGACTCCTGCGGCGACGGTTATGTTCTGGACAGCGCGCAGAGCTGTCCGTACGACAGTTCTTACAAAAAATGCAAATGCAATCCCTGCGACGGTTATACTTATACCTATGAACAGGCGACGGCGGACGGTTATGTGACCGACGGCTTCTGCCTGAGTTGCAACACGACCAAATATAAGCGCAAAAACAATCCCTGCGTGGGCTATTATGACTGTGAATGCGGCGGTGAAATCGGCACGTCAACCTGCAAAAGCGGCTCGGTAACGAAATATGCTGTTTGCAAAACCTGCTGCGAAAACCGTTGCACGCTGGCAAGCTGTCCGGAGAATCATGACTGCGAGTATGAGGAATGTTCGGGCAAATACTGCGACAACGGCTGTAGCAGCGGTTATACGGACATGTGCACGGTGTACAGCGAGTATGGCACTTCGACTTGTACGCAGATGGGATACCGGCAGCAGACCTGCACCGGCGATGCGGTTTTGTGTCCGTTTGACACGACTTATAAGTTCTGTATGTGAGGCTGAATATTATTGTGTTTTTCTGTCATTGCCGGACTTGGAGTCGATAGTTGGCGAGAACGAGCTGTAAGCGAAGTTCGAGGCTTACGGGACGAAAGGGACCCAACGTAGTTGGGAATTTACACACGGCAATCTAAAAGAGGAATGTTCGGTTTAAGCCTGAGGATGACAAGGCAGATAGGAGTCCGAGTATAACAAGGAAGAAGAAACAGGCCCGTGGGGCGGTAATAACGAGCCGGGCATGGCAGAAGAGGGAACAGGGCAGACAGAGGTTTTGTGAGGGGTTGCAAGAGGAACTAATTCAGGGGAGAAAGGCGATGAGAAATCAGTATATTTTATTAAGTACAGTATGTTGCGGGCTTTTTTTCGGTACGGAAGCCTGGGCGCAATGTGTGGCGACCAAGGATTGCAGCACTTTGGGATATAAGCAGAGCAGCTGCGACTCGGGAAAGGGCATAAAATGCCCATTTGGCGAGGCTTGGTACTGCCCCTGTGACGCCTCTTACATATACACCTGTACAGGAACTAACGAAAGCCCAAGCTCAGCCAAATGCGGCGACAAGTACAGCATGTGTAACTGCGCGACGGGTACGCATTGGGACAGCAGCAGCGGCAGCTGCGTGGCTGACCGCGCTTCATGCGCAATCGGCTGGATTTATTACAGTGACGGCACCTGTTCGGCGCCGGCCGCTTATACAACCAGCAAAACGGTTCTGGGTATTGTGGTACATGTCAACGATAACGGTGTCGGCGGACAAGTCATGGCACCGTGGCCGGTTGATGCGAACGGCAATAAAACCAGCAACAATTCAGCAGTTATAATGTGGGGTGGTTATGGTACAGATATTTCAAGTTTGCCGAATTATACGTCCGATAGCTCGGCCTCAAAAGATTACAACAGTTGCGGCAATACGGACAAGATTGTTGCACAGGGTAATGCCAGCACTTATCCGGCCGCTTGGGCGGCACGGAGATATGCGCCGACGACGGATACAGCAGGCAAATGGTGCCTGCCAGCTGGTGGTATTATGATTAACATCAACAATAATCTAACAACGTTTGAGAATGCAATTTCGAAAATAGGAGGTATTGATGTTCTAAGATTCACATTGTGGTCTTCATCGGAAATATCAAGCGACGAGGTATGGTATGCTGACTTTAATACTATTAGTATTTTGGACATTATCTCTAAAGAGAATCTCCGGGGGGGCGTATATACTACAACTGTTCGTCCGGTGCTGGAATTTTAGATAAATATAGAAAAGGGTAATAAAAAATCCGCTGAACATTGTCAGCGGATTTTTTAGAACTTTTGCTTAGCCTAGGCTTTTATTTCGCCGACATACATGCCGATTTTCTGTGCGGCTTTAACATAGTCGCCATGAACATCCAGCAGAGTGGTACCTTTCTTGACGACTTCTTCCAAAGAATAAGCCTTTGCTTCGCCGTCTTCCCAGACAACCATTTTATTGGTTTCGCCTTTTTCCAGAAGTTCAACGGCCTTGGCTCCGAAAATGGCGGCCAACATACGGTCGAAAGCGGTCGGAATGCCGGAGCGCTGCAGGTGTCCCAATGTGGTAACGCGGGTTTGAAAATCGGGCAGGCGTTTGTTGAGTTCGGCGCTCAGGTACTGGCCGACGCCGCCGTAAACGTTTTCGCCGATAAGGTTTTTGGCGCCGGTAATATGTTCGCCGTTTTCGGTTTTGATGCCTTCGGATACGACCAGAACTGCATGGCTGCGGCCGGAAGTTTTGATTTCCTTGAGCTTTTCGATAATCGAATCAATCTTGTAAGGAATTTCGGGAACCAGGCAGACGTCGGCGCCGCCGGCCAGAGCCGAGTGCATGGCCAGGTGTCCGGCATCGCGGCCCATAACTTCCAGAATCAGGGCGCGGGAGTGGGAACGGGCAGTGGCGTCCAGGCTGTCGATGGCCGAGGTGCAAACCTGACAGGCGGAGTTGAAACCGACTGAAAATTCGGTAATCGGCGTGTCGTTGTCAATGGTTTTCGGAATGCCGACCATTTTAACGCCGGCATTTTTACAGTAATTGCTGACAATGTTCATGCTGCCGTCGCCGCCGACAACGACAATTGCGTCCAAACCAAGAGTTTTGACGCCTTCGCCGAAACGTTTGGAAACTTCTTCCAGAGATTCCATTTTGACGCCTTTGTTCAGCGAACCCAGATAAGAGCCGCTGATTCTCGGCCACGGGGTATCGGAAAAGTTATGAACGGTCAAAATTTCGTAGGCGAGAGGCTTTTCGGTCAGGCCGTCCGTACCATTCTTGATACCGTAGACTTCCCAGCCGAGCCTGCTGGCAGAGTTAACCACGGCTCTGATGACGGCGTTCAATCCGGCGCAGTCGCCGCCGCTGGTTAAAATGCCGATTTTTTTGGTAGTGCTCATATAAAAACTCCTAGTTTTCTTTATTGTTGCTTTTTTCTTAAATATACTGTATAATCTAATACAAATTTTAGGAAATTATTTCCAGCAAAAAGTTTTTGTTTTCATCGTTTTTTTTCAAGAAGGGACTATTTAATGTTAAATAACGACAATTTAGGCAAACTCCAGCACCAGCTTTGTGAACTGAGACTCGAGGAGCGCCGCGTTTGTTCGGATATCAGACATTTAGTTGCCAAAAATCAGACGATTGACTTTTTTCAGGCAAAACAGCTTAATACGCTTCGTTCTGGTCTGAAGACCAAAATTAAGAGTGTTGAGGCTAAGATTATGCCGAATATTATCGCCTAAAGAATGTGTCTAATTATCTTCATTCTTAATAAAAACTGTTTTGAGGCTTCTTTATAAATTTATGTTGCATAATAAAAAAGCCTGTGGTACAAGACAATTCAATGTTTAACCTTAAGATAAGTTGAAAAGGGGTGATTTAAGTGGTTCAGGTTACTGTTATCGGTAATGACGTTGCTCAGTCTTTGAAGGTTCTGAAGAAGAAAATGCAGCGTGAAGGCATTTTCCGCGAGATGAAGTTAAGACGTCATCACGAAAAGAATTCTGAGAAGAAAGCCCGCCGTCAGGCAGAGGCTGTCAGACGTGCCCGTAAGCAGCTGCGGAAGCGCTTAGATACTGAAGGATTCTAAGTTTTTAGAATTTTTAAATGAAAAACCGCCGGTTGTTGCCGGCGGTTTTTTTATTCTGGAGTTTAGTATTCTTTTCTGTCTTTTTCAAATACCGGCGTGTATTCTACTTTTCCCGATGGGTAGATGATTTTTCTGACTTTGTCATTATAGCTACAGAGATTCCATATATCATCTTTTTTGATGCAGGCACCGTCTGAAAGTTTCACAAAAGAGTAATTGTAGTTTACTATCTTTATAATATACTCCTTAATAGCTTTTTCTGTAGGTTTTTCAGTAGGTTTTTTAGCTTTTTTGATTTTTTTTATTTCGACAGAAAGTTTTTTTACTCCAGAAAGGATTTCTTTTTTGTAGGCAATAAGCAAAATTGTGATTATTGCCGATAATGCTAATAATTCCATATGCAATTTGATTTAAATTAAACATTATTTACCTATTTTCAGAAACGGAATAATCGTTCCGCTGCTGTTTGCTCCCTCCATCATTGTCAAAGTCTGAGGCAAATTCAGTTCACCGTTCCATTTCTGAATCGCTTTGGCCAGTTCGTATTGCGCCACAAAGGGATTGTTTTTCAAAGCTTTTGCTTTCAGCTCAACTTCAATTCCCTGAGCTTTGGCTTCCGCGGCCATGCGTTCGTAAGTTTGCTGAGCTTCTTCCTTAACTCTGGCTGTTGCCTGTTTGGCCATTTGGCTTTTATATTTTTCAAGCTTTTCGCCCTGTTTTGCCTGAACCGTCTGTTCAATTAAGTTTTCGAATTCAGGGGAAGCTTGATAGCTCAGTAAACGAAATGTTTTGACTTTGACAAGTCCTTCGGTCAGCAACTGGTCCCGGACGATGTATTCAACAGCTTCCGTGACTATTTTTTCTTCATTTCCGACAAACGACCAAATGTCTGTCAATGCAGATAGAGTCAGCATTGTGCTGTTTACCATGTCTCTGATGACTTTCTCTTCATACTGTTTGTATCCCTGATATTTTTCAAACATCTTGTGTACTTGAGAGTCATTCATTTCACACAACAGGGCACATTTCAGGGAGATTTTTTGAAGGTCTTTTGTCCGAACGCTGAAGGTATATTCATACCTCTGCGGCTGGACATCGACAATTTGAACTTCGTTTCCCATGTGCCGGGAATAGGGGATGTACCATACCAGACCGGGAACATAGGATGAATCCTTAATTTGTCCCCATACGGTTTTTACGGCTCTTTGTCCGGGATTAACTTTGACAAAGGAGTCTTGAGATACTCTCCAACATCCAAATACGAGTACAATCAGAATGATCAGTACTGTTGCTGTTTTCTTGCTCATAATTAAATTTTTTTTAGTTAAACATAGATTTCATTTGAGGAAATTTATTATTTAGCTAAAAATTTATAATTTGAGCGAATCAAATTACAAATGTCAGTTGCCAATAATAAACTTCATAATTTTTTTGTTAGTTTAAATATATCGTATTTTTGACAAAAATTTAAGAAAAAAATGACAAATATTTTAGTTATTTTATCAATTTACATTATTTTGAAATTTATAGTACTGATTGGATAGACTGTTGAGGCAGTGTCTTGGCGGATTTATATATTGGGGGAATTGGCGGTTTTTTACTGGCATTTATAAAAACCGCCGCAGGAATATTCGCCGAGGCCTTTGCCCATGGCACGGCATTCGGCCGCTGAATAGCGATAGGTGTCCGGGCAGCAGTTGGCGTAAAGGCTGTGGTCATAAGGGCAGGGATCGGCCAGAAGCATGCCGTCGTCACATTTTTGGTAGGTATAGCCTTCCGCGCGGCAGCGTCTTTCGTCGTCGAGCGCATAGTTGTCGGCCTGCGGGGCATATTTGGGATTGAGTTTCTGAAATTTTTCATAGTCGGCGGTGTTTTCCGTTTCGGTAATGAAGCGGACATCGGCGGCAACATTGAAACCGGTGAGGGCAATCAGCAAGGCAATCAGTATCGGCATCGGCATTTTCCTGAAATTGTTTATCTTACTTTTAATGTAGCATTGGCGTATTTAAATATCCATTAAAAAACGGCTGCTCTTTGCGAGAAGCCGTTTCGAGAAAGTATGCGTTTGGTTAAGCTTCTGCTGTTTGCATAATCCGGCGCAGCATTTCGTCTTTTTTTCTGAGCTTTTGTTTTTTGAGTTCTTCAATCTTAATGCAGTTTTTCCAGATATGGGATTCTTCTTCCTTAATGACAGCATCTAAATGAGCATGCTGAATACGCAGGTTTTCGAGTGATATGTTTTCTACTTCCATGCGGCCCTCCCTAAGATGTGAACAATATAATTATAATACTTCCGGCGGTTAATTTCCAGTTTTATCGGAACTTATTATGATTTTATTTTAGCTTGCGGTTTTCAGATTGCAACAAAAATTATATACCTGCAGGTATGTATGTCGGAAATTCGTTCAGCGGGCTGAGAATTTCTGATAGACTTTCTTCATCAGGGTTGAGAAAGGGTAGGCGGAGAGTTCGGCGGTCGGAACAAAACGACCGTTGTCGAAAACGTCGTTGTCTTGCCTCAGGCATATTCGCAGTGTGAGCTTGATGTGGGTAAAGACGTGCGAAACTTCCAGTCCGGTGTCTTCCGCTTCGGCAAAAAGCTTTTCTTCGCTCCATGGAAATTCGTAAAGTCCGGAAAGAAGGCCTTTTTCTGTCCTTTGGCGGATAAGGATTTCATTTTGATTATTATGAATAAGATAGACGAAGCCGGTTTTTTCTTTTTTGCCGCTTTTTTTGCGCCGGGGAATATTTTCCAGATTTTCAAGGCCTCTGGCCCGGCAGAAGTTTTGCCAGGGGCAGAGCAGGCACTGAGGGTTTTTCGGTGTGCAGATACCGGCGCCAAGATCCATTATTGCCGAGGCATAGTCGGCAGGACATGTCCGGTCGGTCAGCGCTTCGGCTTTTTGGCGAATCAGTCCGGCGATTTCGTCAACGGGTTCTGTCAGGTTATAAAGCCGGCAGATGATGCGAATGACGTTGCCGTCAACGACGGTTTCAGGCTGATTGAAAGCCAGGGCCAAAAAGCTGGCAACGGTATAGCTGCCGATGCCTTTGAGTTTGAGGACTTCCTGCCGGGTTTGAGGAAATTTTCCGCCATATTGGCTGACAATGATGCCTGCCGTCGCATGCAGCGAACGGGCTCGGGTATAATAGACAAGTCCTTGCCAGTAAAAGTAAACTTCTTCCAACGGCGCTTCGGCCAGACTTTGAACCGTGGGAAAACGCTCCATAAAACGCTGAAAGTAGGGAATGACGGTTTTGACGGTGGTCTGCTGGAGCATGAGTTCCGAAACAAGGATGACGTATGGATCGGGATGAGCGCCGCCCCTGACCCGCCAAGGCAGACGGCGGCCGTTTTTATCATACCAATTCAACAGCAATTTTGACAAATCGTTTGACATGGGGCAAGTATAGCGGAGAAATGTGCGGAAGTCTAATTTTCTCTGCAATTATACATACTAAAAAAGGTTTCTGAAACCACAGAAACCTTTTTTAGTATGGGAGGATATTATTTTCCTTTTCGTTTGAAACTGTATGCCGCTGCTACCTGTTTGGCTTTTTTCTTTTTGATTTTAGCATGTTTTCTGCGCTCGGTTCCCAAGGCTTTGCTTTCGGCAAGACGTTCCCGGCGTCTGATGACGGCGCTTTGCTGTGATTGTCCGCAATGGCGTCGGTTCAGAGCATCGGCCGGCGGCAGCCGTGTTTGCAAAAGTTTGGGGACCCGGCGGTTTTTTCCGATAAAATCGAGAGAAAGCCAATGCGGCAAAAAAGACCACATTCCCGGCGGAATGATAATAATTCTCTGTTCTAAGAAATCCATGTATCCCATGACAGTAATAATTTTAAATTAGACAATATGTTAATAATCTCAATAGTATGTAAAATTTCTGCTTATTGTAGTCTTTTTGTCCGAATATTCAACAAAAATCAAAAGCTTTCTGATTTATTTTATATGGCGTTGTCTGGTTCGCAGCGTCTGTTGCCGCTATGGTATATTCCCGATATCTCTGTTGCTCGCCGTCAAACTACTTCTTTGTGGAAGTCCGAGAGGTCTTAAATACCATACTGAAAATCTGCGAGGGAGGTCTTTTAGTATGTTGGTTGCTCTGGAGTTGTGGAAGCGTTGAACCCTGTCAGAGATGCGACTCCGGCGTTTGATGGAGGAATTAAATGAATCATATTGACTTTTGCGGAGAATAGCACTCATAATTTTCGCATATTTTGTGTTATATATAACAGGAGATTGAAATAATGGACAGACAAATTATTGAAATTTCAAATAATGGTTTTTTCTTATCATTATATCGAGGATTTCTTGTTATAGAAAACGAGAAGAAACAAAAACAAGAGATACCTTTAGATAATATTTTATCTTTAATATTGTCGGCAGATAATACTGTTATATCTAAAAATATAGTCAATGCTGTTATTGAGCAGGGTGGAAATATTATATTTTGCGACAAAAAATATTTGCCATCAACGATAGCCGTGCCATATACGGGACATTGGTTAACGTCACATCGAATAAAGCAGCAAATAGATTGTTCCAGACCATTGCAAAAAAATTTATGGAAGAGTATTGTTCAGCATAAAATATTAAATCAATCCTCTGTTCTGGAATATTTTTTTCCTGACAACAAAAATATCGAAAGATTAAAAATTTTAGCCAAAGATACTCTAAGTGATGATGCCCGCAATCATGAAGGAATGGCCGCAGCTTTATATTTTAAATCATTGTTCGGCAAAAAATTTGTGCGCAACAGGTTGAATCCCGATATAAATATTTTGCTTAATTATGCTTATACCATATTAAGGGCTATGGTAGCCAGAGCTGTTTCTGGTAATGGTCTATTGCCTTATTTGGGGTTAAAGCATTGTGGAAAAACTAATTCGTTACCCCTAGTTGATGATTTGATTGAACCATTCAGAGCAATAGCTGATAAATTAGTTTTTGATGAAGTAAATAAAATTATCAATACTGATAATATTGAATTAAATGCAGAAATAAAAAGAAATTTAGCGAAGCTTATTGTTTTTCCGGCGATTACAGGTAAGGGGGCTGTTACTTTGAGTGATGCAATATACGATTTTGTCGGCAGTTTAGTATCTAGTTTTGAAGATAAAAAAGTATTGCTTAAATATCCTCAATATGAATTGTAAAAATAAATTAGACATGAGGGCGTTGACTGTCTGATTAATCTCTGATACTTTCAAAGACAGAACAGGCAGCGACGCAAAAGTGTTATAGTTGACCGTCTAATTAATCTCTGATATTTTAAAGCTGTGAGCGAAACGAAGTGAAGCGAGGTTATAGTTGACCGTCTAATTAATCTCTGATATTTTGGTATTGCTGCGTACCAAAATTTGGTCGCTGTTATAGTTGACCGTCTAATTAATCTCTGATATTTTAATTTCCTTAAATGAAGAAAGACCTTATAAGTTATAGTTGACCGTCTAATTAATCTCTGATATTTTAAAGTCAAAACAGAAGCCTATCACATGATTGTTATAGTTGACCGTCTAATTAATCTCTGATATTTTATTATTGATGAAGAGCTTCACAGCTTCATAGTTATAGTTGACCGTCTAATTAATCTCTGATATTTTTTCCAGTATTTCACCCCGTAACTTTCGATAGTTATAGTTGACCGTCTAATTAATCTCTGATATTTTTATTCTGAAAAACGCCTTTGAAGGCAACTGGTTATAGTTGACCGTCTAATTAATCTCTGATATTTTTCATGATGCACACCATATAGTATACAATGAGTTATAGTTGACCGTCTAATTAATCTCTGATATTTTGCTGTCGCCTGTGCTTTGCGACAAGCTACAGTTATAGTTGACCGTCTAATTAATCTCTGATATTTTATCTAATAGCATAAGGCCTTGAAATTATTTCATTTCAAGGCCTTGTTGTAACTTTAAAAACACATTTTCTTATGGTTAAAACAACAGTAATTGACCATTTTTTTCGCGAATCGATTCTTCGTTTTCTTCAAAATTTTTACCTAAATAATTTTCCGTCATCAGATATTGTTTATCTGTGATGTAGATAAATGACACTGATGAATTATCAGGAATAAATTTTGAAAGCTTTTTCGTGGTAGTTTGTCCGACGGATAAACTTTTAACCGGCTTAATATATACCGAAAACTGTTTCATTACGAAACCATTATCGAGTAATAAATTGCGAAATCTTGTTGCTTTGCGCATTTCGGTTCTGGTACGAACAGGAATGTCAAACATACAGATTATCCACATCATTGACCATCCTGTCAGAGTTTCAAGCCGCCGTCTTCGTGCCATTCCAGAGAACCTTATGTTTCTTTTTGATTTTGCCGAATGGTGTCAATTCAACTTTACGTGCTTTATGAGAAGTATAATATGACAATCCTTTTTCGAGACTGTTTACAAACATATATTCCAATGTTTTATCTTTTGGCGAAGTCATACGGGCGTCGGTAATATAGTCAATACAAAATTTTCCTTCACTAAACTTCTTCACTTTTGCCAAACATCTTTCTTTGTCGGTATATTGTTTCCATTCATCAGGCGTATCAAGTTCTAAAATATCTCCTTGTTGGACAGACCAGATAATTTTTCCGCCTTCTTTTTTCCATTGAGGTTCAAAATCGGCCTGGTTTGCATCAAAGCGTTTAATAACTTCCCAGCCGATTTTACCGTTTTTTTGGTAAAAATCTACGCAATGGTTGTTTCGCCCCTCATAAGCAACGTCGTGTTTTTTAATATAAACTAAAGAAGAATTATTTTCATAACATCTGAATTTATCGCCTTTCCATAAGCCTTTATCTTGAATAATGCGGAACGCTTTTAACAAAATTCTTCCTTCGGTAATTTTGGTTTCCTTTTTACCTTCGGCCACGCCCTGTTCATTTTCGGCAATTAAAATTTGTTCCGCCGTATTCATATAGAGTTCAAAATCTTGTACTAACTTAGCCTGTTTAGCTTTATGCTCTGCAATATCCTCGTGCCATTCATTTTTTATTGTTTCGGGAATAAGCAGTTTCGTTAAATCTTTAGCCGATTTTACCACCTGTAAAATTTTGCGAGAATAAACAGTGATTAAAGAATTTGGGTCATCAGGATTTTGGCACAAAACGGTTCTACCTGTTTCTTTATGGAATTGTCCGGCTTTGCTATGATTAGGTTTGTGCGAGACTTTGATATCTTTTAGGCAGGAAATGACTTTTCGCCTGAAATCGGCCAAAGATTCGACAGAAGTTAAAGGCAACGGATAATGAATTTTGTTAATGTCATTTTCTTCTGCCATTTTTTGAATCAATCCGCGATTTGCGCAAGCAACCGTTATGGCATCCATGGCGTGATGTCGGTGGTCAATACGCGGTTTGGGTTGCCATTCTTTATTTTTTGCCTTATCAAAAAATTTCCATTTGCCATCAATATCGGGTTTGTTTATTCCCTCTATAATTTCGCCTGTATCCAATTCCAGCCAGTAAGGAGGGCAATTGACATATCTTGGAATATCAAGTCCCATTAAATCATATTCCAGACCATATAAATTCCAATGTTGGCGCAATTTGGCCGTTTGTCCGCCTTTGACCGCCAAAATACGAGTTTGCATAACTTCGTCACAATCAGAGCAATCGACAATAGCCCGCAAATATCGCTGAGCCATTTTTGCCACATAGCGGGTATCCGTCAGATAACGCGTGCTCTCTTCTTTATCGCCGCTTTCTTCATACTTTTCACGTGCATCTGCTTCAAAACGCCAGGATTTCTGAGGGGTGCGGGAACGGGCATTTTTTAAAATTTCTCTTATTTCTTCTTGTGTTTTTGTTTCTTCAAAATATTCATAGGCATATCGGTTGCCTTTGTTTAAGTTGTCATTGTTGTTAACTAAACAGAGGTTGTTATATGTATCTGTTCCGCCTTTGGCTTGAGGAATAATATGCTCAATTTCCATACCCGTAAATATAGAGGAAATATTTTGTGTCGGATTGTAAGCATCCTTCCAGCCTTGCTCTTTGGCTAGTTTATATTTTAAAATATTTTTGTTATTTATGGCAATTTTATGCTCTTTTAAATAATTTTTAGCCTCTTCATTAAGTTTTTCATTTTGTTTTTGTTGGTTTTCAAATTCTTTTTTCTTCTTTGTTGACATACCGACATCACGACCAAGCTCAATATTGATGTCATAAGGCTTGCCATAAATTTTAATAATTTCATTAACAACCAAGCGAATTTGATTGAGAATCATATGTACGGCAGGATTGGCGATTTTGCCCCATCTTATCTCATCAGGGTTAAGGCTTTTGTTGTTGTTTATCATTAAAGGCGGAAGCGGGGCCGTATCTGTTTGTAAAATTTCTCCATAATAAGGAAGCTGGAAACATTTTCCCTGATTCTGGCGAGCGATTTCTTCCTCTGCCATAAATCGTTTATCCGTTTCCGCCAATTTGTCGGTAATTTCACGATGAGTTAATACATCTTCTTTTAATTTTTCGAGGATAATTTTTGTGGCACTTATGCCTAACATTCCCCGTCCTTTGGGCAATTTGGTTAAAAGGTTGCCGATTTCTTTTTCGTCATCAATCTTCAGAATAGGTTTAAGATATTCGATTAACGCATCTTCGTTGTATAAACGAGCATTTTTATCCTTTGACATTTTAGGCTCGGCCAAAAATTCAATAAAAGATGAAAGCTCATTTTCGTTCATATTCTGCAAATGTTCGTTATTTGCAAATTCGGGACGAGAATATAAATAGGCCTTGATTACTCTGTCATCAACCAAAGAAATTTTGTGTTGGGCTGACAAATTGAGCAATTTTTTTATTGCTTGCTTACCTGCATTTTGCCCTTTCAGCAATAGTTCATTAACGATAGAATCTCTTTCTTCCAAGGTTAATTTTCTTTTGTTCATATCGTTTAAAATGCGGATGTTGTTGACTTCTTCATAAATACGACGCATTTCCGATAACGGGTGGGCTTTTAACAAACGGTCTTCTTCTCTGAAATAAATGCATTTACCTGTAGCATAAGGTGCTGCCGGACGTTCATAAAATAAAATGTCGTAAATTTCTTTTTTTAAATTTTCTTTTTTCATTTGCGGATAAAATTCGGCTTGTTTATCCCAAATTTTATTAAATTCATCTTTAACAAGGTAGCGAGGGATTGCGTAATCTACAATATTTTTTTCAATAGCATATTTTTTCTGACGAACTGTTTTATCGTTTCCTTTGCCGGAGATTATTTTATTATAAAAAAATTCACCGATGGTTTTGGAATTTGTTTCTTTCAGGTGATGTAGCATCATATCATAAGAAGACTTTTTAGCTTTTGACTTTTCACCCTCTTCTAAGATTTCCTCTTCTGTTTCTTCACTGGCCGAGACAAAACCTGCCCCGCGATGTTTGGCTATATGCAAAACGGCCCGTCCGACATAATAAGGGCTTGCCAATTTTTCGTTTAGGGCATCTGTTCTGATTTTATAAGGAGATTTGCTTTTTAGTTTATCGGTTCCTTCAGGATTTTCATTCGGCCATAAGCCATTTTCAAAAAGCTTTTTAGCTAAGAGCTCCAACCGTTTTTTGGTTCTGACCAAATTTTTGCGGGCTGTTCTTTTAAGTCTTCTCTCCTCGGCGCCTTCTGAAACTTCAAAAATACGGACACCTGCATCAATAATATCTTTTGCATTATTTTCATTATCAAGCTCAATGACTGCACTTCCTATTGAACCAACACCCAAATCAAGACCTAGACGATATTTCATGGCTATCTCCCTTATATGCAAACAACTTGATATAGGCTATAATATAACTATTGACATTTCAACAATAATATCGGCATAATATTAGGTGTTATGTGAATGACGTAATTTTTTTCAGAGATTAATTAGACGGTCAACACATATATAATAAGGCTGGAAATGCCGTAAGATGAGGGAGCAATTTGTTGCTCCCATTATTTTAATTTTAAATTATATCATAAAAACCTTACCGCCTATCAAATTTAGGAGACTGTAAAGGTTATGTTCTACCCGTAAATTTCGCCGTTAGGTTCAATAATTTTGCTTTTGCAAAGTATTTGTAACATTTTTTAGCCTACTGTTGCGGCGTTACAAACCAGCAAGTGCTTTTACCATAAAAAAAAGACCCGTTAGGGGTCTGTTTTTATTATGGTGCACCAGAGTTGACGAATTGCTGAACTCTATCGTTGATGAAACTTCTGATATAAACGGGTGGAAAAATGAAAATTCAACGGAGGGCAGACAATAACATAACACAATGAAGATGCCTGTTATGGTGGCTTTAAATAACTGTAATACAAAAACAATTAAATGAATAACGAACTTTTAAGGAGAAAAATAATGGAAAATCTAAACACTAAAATCTTAAACAAAGGAGAAAAGAAGATGTCTAATAAAACGCAGGTGTGGGTGAATGATTGGATTGAAACTGAAACAAATAAAATTGATGTTTCAGCCAAAGAGGAAAAGAAGGAAAACGTCTCAAAAGTAGGACGTTTCATAAGGGATTGGATTGCAAGAGAAACAAATCTTTTTGCTTCAAATTAAATTATTTTGAATAATTGTCTTAATGAGTATAGTTCTTTGTGTTGTTTTTTTGCAGAGAATCGTACTTAATTCAGTTGTTTTTACTTTTTAATTTAAATTTTATAGATGAGTGGATTTATGAAAACAAAGGATTTGGCAAATATCATAAAAAAGAGACGCAAGGAACAAAAATTAACTCAATCGCAATTAGCAGGATTAAGTAATGTTGGGGTGCGTTTTATTGTTGATTTGGAAGCAGGTAAGGAAACCTGTCAGGTTGGCAAGGTTTTATATATTTTAGATATGCTGGGAATTAAATTGAAGATTGATAAAGAAAATTACTGATTTGTTGTATCGTTAATATTGTAAGAATTGGGTTAATATTTTCTCATTGACTTTTGCGGAGATTATTAGACGATGCAATAGTTGGTGAAATAAAATTAGTTTGCAAAATTTTACCGATGGGGAAATTTTTAACTCAAAAGATATTCAAAAACTCCAAAATTTACCGATAAGGAAATTTATAAAACTTTTATTCCATTTTAGAAAATCTCCAATATTTGGTATTTTCTAAAATGGAAACAACAAAAATTCCGACTATTTTAGCATTGGGTGATAAATTAGTTGGGATTTATGAAGCAAATGGACTTTTAGAAATCTAAACTGTTCATATCTAATAAGAAATCTTTTAATCCAATGAAACCAATTCCATTATCATCGTGATAAGGTTTGATATTGTCCTTAACGATAATGATTTTCTTAAACGAATCGGCAATTTTAAGCAATGGCCTTTCTTCTTGGGCTTTCTTTTCTTCGGTGGGCATTATCAGGGCTGATTGAATGTAATATTTTTTGCTGCCTTTACTTGCTACAAAATCAACTTCAATCTTTTTCTCTGTATATCCTGTTCCATTTTTTTCTAAAATTCCGATTTCACCAACATCTACTTCATAGCCTCTGATATTCAGTTCATTATAGATGATATTTTCCATAATGTGTGTTTCTTCCTGTTGGCGAAAATTGAGTCTGGCATTTCGCAATCCAATATCTGTGAAATAGTATTTTGATGGTGTGCTGATATATTTTTTACCTTTTATATCATATCGTAAAACTTTGTTGATAATGAACGAATCCTGCAAGTAGTCTAAATACTGCTTAATTGTGGGAAGAGAAATATCAATATGTTTCACACTGTTGAATGTGCTTACTAATTTTTGAGGATTAGTTAAACAGCCAATTCCAGAAGCAATCACATTTATCAATTCTTCCAGTTCGTCATTGTTTTTAATTTTATTTCGTTCTTCAATATCTCTGATATAAGTTTCTTTGAATAAGTCTTGTAAATATTTGGCTTTTTCTTCATCTGTTTTTTTTGATAATATTAAAGGCATTCCACCATATGTATAATATTCTCGCCAAGCATCGCTCCAATCTCCACCGACAGCAGAATAGAATTCGGCAAAACTAAATGGATAGACTCTAATTTCATCTCCTCTGCCACGAAATTCTGTTACAACATCAGAAGAAAGGAATTTTGAATTGCTGCCTGTTACATAAACATCTAAATTTTTAATATGCAGAAACCCATTTAAAACATCTTCAAAACTATCCATCATTTGCACTTCATCAAGCAACAGATAATACATTTCATCATCTTTTATGCTGGATTTGACATACTGATAGCAATTATCAGGATTGCGATATTGTTTTTTTTCATAATCATCAAGAGCAATATGGATAATATGGTCTTCTTTAACACCTTCTGCCAACAAGTGCTTTCTGAATAATTCGGAAAGCAGATAAGATTTGCCACATCTTCTGATGCCGCTGATAATTTTAATCAGTCCATTGTGTTTATGGGATATTAATTGGTTTAAATAATATTCTCTTTTTACTTCCATATTATCCTCTCATTTTAGAAAATTACCAATATTAGACATTTTCTAAAATAGAATATAGCATCAGAAGATGCAAAAATCAATTTCTATTTTAGATTTTTGCCAATATTGGGTGTTTTCTAAAATTGGCATTGAGCAACAAGATAAAGTATTTGTTGACTTATTTTGAAGTGTTATCTATATTATCTATAAATCTGTGTAAATTTTAAGCAAAGAATGGTGATTGTATGCTGATAAACTTCAAGTTTAGTAATTATAAAAGTTTTAAAGATGAGGCTGAATTTTCAATGGAACCATTAACTAATAATGGTTCCATTAGCAATGCTATTGAAACTGGCTATAAAAAAGCACCTTGTGTTTATAGGACATCAGCAATTTTTGGCGCGAATGCTTCTGGCAAGTCTAATTTTATTGAAGCAATGAACTATTTTCAGCATTTAATGGAAAGCAGCTATTTAAAAAGATTAAATGAATCAATGGAACTTCCCTCATATAAACTTTATGATGAACAAAAAAATTCAAAATTTGAATGTGAATTCATTAAAAATGGAATAGCTTACAGATATTTTATAGAATTAAATGATACTGAAATTGCGAGGGAAGAAGCTTTTTATACTGAACTTTCAGAAGATAAAAGAGAAAAGTGTCTATTCAAGCGGACATTAGAAGATTTTGTTAGTCCATATGGTTTGGATAACGAATTTGCAAAGCAAACCTTAAAAAACAGGCTTTTGATTAGTGAATTGGTGAATAATAGAAATATTCAAGACCCACATATATTGAATATCTATAATTGGATAGTTATGGATATTGCAATTCTTTCAATTCCGTATGAATTAAATTTAAGAAGTGATATCGCCAAAAGAGACCTTGATTTAGAAGAAAGAACAAAGTTTTTGAACAAGGCGGATATTCATATTGATAGATTAGTTTCTAACAGAGATGGGCTTTTTTCCATACATAAAAGTGAAAATGGAAAAGAAGTTGCATTCAATTTTGAAGAAGAGGAATCAGAAGGCACAATTATTTTATTGGCTTTATCTGATGATGTATTACCTGTATTGGAAAATGGTAAAATACTTTTTATTGATGAGCTTGATAAATCCTTACATCCTCATTTGGTAAAATACTTAGTTAGCTTATTTAATAATCCCGAAACAAATCCGAAAGGAGCACAGCTTATCTTCACTTCTCACGCCCACTATTTGATGGATGGAGAGCATCTGACCAGAGACCAAATTTGGTTTGTGTCCAAGGAAAATGGCTATTCCAGCGATTTATATTCTTTGAGTGATTTCAAACAAATCAAAAGAAAAAAAGGTGCTTTTTACAATGAATATATGTATGGCATCTTTGGTGCTATTCCCAATATAAATGGAGACTAAACGATGGCAAGGACTCAAAGGAATAAACAATTACGTCCCTTGCATCTGTTTATTTGTGAGGACAGTAAATCTTCAAAATACTATATGCAGGGATTGGGGAGAGCCAAAGATATTAATATTAAAGCCGAAGAAGCAGATGGGACAAGCCCTGAAAATGTTTTAAGAAGTGCAAAAGAGAAATTAAATTCTTTTACAGATAAGGAATTTGTGCAGATTTATTGTCTTTTTGATAAAGATGATTGTGAGGATGAAAAATTTAAGAAAGTTGTTCAGCAATGTAGAAAAGCAGGTTTTGTAGATGCTGTTTCGGTTCCTTGTTATGAATATTGGCTTTTATTGCATTTGAAGAAAACCAGTCAGCCTTTTAAGGATGCCCAAGAATGCTGCGAAACATTTAGAGCTGAATATAATAGAAAGTTTCAGACCCAGTATACAGTTAAGCAATTGAAGGCAAAAGCAGATATTTTTAATGATTTGAAAGATAATTTGGATTCTGCAATTGCTAATGCTGATAATTTGGAATTAGAAGAAACTAGTTGCCCCTATACCAATATGCATCAGGTGATTAAAAGAGTTTTATATTAAATATGCATTAAATAACAGTATTCTAAAGTCCATTTTTTTAGAGAAAACAGCAATAGAATATTTACTTTAAGCAATTTGTTCTTTTCTCTCGTCTAATTCAGCATCAATTATGGTTTGAATTATTTTTTTATCTGTTTTTGCAATGTTTTTTTCATCTATTTTTTCGTATAATGTTTTCCAATATTCAAAATCATTTTTAGAAACTAAATGTTCTTTTATTAACTGAACAAGTATTGATATGTGTTTTCTTTCTTTACTTATTGCAATTGCCTCTAACATTGGTTTTTCGTTTTGATAAGCTTTGATGTTTTCACATATTTTATCAAAGGCAATGCCTCGTAGTTTGGCTGATAAAGCTATTATTGTTTCATCTTTAGCAGAACTGATAACCTTAATTAAAATTTCTTCATTCCTTTTATCCTCAATGCTTTCTTCAAAGAAATTATTGATTAATATTCTATATTCTTCTTTATGTAAATTATTGGCTAAATAGCTAAATTTTTTTTCTATTAGTGCATTATCAATGCAATAATTTCCATCTCTATCTTTTTCTTTTATAATTCTTTCTAAAATTAGAAGAGATGTTTCTGATATTTCTGAACTTTCAAATACAGAATATTTGAGAGGAGATATTTTCAATCCTTCATTAGAAATCTTCTGTATTGATAATAAAATGTAAGATTGCACATCTGGATGACCATCATACAATGTTTTTAAGTGTTCTGTAATAGACGGATTATTGTATCCTGCGATGTATACGTTTGTAAGAAAGTCTATAACACTTATTGTGTTTTCTTTACTGCCAAGATTATCTAATAATTTATAGTTACTGTACGGATAAGAGGCAGGTTTAAACGTGTTTTCATAATAATTAATGAATGATTGGTTTTTATTAATTTTTATATTTTCCAAAAGAGTTGTTATAAAATTCATTCCTTTCAATACCTCTTCTGTATTATTTCCTTCATAACTTGGTAAGATTGTGTTTAGTTTAGTAAATATTAAATCTTTTTGCTGCTCTGATAATTTGCAATTTTTTCCAATATATACGATATCTGATTTAAATGATGTATCGTCATCTATGCTATTTGTTTCTTCTAATTCATATTGTATTAAATCATTGCTTAAAAGCTGATTAAGGTTGCTACCCAATGCTAAATCTTCTAGATATTGGGGATAGTGGTCGTACCATTTCACAAATTTATCTGATAAAATTTTTATACTTTTGCAATTTTTTATTATGGCTTCGTATAGGTTAAAACAAAAATTATTTTCTTCAGAAACAGCAGATAAATTTTCATCAAAGTATTTGTTTAGTTCAACAATAAGATAGTTTTTTTCCCCCAAGTCATTAATGTATTTTGCTAATAGAGGAAAATATTCTTTAGGCATAAAGGTTAAGAAATTTTTAACTTTCCCAGAAATTGTAGTTTGAATCTTTTTATTATTAATATGTGTTAATTTATTATTCTCATTTATAGCAAGAAGAGAAACAAAGACCTGAATAGTTTCACTTCCGTAGGTCTGTTTATTAATACTTTTTTCAAGTCTGTCTAATAGGTATTTGACGCTTAGTTCACAGTTTTTAGCAGAGGATAGTGTATATTTTGTTAGCTGTTGCGTGTCAAAAGATACAATAGAATCCATAATTTCTTTTGGAAGTTCTTGAAATACATTTGAATTAGACAGTATTTTTTCAATAACAGAAAGTTTTGTGTCATTTGTTAGACAATAGGTTTTATTCAGAAATGTATTTAATTCATTATTTTTTGATATATTACTATTAGGGGTAGGTTCATAATTTCTTGTTTTAAGCAACTTGTTATCTTTTTTTATTAGGTTATAATATTCTGACCATTCTTCTCTAATAATTAGGGCTTTACATATAATGCTCTGATTTTCTTTCAAAAATTGTTCATCACAATTTTGCGATAATATGTTTAGCTCTGCTGATAGATTATTAAATAATTGAATTATTCTTCTAGGGTTTGTTGCATATTCGTTTGCAACGATATTTATGGTATCTGGAGTTAAATTTAATTGATGTTTTGTATTTAACCTATCGGCAAAATCAAATAATTCCACATCTTCTAGGGGTTTTATTCTTAATTCAACATTGAAAAACTTTCTTAAAAATTCTTCAGCATCTTTATCTGAATTTTTATCATTTATAAGATGCTTTTTTAATGCCTTATCATCAATTGGAATTATGAAGATTAGTCCGTCATAATTTCCCATAAAGTTTTTTATATTTGTTAATAATTCATATGCTGTTTCGCAATTGCATCTATCAATGTTATCAATTACAATGACGAGCTTATCGTTTTCACACTTGCCTAAAACCCAATGTTTGATAGCTTTAATCAGTGATTTTTTTCTTAGAGCTTTTGATATTATATCCATAAAACAGTCTTCAAATTGTTCTGGAGCAAATAAATAAGGTATATTAGATGATGTCTTAAGTTCATTAAAACATTTAAATATGAGAGAGGTTAAGAAAGAAACCAAACTAACTATAAATGTAGCATTGATAGCAACATTATTATCTAACTTTGACATTAATATGCTAGATACGATGAGCAATAATAAGGAAATTATGATGGTAAAATTAAAATGTTTTGAAGAAAATTTCAGTTCTATTTTTTGTTCTACGGATTTATTACAATAAAATTTCTCCATAAGATTTGAACGTTCAAGTCCAAGTTCTTCTTGAAGATTAAGCAGGAACATTCTACGGAAGCTATCATTTACATATTTCCAAGCATCGTAAATTACAAATTTAGTATTACCATATTCTTTTTTATTTTTTGTTATATCATCCTTTACGGTTTTTATAATTGAAGATTTACCGCTTCCCCATTCTCCAAATAAACCAATACAAAATGTTCCTTTTTTAGGAGTATTTTGTATTATCTGTTTAAGGGTTTCAGAGTATGATTTGCCATTTAATAAATCATTGCCTTCTTTTTTTAAATTTAACTCTTTATCTTCAATGAAATTCATTATCGCGTCCTTATATATTATAATTTTGATTATATTATCAAATGATTATAAAAGTTCAATAATTTTGCTATAATAATGCCCCGTTCATAAAAATTGCTAAATTTTTTTAAACGATTATCTACATAAAATCTAACTATACCCTACTTTTACAGCTTCAAAAGTGTAAAATCTAAGTTATTTTGCTTGACAATTTTATATATGTAAAATATATTCTTAAATATAGATTTTACATTTTGAGGTTAAGCAATGATTTTTAACTATATACGAGTTTCCACAGTTGAACAAAATACCGAGAGACAGTTGAGAGATGTCGTCTGTGATAGGGTCTATGAAGAGAAAATTAGCGGTAAGGACACCAACCGCCCCCAATTGCAGGCGATGTTGTCAAATATCCGTTCAGGGGATATCATCAACATTCACGAAATGAGCCGTTTGGCTCGCAATACTCGTGATTTGCTTAATCTGGTTGAGGATATTACTTCCAAGGGAGCAACGATTATTTTTCATAAGGAAAATTTGACTTTCAAAGGGGATGGAAAACAAGACCCATATCAAAAAATGATGATGACGATGCTGGGAGCTGTCGCAGAGCTTGAAAGAGCAATTTTACTGGAACGCCAAAGAGAAGGCATTGCTGTTGCAAAAATGAACGGCAAATATAAAGGCGGCAAGAATAAATTGTCAGATGAACAAGTAGCTGAATTGAATGCCCTCCATAAGCAAGGGCTTCCTATTGCTAAAATTGCAAGACAATTCAAAATCACCCGCCCAACAGTGTATAGTTATTTGAAAAATGAAAAGTGATATTAATCCACTATGTTGATATAAAACCCCGAATAAATCGGGGTTTTATGGAAGCATCTAACGAAATAGGTATTAATTTGATTCAATCTTCATTTTTGTTGGTCTTTCCAATTTGTAATCTGTGCTTATTGGTGTAGGAAAATACCCTGTCTTCTCATAAAAATACCACCAATCTCCTTTATATCCTTTAACATATTTAGCAACTCTGGCATTAAATGATATAATATCTCCCTCTTTCAGATTTAATTTTTGGAATTGCTTTCCTAATGAAAACCACAGATGGTCTGTAATTATATCATCGTTTCCATACAGCCTAACATTTTTTAACATAATTGTTGGTTCTGGTTCATTCCATCCAGATTTCCAACCAAACTGGGCGACCTCTGCACTATATCTATGCCGCTCTTTGTTTCCAATTGCTTTTAATCTTTCTCTCATTTATTTACCTCTTGTAATTTAATAAAATTTAACAAGAGGTGTAATAATGTAGGAAACTTCTAAAATCTATGTTGTCGGAATTTCAGTATTTTAATGTTATTGGATGTTATTTCTTTTTGGGTGGAGTTAATTTTATAAATTCATCTATGGATGACTTATAATAATAAACACGGTTTCCTCTTTTTACAAATTTAATTTTATCAGGATACTGACACCTCATCGTGCGTAGAGATGCTTCTGAATATCCTAAAATTGCAGCTGTAACTCTGGGCGATAATAGTTCTCTTTTTTCATCGTCAATAATTGTTTTATTACTTGTTTCGTAGGCTTTCTTTTCCCAGATTAATAGGTCATCTTTTGCATAGTTACAATAGCATTCCTCTAATGCTACCCTTAATGTTCGGATGGAGGTTTCAAAGTCAGGGATGTTTTTAGGAGAAAAATCAAAACATTTGGCTTCAATTTTTAGGGGAAATTTGCAATCCGTAAAATAAAATATATTATTGAACTTTACATAAGAAAAATTTACTCGTGCTGGGAAAATTCTTCTGAAAAATGCTACATTACTGTTGAATTCTGCTCCTTTGAAACTCCATAAGTAACGAAACCAATCGTCATTTTGAGAATTATCTAATTTGTATTGATTAAACAAGAAAGCATATCCATTTGTTTTAATATATTCAAAATCGGCATTTTTTAAAAAATTGGTATCTTCAAAGTGGGTAGTCCCAATGAAATTTGAACGGTTAAATGAAACATCTTGTTCAAATACCGAATTTCTAAAATCAGTATTTCCATTAAAGATACATTCTTTAAAAGAAACATTGGATTTAAAATGCATATTTGACAGATTGAGGTTATGAAATATACAGTTAGAGAATATTATATCTCGGCATAGATATTCATCGTGGTTTTCTCTATATTTTGATTTACCAAATAAGAGTTTGATGTTTTCTAAAAAAACATTGCTAAAATCTTTATTTGTTATTTGTATGGGTATATTTTTTTGCTCTTTTGCAATAGCCATCAGCTCTGAATTGGTCATTTCAGGCATTTCAGGTATTTTAGTTTTTTTGGGCTTTTTAGATATTTTTGCGAATTTTTGTTCTATGAAATCTATACATCTTTTGCGATGTTCTCTATTGATAATATTTCGTTCAAAATAATCTTTTGCAGGAGCTACGCTATTAAGCATTTGTGTCAAATCATTTTGAATGTAGGGTAACTCCAATTGTTCTTTATCTTTTAAATAGGTAACAGCTTCTTTTATTTTCTGTTTTTCATAATCTTCAAAATAACCAGAAAAAGCATTGGACACTAATTTTTGGGAAAGTTTATGTGTTAAATTGAGGTCTTCATTCGGATTTTGAGCCGCTAATTTTGTTAATACACTCTGTAAAATTAATATTTCTCTATGATATGGCGTATCCTGCATTTTATGTTATCCTTTTTAACATTTTTTCACAGGATACGGACTCATATTTTGAAAATCAAGAATAATTTTTGAATTTATAGATTTAATCTCATTTTGCTAAATTCGCATTCAACACGACAGATTCAACAATTTTTCTGCCTAATTCGGTGGCATTCCAGCCAGAAGTATTGAAGCCGAAAGTAGATTTAATTCCTTTTGGGGCATCTAACAGAGTGATGAGAGCATAATCTTGCTCCTTATAATTAAAATGTCCTAAAAATGCTGTGATAACCTCGTCTGGATTATCCAGCTTATAATCCGTAGCGGTCAGACCATAAATACTGATACCATCAATGTTTATTTGTCTGGCAGTTCCTGTAAGTACATTATTCCTTAACTTCTTTAAATCCTCTTTTGTAGCAGATTTGATGAAAGTTGCATAATCTTGGATAAACTGCTGTGGTGTCGCTAATCTCTCTTTTTTCAGCAGTTTCATCACATTGTTTGGAGTATAGGAATAACCCTGATTATAATCAAAATTTTCCAAAATACTGATGGATGCAGAATTCAAAACTTCATTGTTTTTAAAATTTACCAGAATAAAAGCCCCACCAGCAGCATTAAATTTTTCAATTTCTTCTGCCAATACACTATAATTCCTTTTGCAGATTGATGATGCTGTATTGCAATTTTCTGCAAAAGATTTATTGTCAGAGATATTCTGATGAGTACATCCCGTCAAAATCAAAGAAATCATCAAAAGAACTGCTTTTTTCATTTTTTATTTCCTTTTTGTAAAATAGCTTTCATCATTAATTATTGATAAAGGTTAAGCATTCATTTTTTTTATCGGAAGCTTTTATTTGGTAACAATAGGTCCTTTGACCTTTTAATTTTGCCAAGCAATAATTTTTATCATCACTATTTTTAATTTGATAACAGTATGAAACTTGTCCTTTTTCCATAGCAAGGCAATTGTTTTTCAAATCATTATCATTAATTTGATAACAACTTGCCTTTGCCATTGTTGGCAACAAAGCAATACAACAAATAATCATCAAAATCTTTTTCATGGATTTTCTCCTTATATCAAGTCAATTTTTCTGCCGCCCAGAGAATTGTTTGAATTATTGGTTGTTGCACTTGAAACAGAAGCACTGACGGCATTTTCATTTGCCCAGTCTCGCAAATCCTTAAAATCTTCCTGCCTCATCTTTGCCATCGGTATCATTCGCTTAATAACCGTTTCAAAATCCTGCATTGACAAATCGGCATTATTATCTCCGTTGGCTTTACGGGAATAAGCTTCCATCAAAGCATCTTTGACCCAAGCTTCAATTTCTGCACCAGCCAGTCGGACATTAGCTCCGTAATTGTCTTCACCTGACATCTTTGCTAATTTATCCAAATCAAAGTTTTTTAGGTCTCTGCCAGATTTACCGATATGAATTTCCAAAATCTTCTTTCTCTCTTCAAAATCTGGTAAATCCACAAAGAAAATCTCGTCAAACCGTCCTTTACGAAGTAATTCTGGCGGTAGATTTCTGATATTATTGGCTGTTGCAAAGGTAAAAACAGGAGAAGTTTTATCCTGCATCCACGTCAGAATATTACCAAACACCCTTGAAGATGTTCCGCCGTCACTTCCGCCGCCTGATAAACCTTTCTCTATTTCATCAATCCACAGCACACACGGAGCAATGGCTTCGGCAGTTTTCAGGGCTTGTCTGATATTGGCTTCCGAATCACCGACATACTTACCGAATATCTTTCCCATATCCAGTTTTAACAATGGCATACTCCAAGCACTGGCAATACATTTGGCGGTTAATGATTTACCGCAACCAGGAATACCAACCAGTAAAACACCTTTGGGTGGGTTTAAGCCAAAAGCTTTGGCATCTTCCGAAAAGGTTTTTCCTCTTAATTCCAGCCATCTCTTTAAGACGGTCAAGCCGCCGACATCTTCCAAAGACAGCTTATTTTCAACATATTCCAGAATACCGCTCTTGCGGATAATCTGTTTCTTTTCATTAACAATGCTTTTGATGTCATTAATATCAAGCTTATGGTCTTCCACCAAAGCTCTTGCCAAACAATTCTCTATTTCGGCATAAGTTAAACCCAGAGATGCACTGGTTAAAGCGGACAAGGTTTCCGCAGAGGTATCAACCGAAACACCTTTCACTCCTTTATATTGATTAATAAATTTAGAGATTTGCTCACTGACCTCTTGCCTGTTTGGCAATGGATAATCTAAAACGGTGATTTCTGAATTGATACTGCCGTCTATTTCAGATTTTGAAGATACCAAAATACAGTTGCACCGATAACCGTTAGTTCGGATATTGAGGGCAAATTCCTTTAATCTCCGTTGATAAATTGCTCCTGTCTGCGGTGATGATATAACGGGAACAATATCATAAAATACGAAGATGGTCGGCTTATCGGTCTTTGCAATGCTTTCACAGGTATCAATTGCTTTTTTTGGCTCAACTGTTCCATTATCAAATTGTTTATTGTCTGATTTCAGCCCCGATGCAATGCTCCAAGTGATTAAATCGTGTTCCAGCGTTTTGGCGACCAGTTTCAAATCCATTGTCAGACGGTCTTCCTCGGTTGATTTAATCAAAATCAACGGGTATCTGGCTTTTAAGTAATTTTGCAATTCATCAACAAACTTCATTTAATTTCTCCGATTGTTTGTATAAACCTGTTATTTGGACATTATCGCTGCCAATGACTATTTCGGTATTCAGCCAAGGTTTCAATTCCTCTTTCTTTATACGATTGCCATTGAGAACCAACTTTTTACCATAAAATGGATGAGGAAGATTTTTGTTGTATCTGCCCAGCAATGCCGCATCAACTTGATATAAAATTTGTTTTTTTATTGTATTTGCATTGATTTCTTCCAATGTGTAACCAGAAAATAACAAAACATCCAAATCCTTATGAATAAGATTTAGCAGCGAACTGACCTGTTTTATTTGCAACAGAGGTTCGCCGCCAGTTAAGGTAATCCCCCGAATATTTTGTGTTTGATTGATTTGTTCAGCCAGTTGAGCAATATCTATGTTAAAACCACCAATTGGACTATGTGTTGGCTGATTAAAGCAACCATCACAATGGAACAGGCAACCCTGTGTCCAGATAACAAAACGATTGCCAGGTCCATTAACCGTAGAATATTCCATTATGTGATGAAGGATGATAGTCTCGGTCATAACTCTAATCTCCGAGAAAAAACAGAATGAGACAATTCTTTTTCTTCAACCGTATTTCTATTTAAGGAATTGAGATTTTTATCATTTTCAAAGATTGAAGAAGCATTATGGGAAGCAACATAAGAAATCTTTTCAATTGCAGGATTTATTTGTTTCCACGATTGTTTAATTTGGGCATCATAGTTCTTTTCCACCCAATTCTTTATAAATTTTGTTGGAGCTTCAAGCATAACTTCGGTACTAGTTTGTCCCAAAATTGTCAATGGTTTTAACCAACTATCAGTTGTAGTTTTACCTAACTTGGTAGCTAAAATATTTAATACTTTATTCCATTGCTTCTCCATATCAGAAACATTCATAGTTCAAGTTTCCTTCCTGTTTTTGTACTATGTTCTTGAACCTCTTCACTAATCTCTAATTTTCTTTTAGATGCAGAATTAACCACATTTCGTTTCCGTCTTGTCTTTTGTAAAGTTGGTTCAATGGAAATTTCAGAAACATCATTATTTTGCGTTTCAGAGATACCCTTATCCATAGAAAAAATTATGCTTTTCTTTGCTTCCTGTATTTCATCATATTTTTTTGCCGCCAAGTGAATGAATATTATCGCAATTACGCAAAATATAAAAATATGATTTGCTTTTGATTCGTTTGGATTATAGTTTTCCAAAACATCTTTTATCCTGTCGCAATAACCATTTTTAGCTTCCTTAAGATTATCAAGAGGCGTCTTACCCTGATTGTTTCTGATTCCACGATTTGCTCCGTTTTGAAGCAAATATTTAACTATTTTTTCACCATCACCAGAGCAACTTCCATTAGATGCATATTCTAAAACGCTGTCACCATTATTATCCTGTGCATTTATATCAGCACCTGATTTTATTAACATTTTCATCATAGTGGAATTGCGTTGTCTTACTGCACTCATCAAAGCTGTTGTTCCATCTATATCAATACTATTGCTATCAGCACCGTGTTTGAGCAAAACTTCAACTATTTTTGTATTATTATCTTTGGCTGCACATATAAGGGGAGATACAATCACATTTAGCTCCACGCTAGGATAGCTCTGCCTACTCTTATAAGCATTGTTTATATCTAAACCATTTGCTATCTCTTTTTCTACAATTTCAGGTGTGGCTCCTGATGGACGACCAAACCACCACGAACAATCACGCATATAGCAATATCCATTATTGATATTAGAAAAAAGAATTAGAATTATAAACAGAAACAATCTTATGGTGTTTTTAAAGGTCTTATTCATTTCTGTTTTTTATCCTAAATCATAAATTTTTAATCCATCATCGGAATTTTCATAATATTCATCTGTCCATTCGGTATTCAACTCAACATCGGCGGAAGAAAGCATATTTTCTAATGCTTCGGTTATGGACTGGCAAGATTTCCCTTTAACTCCTCTCACTCTTTCAATCACTCGTCCATTTTGTAGTTTAATAAATAAGCTTTTTTCATACATCAGACCAAATTTTATTTCAAAACCATCGGAATTCTCTTCCAACAAGCAACTATGACCATTCCGTTCCATCTGTTTCATAACTTGTTGGGCGGCACATTTGACATATTGTTTCTGAAATTCCTTTCCCATCTGTTTCGCAATACGCTCATCCGCAGAGGTTATATTATGTTTTTCAATGCTTAACTCATAGTGATTGCCAAAATCTTCCATAAAATATTTAAAACCATTACTTTCTGCCACTATGGCGGGTCTTTCTTCTGATGAGATTCCTAATGCCTTGTCATATTCAGAATCATAAGAACAGACAATACCATCCTCACATTTTAATTCCAGATTACAAAAAGTTTGGATAATTAATTTCCTATCCGTATATTGAAATTTAAAATTTGTACAATGAGACATATTTTTTCCACTAATTAATGCGGTTTCATTATTAAAAAATTTATTATATTTCTATTTTTCGCCCTCGTTGTTTTTTAGTGGCATTTTGTGATTTGTTTACTGATTGATTACTTTGTGATGATTGGTGAGTGTTATGCAAAATTGGAGTTTCTGAATTTGCACTGCCTATACTATTTTGATTTTCTGCGTTGTCTTTATCTGATGTTTGTTGTGCAAACACATCTCTTTTTAAGAAAATCACCCAACCTATTTGGGCAATTAGCCATATCCACAAACATAAATCGCTATTTTCTTCATTATCTTTGAATAATGTACAAACAGAGAAAATAAATACCATTAGTGGAATGGCAAACCATTTAATACCCCAGACCGCAAACTCAATATTCTCACGAAGTTCATTTTGCACATTGCAGCCACACCACGGACAAGTTTCAGCAGTATTTGAAATTTTTCTACTACAACAAGGACAAGATATTAGCATTATATTTTCATTCCTTTTTTTGAATAATTTAAAGAACAGTAAATTATACACTAATTTTTGCTAATCTTTATCTTCCTCTAATTCCTACGAAAACAAAGTATTTCAACAGATTAGATATATAATATTCTTTTTTTCTTGCATTTTTTTATTAAAAAGATATGTTAAAAATAAAAGTTCATTATTTTTCAACATATTAACTCAGTTTTTTACTCTAATTCCAATAAATAAAAGAAAAAGGATTAGAGATGATATATGCGTATGTAAGAGTTAGCTCTCAAATACAAAATGAAGCTAATCAACATTATGAAATTGAACAATTTGCTCAAAAAAATGGCTTAAAAATTGATGAATGGATTGAAGAAACAATTTCATCTGGTAAAGATTTGAAAAAAAGAAAATTTAATTCTCTTCTAAAAAAATTAAACAAAGATGATATCTTGATAACCACAGAACTTTCACGTATTGGCAGAAAGTCGTTTGAAATTATGGGTATCCTTTATGAATGCTTAAATAAAGGTTGTCAGGTCTGGACGACCAAAGAAAAATATAAACTTGGAGATGATTTAAATTCACAGATATTAGCTTTCGCTTTTTCAATTAGTGCTTCCATTGAAAAGTCCTTAATTTCCGCCAGAACCAAAGAAACACTTGCCCGATTAAAAAATTCTGGCATTAAACTTGGTAGACCCCAAGGAAGTAAAAATAGGAATCTAAAATTAGCTGGAAAAGAAAATGAAATTAAGGAATTGCTTGCCCACGGTGTCTCAAAAACCAAAATTTCAAAGATATACGGCGTCAACCGTATCAGTTTGTATCATTTTATAAAAAATTATATCAATATTAAAAATCCATAAATACTATGTTTTTAGATGCCCAAATGGCTCTCAATAACCCAAAAATAAAATTTGTATATAAGTATTCAAAAAATAACATTACGAAGATTTATTAAACGAATGGGCTGGGGCGATTAATCAAAAACCAGAGTTTCAAAGCTCTGGTTTTATCAAACATATATGTTAAATTAATGTCTTTGAAAATCTTTTAAAACTTCCATCGTATTTGATATTTTGGTTATTTCGGCAATGTCAAAAACATCCAATTCATAAGATGAACAGGTTGCTCCAAGTTGAGCATTGAAAAAACGAAGAACTGCCATATTATAGAGCTGTGAATTAAATGTCGCAATCATCAATGGTGTAACTCCCAAATTATCGGAAATATTAGGACTTGCACCATTTTCCAACAAATACTCCATCATTTTACGATTATTTCTTTTGACTGCCATCATCAAAGCAGTTTCACCAAAATCATTTGGTCTGTTAACATCACAGCCCATTTCTATCAATCTGTCAATCACAACTGTTTTCTCAAAATTGGTAATATTCGGATTAACCACAATCATCATCAAGGGGGTATATCCATCAAGATGCTTATACTTCATCGTCGTTCTATCTATAATTTTAAGTAATTTTGTAAAATCTGTTCCTGCTAAAAAATGCATTAAAAAGGGGTCTGCATCAAAAAGAAGTTCAAACTGCTTTAAGGTTTCATATTTTGGAATTTCTTTCAAATGTTTCACCAATTCAGCCAATTCTCGCTCCTCTTTCATATAATGAGGCAGAGGTTTAGAAGAATTTAATATAAAATCTATTTTATCTATTAGTTCTTCAAAATTTATATCTTCTCTCATTTTAATCCTTTACTGCCATATTATATAGAGTTTTTGATAATTTTTCCTGCCAATCAGGAAGTTGTTTGTTTCTATTCAAATTCACAAACAAAGCCCATCCTGATGCTATACTTGGCTTTTTGTTCTGATAAATTAATGAGCCAATGTAGTTGGAGCATTTATTCAAATATCGGCTGCTAAAATCTCTCCTACTTTTTATTTTTTGCTCTTGTAATAACTCGTCTGCAATGTTTAAAAACATCTCCAAATATTGATTTTTCTTGTCGTTATTCATCAACTCTCCTTGATTATTGATAATAGTATTTATCAATTTGGAGAAAAAATTAACCGATTTTGAAAGTCAGAACATTTGGTTTGATAATAAAACCAGCCATCACTAAAAATCCTATCCAGAAAAACTGTTCCACTCATCTGAACTGTTTTCCAGAGGATTTTCATTGCTTGTTCCTCATCGTATATGAATTCATCAGTCCTTGATTTTTTGGGGTGTTTGATTGATAAATGTGCGTGAATATTACTATCAAGATGCTCTACAACACCTATGTAATCCATTGCTTTATATTTGGAAACATCTCTTCCAAGGGTATATGAACAATATAATTTCCACCATTCATTCACTTTATTTTGAACCATTTGTAAGTTAAATAACCCAGATAAATTAACAGGATTGAAATTTAGGGTAAGGGCCAGATTAAATCCATTTGCTGAATTATTTAATGTATTGATGATTTCCTGCCGATATGGAGTAATTGGTTTATTAGCTTCTTTTTTAGAATGAGTTTCTTTGTATTTTTTTATTTCATTTCTTTTGGTTTCTTTAAATTTATTCATTAATTGAATGTTGTTATTTTTTAACATTTGTTGATGAAATTTAATTAAATCCAGCTCTTTTTCTTCAATGGTTGGTTCTATAAATTTCGTTGAGGTTGCTGTTATGAGGTTATCATCATTTGTTATAATGAATTCTTCTTGGTATTGTTCTAATTGTTCTTTGAAAATTTCTAATCTGTTTGTTTCCATAATCTCTCCTTAATAATTTTGATAATAAAATTCTAATGCCCATCTTTTTTTTTAAGATGAAGCACAAAATCTGTGAAAAGTAGGGAATATGATGTCTAAAAGTCCAACAAATTCCATCATTGATAATTCTATTTATCAGCGATGATGAAATGATATCACATCGTCTCTACCTGATGCAAAATTATTTTTGATAAACTTATTTGTCGGGGATGAGAATTTAGGTCTTGACTTCAGATTCTGGACCAAATAAGGTGTCGCGACATATTAATTAGGATGACCAAAATGAAATATGATGTTCTATGTGCTGATACTGTTGATGCTTTAATTCGTGCCGTAAATGATAAATTGAAAAAAGGATGGAAACTTCAAGGTGGCATAGCTAATTTGATTTCCACCACAGGATATATGGTTTTCTATCAAGCCATTTATAAAGTTGATTAACATTCACTAACATCAAAATGTGGCTTTTGATGTCATTTTGATTTTGCTCTATTTTTTTCATACCCTTCTCGTGTAAGTAATGAAGGCATTTATCGTTGGAGTTAGAAATGAGCAAAACAGAATCTGTAAAAAAAATATCCTCAAAATCAGTTAGAGAAGTTCTTGCTTTAAATTTCAACCAAAAATTGACAACTGATGAAATTGAACAAATGGAATGTGAGTTGTTGAAGATGCTTGAATTACTTGTCAATGTTGAATTATCAAATTTTAAGGAGATTGCAAATGAAAGCTGTTATTTTAGCTCGGGTATCAACGGAAATGCAGGAAGACGGGTTCTCTTTGGATGCCCAATTGGACAGATTGCGTAATTATTGTTCAATTAAAGGATTGGAAATTGCAAAAGAATTTACTTTTGTTGAAAGCTCTTTTCACGGCAAGAGAACCAAGTTTTATGAAGCAGTTAATTATATTAAACGGCAAAGCAAATTGACCGCTCTTGTTGTGGATACAGTTGACAGGTTGCAAAGAACTTTTAACGAGTTTCCAATGCTGTTGGAACTTGTCAAAAAAGAAAAATTGGCTCTTCATTTCTTTAAAGAAGGTTTGGTGATTGATAAGAACTTTAAAAGTTCTGACCTTGCAATGTGGCAAATGCAAATTTTGTCTGCCAATATGTTTGTCAATTCAACTCGGGATAATGTTAAGCGTTCCGAGGAGAGAATGTTAAATGAGGGGCTTTTGCCAGGTCCTGCACCAATTGGTTATCTGAATACCAAAGATGAAAATGGGAAGAAGACCATTATTATTGACCCTGACCGAGGCTCATTGATTAAAAAATTATTTGAAGAATATGCAACAGGGCTGTTCTCAATGGATGAGCTGGTTAAAAAATCCAAAGGTTGGGGGTTAAGAAACCGTAAGAGTGGTAATCCAATTACCAAAGCTCAATTTGCAAATATTTTGCAGAATCCATTTTACTATGGAGTTATGTATTATAACAAAGAATATCATCCCCATTGTTATGAAAAACTTATTTCCAAGGAGTTGTTTGACAAGTGCACTGAAATAAGGACGGGAAAATTCAAACGAACTTCCAAGCATACCAAAGAACCCTACATTTTTCGGGGATTAGTTCGTTGCAAACATTGCGGCTGTTTGCTTTCTCCATATACAAAGAAGGATAAGTATGTCTATTTAAGACATACAGACCTAAAAAACTGCGAACATTGTAGTAATGTCAGTGAAAAAGTTCTATTGAAGGATGTTGAAAAATTTCTTTCATCAATCCATTTTGACAATGATTTGAAAGCAGCTTTGGCTATTCGCTTGAAAAAGCAGTATGAAGCAACCCACGGTAACACTTATTACCAATTGGAAAAGAATCGCAATGAACTGGCTGATGTTGAAGAGAATCAAAAGAAACTTTTAGATTTGCTGATTGCTGGAACAGTTCCTGCCGAAGTTTACCGTAGCAAAAATGCTGAATATGAATCAGCAAAAATTGAACTCCAAGCCAAAATTGAGAAATTGCAAACCCCTGATACCTCTGTTGAACGGGCTATTGATAAGGTATTGAATTTCAGTCAAAATTCTTTTGCAATTTTCAAAAGTTCGCAAATTGAAGAAAAACGGCGTATTTTAAATATCGTTTTTGCGAACTTTTTTATGGATGGAAAAAATCCTGAAATATCAATGAGAAAAAACTTCAGCCTCCTATCAAATTTAGGAGGCTGTCAAGATTGGTGCCCTGGAGAAGACTCGAACTTCCACTACCTGAGGTAACATGCACCTGAAGCATGCGCGTCTACCAATTCCGCCACCAGGGCTTAACAACGGATATCCTTTTAACGCACTTCAAAATAAATTGCAAGTATTTATTTTAAAAATTTTCAAGATATCCATAAGAATTTAAAAGGAGATAGGTTCCCAGGCAAAGGCGATAGACGACAAACGGCAGAAACGTTGATTTCTTTAGCCACCACATGATGATGTAAATAGCCAGAATGGAGAAGATGAACGAATAGGTTATACCGTCCATGGCATAAATGATTTCCTGAAAATTGCCGGCGGCGTAAAGTTCCCAGCCGACGAGCATTCCGGCGGCGGCAATGGTCGGAATTGACAGCAACATGGCAAACTTGGCGGCTTCGCGGCGTTCCATTCCCAAAAAGCGTCCCATGGTAATGGTTATGCCTGAGCGGCTGGTGCCGGGAATAAGCGCCAGGCACTGAGCCAGACCGATGAGCAGAGCGTCGAGGGCGGTCAGATGTTTTATCTGGCGGATGGTCATGCCGAGTTTGTCGGCAATAAACAGAACAATGCCGAATCCCAGAATCGTCCAGCCGATGATACGGCTGTCCCTCAGCCACTCCATGCCGTAGGATTTGAGCGCCAGTCCGGCAATAACAGCCGGAATTGTTCCGATAACAATCAGCCAGAAGAGCTTGGAACCGGTATTTTTGAAATTGGGAATGAACCAAGTTTTGAAGACGCCTTTGAGCATCATCCAGATTTCTTCCGAAAAGTAAATCATGACGGCCATAATCGAACCGACATGCATGGCAACGTCGAGTGCCAGTCCCTGATCGGGGAAAGACGTGAATTTTGAAAAAAGAATCAGATGTCCGGAGGAACTTACCGGAAGAAATTCCGTCAAGCCCTGAAGGGCGGACAGAAGCAAAATTTGTATATTAGTCACTTTTTACACTCTTTCCTGTTTAATGCCGAAAGCATTTAAAATTCTTTTTTTGAGAGCCAGCGGGGAAATCGGTTTGACCAGATATTCCTGTATGCCCAGATTGCGTGCGTCGAGAACGGTTTTTTCCTTGGTGTCGACGGTAATCATGATTATGGGCAGGCTTTTCAGGTGGGGATTGTTGCTGTTTTTCAGTTCGCGCGCCAGTTCAAGGCCGGTTTTGCCCGGCATTTGCTGGTCGAGGAGAATTATATCTATTTTGAAACTGTTGAGCAATTCGACGGCTTCCGCGGCAGATGCGGCTTCGCGGGTGTTTTTCATGCCGATTTGATACAGGGCGGTTTTGATGAATGTCCGCGAGAATTTGTCGTCATCGACGACCAGACAGGTTAAACTGTCCCAAGCCAATTGTTTATGCGCGTTTTCCATGACTACCTCGATATCAGCTCTCCGATTTGTTTCAAGTTTATAATAATTGTTTATAAATTAAAACAAAAATCAGCGTTATTCATATGTAATAATGATTCGGGCGTGAAGCGCACGCCGTTGAGCGACGCGCCCCAATGCAGGTGCGGGCCGGTAACGCGTCCGGTTTTGCCGACTTCGCCGATGACCTGTCCCTGTCTGACATAATCACCCGCTTTGACGGAAACTTTTTTCAGATGCGCGTAGATGGTAAACAGCTGGTGGCCGTGGTCGATGACGACGGTGTTGCCGGAGTAAAAGTAATTGCCGCCGCTTAACCGGACAATGCCGTTTGACGCGGCTTTGACCGGGGTTCCTTCCGGAGCGGCGATATCGGTGCCCTGATGCGGGTTCATCTTTCTGCCGTTCATTATCCGCTGTCCCCCGAAATGGCCGCTGATACGTCCTTTGACCGGCATAACAAAGCCTTTTTCCCAGTAGTTTTTGTTTAGTTTGTCTGCCAGGGCTTTTTTGAGGTCGCCGCGTTCCCGGCCGATTTCATTCTGGTCTGCGGCCGAGGGCGTAACTTTCTTCTGCGGTATGCCTTTAATGTCCTGAATATCCCATTTGGTCGCGGCGACGTTCAGGGAATAGTCTTTGGCAGCGCCTTTGGCATTGATGACTGTCAGCTTTTTTTCCGGAGTTTCGTCGCGGCCGAAGGCCAACAGAAAGTTTCCCGACGGAGAAAGCATATATTCCCGGCCGTCAAGCAGAATTTTTTCGGCGCCGGGGGCATAGCCTTTCAGAATTTCGCCCTGCGCCGGCTTGCCGCAGAGTTCCAGCGCTTCAGTCCCGGCAGGGAGCAGCGCCGTCAGAAAACAAGTCAAACAAATCGCCTTGTAGAGTGTCATTTTTCTTTCGTTCCGTTTTGGTTTTGATACTGCCGTCAATAAAACGGATTTCCAGCGACGGACTTTTCTGCGCCTGCGCAACGGAGTAGACCGTTTGGCGGCGATTGTCCCGGACCCAGGCGAAACCGCGGCTTAGAACCGAATCTATTGAAACTGAATCCAGTCTAAGCGACAAATTCTTTAAATTTTCTTGCTTTTTTTCAAAAATATTCAAAATGTAATACGGGCGCAGACTGGTTTGGGCAATCTGGTTTTGTTTGTTTTTAAGCATGTTGCCGAATGCCAGCTGCAGGCGTTCAATGCGGTCATCCAGCTTTTGTCTGCTTTCGGCAAGTATCTGTTCCAGATTGGGAATGCCGCGGCTTAACCCGTCAAGCCGGCTGCGACGTTCTTCGAAGTAGCGGTTAACGGCGTTGGACAGACGGCTTTGTGCCGTACTGAGCGTTGCGGAAATTTCGGCTTTGACCGGAACCGCAAACTCGGCGGCACCGGTCGGGGTCGGTGCGCGCAGGTCGGAGACGTAGTCAATCAGCATGGTGTCCGTTTCGTGGCCGACGGCGGAAATAAGCGGAATTTCCGAATCATAGACGGCTCTGATGACAATTTCTTCGTTAAACGGCCAGAGGTCTTCAAGACTGCCGCCGCCGCGGGCGACAATCAGGACGTCCGGTCGGGGAACGGCGCCGCCGCGAGGCAGGGCATTGAAGCCTTTGACGGCTGCGGCGATTTTTTCGGCGGCTCCTTCGCCCTGTACGGGGGTCGGCCAGACAATAATGCGGCTGGGAAAGCGGTCGCGAACGCGGTGAATAATGTCACGAATGACGGCGCCGCTGGCCGAGGTGACAACGCCGATGACGTCCGGCAGAAAGGGAACGGGTTTTTTGTGCGCCGGGTCGAACAGGCCTTCGGCGGCAAATTTCTGTTTTCGTTCTTCCAAAAGTTTGAGCAGCGCGCCGGCACCGGCGATTTCCATTTGTTCGATTACCAGCTGATAAGAGGATTTGCCGGCAAAAGTGGTTATTTTGCCGGTGGCGACGACTTCCATGCCGTCTTCGGGTCTGAAACTGAGACGGGAGGCGGTTCCTTTCCAGATAACGGCGGAAAGAACCGCGTTCGGATCTTTCAGCGACAGATACCAATGGCCGGAATCGGCACGTTTGGCGCCGAAAATTTCGCCGCGGATTTTAACCCGGTTAAAGGTGGTTTCGACAAATTTTTTAATTTCAAACGATATTTCGCTGACCGTGTATTCGGGCAACTGCGGGGTTTGTTGTTCCGCCAGGTTGAGAAGGTCTTCCATCATCAGAGTTCCAAAAGGTTTTTGGCGTAGTCCGCCGCGTTGAAGACGTCCAGATCATCAATTCCTTCGCCGACGCCGATGTAATGAATCGGGGAGGGCTGTTCTTCGGCGACGGCGACCAGAATGCCGCCTTTGGCCGTACCGTCAAGTTTGGTAACGACAAGGCCGGTAACGTCGACCATTTCCTTAAAGGTCTGTACCTGAGACAGGGCATTTTGTCCGGTTGTGGCGTCAATGGTCAGCAAAGTGGCGTGCGGCGCTTTGGGCAGGACTTTTCCGATGACGCGGACGATTTTTTTCAGTTCGTCCATCAGACCGGTTTTGTTTTGCAGTCTTCCGGCAGTATCGATAAAAACAATATCGTCTTTTTGCCTGACAGCTTCCGTCAGACCGTCGTAACAAAGACCGGCGGCGTCACAGCCGGCAGGGCCTTTGAAGACGCGGATGCCGCAGCGTTGCCCCCAGACTTCAAGCTGCTCGACGGCGGCGGCGCGGAAGGTGTCGCCGGCAATGAACGAGACCTGTTTGCCGCCGGCCTTGAATTTGGCTGCCAGTTTGCCGATGGTGGTGGTTTTTCCGGCGCCGTTGACCCCGACCATCAAAATAACGAAAGGTTTTTGGGTATCGTCAATTGCCAGCGGCTGTTCGCAAGGCTGGAGAATTGCTTCGATGTCGGCGGCAAGTTCGTTTTTGATTTCCGTGTCGCCGGCGTCTTTGTTCAATCGGCGTTTGGCAAAGCTGCCGATGATTTTGGCGCTGGCTCGGACGCCAATGTCCGAGCTGATCAGAAGTTCTTCAAGTTCGTCAAGCGTTTGGGCGTCGACACGGCGCTTGGTAAAGATGCTGCTGATGCCGCCGGTAAGCTTGGCGGAAGACTTTTTGAGGCCAAAGCCTAATTTCTGCAAAAAGCTAGTCATTGTCGGTTTCTCCCTGTTCACGCAGAATGCGGGCCCGTTCCCGGCGGATTTCGACCGGAAGCTGCGGCATGAGGGCTGCGGGTGTTCCCGGACGTTCCGAGTAGGGGAAAACGTGCAGTCTGGTAATGCCTGCCTCAGTTACCAATTTAAGCGTGTTTTGAAAATTTTCATCGCTTTCGGTCGGAAAGCCGCAGATAAAATCGGCGCCGAACGTTGCTTCGGGGCGTACCCGACGAATGGCGTCGCAAAGTTTAATGACATCTTCGCGGGTATGGCGGCGACGCATCCTTTTTAGTATCATGTTGTCGCCGGACTGGACAGACAGGTGAAAATGCGGATGGACATTTCTGTATCTGCCGACCAGAGCGATAAAATCGTCGTCGACGGCAGCCGGGTCCAGTGAGCCGAACTGCAGCGAAGGAAGTTCGGGAATCTGTTCCAGAATATGCTGTATCAGGCCGCTGAAAGACGGGCGGTAGGAGCAGGCGTCGACGCCGGTCAGACAGATTTCTCCAAAACCGCGGCCGAGAAGTTCGCGAATCTGACTGATGATGTCTTCTTCCTTTACCGAGCGGTTGTTGCCGCGCGCATAGGGAACGATACAATAGGTGCAGCGGTGGCTGCATCCCTGCTGGATTTGAACAAAGGCGCGCTGGCGTCCTTCAAAGCCGGTTATCAGGTAACGGTCGTAGTCGTCATAGGAAAAAATGTCGCCGACAATGCTTTTTTCGGTAAGGTTGCCGGCCAGGTATTTTTCGATTTCGGCCTTTTCCCCGTTGCCGAGTACCAGATCGACCTCCGGCATGGAAGCAAATTTGCGCGGCGCTATCTGAGCGGCACAGCCGGTAACGATTATCCGGGCGTCCGGGTTTTCGCGGCGGAGTTTGCGGATGGCCTGCCGGCACTGGCGTTCAGCCTCGCCGGTAACGGCGCAGGTGTTGACAATGACGACGTCGTCCAAAGCGGCAAGCTTTTCTTTTAAAACTTCCGATTCATAAGAGTTTATTCTGCATCCGAACGTAACGACTTCAACCATAAAAAATCCTCCTCTGCGCAATATACGGCAAGAGGAGGATAAAATCAAACCAGAAATTTGTTATTAAGCCGATTTCAGGCCTTCTTCGAGATCTTTGGAAACGATTTCGACGGCTTTGTCGGAATATTCCTTGATTTTCTGGGCGCTGTAACGCAGGTCGTTGTGTTCGCTTTCCGAAAGTTTCGGATAGATTATGCCGTGGACGCCGCGTTTGCCGACAACGGTCGGCAGCGAAAGGCAGACGTCTTTGACGCCTTCGACATCATCGTGGTGGGTGGATACGGTCAGAATGGCATATTCGTTATTGGATATGGCCTGGCAGATTTGGCACAACGCGCCGGCAATGCCATAGAAGGTGGCGCCTTTGCCGTCGATAATCTTGTAGGCGGCATTGCGGACGCAGTCGTCGATATGCGCCTTGACATCGGCGGTAAAGGGTTTGTTTTCCATGCGGGCCAGTTCTTCAATCTGTACCGAGCCGGCGTCGCCGTTCGACCAGGCAAGGACTTCGCTGTCGCCGTGTTCGCCGAGGACGTTGGCGTGAATCGATTTCGGCGAAACCCCGAGATGGTAGCCGAGCAGGGTGCGGAAGCGGGAGGTGTCGAGCACGGTGCCGCTGCCGATGACGCGTTCCCGCGGAAAACCTGAAAGTTTAATGGCGACTTCGGTCATGATGTCGGCGGGATTGGAGGTAATGAGCAGGATGGTGTCCGGCGCATATTTGGCAACCTGGGGAATAATGCTTTCAAAGATTTTGGCATTGCGGCCGAGCAGGTCTATGCGGGTTTCTCCGGGTTTCTGGTTGGCTCCGGCGGTAACGATGACGACTTCGGCGCCTTTCAAATCTTCATAAGTTCCGGCCTTGACCTTATTGGCATAAGCGAACGGCGCAGCGTGGGCAATGTCCATGGCTTCGGCCTGGGCTTTCTTTTCATTGGCGTCAATCAAAACGACTTTGCGGGCGACGCCTCTCATAATCAGGGCGAATGCCGTTGCCGAACCTACGGAGCCGGCACCTATAATTCCTACTTTCATCTTTTTTCCTTTCAAGCTTGTCTGGTGCGCATTCTGCACAAGAGTTATTTTTTCCACTATAAATTTTCATGTGCTAATATAGGAATTTTTTTTCGAAATACAATAAAAAAGGTCATCAAAAATGATGACCTTTTTGTAACAATTCTTAACCGGTTTATTCGGCGGGAACGGCGTCGGCCGGCGTTTCTTCCTCGGCCGGGTCTGCGGCTTCCTCAACACTGACCGCTTCTGCTTCGCTGACGGTTTCCTCTTCGGCAATCGGGTTGCCGTTTTCGTCGACGGCGACTTCTTCGCTGACTGCTTCGGCAGCTTCGGCGCCCTCGGGGACAACTTCTTCAACGGCAATGACTTCGGACGGAACGGTCTGATTGCCCTGTTTGACAAAGCGGCTGATAACCATCAGGGCGACGATGACCAGAACTATGTAGAAAATCTTTTTCATTTTGTTTCACCTTAAAACCAGAGTTGAATAACTGTATATAATGATTATTTCCTTAATGCCGAATTGTCAACAGAAAGCGGCGTTTATGCGGCGGAAAAAATATCCGTGCGCAATTTATCCACTTTTTTAAGCGGCTGAAAAGGCGGGTTTTTCGGCGTTTTCGGGCTTTTTTGTCCGGGCTTTGCCTCCGCATTTGAAAATAATGCTTGTCAAATTATATAAATTTGTGCTAACTAGTCAATCACAGGCCGGGAGGTCTGAAAATTTGTTTTAATATTTTTTGAGGTTTATCCATATGACTGATACAGCTAACCGCGTTAAGAAAATTGTTGCAGAACACCTTGGCGTCGAAGAATCTAAAGTTACCGATACCGCAAGCTTCATCGATGATCTGGGCGCTGACAGCTTGGATACAGTAGAGTTGGTTATGGCTTTCGAAGAAGAATTCGGTTGTGAAATTCCGGACGAAGCCGCTGAAAAAATTCTGACTGTAAAAGACGCTATCGACTATCTTTCCAAGAACGCATAAGTCGCACAGGCTTTGTACAATTGATGAAACTCGCTTGACTAAGCGAGTTTTTTCATATAATAGAGTGTTGAATTGCGCAGCTGTTTTTTTACTGTGCTCAATGATGTAACTTATTCGGAGTTAATTAATGAGAAGAGTTGTTGTAACCGGACTGGGTATGGTTTCTCCTTTCGGAAGAGGCGTAGACTTTAACTGGAAAAACATTTTGGACGGTAAATCGGGCATCAGGAAAATCGACAATATCGATTTGAAGGACATTCCCTGCCAGATAGCCGGCCAGGTTCCGTTCGGCAAGGAAGAGAACCAGTTTGATCCGGATACCGTTATGGCTCCCAAAGATCAGAAAAAAGTTGACAAGTTTATCCTTTACGGCCTGGCCGCAGGCGGTGACGCAATCGAAGATTCCGGCTGGAAACCGGAGACCGACGAAGACCAGTTCCGTTCCGGCGTTATGATGGGTTCCGGCATCGGCGGCCTGCAGACGATTTACGAAAATTCGCTGATTTTTAATGAATCCGGCTGTCACAAAATGTCGCCGTTTTTTATTCCGGCCTGTCTGATTAACATGATTTCCGGCAACCTTTCGATTGCCTATAAGTATAAAGGTCCGAATCATGCCTGCGTTACGGCATGTTCGACCGGCACGCACGCCATTGGCGATGCCATGCGCATTATTGCCATGGGCGATGCGGACGTTATGGTAGCCGGCGGTGCCGAATCTGCGGTCAATGTTCTGTCGCTGGCCGGCTTCTCCCGTCTGCGTGCGGTAACAACCTCTTTCAACGACAATCCGGAAAAGGCTTCCCGTCCCTGGGACAAGGATCGCAGCGGTTTTGTCATGGGCGAAGGTTCCGGTGCTCTGGTGCTTGAAGAATTGGAGCATGCCAAAGCCCGCGGCGCCAAAATTTATGCCGAAGTCGTCGGTTATGGCATGAGCGGCGACGCTTATCATATTACCGCGCCTTCGGGCGACGGTGCTTATCGTGCCATGAAACAGGCGGCAGCACATGCCAAGGAACATGGCATTGAATTAAGCGACATCGGTTATATCAATGCGCACGGAACTTCTACGCCGGCCGGAGACGTCGGCGAAGCACAGGCGGTTGAACGTCTGTTCGGCGAAAACATGAAGACGGTTTCGATGTCTTCTACAAAATCGGCCATCGGCCACCTGCTGGGCGCTGCCGGTGCCGTTGAGGCGGTTCTGTCCGTCAAGGCGCTGCAGGATCAAATCTGTCCGCCGACCCTGAACCTTGAGAATCCGGCTGACGAGGTTGCCCATATGGATTTGGTTCCGCTGAAAGCAAAACCGAAGGCACTGAAGGCTGTCATGTCGAACTCGTTTGGCTTCGGCGGTACGAATTCTTCGCTGATTTTCAAGAAATACGAAGCTTAGCCGTGTAAAGAACACCGATGAAAAAGCTTATTATCATTTTTCTGATTGTTTTGTCGGTGCTGGCTTATATGCAGATTAAGGGGTGGATTGCGGAAGGCGGTCCGCTCCTTAACGTTACCAATGTGGTGGTTCCGAAAGGGGCGTCGCTGAAAACGGTGGCGGAAGAGTTGTCGCGCGCCGGCGTGATTGATAAGCCCTGGCTGTTTCGCATTATGGCCAGAATCAACGGGCTGGCCAAGCATCTCAAAGCCGGCGAGTACCAGTTTATGCCGGCGATTTCGTTGCAGGCCGCGATGGACAAGATTGCGCGCGGGGAAGTTTTTTTCCGCCGGATAACCATTCCCGAAGGACTGACCAGCGGTCAGATTATGTATCTGATTGCCAATTATCCCGATTTGGAAGGCGAGATTGACCTTGACGTCAAGGAGGGAGAGCTGTTGCCGGAGACCTACAGTTTTGAACTCGGAGCCAGCCGCAACAGCATTATCCTGCAGGCGCGGGCCGCTATGCAGAAAGCGCTGGAAGAAGTCTGGGCTTCCCGCGACAGCAGTCTGCCGCTGAAGGACGTTAACGAACTGCTGACGCTCGCTTCGATTATCGAAAAGGAAACCGGTGTGCCGGAAGAAAGACCGCTGGTGGCTTCCGTGTTTCTGAACCGTCTGAAGAAAGGTATGAGGCTGCAAACCGATCCTACGGTAATTTATGCGATTACCGAGGGCGAAACTTCGTTCGGACGCAGTTTGAAACGCGCCGACCTGAAAATCGACAGTCCCTACAATACTTATCTGAATTACGGTTTGCCGCCGGGACCAATCTGCAATCCGGGGCGAGAGGCGCTTATGGCCGCTGCCCGCCCGCAGCAGAGCGATTATCTGTATTTCGTGGCCGACGGCAAAGGAGGTCATCGTTTTGCCAGAAGCCTGAATGAGCATAACCGCAATGTGAAGGCCTGGGTTCGTTCAATCAGAAATTAATTTCCGGTTATTTTCGGTTTACATTTTGGACAAAAAAGGTTAAATTAACGCATAACTGTTTATAGATATGTGTCTTTATCATTAAAAATTAAATATTATGTTTCAAAATGTGATTTTAGTCAGCGGAGCTGTCGTTGCCGCGGGTTTGTCGTTTCGGTTTAACCTGAAAATGTTTAAGCTGAAAAAGGTCAATCCGCGTATTCCGGCGATGCTTCTTAATGTTCTGACCTGTATCTTCATGACTCAGTTTGTGGTGGTCGTGAATGATTTTGCCCTTCTTAAAGGCTGGGTGTTTTGTGATTTTGTTATTGCTGCGGCTGTGTGGATAATTTACATCTGCGGCAGGCATTTAAAAACCAAAAAATAATCTTATGGATTACAGAGATGAACTGAAAGAGCTGCTTGTCTGCCAGTTCGGCGTGGTTGCGTCAATGTCTGAAATTGACGACGGGACGGAACTTTTCCTGCTGGGGATTGACGAGCTTGACATGTTGAGACTGAGCATGTTGATTGAAGAACGACTGGGCGTTTGCGTTCCCTCGTTTGTTTTGGAAACGGAAGTGCGGACTTTCGGGGATTTAGCGGAGCAGGTTTATCTGTTTGCGTGAAAAAGAAAAGGTTTTTGCCGGTTGCGGCGAAGACCTTTTTTTTGTGGTTTCAGGCTGAACCCTTGGTTTCCATCATCATCGGATAGAGTGCCTGCCTGGGGTCCATGCCGCGGGTAAGGACAACATTGAAAATCGGATACATGCGCTCACATTCCCTGATGGCGATGTCGATAATCTGCGAAACTTTGTTTTCGACCATTTCTTCGTCATCGTTAATGATGACAGAGTGTTTGAAAACCGGCATGTTTTGTTCGGTCCAGTAAGAAAAATGCCCAACCCAGAGTTCTTCGTTGGCCAGTGCCAGCAGTTCAAAGATTTTGCTGCGGTCTTCAATGGTGCTTTCAATATCCATCAGACAGGAAAGATGCAGGCAACGCATGTTCTGTTCCCAGGCAAAAAAGAGCAGCATGTTGTTCCATTTGCCCTGCACTTCAACCACGACTTCGTTCAGACTGCGGCGTTCCAACTCGAAAGAACGGGTGCTGAAAATGTTTTCAACCGTGTCTATCGGATTGTATTCAGGGGCTAAATTCTTTGCCGGATTCATTGTGAGCTTCTCCACCTGGGTTAGTTTTGCAGCCGTGGCCGCGTCGTGATAAAAACAGATTGCATTACCGAGTCGGCGATTACAATAAATTAAAAAAAGTTTTCCACCTAAATCGGGAAACAAAAAAAATTTGAAAAGAAAATTTACGTTAAATCAGTAGACTGACAAGGAACGGTGCAAATTAAAAATTTTTAGGTGTGGATATATTTTTTTTTGTTAATATAGTTTTAATCAATTGCCAACCAAGGAAAGAAAAAATGATGACAGGTCTTGAGTTTCCGGATATTTCGCCGATTATGTTTTCAATCGGTCCCGTGGCGGTGCGCTGGTATTCGATGGCGTATCTTTTCGGTATTTTGGCCGGTTGGTATTTGATTAACCGCAATGTGAAAAAATATGATCTGGGGCTGAGCCGGACAAATGTTGAGGACATGGTTTTCTATCTGACGCTGGGCATTATTCTGGGCGGCCGCTTGGGTTATGTTCTGTTTTACGGCAAAGGATATTTCTGGGAAAATCCGCTGCGGATTTTGGAAATCTGGCAGGGAGGCATGTCTTTCCATGGCGGCGTGCTTGGCGTCGTGGCAGCGCTTTGGCTGTTTGCGCGCAAGATAAATTACGGTTTTCTGCGACTGACGGATTTGGTGGTTTTGTATGCGCCAATCGGCATATTTTGCGGTCGGCTGGCCAATTTTGTGAACGATGAGCTGTGGGGTCGGATAACCGACGTGCCGTGGGCGGTACGTTTTCCGAGCGGCGGTTATCTGCCGCGGCATCCGTCGCAGCTGTATGAGGCAGTGTTTGAGGGCGTACTGATGTTCATTGTGCTGAACATGTTGTGGCATTATAGATGGGTGCGCGAGAGACACGGTTTTGTTTCGGCCGCGTTTGTGGCTTTGTACGGGGTTTTCCGAATTGCCATGGAACAGTTTCGCGAGCCGGACGAGCAGATGGGATTCTTTTTCAACTCGTTTACAATGGGACAGATTTTGTCGTTGCCGCTGGTGCTGCTCGGCGTGTTTGTGATGGCGCGCCTGGCTATGCTCCGGAAAAAACAGTCTTAATTACAAGGTCTTACTGCTGATCTCTTACTATCGCAGACCTTGTTACAGGAGTGTTTGCCTATGCAGGCTAAACAAAACCCTCAACCTTCTGAGGTCGAGGGAGTTAGCAACTGCACAAGTACAGCCCAACTTATTCGTTTCCTAAAGGGAACTTATTTCGCGGCTCCCTCGAAAGAGGGGTCTTGTACTTGTGTGAGGTTGCTACACCTCGCCGGACTATTGTCCGTTAACTGTTCCGTTTCAGGTAATATCTGAAGTGCGGAAACAGAAACTAGTAACAGTTTAACAGGAGATAGTTAAAATGCAATTAAAAAATCATTTATCAAAGAAGATTGATTTTGGTTTTGTGTATATATGAAAAGAATATTAAGCTTTAGAAGTGACGTTTTGGGTAAATTTGTAGGTTTTTTGCAGAGCCTTATGGGCACGAACCAGCACCTCGACTGAGTTGGCATCGCTGCGTTTTTTTTCGGAAACAGCACAGGACACGGTCAGTTTTATCGGTTTTTTGCGGCGGCCGAGCATAAATTCGGCCGAGGCGACGGCACGGCGGATTTTTTCCAGCCGGTCGAAGCCTTCGTTTTTGTCTTCCTTTTTGAAAATGATGACGAATTCGTCCGGTGTATAGCGATAAACCTGATTTTCAAATTCAGTTTCGGTAATGCGGGCGGCAATCATTTTCGTAAGAGCGTTTTGTCCCATGCGGCCAAAGACCTGACCGAGCTTTTCGTAATCGTCGATACAGACAATGCCGACCGAGTATTTGAGCGGAAAATTTTTGGCGTTGATTATAAACGCGTTGCGTCCGGCAAGTCCGGTCAGGACATCGCGGTAGGTAGAATAATAAATATCCTGAACGACGGCGACAGCAATGCTGAGCATGGCGGCAGCAAAGAAGATCGTCAAAGCCGAGGGCAGCAACGAATAGTAAAAGCCGAGGAAAATTTCAAAACCGGCAAAAAACAAAGCGGTGTCGACAATGGAGCCGCTGATTGACGCCCGGATGAAAAAAGCGCAAAGCATGAGGGCAAAGAATATCAGGCTGAGGCTGTTGAGGCCGGAAGAAGGCGTATCGTCAAAGTTCCAGGCCGGAGCCAGTCCTGCAGCGCTCAGCTTTTCGGCAACGGCAAACTGGGCAAAGACCGAAAGCAGAAGCCAGACGTTTTCTTTCCGCAACAGTTTGCCGCCGGGCAAAAAGTAAAAAATCGTCAGGTTGAGCGGCAGGAAAAAGCAAAGGTTAAGGTATTCGGCCGAAGACTGATAGCTTTCGCCCCCGTTCTTTTTGACATAGTTTATCAAAATATAGCTCAAAACGGTTATCAGGATAAAAAATACCGGTTTGCGGCTGTCGAAGTAGAGCAAAATCAGAAAAGCCGCGAAACTGAGAACGTAAAACAGGCTGTGCAGCGTAAGCAGCGAAGATTCAGGAAACGGGTTGGCCGCATAGAAACCGATAACGCCGGCACTGAAAACAAGCGCCGGCAGAAACGTGTTTTTCAGCAGCGGCAGAATCTTTTCCAAGCTTATGTTCAGTTTGAGCACCCTGTTTCTCCCTTATGCCGTATCATAAGCGGGAAGTGGTTTAAATTTTGTTTACGCATTTTAAAATCGAACTGTCGCCATAAGAATAAAAGCGGTATTTGTGCTCCATGGCGTAGCGGTAGGCCGCCTGCATGCGTTCGGTGCCGGCAATGGCGCAGATGAGCATGAACAGCGTCGATTTGGGCAGATGGAAATTGGTAATGATGTAGTCGATGATTTTGAACCTGTAGCCCGGCGTGATGAAAATGTCGGTTTCGCCGGTAAAAGGGTGCAGGATTCCGTTGTCGTCGGCGGCGCTTTCCAGCAAACGCAAAGAGGTCGTGCCGACGGCGATAATGCGGTTGCCGTTCTTTTTCGCTTCGTTTATTATCTTACAGGCGTCCGGGGAAATGACGCCGTATTCGGCGTGCATCTTATGGTCTTTGGTGTCTTCGACTTTGACCGGCAGGAAAGTTCCGGCGCCGACATGCAGGGTCAGGAAAACCTTTTTGACGCCTTTTTTATCCAAAGCCTCCAGGACGCGCGGGGTAAAATGCAGGCCGGCGGTCGGTGCGGCAACGGCACCTTCGTGTCTGGCATAGACGGTCTGATAATCTTCTTTGTCGTTATATTTGCTCCACAGGCCATCGGCGGGTTTTTCGCGTTTGATATAAGGCGGCAACGGCATTGAACCGTATTTTTCCAGGTAATGGCCGAGATTTTTCGGGTTGCAGTCGAATTTGAGCAAAACGCCGTCTTCGCCGTTTTTTTCCAGGACTTCGGCGGTAAAATCCGATTTTTCGGTCGGGATCTCAGCGGTGTAAAAAGCAACCGTGTCGCCGGGGCGCAGACGTTTGGCATTTTTTATGAAGGACTGCCAGCGGATGCCGTCAACCGGGTGGTAGAGCGTGACTTCAACCTGAGCTTCGCCGCGTTTGCCGTAAAGCCGCGCCGGAATGACCTTGGTATCGTTGAAAACGAGAACATCGCCTTCGTGCAGGATTTCGGGCAGCTCGCAGAAGACGCGGTCGGTTATCCTGTCTTCTTCGGACAAGTCCAAAAGTTTGGAACTGTCTCTCGGGCTGGCCGGTTTGTCGGCAATAAGGCTGCGGTCGAGGTCAAAATCAAAAATATCCACTTTCATGCTTTTTCGTCCTTTATTTTCAGGCTGTTATATTATATAAACTTGCCTGACGCAAGTTATTTTTAAGGAGCTGAAAGAAAATGAGAATTGCCTATCAGGGCGTAGCCGGCGCTTATTCGCACATTGCCTCAATGACGGTTTATCCCGGACAGGAATATCTGCCCTGCGACACTTTTGAAAAAGCCATGAAACTGGTAAGCGAAGGAGAGGCCGATCTGGCGATGATTCCGGTGGAGAACTCCAATGCCGGGCGGGTTTCCGACGTGCATTTTCTGCTGCCGCAGACCGGTTTGCATATTATCGGCGAGTTTTTTCTGCCGATTAATCATCAGCTGCTCGGTTTGCCCGGAACCAAACTTGCGGACGTAAAATCGGCTTCGTCGCATCCACAGGCACTGGCGCAGTGTTCGGAGTTTCTGAAAAGGCACGGCATTAAGCCGACGGCACGCATTGACACGGCGCTCAGCTGTCAGGACGTGCTGAAGTTTCAGGATAAGTCAATTGCCGCAATTGCTTCCAAACTGGCCGGCGAAATTTACGGGCTGGACGTGGTGGCGCCGAATGTTGAAAACGCCCGCAACAACACGACCCGTTTTCTGATTATGGCGCGGGAACCGGAAATTCCCGAAGACGACGGCGGCGCGTTTATCACATCTTTCATATTCAAGGCCAAAAATATTCCGGCGGCATTGTACAAGGCGCTGGGCGGCTTTGCCACAAATGGCATCAACATTACAAAACTGGAGAGTTATCTGCTGGAAGGGAAGTTTGTTTCGGCGCAGTTTTATGCTGAGATAGAATCGCATCCGTCAAGAAAAGCTTTTCAGAATGCCTTTGATGAGCTGAAATTCTTTTCGGAATCCATTCATGTTCTGGGAACATACCGCGCCAATAAGTACAGGTATCTGTAATAAAGGCGTTTGGGCGGCATCTTGTGTCTGCGCTAAGATTTACGCTCAATGATGAAGTGTGCCAGTTCCTTTAATGTTCGGGCTTTGTTTCCGAAGATGTCCAAAACCTGTTCGGCTTCGGTTATGAAGTCTTTGGCAATTTGTTTGGCTTTGGGCAGACCGTAGATGCCGACAAAGGTAATTTTTCCCTGTTCGGCGTCTTTGTTCAGGGTTTTGCCGACCAGTGCCTGATTTCCTTCGACGTCGAGAATGTCGTCGGCAATCTGGAAGGCGATACCGATACGGCGCGAGTAGTCAATCAGCGCCTGATATTTTTCGCCCTGCGCGTTGCCCAGAACGGCGCCGGCTTCGCAGGCGTAACGGAGCAGGCGTCCGGTCTTCATTTCTTCAATGTTTTTAATCAGTTTTTCGGGTTCAACGGGGTTTTTGAGGTTTTCGGCGTGAAGGTCAAGCATTTGCCCGGCAATCATGCCGTTGAAGGCGCCGGCGGCTTCGGCCAGAAGTTTGACCAGACGGCTGCGGATAACCGGCCGCGGATGCGTCTTTTCGTCGCTGATGATTTCAAAGGCATAGGTCAGCAAACCATCGCCGGCCAAAATGGCGGTGGCTTCGTCAAACTGCTTGTGGCAGGTCGGTTTGCCGCGGCGGAGGTCGTCATTGTCCATGGCTGGGAGGTCGTCGTGAATGAGCGAATAGGAATGCAGCATTTCAAGCGCGGCGGCAGTGCGGAAAGATTTTTCCTCCGGTACGCCGAACAGGGCGGCGCACTCGCAGACAAGGAAAGGCCGCAGGCGTTTGCCGCCGTTCATGACCGAATATTCCATGGCCTGAACCACTCTTTTTTCGGGGCCGGCCGGAAGGGTAAAAAATTCGGGCAGGCGGTCGTTGAAACGCCGGGAAAAGGCGGTCAGTTTTTCTTTAATGTCGGTCATGTCGCATCGTCCGTAATCAGTTTTCGATTTTATCCAGTTCGCTCAGTTTTGTTTCGCCGTCGGGGGTGATTTCGATTTTTTCGATTTTAAGCTGTGCATCTCTGAGCTTGTTTTCGCAGAGCTTTTTGAGGCTTACGGCGCGTTCGTAAGCGGTAACGGCGTCGTCAAGCCTGATGCGTCCGCTTTCCAGCTCGCGAACCAGATTTTCAAGCCGGGCAAGCGCTTCTTCAAAGCTCAGGTCCTTAATGTCTTTTTCTTCCATATTTGTTTCTCTCCGTTAGGTTTAGGCCATCATATTATAATAATTTTCCGATGGCAACTCGGAATCTCTACTTTATGCCATCATCAACAAGTATATATAGCAATTGGTTTGTCTAGAACTGTTTTGCGCCTTGGAATCATGCTAAATTAGAATCAGTTAAATGAGGAGAAGCGAGATGAAGAATTTAGCGATAGTACCGGGGTCAAAGCTGCTGAAAGCGATGGGCAACGCGCGGCGTCTGGAAATTTTGTATTATCTGATGCAAAACGAGATGAACGTGACCGAACTTGAAAAGGCTGTCGGCCTGAGCCAGTCGGCCCTGTCGCAGCATCTGGCCATTTTGCGGGCGGAGAACGTGGTCAAAACCCGGCGGGAGGCGCAGACGATTTATTATTCGATTAAAAGCGAAAAGGCGCTGAAGATTTTGCAGCTGCTGGACAGTTTGTATAATCAGCCTTACAAATAGGCAAAACAAAGCCGGGGTCAGTTCCCGGCTTTTTCGCCAATTTTAATACGGTGGTGTTCGGTGTCGTAAGAAATGCTCAGCTTCCCCTCTCGCAGCGCTACGGCGTCCCGGCCGAAGATTTCAAAACGCCAGCCCCGGAGAACGGGGTTTTTTCTGTCGGAAAACACCGCCAGCCGTTTGAGATCGTCGTCGGAAGCAATCAGCCGGGGAATTACGCCTTGTTCCTGCGAGCGGATTTTCAGAAGCAGGCGCAAAAGTTCGTATAAGGCCGCGGCGCCGACCGGCAGCATTTTTTCGTGCTCGGGTTTGACATAGGCCGAAGGTGGAATTTTAACGGCTTTTTGAATGACTTCCAGAATTTCTTCGCCCAGTTTGCCGGTAACGACATCTTTGCGGATGTTGCGGATTTTTTCCAGATCTTCGCGACAGTCAGGGCAGGCGGCGGCAATGTTGAGCAGGCAGTCGTCCCTGATAATGCTCTGGCGCGGCGTATCTTTGCTTTGCGCCCGGCGTTCGCGCCAGGCGGCAAGTTCGCGCAGAACGGTCAGCAGGCGGCCGTTGTGCGACCGGTGTTTGATTTTCTGCCAGACATCTTCGGGATGCACGATATAGGTTTCAGGGTCGGCAAGAGCGGCAAATTCTTCGTCAAGCCAGTGTCCGCGGCCGCTTTCGGCCAGTTTGCCGCGCAGATGTTCATAAACGGGTACCAGATGGGTAACGTCGGAAAGCGCATATTCAAGCTGTTTGGCGTCCAACGGGCGCAGACTCCAGTCGGAAAGGCGGCAGCTTTTGTCCAGCTGAATGCCGAGAATGGTTTTGACCAGGTTTTCGTAGCTGATCGCTTCGCCGAAGCCGAAAACCTGAGCGGCCGTCTGCGTGTCGAACAGCGGTTCGGGAATGAAACCGGCCTGATGGTAAATGATTTCGATGTCCTGGCGGCCGGAATGGAAGACTTTGACCACTTCCGGGTTGTGCAGTACGGCGAAGAATGCTTCCAGTTCAATTCCGGGCGCCAGCGGGTCAATGATGGCGGCTGTGTCCGGCGCGGCGACCTGAATCAGGCAGAGTTTGGCGTAGTAAGATTTTTCGCGCAGGAATTCCAGATCTACGGCAATGAAAGGCTTCCGGTTCAGTTCCTGACAGAAGCTTATCAGTTCCGATGTGTTTTCAATCAGTTTCATAAAATTTAATCCGTTGTTTTCAAGCTGCTTTCAGCATAGTTCCTGATGTTTAATATTTTTTTAAGGCCGGTGCAAGCCGTTTTTGACGGAAAAGCCGATTTTCGGTGCTGATTTCTTAAGTTTTGCTTGCTTTCGGGAGAAATTCGTTTTAACAATTAAATCTAAATTATAATAACGAAAATGAGGTTTTTTATGAACAGCTATCGTACTCACACCTGCGGCGAACTGAGAAGTTCGGACGTCAACAAGGAAGTTAAGCTTGCGGGGTGGATTCACCGCAAGAGAAATCTGGGCAATCTCTGTTTTGTGGATTTGCGAGACCATTACGGCATTACCCAGTGTGTGTTCGACAGCTCCTCCGACTTGTTTGAAAAAATCGAGGCCATCCGTCCCGAATCGGTTATCGGCATCAGCGGCAAAGTCATGATGCGCGAGAGCATCAACAAAAATATTCCGACCGGCGACATCGAAATCAAGGTCGATGCCCTTGAGGTTTATTCCGAGGCTGAAATTCTGCCGTTTCAGGTCGCGGTGGAAGACGATGCGCCGGAAGAAATGCGCCTTAAGTATCGTTTTCTGGATTTGCGCAAAGACCGCATTCACAAAAACATTTTGCTGCGCTCGGCGGTTATTCAGCGTTCCCGCGAACTGATGCGGGAGCAGGGCTTTACCGAATATCAGACGCCGATTTTGACCGCTTCGTCGCCGGAAGGCGCGCGGGACTTTCTGGTGCCGTCAAGGCTGAATCCGGGGCGCTTTTATGCCCTGCCGCAGGCGCCGCAGCAGTTTAAGCAGCTGCTGATGGTTTCGGGGTTTGACAAATATTTTCAGATTGCGCCGTGTTTCCGCGACGAAGACCCGCGTGCGGACCGTTCGCCGGGCGAATTTTATCAGATGGATATGGAAATGTCTTTTGCCACGCAGGACGACGTGTTTAAGGTTATTGAGCACACGCTGGGGACAATCTTCAACGAATTTGCCAACGGCAAAAAAGTCGACCAGGCGCCATATGTCCATATTCCGTTCCGCGAGGCGATGATGAATTATGGTTCCGATAAGCCGGATCTGCGCAATCCGCTGGTTTTGCGGAATGTTACCGGACTGTTCGGAGAATCGGGTTTCGGCGTTTATGACAATCTGGCCAAAGAGGGCAGGGTTATTAAGGCGATGGTTGTTGCCGGCGCCGGCGAGAAGCCGCGCTCTTTCTTTGACAAGCTTGACGCTTATGCCAAGGAAGAAGGCATGGGCGGCATTGCCTACATCGCTTATGCAGCCGGCGGCGCCAAGGGTATTGCCAAACTGCTGAGCGCCGAAAAGCTGGAGGAATTTAAGAAAGAAACCGGCGCTAAGGACGGCGATGCGGTTGTCTTTATGGCCGGCAAGGGCATGAAGTTTGATAAGTTTACCGGCCGTTTGCGCAACAAGGTCGGCGAAGAACTCGGCCTGATTGACGAAAATGCGTTTAAAATGTGCTGGATTGTCGATTTTCCGTTTTATGAAGAAAACGAAGAAACCGGCGCTGTTGAATTTTCGCATAATCCGTTCTCGATGCCGCAGGGCGGAATGGATGCACTGAACGGCAAGAATCCGTTGGATATTTATGCTTACCAGTACGATTTTGTCTGCAACGGCGTGGAACTGCTGTCGGGCGCGGTGCGCAACCATAAGCCGGAAATTATGTATAAGGCTTTTGAGATTGCCGGTTATGACCACAGCGTTGTCGACAGCAAATTCGGCGGCATGATAAGCGCATTTAAGTTCGGTGCGCCGCCGCACGCCGGTTCGGCCTACGGGGTTGACCGGCTGGTAATGCTGCTTTTGGACGAACCGATTATCCGCGACGTGATTTTATTCCCGTTGAACGGCAAGGCGCAGGATTTGATGATGCAGGCGCCGAACTTCGTTACGCAGCAGCAGCTTGACGAACTGCATATCAAAGTGGTTGAAGACGAAAAGAAGTAACAGAAACAGCCCCGCTTACCGGCGGGGCTGTTTTGTTCCGTTGGGCCGCATTCCGAGATACAGGCCGTTTTCGGCGAGGTGGTTTTTCAGCTTGGAGGTTTCTTTTCCGCCGATGTGGTCCTGAAAATATTTTTCCGTTCGGAGCATAATCTGCCAGACGTAAAAGATTCCCAGCTCGTTCAGGCGTTTGTTCAGACCGTAGGATATGAAGAACGACATGTTTCTGACGGGTGCCATGAGCTTTTTGTTCAGAAAGGGATCGCCGCCGAAAAAGTTGAAAAATTCGCGGTTGACCTGCTGCAAGACTTCGTTTTGCTTTTGTTTTCTGACAAAGAGCTGCCGGGTTCGATGTTCGGCAATTTTGGCTTCGATGGCAGCCAGGTCCTGACGGTAAGAACGGCGCAGATAAAGCAGCTGCGCATAAGTAGCGTTTTCGATGTCCATTGTTTTTTTCCCATAAAAAAAGGCACATCTTCAACAGAAGGGTGCCGGGGAGTTCACAAGCCTCAAAAACACGACTACTTTGGCCTTTAGAGTTTCCTCCTGAACATGCGCCAAAGTCTCCCCGACGAGAGTCGGGGATATAAGCATTAACGGACTATATCCAATCCGTTGTTTTTGAGGTTTGTGATAACCCCGAACCGTTTTCCGGTTCTGACCGCCGGAGATTTCCGGACGGCTGAATTCAAAGTAATTGAGAATTGGCGGAAGTGCAAGCGAAAAATTGTTTCGGGAGGAACAGTTTTTTTGAAAAAGTTGTTGACTTGTAATTTAAAATGGCATAAATATTCCCTTGTTCGACAGATTGCTTCATCGTCTAATGGTAGGACAGCGGACTCTGACTCCGTTAATCTTGGTTCGAATCCAGGTGAAGCAGCCAATAAAAAAACGCCCCGTTGCGGGCGTTTTTTTATTGGCTGAAAAGCATTTGTTAAACGGCGAAGGCCGCGGCAGCAACAGAGCCGTTGTTATAAATGCTTTGACCGAAGCGCAGTTGTTGAGCGACGAAGTCGGGAAACTTACGAAGCAAGAGCCGGAACGCCCCGTTGCGGGCGTTTTTTTATTGGCTGAAAAGCATTTGTTAAATGGCGAAGGCCGCGGCAGCAACAGAGCGCGTGGGGCGTTTTGTTCCGGGACTTTTCCGGCAAGACGTTCGGCCGGCGAAGTTTGACGGGGAAGAATAATTTTAAAATTGCAAATCGCGCCGTATGTTTTATTATTTCAGCAGGGTTAACTAAAAAGGCCGACTGATGATGATTATTGTTCCCGAAAAACTGAAATCCGGTTCTCATGTGCGGGTTATTGCACCGTCGCGGAGTTTGGGGATTATTTCCGAAGATTGCCGCCGGATTGCTCGGGCACGTTTTGCCGAAATGGGGCTGACGGTTTCTTTTGGAAAAAACGTTGAAATGACGGACCGTTTTTTATCTTCGCCGGTACGGGCGCGGCTTGACGATTTGCATGAGGCGTTTGCGGACAAATCGGTTGACGCGGTTCTGACGGCCATCGGCGGTTTTAACGCCGTGGAGCTTTTGTCGCAGATTGATTATGGGCTGATCAAAGCGAATCCGAAAATCTTCTGCGGCTTTTCGGATATTACGGCGCTGAGCTGCGCCATTTATGCCAAAACCGGTCTGGTTACCTATTCCGGGCCGCATTTTTCGAGTTTCGGCATGTTGAAAGGTTTTGACTATACGTTAGACTGTTTTAAGAAATGCTTTTTTCAGAAAGAGGCTTTTGCGCTGTGTCCGTCGCCGGAATGGTCTGACGATCCGTGGTATCTTAATCAGGACGAACGGCATTTTGTCCGCAATGACGGCATTTGGGCCATTCGTCCCGGCAAGGCGGAAGGAACGATAATCGGAGGCAATCTGGGGCTGTTGGACGAACTTAAGGGCACGCCGTATTTTCCGGATATCCGGGACTGTATTTTGTTTGCGGAGCACTGCGCCGAACATGACGCCTGGGTTTTCAACCGAAATCTGCAGTCTTTGTGTCTGCATCCCGACTTTAAGAGGGTACGGGCGCTGGTTATCGGACGTTTTGAACCGCAGAATCAGATGAATCGGGCGCAGCTGGAGGAGATTTTGCTGTCCAAAAAAGAGCTGGAGGGCTTGCCGATTATCGCCAATGCGGATTTCGGACATACGGCGCCGATTTTTACCTTTCCGGTCGGAGGGCGCGGATTTGTTGACGGAGAGCGTATTGAACTGACATGTTTTTAAAAAAATTGAAAAATTATTTTATCCTTAAGCGTTCCTTAAGTTCAGATTGTTGTACTGACCATGTAATAACGAACAACTTAACTTTTTATTCAAGGAGAAAAAACATGAAAAAGATTTTTGCAGTATCGGCTTTGGCTTTGGCTCTGGGAATGAGCGGCGCAGCTTCGGCCCAGATGGTTTCCGGCGGTTTTCAGGGGCCGGGTCTGGCGCCGATGAGCGTGGCCGATGCCCTGAAGCTTAATGACGACACCGCCGTTGTTCTGGTCGGACAGATTGAAAGAAGCCTCGGCGATGAAAAATATCTGTTCAAGGACGCTTCCGGTACGGTTACGGTCGAAATTGACAACGAAGACTGGAGAGGCCTGAACGTTACGCCGCAGGACACAGTTATTCTGAACGGCGAGATTGATAAGGAAATGTTTAAGGATACCAAGATTGACGTTGACAGCATTGCGCTGAAGAAATAGGAACAGGGAGCCCAAATGCGTATATTGCTTATCGAGGATGATGCCCTTATCGGGGACGGATTAAAGGTCGGATTGGAAAAGCTCGGATTCAGCGTCGACTGGTTTACGGACGGCGCCGAGGGAGAAGAGGCCTTGTTTCAGGCTCCGTATGCCGCAGTCATCCTCGATTTGGGCCTGCCGAAAAAGGACGGTCTGGCGATTTTGCAGGACTGGCGGCATAAAAACAGAAAAGAACCGGTGCTGATTTTGACGGCACGCGGCGACGTCGACCAGCGGATTGCCGGTTTGAACAGCGGCGCCGACGATTATCTGGGCAAGCCTTTTGCCCTGAAAGAGGTGCAGGCGCGGCTGAATGCGCTTATCCGCCGCAGCTGCGGGCTGGCGGCTCCGGTTATCCGGCACGGAAAAATCGAATTTGATCCGCAGACGCGCAAAGTTCGCCTGGACGGAAAGGAAACGGTTCTGGCGCCGAAGGAACTGGCGCTGCTGGAACTGCTGCTTTTGAACAAAAACCGCGTGTTGTCGAAAGAAACGATAGAGAACAAAATTTATTCCTGGGACGAAGAGGTTTCGAGCAATGCGGTGGAAGTGCACATTCATCATCTGCGCAAAAAGCTCGGCCGGGATATTGTAAAAACCGTGAATAAAATCGGCTATATATTGGGGGACGAATGAATAAGCTCAGTTTGAGATTAAGGCTGATCGTCTGTTTTATAGGGATTTCCTGCATCGTTTGGCTGGCTGCGGGCGTTTTGTCGTGGAAAGAAACCAAAGAAAAGGTCGACGAGTTTTTCGACACCTACCAGATGGCGCTGGCCAGACAGCTGGCCGGGGCGGACTGGAGCGGACTGGCGGCCGGGGCACAGAAAATTACCGACCGGATGATTGAGAATGTTCATAATGCCGACGATGAGGACGAGGCTATCGGATTTGCGGTTTTTGACCGGGACGGCCGTTTGGTTTTTCATGATAACGAGAATGGCAAAGATTTTGGCTTTTTGCCGGCAACGGGAAGCTTTATCCGGCAGATTGTCGACGGTGACGACGAATGGCGGATTGTCTGGCTGCAGTCCGCGGACGGCAAATTTTATATTGCGGTCGGTCAGGAGGAGGAATACCGGGCCGACGTGGTCTGGGACATGACCGAAGAATTTATGATTCCGTGGGCGGCGGGGCTGTTTGTGCTGATGGTTATGATTGTGGCTGTACTGACCCGGGAATTTCGGCCGCTGGGCAATCTGGCCGACAGTCTGAAAAGCCGTGGCAGCGGGGATCTGTCGCCTTTGGAAGAGAAAGGCATTCCGGCAGAAATTCTGCCTTTGGTTAAGGCAATGAACATACAGATGGCACGGATTGAAGGCATGCTGGCCGGCGAACGTCGTTTCGTTGCCGATGCCGCGCATGAACTGCGGACGCCACTGACGGCTTTGCAGGTGCAGCTGGAAGTGGCGGAAATGGCCGGCAATGACGAAAAAATGCGTGCCGAGGCTTTGGATAAGCTGCAGAAAGGCATTGAGCGTTCATCGCGTCTGGTCGAGCAGCTGCTGGTATTGTCCAAGGTGGATACGGCTTTCGGCATATATGACGAGCATTGCGAAAACATCAACTGGCAGCAGCTTGCCAATGATTTTAAGGTTGATTA
>OGKF01000071.1_pt1 | contig 61059 bp, 85 predicted proteins | sample 1572391 | NCBI WGS metagenome assembly OGKF01 (sample SAMEA2582095, study PRJEB24529) | metagenome | biome: Human gut stool | place: China | collected 2011
CCGTAATCTTAACTTGTCCCGGATAAGTCATTTCGTCCTGAATCTTCTTGGCGATTTCAGTTGACAAGCTTTCTGTCTGTTTGTCGTCAATCTTGTCGGCACCTACAATGACACGCAACTCACGACCTGCCTGAATAGCGTAAGTCTTGGTTACACCCGGATAAGACATAGCCAATTGTTCGAGGTCATTCAGACGTTTGATGTAAGCCTCTACAATTTCCCGGCGTGCTCCCGGACGTGCACCAGAGATAGCGTCACATACTTGTACGATAGGAGCCAGAAGGCTGGTCATTTCCACTTCGTCGTGGTGTGCACCGATGGCATTGCAGATATCTGCTTTTTCTTTGTACTTTTCAGCCAATTTCATACCCAACAGTGCGTGCGGCAATTCCGGTTCTTCATCGGGCACCTTACCAATATCATGCAGCAGTCCGGCACGTTTTGCTTTTTTCGGGTTCAAACCTAATTCCGAAGCCATTACTGCACACAAGTTAGCTGTTTCACGTGCATGCTGCAAAAGATTCTGTCCGTATGAAGAACGGTATTTCATCTTACCGATGATACGGATCAGTTCAGGATGCAATCCGTGGATACCCAGGTCGATTGTAGTACGTTTACCCGTTTCGATGATTTCGTCTTCCACTTGCTTGCGTACTTTTGCTACCACTTCCTCGATACGTGCCGGGTGAATACGTCCGTCAGTTACCAATTGGTGCAAAGCCAGACGTGCAATTTCGCGGCGTACCGGGTCAAAGGCTGAAAGTACGATTGCTTCCGGTGTGTCATCCACCACAATTTCTACACCTGTAGCGGCTTCCAGTGCACGGATATTACGTCCTTCACGTCCGATGATGCGTCCTTTGATCTCATCCGATTCAATGTGGAATACAGTGACAGAGTTTTCAATGGCAGTTTCAGTAGCCACTCTCTGAATAGACTGAATTACGATACGTTTCGCTTCACGGTTTGCAGTAAGCTTGGCATCGTCCATGATGTCATTGATGTAAGACTGCGCCTGTGTCTTCGCTTCTTCTTTCAGCGATTCTACCAAGCGTTCTTTCGCTTCTTCAGCCGACAAGCCTGAGATTGTTTCCAGTTTCTCTCTTTCCTGTGCCTGAAGATTATCTAATTCCTCTTTCTTCTTTTCAATGATTACCAGCTGAGCGTCCAGATTTTCTTTGATAGCTTCTGTTTCATTGCGTTTACGCTGAAGCTCTTCGTTCTTCTGGTTGAGCACCATTTCGCGTTGCTTTAACTTATTCTCAGCTTGCTGGATTTTCTGATTACGCTGGGCAACCTCTTTTTCCAAATCCGCTTTTTTATTCAAGAATTTTTCCTTTACTTCCAGAAGCTTGTTCTTCTTGATTACTTCAGCTTCAGTTTCTGCTTCTTTGATAATTGTGTCATATTTTGTCTTTAAGCCGTACTTAAAGAATCCATACGACAATGCCCCTCCCACCAGGAAGGCCACAATTGTTAGTATTACTGTCGTCAACATTATAATTAATTTAAGTATATAAATAAAAAACGCATAAACTCATCCGTTGGGAAAATCCCTTCGAATAAAGCTTATGCGTGAATTTCCTGTTATAATATCTTTCTATAAACCTTCGTCCCGGTCAGGTCGGATACATCTTTCAATATCCTCTTCCAGTTCTTTAAGTTTTTCCATATAAGGTCGGGTGTCATTTCTTCCTTTCATGGATATATTTTCATACGCCAAATCAAGTGCCACCATCTTCCAGTGTTGTATACTGTTGAATTCAGGAAAAGCACTGCGATATTTATTCAGTTTATAGTTAATCTGTTTGGCAGCTTCCCGGTAAGCTTCCTCTTCCGCAGGGAGTATGGACACAGGATACCGTTCGTTGTCAATTAGTAGATTAAATCTCTTTTTTTCGTCCATAAAAGTATATACTTTACCGCATTGTTATTCATTCAGCAAAGCGATGCATTTATCGACTTCACGCACAAGTTTCGCCAGTCTTTGTTTCGTATCGCGGAGGTCATTGTCGTTGATACTGAGTATGCGGGCGTTTTTCAAGTTGATATACTTGGCTTCCAATTCTTTATTATTACATTCCAATTGGGCTATTTCTGCACTTTTTCTGTCAATTTCATTTCTTAATGAGAGGTTTTCTTTTTTCAACTCTTCATAAAGAAACAGCAATTGTCTGAGTTTGCCTTCGAAAGTATGTAACAGTTTTTTGTCCTCTTCCGTCATTCGTATATCAAAAATGTGTATACAAATATACTGTATTGGTTGGAAAATCAAAAATATTTGTTGTGGATTTTATTAAAATTTGTGAGATTTCGTGGCAGTCAAATCTTTGTACATGGATTTTTTCTATCTGATAATTCTTTTTACCTTTGTCGTAGCATTGAGGTGACATTAAATGCAGAGTTTTTTAAATATTTAAAAATCAAAATGTTATGTATACAGTCATTAAACGTATGGAAATTTCGGCTTCACATAAGCTGAAACTTTCTTATGAAAGTAAGTGTGAAAACCTGCATGGTCACAATTGGATTATCACCGTATATTGTCAGGCTGAGCAATTAAATGAAGATGGTATGGTGGTAGATTTTACGCATATAAAAGAAGTTGTAAAGGGACAGCTTGACCATAAGAACCTGAATGATGTGCTTCCTTGTAATCCAACGGCCGAAAATATTGCCCGTTGGATTTGTGAGCGAGTACCCCATTGTGTGAAGGTGGAAGTGTGTGAGTCTGAAGGTAATCGGGTAATTTATGAAAAAGATTAACGAGATATTCTATAGCCTTCAGGGGGAAGGCTTTCATGTGGGTACACCTGCTGTCTTTGTCCGTTTTTCGGGATGTAATTTAAAATGTGAGTTTTGTGACACGCGTCATGAGGAAGGAGTCATGATGTCGGATGAGGAGATAGTGGAGAAAGTCTGTCAATATCCCTGCAAGACGGTGATTTTGACAGGAGGTGAGCCTGGACTTTGGGTAGATGAGGATTTAATTGCTGCATTGCATAAAGCTGGAAAATACATTTGTATTGAAACGAATGGCACATGTGTGCTTCCTGAATCGATAGATTGGGTTACCTGTTCTCCCAAATTAGGTGCACCGTTACGTGTCAATCGTATAGATGAGGTAAAAGTAGTTTTTCTTGGTCAAGATGTATCTCCTTATCTTGAATTAAAAGCCTCATTTTATTTTTTGCAGCCTTGCTCTTGCCGCAATACGGCAGAGGTTGTAGAATATATTAAGTCGCATCCTCAATGGCGTCTAAGTTTGCAGACTCATAAATTGATAAATATTCCTTGAGGAATTTTTGTGCAATTTGTAATCGTATTTCAGCCTTTTTTCTTGTTGTTTTTTAACATCATTCAGCTCGGAATTTGTTAATAAATATATTTTCCTCCGTTTCGATTTTGTATAAAAAAGATACTCCCGCTGAACACTTTCAGCAGGAGTATCACAACACAAAAACTAAACTAGACTTAATCTTGTGAATGTGATATTTCCTGCTGAAATTCAATTAATTATAGATGTTGACTTTTAGCCGACTGGAATAAAAGTGGAATATATTTTTAATATGATATTTCTCAATATTGCAATTTAGCTTTCTGCATGAAAAATATTTGTATGTTTGCAACAAAAAGCGATATGTTTAAGAAACTGAAATTATCTGAAATTGCAATTAGAGGAATCATATATCAAATGAGATACCTTATCAGTGAAAAGAATGCAAGTGATGAAATGCTTGTATGGCATTTGAAAAACATTCTTTCTGATTTAGGTATAAAAGTTGATTATATTCCTGAACCTCCGCCATGGAAAAAGAAAAGGGAATAAGTCATATCATTGTGGCAAATCTTTAATTTCATTTTCCACAGCAAATCTTATACCTAATTTTATAATTGATTGTACGTCATCTGATGCTCCTTTTATTATGATGTTTTTAAAAAAACATTCAGATCCTAATTCGATATAAAGTCTGCCGAAAATTTGTTTTGCACAAAATGTTGCCATTGATTTTATACTTGACATATCAATAGTAACTTTATTATTTAATGGCTCATTTTTCTTAATCTCATTGTATATTTTTGCTCCAGTGTTTTTATCACTTATGATTGGAGAGTAGTCTTTTAAATCTATTGTATTCATTGAAAATTTATTTTTAAATCGTTAAACTCTTCAGATGTAAAATCTTCTATGTCAGAGAGCGTTTTGGGGGTAGATAATCGTAAGAACATGTAAATTATGGTTCCTTTCCAATATGAACACTCTCCTTTTGTAAATTTACCAAAATTGTTTAGATAGTATGCTCCTTCTGAAAAGATATATAATCTTCCTTTTGATAAATTTGTTATTTGGTTTAAAATCCATAATCCACACCCCATGTGGTCTGTATCTTTTTTAGAAGTAACAAATTTCTCCATAGCTTTAGCGAGAATGTCATCCTTTGAGTATAATTTGTTTAGTACAGGTTTTAGAGTTGATATTATTCCATTTCCTGTATCTGCACATATTATCTCCGCATAATCAGAGTTTCCGTTTGCTACAATAATGGATTTTGTATCTTCTACTGCATGTTCCCAAAAGTTTAATAATATTTCACTAAAACATTGCAATATCATTGATGAAACCTTGGTTTTGTCTATATTCCTTTCTTCAGGAATATTCTTGTAATATTCTTCTATTTTAGGAAGGAAGTCATCTTTAATCTTTTCCTTTGAGAATTTATCTTTTCTTAATAATGCTACTGGTGCTATAAAAAACTCGCCCTTAATTTTAAAGTCAAGTTTCTTGTAGTTTGCTTTTTTTTCTTTGATGTATGCTTGAAGTAAATCCCAAAAATAATATTCCATCAATTTATCTTCAACTAAGTCATTAGCACTTAGTTTTGATTTGCAAATACAATTATGTTCAACAGCAAATTCAATTATTTTATAGTTTAATAGAAGTCCTGTAAGGTCTATGTCTTCTATTTCAAGCATATTAAATACAACATCTGGTTCAAATTTGTTTTCCAAAGAGAATATTTCCTCAACGGCTTTAAGAAATTTAAAAATCTCCCCAATAGTACAAATCCTGGGTATTTTAATTTCTCTGCTCATTGTAGTATTCCTTTAATAGTTTTTTTATTTCTGATTCTTTTTGTACGTCTCTATTATTGTTGTTTGCAATCCCTTTATAATAATCAGAGAATTCTATAAGTTTCTCAAATATATTTGAAGGTAAGATAAGTTCGTTGTCTATAATTTTATTTGTGAAGCTATTAACCTCTGCTATTCGTAATGGATTGGTATTTTCAAATTTTCTGATATTAGAATATAAATCCTTGATTATGCATAGCCTTTCTCTGTTGTATTCATCTTTTTTGTTTAGCTGATACATCAGAAAAGTTAGAACACATGTTAATACAACAGAATAAACTCCACCTATATAATCTCCAAAAAATGCCCAATTCTCTGGATTGTTACTTATGGCATGTCCCATGAAGTTTAATAAATAGACTACTATGGGAATCGCTGCTATTATACAGTAAATATATTTCATATTAATATTATTACTTTTCTGTTTCCAATGCTTTGTTCAGTTCTTCTTCAGATACTTCTTTTTTCAATAGCCAGTGGTATACGTTTTGATTTCCCATTGTGACTGCATAAGCTTGTACAAATTCCCATCCTTGTTTTCCGAAGTAGTTCATTGCATCCACCATAGAATTGAATTCTATATTCTTCCCGTTTTCGTCTTTCATATATGATATGCCTTTCCAGAAAGACGTTTCCTGGCCATAGTCAACTTGAACTTTAACTTTGTTGCTCATTAGTTTTGTAGTCCCAACAAGTTCGCAGTAAATATAATTTTCTGCATAAAGTCCAACTGTACTAATAATAAGTGCAAGTGCGATAAAAATAAATCTTTTCATATTATCCTATTTTACGTTCATTATTAGCTATTATCAGTTCCGCTTCCAGTTCCTTGATTCTTCTTTGAAGGTTGTTGATGGTGTCCTGCTGGAAGGCTATTGTGTCAATCAGCTTGTTCATCCTGTCCTTAGCTTCTGTTGGCTGTTCAGAAGTCAGAAGCATTTCGCCCTTGCCACGCATGAGCCATTCGGCTGATATATTCTCAAATGTGAGTAGTATTGATGTTATAGTATTTAAACTAACATCTCTTACTCCATTAAGTTGGTTAGAAAAAGTATTATCTTTTATACCGCACTTTAGCGCAAAAGCTCTGGTGCTAAGTCCTGAATATTCAATTAGTTCTTTTATCCTTGAAATCATAACAAAAACGGTGAAGTTATTCTACATAAATGTTAAATACTCTCAAATGAGAGGAAATAATAGTTTGAAAATTTGCAAATACTCTCATTTGTGAATACCTTTGCAATACAATCAATCACACATACAAAAATAGAAATTAAAACGAATAATTGAAAATGAAAACTGATGAATTTTTCTACGAAAATGAAGCTGAAAGTCTTAAAGCTGACATCGAAAAAGCAAAGTCTATGACAGAAGAAGAGATGCAATCTTACTTCAATACAGACGACAGCAAGGAAGATTTCATAAGTTTTCTTGAAAATGAACTCAAAGTTGCTGAAAGCAACATTGAAAATGATGATGATTTCAGCAGCGTTGACCCCGGCTTTGCAAGTGAAGCCGATTATTTGAGATACAAATTTGCGTAATAAAAACCTCACTAAAAGTCAAAACCATTATGGAAATTAAACCAACCAAGTATCAGCCAGGACAGAAAGTCTGGACACTTATAGGAATGAAGGCTGAAGAGAAAACAATCAAGTGTATCAACATCAGTGTAGATTCCGACGGAGTACAGAAGAACTACTATTACATGTTGGTTCCAAAAGAAAAGGAATGCTCCAGTGAAGCATTTGTATCCTATTCCGAGAAAGAACTTTTTAGTTCAAAGGAAGAGATGAGAATTAGTGTTTTCGGTGATTGACAAATCACATCCCGGTGTGGCCTGACCGCCTATCCGGGAACAATAGAGAAGAGTTCCTTGACATCTTTTGGCTGACGGACATACTGGTATGGTATAGTAATTCACCGTGGATAACGGGCGGTCCGACAGAGTGTAGAATTGTAGCAATTCGGCCTATTGTAATAGGTTTTACGATATGATATAGCTGGAGTAGCTTAACGGTAGAGCGCAACACTGGGTTATAAAAAATAGATGAATGCAATAATGATTATCGTTGATGAAAGGGTTCGACTCCCTTCTCCAGCCCTAATTCAAATTAGTTTGTTATGGTTATAGATAATTCGATAGAAACTGCCGAGTCATTGAAAAATCTATTTGCAATGCTTTATTTTGTGGCAGCATGGGCATTCGGCATGGTTTCTCCATGCCTTGTTTATGAAATATGGAAATCGTGTAAGGAAGAGCGACCTTTTGATTTTAACGGAGCCAATTATTGGTGTCCTATTGCGATTGTGATGTTGGTCATTTCTTCTGTATTATGTATGATTTCTTTTTTCTTTATGATTGCTGAGCTTCTTTTGAGATTCGTTAATTGCTTGGATTAATCAATTTTCTGTAGTCTCTTCAAATTTCGTGAATGCTTCCTCGTATTTATTGATTTTATCGGGGTATGGCAAATCCTTTCTGTATATTATGTCTCTGAGTTCATCATAAAGCAGTGAGGAACTTTGTACGAGTGAATCATATTTTTCATAAAGTCCTTTATCAAGGTAGAAATGCAATTTCAGGTTCTTGTTTTTCATGTCAATAAGAGGCTCATAAGCTATCTTATTCAATTCAAGGATGTCTGTTTGCCCATTGAGGATGTCAATCAGGTTGATGTTTCTCATTGCTGCCTTGTATGAAAGAAAAGAGTCGAGGAATTCTGATATGGAATTGACGGAGTTTGAGTAGAAGGTTTTGAATTTTAGTTCTTTTTTTCTGATACTCAACTTGTAAAGTTCTCTGATAAAAAAGAATATAATTCCTACTAGTAATGATAAGGAATCTAAGTGGTTAAGAAGAAGTTCGATAAAATGTTTCATAAATCTTAATTTTTTAGTTTGACAGCGTAAAATTAAGAAATCCCTCCGGAGAAATCCCATGATTATAAAATTCCGGAGGGAACATTCCGAGGTTGTTTAATGGCAGAACGGCACCAGTCTGAGGGCATAAGGATTTTTGGTGCAGGTGGCGGTTCGAATCCGTCTCTCGGAGCGAATTAAAATTTAGTTGTTATGAGAATTTTGTCATATATCTGGTTTGCCATATTGTCTTTTAAAATACTGGCACCGTTTATCTGGTCATTGGCCGTAACATCCTGCTCTTTGGGCTTGTTGTACAGCGCACTTTCTACTCAGGGAAAGTTGCAGGGATTCTGGACGCTTGTGTGCGTAATATTTGTTGTGTGTTCGTTTAACTTGAATGTTGTAACGTGGAAGGAGATATGGAAAAAGTAGTTGAAAGAAAACCTGTTATTGCTACCCTTCGTAACATGAAGGTTGGCAGTGATGAGGTGTTCAATATTGACCAGAAGATTACGGTCATGAATACGATAACTTGCCGTCTTGATAAGGAGAGACGTAATGGTATGAAATGGACTTGCATTTCAGATCGTGAAAAGGGAGTAATAATTGTAACGCGTGTTAGCTGATGGTGTTCGAATTAAATGGGAAGTTTATGACTACAATATTGTCAGATAATACAGCAGGAATGATTCTTGAGAACATACTTCTTGCAATGGAAGGAATAAAGTTCAGCAAGTCTCAGGCATCAGGAATAGTCGGTTCCGAGAACCGGTTGGAAAAGCTTGTTGAGAGCGGTAAGATACGTGCTGAGAAGAAGGCAGATTGTCAGAACGGAAAATGGTTCTGCAATGGTGCTGATGTGTTAAGGTACTGTTCGTACAAGAAGAGACATAAAAAAAGGAACAAGTCTAAAAGCCTGTGAAGGTGGTTATTTTCTACATAAATGTTTACGTTTTAATTTCTTGGTGTACGGACTGGCTTGTGAAAGTCGTCCGTACTATTTTTTTCCTGGGCACTTGGTCTAATGGTAGAACATCGGCATAATTCCATTCCATGTTTGTTTGTTAGTGTTAGAAATCTCTATTGTTAGTCGAAGATGCGGGTTCGATTCCCGTAGTGCCCACAATTTACATCGTGTTCCGGTGTGTGTTTTTCATAGTCATTTTAGTCCGAAAGCCTATTCGGGGGTACGCCAATGGCACCGTGTCGGAACTTCGGACTCTATGGTATCGTGGCGGAATTGGTAGACGCGTCTCAAAGTGAGATGGCATAAGGTTGAGAGTGGCCATGTTAAAGCCTTTGTAAGTCCTTGCAGGTTCGATTCCTGCCGGTACCACAAACCTTTGAAAGAAATCCGTTATTGAATCCGAAAGTAGGGCGAAGATAGCGCAGGGTTTCATCCGCGCAGCATCGGTTAGCCGTTGACTCTATCTGAAAGGTAACGCGAAATCGGAAAGGATTGATTGTGTGTGATGTGCCCTGGGGAATACGCCCCAGGGTTTTATTTATCATAATGAGAACAAAGGTTAAGGCGTAAAAATGGCGAAGTTTCGGATTGCAAAACTTGACTATCTGAACTACCTTTACAGATGTAAAGAACTAAAAGTCAAACCATTAATATTTTAATTATGGCTGAAAGAAAAGCTAAAACAGACGTTCCTGAAAAAGATAATCAGGAAGAAAAACAGGAAGAAAAAGAAGTGCAACAGACACTTTCTGACAAAATTGTGAACATAAGAACCCTGAGAGCAAACGAGATTGAATGCCGAATAGGTACAATCAATGAGAAAGGATGCACATTGTTGCTGTACAAGGATGCCCGTGTGGATATGAGACTTCTTGATGAGGTGTTTGGACCAATGAACTGGAAGAGAGACCACGAAGTTGTGAACGGAAACCTATTCTGTACCATATCAATCTATGATGAAAAGAAAAAGGAATGGGTGAGCAAGCAGGATGTCGGAACTGAATCCAATACGGAAAAGGAGAAAGGTCAGGCTTCCGATGCATTCAAGCGTGCCGGATTCAACTGGGGGATTGGTCGAGAACTTTACTCGGCACCTTTTATTTGGGTAAAACTTGAATCAAACGAAATCTTTAAGAGCACTTCGGGAAAATGTTCTACTTATACTAAGTTCTCTGTAAGTGAGATTGAGTATGACGAGAACAGAGAGGTTAGTAAATGTATCATTGTAGACAACAATGGTGTGATAAGATACCAGTTCCCTATGCCAAAGGAAAAGAAGTCTGAAAAGACTCAGCAAAATTCAAGTGTATTTTCCGGTAAACAGCTAAAGGAAGCGATTGATGAAGTAAGGGTATGTAAGAGTCGAGCCGAAGTTAATGCTGTGTGGAAAAAATACGCTGCTATGCAAAACAATCTTGAGTTTAAGAACGAGATTCAAACAATGTGTAAAAGATTTCCAAAATGATAGAGTTAGTTAAGTCAGGTGTGGTTTTCAATGAAGAGAACCACACCTATTTCCTGGGCGACAAGCAGCTTTCAGGAATAACGGGAATGATTAAGAGACAGTTGTTCCCGGATAAGTATAAGGATGTTCCTCAGTTCGTCTTAGAAAGGGCTGCAGAAAGGGGAACAAAGGTTCATCATGACTGCCAGTTTGCAGACGTTACAGGATTTGAGCCTGAAAGCCAGGAGGCAGTCAGTTATATTATGATACGTACTGGTGCCGGTTATTCTGCACTTGACAATGAATACACTGTATCAGATGAAGAGCACTTCGCTTCAAACATTGATTGTGTATGGGAGAAGGATGGCACTATAGCACTTGCCGACATCAAGACAACGTATAAGCCGGATATTGAATACCTCGAATGGCAGTTGTCAATATATGCGTACCTGTTCGAAAAGCAGAATCCTGAGCTGAAGGTTTCTAAACTGTACGGTGTATGGCTTTACAATGAAAAGTCAGAGCTTATTCCACTTGTCCGAAAATCTGACGTGGAGGTCAAAAGGCTGTTGCAGTGTGAGATTGAGGGAACACGTTACCTTGATACTGAAACTGCACTTGAACACAAGCAGGATGAAGTACAGCTATTGCCAAAGGACGTGATAAACAAATATCTTGAAGCTGTAGCGGAAGTTGAGAGAATTCAGCCGTTCATTGACGGTTTCAAAGATTCGTTGAAACGCGCAATGGTTGAACACGATGTCAAGTCGTGGGACACAGGAGTATTGAAAGCTACCATAACACCTGCAGGAATCAAGAAATCTTTCGACACTAAGAGGTTTCAATCTGAGCATCCCGAGTTGTATAAACAGTACATCAAGGAGACTGAAACTGCTGCATCTATAAGAATCACATTAAGAAAGGAGGATACAAATGCTTAACAAGGTTATGTTAATCGGTCATCTTGGGAAGGAACCTGATGTAAGAACGCTTGATTCAGGAACAAAAGTCTGCCAGTTCACACTGGCAACGACGGAAAAGGGATACACGTTGCAGAATGGTACTCAGGTACCGGACAGGACAGAGTGGCACAACATAGTGCTATGGAAAGGGCTTGCTGATGTTGCAGGTAAATATCTGCACAAAGGAGACAAGGTTTTTATTGAAGGTAAAATCAGATCCAGAAGTTATGAGGATAACAATAAGGTGAAGAGATATATCACAGAGATATTCGCAGATAACATGGAGATTCTTTCCACAACATCTAAGAGTGGTTCACAGAATAATGTTTCTGAAGCTACATTACCATCAGAGACTCCAAGTGATGATTTACCGTTCTGATTATGGAAGCTACTATAATTAAGAAAGACGGTAAGGCCACCATGGACAAGGATTTCAACTTCATGCTAAGCCTTCTCCGTAATGGTGAATATACTCTTACCATCAAGAGAAAGACTAAGCCCAGGACGCTTGACCAGAACGCGCTCATGTGGATGTGGTTCAGATGCGTGGGTGGTGCCTTACGTGAGTTCACCGGTGAAGCGTACTGGAGTACAAAGGAAGGGGTGGAAACGATACATGACCTGTATTGTAAGAAATTCCTTACGAAGATGGTTATCACCCCGAAAGGTGAGAGGACGGAACTTGCAAGGGGCACAAAGGGACTTAGCACAATGGAGATGTCACATTTCCTGGATGCCGTCAAGACTGATATAATGACAGAATACGGAATACAGCTACCGTTACCTACAGACCAATATTATTCGGCATTTGCAGCCGAGTACGAAAACAAATATTAATATGGCAATAATTAAAGATTACGAACCTGAGGAACTGAAATTTGTTCTTCCGGAAGCAGTTCGGGAACAGTTTCCATTGGAACTGCATTTTGAGAAAGCTGAGAGTGAGAAAGACATCCTTAAGGCAGTGAATGAACACTTCAATGCTTTGTTCCCTGAGAACGAGATGGCGCTGCGTTACATGGATGATGTGGAGAAATCGGACCTTCGTGGGAAATACTGCAAGCTTGTAGAGCAGGAGCTTCCTGAAGCTGAGAATGCTTTGTTGAATGCTAAGGAGGAAGCCAAACGCATCAAGACGGATGCTGAGGAAAGGTTGAATTCATTGAGCAAGCAGATTAAGGATTACGCTGCAAAAGTACAGGAAGGAACGGATGAAAAGAAACTTCCGGCTACAAAGACTTTCCGCATAGCATTGAATGGATATTTCCTGTATTACTCAATTCTTAACGGTAAGGTCGTGATGGCCAAATCTGAAAAGATTCCATCCTACGACAAATCATCATTGTGGGCACAGGAAGACAAGAACCGTGTGGCAATGATGGAGCTGTTCGGTCTTGACTTCCCTGCTCCTGAGAAACCTTCTGATGAAGAGTTTGACAAGGAACATGACATGCTTCCAGATAATGATGGTGAAGTTATGGGTGAAGAAGAATTCAATGACGCTGTAGGTGATGAGTAGATTGCAGCATAAGCGTGGCCGCAAGTCCAATTATGCACGTTCTCTTAACAATCCATATTGGGAAAAGGTTGCAAGGAATGTGAGGTTAAGGGATGGGCATAAGTGCAGGATTTGCGGAGCACGCTATCCTTTGGAAGTACATCACAAGAAATATAAGGTAAATGGTGTTTCAATTGTTGGAAAGGAACTTGAGTACCTTGATTTCCTTGTCACTCTGTGTGCTTCCTGTCACGAAAAAGTTCATAAAGGAATATTAAGTATATGAAGTTTCAATTACGAGATTACCAGCAGAAGGCCAGTAACGCAGCAATATCACACTACAAACTGAAAAACGGTAGAAATTATCTTATGGTATTGCCTACCGGTGCAGGTAAAAGCCTCATCATAGCTGACATAGCAGCAAGGCTGAATGAACCGTTGCTGGTGTTCCAGCCTAACAAGGAAATCCTGGAACAGAACTTCGCAAAGTTGCAGACATACGGAATCTTTGATGCCGGATGCTATTCTGCCTCTGTCAAGAGAAAGGATATAAACAGAATTACCTTCGCCACTATCGGTAGCGTATATAATCACATGGAAGATTTCAAGCATTTCAGGTATATTCTTATTGATGAATGCCATTTGGTTAACCCGACAGAAGGAATGTATGCTGATTTCTTCGCAGCTGCTGAGAGACGTATTATCGGACTTACTGCTACTCCTTATAGATTGTGCAGCACGATGAACGGTTCGATGCTAAAATTCCTTACGCGTACAATACCGAGAGTTTTTTCGGACGTAATCTATTATTGTCAAGTGAGCGAACTGCTTGCAAGAGGATTCCTTACCAAACTGAAGTATTACGACTTGACAAAAATAGAACTTGTGAATGTCAGAAGGAATTCAACTGGTGCTGACTTCGATGAAGCGAGTCTTTCAAAGGAATTTGAACGTGTTGACCTGTATGGCTATCTGATTAGCATGGTAAGAAGGCTGCTGGCTCCTAAGAGTGGAATACCGAGACGTGGAATACTGGTGTTCACGAGGTTTGTAAAGGAGGCTGAAATGCTAACCCATGAGATACCAGACAGTGCAGTGGTCAGTGGAACGACTCCGAAGAAAGAACGTGAACGGATCTTGTCAGACTTCAAGTCCGGAAAGATAAAGGTTGTTGCAAATTGCGGTGTACTCACTACTGGTTTTGATTACCCGGAACTTGATACAATCGTTCTTTGCCGGCCTACGATGTCACTTGCATTGTACTACCAGATGATAGGTCGTGTTATCCGGCCATACCCAGGGAAGGAGGGTTGGGTGGTTGACCTGTGTGGAAACATTAAAACATTCGGTAAGGTAGAGGATTTGAGGATTGAGCAGCCTGAAAAAGGTAAATGGATGATAAAGACAAACGGAAAACAATTAACCAATGTAATACTATAGCTTATGTATGTGATAAGAGGACAGATACCAAGTAAGAGTAACTGTTATAAGATAGTAAATGTCGGTGGTCATGCAAAGCTGGCCAAACAGAAGGTTCTTACTGAATATGAAAAGAATTTCTATATCCAGTGTCCGGAACGTGGTAGGATGGTAAAGGGATATTTCAAGCTGAAAGCAAAGATATATTATTCAAGTAACCGACCGGATCTGGACAATTCTCTTAAGATTCTTCTTGATTGCCTGCAGCAGACCAAGACGATTGATAATGACAGATATTGTGTTCAAATAGACATTCAGAAGTTCATCGACAAGAAGGAACCACGTATCGAATATGAGGTAACTCCGATTGAGTTCTGAATGTAACTTAGCTTTGTAACGTATCAAAAACATTAATATGGGAAGAAATAAGAAGATTGGTCTTGATTATTTCCCTTTTGATATTGATTTTTTTCAAGATTTGAGAATTAGAAAACTAATCAAATACCAGGGTGGTAAGGCTGTTACAGTATATGCTCTCCTGCTATGTAATATCTACAAACAAGGGTATTACATGAGGTGGGATGAAGAGTTGCCTTTCTTTGTATCGGAACAAACGGGCTTTGAAGAGGCGTATATACGTGAGGTCATTAAATGCTGCTTGGTAATCGGGTTATTTTCTAAGGAATTGTATGATTCTGAAAAAATATTGACGTCAAAAGGAATACAAGAAAGGTACCAGAAGATATGCGATTTATGTAGAAGAAATAATGAAATTCACGAATATAACATCATTTCTTCCGAAGATATAGCTTTTTCTTCCGAAGAAATGATGATTTCTTCCTCAAAAAGTACACAAAGTAAAGTAAAGGAAAGGAAAGAAAAGAAAAGTAAAAAAAATAATAAAGAAATATCTCCTTCAGGAGATACAAAGAAAGACGAGCTTTCTTTGAATCCTCATCCGCAAATAGAGCATGTTGATTTTGTCAGATTGCAGGAATACTTCAATACTACTTTCAACGGTAAATTGTCAATGGTCGTGAACATGACCGAAGCAAGGCGCAAGGCTGTCAAGGCAAGAATAGCACAGTACGACAAGGAAACTGTATTCACCGTATTGAAGAAGGTGGCTGCCAGTCCATTTCTTTTAGGGTGTAACGACAGAAACTGGAAGTGCGATTTTGACTGGATTTTCAAGGCTGGAAACTTCACTAAGATATTGGAGGGTAATTATGACGAAAAACGAAATAACAATACGGCAGGAGGCAGAAAGGAATCAGTTAGCCGTCTTAAAGGCCTCGCCGAAGCAATACTTACAGATTCTGAAACCTAAGAGTATCGATGATGTTTTTGCATCATCAGTGCCGGCACTTGTAAAAGTTGCCATGGAATTCGGAGAAAATCATGCACGTGCAATTGTTGTGATATTGCTGTCGGAGGTTGTGGATTTCTTCAATGCGTCAAATACAATGAATGATTCACAGGTAGCCATTACAACTGATTTAATTATCGAGGAATATCCGTATTTCAAGATTGATGATTTGAAGTTGGCTTTCCGAAATGCTATGAAGGGTAGATACGGAGAGATATATAATCGTCTGGATGGCTCTGTTATCATGGGATGGCTGAATCAATACAATCGTGAGAGATGCGCTAAGGCTGACGTAATATCGTACAATGAGCATAAGGTAAGAGTTCAGGAGGAATCTGGGTTGTATTATGATGATTACCGCAAACAATTGAAGGTTCTGGCATCACATGGAGACAAGAGTGCACAGGAAGCGCTCCGTAGATCTGATGATATACTTTCCTTCATGAAAGAGAAGAAACTTGAAAGACTGAAAAAACAGCTTGAAGAGTATGACTGCAAACATAAGGGTGTATGAAATAAAGTTCAACAAAAAAGGGCTTAGGAAAAAGGATGAGATATGTAGTCATTTTGAATGGTACAATGTCCATCTTACAGTTAACGGACATTGTATTGTACGTGTTAGCATGGATAAGATGAATGCGTTTGAAAAGACTGTTGAACGTGAATTTATTTCAGTGATTAAAAGGCTTTAAAATGGCGAAGTTTCTGTTTGCAAAACTTGTCATTCTGAACTATCTTTACTGATGTAATAAACTAAAAGTCAAACCAATAAATATAAAATTATGGCAGAAATTCAAAAACTTCCGGTGATGCTCATACAGACGTCACCTATGAATCCTCGTAAAACTTTTGATGAAGCGAAGATTGAGGAACTCGCTCAGAATATTGAAGAACAGGGCTTGTTACAGCCTATCACAGTCAGGAAAATCAGCGATGAAGAAACACATATTGATGAAGAAACCGGCGAGGTTGTATCTGTAGAACCGAGGTACGAGATTGTATGCGGTGAAAGACGTTTCCGAGCATGGAATATGCTGGCTAAAAAATCTGACAAGTACAATGAAATACCGTGCATAGTAAGGGAAATGACTGACGAACAGGCTTTCGACGCTATGATAACAGAGAATTTGCAGCGCCAGGATGTAGATCCTGTTGAGGAAGCGATAGCATTTTCACTTCTTCTTGAAAATGGAAATGCTGTTGAGGACATTGCTGTCCGATTCGGTAAGTCAATCAGATTCATTCAGGACAGAGTTAAGCTGAAAGGGCTTATTCCTGAGCTTATTGATATGTTAAGACAGGAACTTATCCCAATATCAGGAGCAATGTTGCTGGCTAAACTCGATATAGATGCGCAGAAAGAATTCTATAATGAGAACGTGAATGGTGAGAGTGCTGCAAGCATATCTGATATAAAGGAATATATTGATGACTTGTTCTGTGTTATTGATAAGGCACAGTTCTTTTCTGAGGATAATTTCAGTGATTCGATTCCATCATGTTCCGGATGCATCAATAATACGGCAAATCATGGGTGCCTTTTCTATGAAATGAAAGGAAAGGAACAGAAGTGCATTAATCGTGAATGTTTCGAGAAGAAGCAGCAGGAATATGTCAAATACCGTGTCATGAAGGAGGCTGACAATCTTGTTAAAAAGGGAGAGCCGCTGACATTCGGAAAATCAGTCATTCTAATTGAATCTCCAAAATCATGGGATAATGAAAATGAGAAGAAGAGAAAGGAAGATGCAGTCAGAATGTACAATGATATGGGATTTGAGGTGGTGTATGATAACGTATTCGACCATCAATGCTTTTATTCTGAATCTGATGAAAGGATTGCAGAGAAGCTCGAAAATAATGAGTTGTATAGATGCATTGAGGTTCTTAATTATAGAAGGCCTGAATTCAAGGTCTCTTTTTATTATCTCAAGAAATCTTCATCTGTTAAAGGTGCTTGTACTGTATCAAAGCAGATTGAGGCAGAGAATATCAGACAGAAGATTAAGCGCAATAAGGAACTCATGGTTGAGAAGTCAACTGAAACCATGCGTAAATGGGCAGATGATATGACTGACTATACAAGCAAATCCGATGGAATGACATTGAACGAGCAGACAATTTTGGATGTGTTGGTGTTGAAGAATTGTGGGTATCAGTTCCTTAATTCAATAGGACTGAAAACAGGTCAGATGGATATGGTGAAATATGTTACAGATAATGCTAAGGATAGAAACAGATGGTACAGAGAATTTATTCGTACAAAATTATCTGAAGCTTCTGTAATGTATGACAGTCAGTTGAAGGAATTGCAGAATATGCTTTTCAGCGAGCAATATCCTGAAAAGTACAATGAGATGACTTCAAAACTCAAAAGTGCATACTCCAAGAAGGAAGAGAAGATGAATGAGAGACTTAAGGAACTTGAAAGTGAGCAGTAAATTAGAATACTGAGGAGTCATTTAGACTCCTCTTTTGTTTAACCTTAACAACCATTATGGAGAAAGTTCATTCGCCCTGAATCATTTGCTTAATTGATATATAGTCCGATAACAATAACTTAGATAATTATGATTACGTTAAACAGACTTGCAAAAAGATGTTTTGATATAGCGTTGAAGCGAAAAAAAATGACAGAAACTACTTCTCCTAAAGCCGTAGTGCTGGCCATATCGTCAGAATGGAGGGAACTTGCTGAAGCTGGTAAGGAGCGAAGCAATCATATACCATCCTGGAGTGAACGTGAGGAAGAAGCCGCAGATGTCATAATAGCTACGCTTACCTATCTTGAGAAGATAGGATGCAATGACATCGAACAACTATTGAAGGATAAGGTTGAGTTTAATTCATACCGCGTTGACTAAGTGATGTTCCGGCTATTGTGTGATGTTGATTATTAGTGTTGTTGATTTAAATAGTTGGTATATGACAACAGAATTTGATTTCAAAACAATCCAGATCAGTTTGCTGGATTTCAACAAGGGCCAGCTTGATGGCCTTCCGAAAAATCCCCGGTTCTTCAGGGATTACCGTTATGATGCAATGAAGAAAAGCATAGAGGACAGTCCTGAGATGCTTAATCTTCGTGAACTAATTGTCTATCCTGTAGGAGAAAGATACATTGTAGTGTGCGGTAATTTAAGACTTAGGGCCTGCAAGGAACTTGGGTACAAGGAACTTCCTTGCAAGGTTCTAAATCCTGATACTCCTGTAAAGAAGTTGCGTGAATATGCGACAAAGGATAACGTGTCATTCGGTGAGAATGATATGGACGTGATGATGAACGACTGGGATAAGTCTGAACTTCAGGACTGGGGTATTGAGTTTGCTCCGGAACCTGAAAAGGACGAATTCAAGGAGCGTTTCGAAGCCATAACGGATGAAACTGCTGTTTATCCACTTATACCCAAGTATGATGAAAAATATGAGCTATTCATCATTATGTCGGCTAGTGAAGTGGATAGCAACTGGTTACGTGAAGCACTTGACATGCAGCACATGCAGAGTTACAAGACCGGCAAAGTGAGCAAAAGCAATGTAGTTGATATTAAGGATGTACGCCATGCAATTGAGAATCGTAATACCAAGTCATAAGCGACATGACAGGGTGTTCGCTAAAAAGCTGGTGAACGACCCGATAATCTGTGTGGCAGAGAGCCAGGCGGACCTATACAGACAGTTCAATCCAGATTGTGAGATAGTCACTCATCCGGACGATGTTGTAGGACTCATCCCCAAGCGTAACTGGATGGCTAAGCATTTCGGAAACCTGTTCATGCTTGACGATGATGTCCACGCCTGCAAATCTATATGTGTAGAAAAAGGAGAACCGTCGAGGATTAAGGATAAGAACGAGATAACGCGTATAATATTCAATCTTGCCGAGATTGCTCAGATGCTGGATGTACATCTGTTCGGATTTACTGCACGAATATCTCCGGTCATGTACGATGAAACTGCATTTCTTTCGTTGTCTAAGATGATAACCGGATGTTCTTATGGCGTGTTTTACAACAAGAACACATGGTGGAATGAAGAGCTCAGGCTTAAGGAGGATTTCTGGATTTCCTGTTACATGAAGTACAAGGAAAGAAGAATTCTTACTGACCTAAGATACAACTTCGAGCAGAAATCCACATTCGTCAACTCCGGAGGACTGGCAGCCTTCAGGAATCAGGCTGAGGAACAGAGGTCTATCATGCTAATCAAGAAACATTTCGGCGACAGCATCAATCTCAAGGGAACTACCAATAACGGTAAAGACAAGACCAAGCAGCTTGTTCAGTACAATATAACCTGTAAGTTCAAGTACTGAAAAATGGCGTAAAAATGGCGAAGTTTCTGTTTGCAAAACTTGTCATTCTGATTTAATTTTACTGATGTAATGAACTAAAAGTCAATGATATATGCTTATAAGAACCGTTAGAGGATATGATTTTTTTGAGGTCTCTTCAGCCATGCAGAAGGCGATAAGGAGAGCTGATGCGGCGGTTGCCGGATATTTTGCTCTTGAGTTGTGGACCAGTGGTTACAGGGACTATGTATGGAAGAGACTTTTTACCATAAGTGCTGAGGATTGTTACGGTGTGATAACGAAAGAGATTGAAGCCTTGTGGCAAGGTCATGAACTGGTTAACAAGGGAAGCAAGGAGCCAAAGGGTAGAATATTTGTCAGCAAGGCAGTAATACTTCTGTGCGAGTGTCGTAAATGTAGGGACGCGGATCACCTGCAGAACTTCATTTACGACAAAATTCTGATAGATGCTGATGAATGGTTGGAAGATGTAAGGCAAAATCCGATACCAATTCCTTCATATACATTCGATGTACATACCAGAAGAGGAAAGAAGATGGGACGGACAAAAGAGGAATTTTTCAGAGATGAATATGAATCTTTGAATCCCAGGGAAAAGGGACTGTTTGATGGTCTCATGTAAGAATATGCCACGCTTTGTCGTGGCATATTTATTAAAAGTCAAACCGAAATAATGTTAGAATTATGGAAAATAAACTCTATTGCCATTATAGACTGAATGGCTGTGTTGAAATCCTGATAAAAAAAGTCGAACTTAAAAATACAAAGTAAAAATGAAAGTGGAACTTTTAAAAAGGAAGCTTGATATGCTCAAAATAGAGTATAAGAAAGCATTATCTACGAAAGATATAGCCGAAGCTAATAGGCTGTATGACGATATATATAATCTCGTCGATGAAATAGAAAAAGCTAAAGGAGAGGAAATAATTCAGAAGGCGAAGGATTCAGGGATACTTGAGACTACAAATCGTATGATATGCCTTGTTCAGCTTATGATGTGTGAAGTCAATAATCTGTTGTCTGAGATAGAGGATAACTTCAGGGATAGTCAGATAATGATAGACAATATCGTTTTCATGCAAAAGGAATACTATAAGTCTGCTGACTTATATTTTAAGGAGTTTGCTAAAATCGTTGAAAGCGAGAACAAAGGAAGAAGTATGTTTACGGATCTGGAAGAGTTCGACAATATGATACGCATTTTCGCTGGTCTGAAGGATATGCCTAAACCTGCGTCCTTGATGGGTGGATGCAAGCAGGCAGCAGGCAAGGCGAATGGACTTAGCCAGATGTGCCAAAAATGCCCTTTGATCTATAATCCTGAAACACTTATCTGTCGGGCTTGTGATAAGTCATTTAAAGAAGGGTTCCAGAAAGGTGCAAAATGGCTGGAAAGGAAAAGAATTGATAGAATAATGAACAAAGACAAGGAGGTAAAAAATGATAACGGAAAATGACCCAATGCTTCCACGTAAAGTGGATTTGGAGAAGAACCCTTCTGGAACCGAACTGAAAATCGCCCAGCATCGGGAATTGGAGAAACATGGAAGGTACGTAGCTATCCCAGGCGACAAGACACGGACGAGAATTTTCGTCCGCAACAGTGAGGATGCGGAGAAGAAGATAGCTGCTTACTTGGAGAGAATCAACAACCGGCAACAAAAATGGAACTGATATGGAAGACGTAAATAAAAAAATATTTATAGAATACGTATCCCACTTGTATAGTACCGATAAAAGCTATGAGGTTATTGGTAAAAGCATTAAAGCTGTAAAGTTATTCCTTGAAAGTGATTATCAGGTAAACCGTAAAGGATACAAGGCTTATATCAGAGAAAATGCAGTTGAATTATCTGATAAGCCATACATTAAAGATGCTCTATGTGGGTTCCTTAATTATCTTGGTATTGGATATTCACGCACACGAAAGGAGAAATCAGTTAAACCTCTTGAGAAGTTAAGTATAATTTCGGAAAAGAACATGAAGCTTCTGAATGAATTTGTGTATTACCTTACGCAGGAGGAAGATTATTCACCGCATACGTTGAGTATTTATTCAGTGTCTATGAAGAAATACTTTGAATACGCCAACGATGTATCTGTAGACAATTATAAAAGGTTTGTGAAGATGATGGAAAATGAAGGTTTTTCTCCACAGACAATACGGCTTCGCATTACGGCTTTGGAACGGTTCAGCAAATGGATGAAAAAGCCTATAGAACTGAAACGACCTAAATTCAAGAAAAACCTTGATACGGAAAACGTACCTACTGAATCGGATTATAACAAGCTGCTGGAATACCTGAAAACTAAGAAAAACGGGGACTTGTATTTCTACATAAAGATACTTGCAACTACCGGAGCGCGTGTAAGCGAGTTTATCCAGTTCAAATGGGAGGATATAATAAACGGTGAAGTTACGTTGAAAGGGAAAGGAAACAAGTACAGACGGTTTTTCTTTGGGAAACAGCTTCAATCAGAAGTTAAGGAATATGTAAAGAAAAACGATAAGTCGGGTTATGTTGCAGTAGGGAAGTTTGGAAGATTAAACCAAAGGGCTTTGGCTATGAACATGAAAAAGTGGGGCGATGACTGCGGAATAGAAAAAGAGAAGATGCACCCTCACGCTTTCCGGCACTTCTTCGCTAAAATGTTTCTAAAGAAAAATAAAGATGTGGTTCAGCTTGCAGAACTTATGGGACACGGAAGCATAGATACAACAAGAATTTATTTACAAAAGAGTTATGAAGAACAGAAAAGAGAATATAATAGAAGCGTTACGTGGTAGTTACATGTTTGTCGACAATCTGCCAGAACTGATAAATGAAGAATCAATATACGATGAAAACGGGATTGTAGATACAGAGTTATTGACTGCTATACTTGAATGGATGTCAAGGATGTCAGATGTAACTACTAAGGTAGGAAATGCGCTGGGGAATCTTCTTGGTATTGAAGATGACGAAAAGAAAGAGGATAAGAAAGACGAAGGCAGCAAATGGAGTGTTGAGGAAATACTACGTCATTGTACGCTCGAAAACAACGTACTCAAACTTCCTCAAGTACAATTTAATAAGAAATCATACGCAGAAGCTAAAAAATGGATTGAAGAAGCCGGAGGTAGCTGGATGGGTGGCAAGGTGCAAGGATTTACATTTCCATTTAATGCAGAACGAGTATTCAATATTCTTCATGAAGGTAAGCGGTGCAATTTACAGCAGGACTTCCAGTTTTTTGCAACACCTCCAGAAGTAGCCGACTGGCTGGTTATGTTGGCCGGTGGTGTACACGATGATGAAAAGGTTCTGGAACCCAGTGCTGGTACTGGTGCTATCATAGATGCGATTCATCGAAGCTGTCCGGACGTAATTGTAGATTGCTATGAACTTATGCCTGAGAATAAAGAAATTCTATCGAAAAAGGATAATATACGTATTCTTGGAGATGACTTCACGAAGTGTGATGTTGCACAGTATGATAAGATTATAGCAAATCCGCCATTCAGTAAAAATCAGGACATTCGGCATGTAAGGCGTATGTATGAGTGCTTAAATCCCGGCGGTGTCCTGGCTGCAATAACTGGTCCTCACTGGGAATTTGGAAGTGAATCTGAGTGTAAGGATTTCAGACAATGGCTGGATGATAATGGAGGGAAGAAATTCGAGATTGAAGAAGGCGCTTTCCTTGAAAGCGGAACTGGAACTAAAACTATAGCAATAGTAATTAATAAGTGAAAACGAAATTGTATTACCTGTTCCTGGCAGTCATGTGGTGGCTGCTGGGATAGGTGGAAAGGAGAATAATATGTACGAAAGAATGATTTGCATGAATTGTAAAAACTACGAGAACGGGAAATGTACGGTAAAATACTATGTGCAGGAAACAAGTCCTTATCATGAGTGCGATGAGGTTATGCTTAGTGCAGACTTTGAGCCAGAGGGTAAGACTGTCATGTTTTACGAAGAAAGAAAGGAGGATTAATTATGAGCAGCAGAGAGATAATATTCAGAGGAAAATCAGAAGTCACAAATGAGTGGGTTTACGGCTCACTTGTAAAGGTTGGGAACGAAAGTCATATAGTCGGATTTGATGAAGTGGACTTAGACGGACATCATCTAAGCGATTGCAGTGATAGACCTGTTTTTACAAAGCAAGGAACCATCTGCCAGTTCACCGGACTTCAGGATAAGAATGAGAAAGAAATATATGAAGACGACATCATGCAGATTACAACAACCCTTGATAAATATCTGTTCAAGGTAACTTGGAATGAAGAGTTAGGAGCATGGTGTTTGATGATGAAAGGTGATATTAAAGAAGGAACAAAACCTTTAGGGGAATGGCTAGGTGAATATTGGGATAAAATCGAAGTTATCGGAAACATTTACGACAATCCGGAATTAATGGAGGAATGGATATGAAACCAATATTAAACTACGAACAAGTAAAAGAACTAAAGGTAGATGAACCTCTGATAGAATGTTATGCCGGAGTAGTGAACTATTATAGATTCCTGTGTTTCCATCCGCGGAACACCAATTATGTAATTCTTCTGAATCATTGTGAAGAACCTGTACGTTTCTACTACCAGAATCTCATTGACAGATTCTATAAAGATTACTCACAACGGGATATTATAACATATCGGAAAGATTACTATGAAAGGAAGATAAATGAATTTAATCAAGCCCTTGCTGAGCTTGACGGTAAAAACAATTTGGAGGATTGACTATGAGCAAGAAAGAAGAACAGGCATACGATTATTCAAAGAGAGTAAGTCGTGATAATCTGATGACTAAAGATTTGGCAGAGTGTTCCTTCATGGTTGGCTGGGATGCCTGCTTAAAACATTTAGGTGAGATTCCATGGGATGAAGCCATAAATGAGATAGCAAATCATCTTGAAACCAATCGTTCGGAGAAATTGAATGATTACCAAAATGAATAGTTATGGAAGAAAATAGTGTAATAATTGAGCTTGATACTGTTCTTGAATACAGGGACGGTCAAGTGTACATAAAGAAGATGGTTACAAGTGAAATGCCTGTTACACTGACATTTGCTATCATCGAAGCATTGAATAAAACGATTGTTGAGTATTATAAAAAACGATAGGAAATGAAAAAATTTGAAGATATATATGCTGAACTTGTAAAAGAGCACGGAAGTGATTCCGGAGAGGAGTTTGCAAAAGCAATGTTTGATGCAGGTCGTGATGTAAGTTTTACTCAGAACCTGAAAGATTTAGTCACGAACGAAGAGATTATGGTAAGTCTTTTAACATTTAATGCAATTGCTATGGAAGAGCGTGCTGTTAAGGTAAATGCTGCAGATCTGAGCATTTCAACTGAGATTACGATAAATGAAAATAAATACTTCACTCGGCTTAGTTCAATTACATTTAGTGCTGAGAAAAAAACTTTGGAAGAAAGAGCTGTAGAGATTGCTAAAAACATTCTCAATTCAACTGTTATCTATGATTTTGAAGCTGTGTTGTCTAAGGCTATTTTGGCTGGGTATAACTTACGAAAAGAAGATTTCGAGGAGGACTGAATGTGAAAGGAAAACTTAGTTTTTGTGATTTTAATATGGAGGAAACAAAATGAGCTTACTTATTAAAGAAACTCAGTTACAAAGAATAATCAGAAAAACCGGCCGCAAACCGATACAGTGTAAATGCAAGTTATGTAAGCAGCAATGTCATACGCCTTGTTTGGGTACTCCGCAAGATGTTTTAAGGCTTATCGAAGCCGGATATAAAGACAGGCTTGCAGCAACGGAATGGTATGTAGGAATCCTTATGGGGGTAGTTGATATGCCCGTACCGATGATACAGGCCAAACAAGAAGGAGACTGGTGTACATTCTACAAAGACGGTTTATGTGAATTGCATGATTCCGGATTGAAACCGACAGAAGGAAAATTGTCTCACCATAGTATTCGAATTGATAATTTCAAAGCGAGTAAAAGCATTGCGTGGAATGTGGCCAAGGAATGGTTAAACGAAGAAAATTCAGAATGCATAGAGAAAATATGCGAAGCACTGCAGTAAATGTATGATTTTGAATTATTAACCTGCAAAAATTAATTTATGAAAGCAAAGAAAAAACAAGTTGTTGGCCTGCTCATCAATCTGTTAGAGTGGGCAATTGTATCAATGGTATTATCATCATTGATAATCTTAGGAGATTTTGATGTACCGTCCAGTTGGGTCTATCTTTCCTCTGTGATAGTTTCATTTCTCATCCTATATGTGTTCTACTGGGAGCGTGGAACATATTATTTTGTCTCATTCGTCGCTGGCGGAGTGCCAGGAAGGGTGTTCCTGAAGTTTGACGAGCGTGTATCTCTTGATGTGATTGAGAATACCATATCCGGCCTGTATTCCGGTGAACGGGTACTTGTTACCGGATACAAGACAGTAAGCAGATATGAGTATGAACTTAATATCAAGTCCTGATGGAACATTATCAGGCCAAAGGAGTAATGTTTATGATTGTGGTTGTCCTGTTCTACTATTCCATCGGAATGGTTGAGCAGGATACCGCACTTCTGATAATAATAGTGATGTTACTGGGTAACATACTGAATGTTTTATGTAAAATTCTTAACAAATTGTGATGATGAAAATTGTCGTAACCGGCAGTGAAGGCTTTATAGGTAAAGCCCTCTGCAAGAGTCTGAGAAATCGTGGTGTTGAAGTGGTCGGTATCGACCGTGTGTGTGGAACTGAAGCTGCCGGCGTTCCGTGCCTTCTGGCCGGGGGTGGAATTGATGCTGTTATACATCTTGCCGCACAGACCAGCGTTTTCAATTCGGATCATGAAAAGATACTTCGTGACAACATTGATTCATTCGTTGCGATAGCTGACGGATGTACTCGCTTCGGTGTGAAACTGGTGTATGCAAGTTCTTCCACCGCAAATCCATGCAACACGACAAGTATGTACGGTGTAAGCAAACATTTTGATGAAGTCTATGCTTCAATTTATTGTAGGAATGCGACTGGTGTACGCCTTCATAACGTGTACGGACCTGACCAGCGGAAAGGGACTCTTCTCTATGCTCTCATGAATTCGGAAAAGGTCAGTCTGTATAATGGGGGAATGAACACCAGGTGCTTCACCTACATAGATGATGTTGTGGACGGGTTGATATATGCGATAGGTTCTGACAAGAAGCTGGTAAACATTGTCAATCCTGAATCTTGTACAATACTTCAATTTGCGGAAGAAGTAAGGAAATACAATGGCGTTGATATTCAGTGTGTTTCCGAAAAGAGAGAATTCGACAATCCTGTACAATCTGTCGATGAAGGTATTTTTTCAGTACCTTTGAATTACACCTCAGTCAGTAAAGGGATAGCAAAGGTTTTTGGCTGTGAGGAAAGGTAGAAAGATAAGGATTGATGACTGGGACAAACCCGCCCGCGGCTGGAGGAAATACGAAAGGTTATGCAACATGCAGCCTAAAGTAAGAATCCACCGTAAGGGCGGGTTTTATTACATATCCCTGTTTGCAAGAACAAAGGATGGAATTCCATTTGAGGAAATCAAGAGTTCGGGTGAGTGTGCAGAAGTCATTTCGGAGGCCGCCACGGAACTGATACTTTCATTGATACGGCCGGACGATGAATGGTGCATAATTACCACACCGAAGCGCAGGCACATCACAGAGTACCATTTCGCCACTGACATTTGCCAAAAAATTGCCAAGGGGGTGAAAATAAAATTCTATGAATCTGCAATGCAGTGCCTCAACAGGACACGTATCAATCCTGAGTTTTATCTTCTCCGGCCAATTAAGGAACAGAGAGTAATACTATTTGATGACATCTGCACGACAGGAAGTACATTAACAGCAGCCTACGATTTGCTGAAAGACCGGAAACAGGTAATCTGCATCGTCGGCATTAATAACCATTAGCCTATGAGGAAATTGACCGAAAAACAGGAAAAGTTCTGCAATTATTACCTTGACTGTGACGGTAATGCAAGTGAAGCATACAGGATGGCCTATGACGCATCAAAGATGCAGCCTGAGACGATATGGAGCAATGCAAGCCGGATGCTGGCAAGTAACAAGGTTGCAGCAAGGATAGACGAATTGAGGGCCCAACGTGCAGAAGCATCGAAAATTAGCCGTGATAAAGTGGAAAAGGTTCTCATGGATATTGTCATGATGGACCCGAACGATTTGTATCTTGTAGATCCTGTAACAGGAAAGATAAAGTTGAAATCTCCCAGCCAGATGCCGAAGCGTGTGAGAAATGCCATGAAGAAGATAAGCAATGACAAGGGTAAGGTAAGCTATGAGTTCAACGGTAAGGTGGAAGCGGCGAAGCTTCTGGCCAGCATGAACGGATGGAACGCGCCACAACAGATTTCCATCGGAGGTAATCAAGGTGGAAATATCAATGAGATTCGTATTGGTTTTGAAAAAGAAGAGGAGTGAATTCTAAAAAATAGAACGATAGTATTAGAAAAAATACGGGGGTTATACAAAAAATACTCTCATAATTCTAAAAAATAGAACATTTATGCTCATAAATCACAAGAAACTCAATCCGAATGCATTTTACCTGCTGAAATATCTGAATGATGCCACACTTCGATTCATCATCCTGTATGGTGGTTCATCATCGAGCAAGTCTTTCAGCGTAGCACAGTGCGTGCTTATACAGACATTGCAGGACGGTGAAAACACTCTTGTGATGAGAAAGGTCGGAGCATCAATTAGCAAAACTATATATGAGGATTACAAGGTAGCGGCATCATTGTTAGGAATTACACAATACTTCAAGTTCAACCAGAATGTAATTCGTTGCCTGTATAACGGTGCAAAGATTGACTTCTCAGGTTTGGATGATCCGGAAAAGATTAAGGGTATCAGTAACTATAAAAGGGTACAGCTTGAAGAGTTGTCAGAGTTTGAGTATGCCGACCTGAAGCAGATACGTAAGCGTCTGCGTGGTAAGAAGGGGCAGCAGATTATTGCCGACTTCAACCCTATCAGTGAAACACACTGGATAAAGAAGGACTGGCTTGACAACGAGAAACTGCATGATGTTCCTATGGTTGTAGAAATTGGCGGCAGGATAATACCGGCAGAGCTGACAAAGGTGAAGTCTTTAAAGATGAACGAGGGGCGCTCAATAGTGAATCCTGTAACTAAGGAAATTGAGGAATATCCTCCAAATATGGTAGTTATACAGACAACATACCTGAATAACTTCTGGGTTGTCGGTTCGCCTGATGGAACGTATGGTTATTATGATGAACAATGTGTGATGGACTTCGAGCATGACCGGATTCATGACCCGGACTACTACAACGTGTATGCGTTGGGAGAGTGGGGTGTAATTAAGACCGGAAACGAGTTCCTCGGTTCGTTTAATGTAGGAAAGAACAGCGGGGAATACAGTTACATACCTGGATTGCCGATTCATCTTTCTGTCGATAGTAACGTATTACCGTACATATCTGTCGGCTACTGGCAAGTAGACTTGAGCAAAGGTAAGGATATGTACCAGATAGCAGAAACAACGGCCGAAAGCCCGAACAACAGCGCAAGACGTGCAGCAAAACTGGTATCCAAGCGACTGCAGGAGTTAGGATATGACGGTAAAATCTACCTTCATGGTGATGCCTCAGCAAAATCCGCCAACACTATCGACGATGAGAAGCGTTCATTCATGGACCTGTTTATTGACACGTTGAAGAAAGACAACTGGATTGTTGAGGATAAGGTGGGTAACAGGAACCCGTCCGTATCCATGACCGGTGAGTTTGTCAATGCTGTTTTTGAGAAATCATTGCCCGGCCTCAGCATAAGCATAGACGATAGTTGCAGGGTATCAATCGAGGACTACCAGAGCGTACAGAAGGATGCTAATGGCGCAATCCTCAAGACAAAGATAAAGGACAGCGTAACGAAACAATCCTATGAGGAACACGGGCACCTTACCGATACTTTGAGATATGTTGTACATGACATCATGTACGAGGAGTATTCCCAGTTCTCGAGCCGTCGTAAACGCAACATGTATTCTGACAGAAGCGTGTTCGGATTCTTCAATCCTTCAGTCGAGTATCAGTATTCACAGAAGATAGTGTACATCATGCCGAATGTTGGAGGAAAGTTCTATATGTGTCAGGTTGCAAAGTGTGGAGAAAAATGGCATGTTCTTGACCTCGTAATGCGTGAAACTGTATCACTCGAAGAGATGAAGTCTGTTATATGTTCACATGATGCAGGAACGTACATCGTGGAATCGTCACCTGCATATTTCCAGATGGCAAGGGAGCTGCGTAGTACACTTCCGGAAGTAAGGATTAAGAAGGAATATCAGGATATGGATAAGAGAATAGCTGCTACATCCGATTTCATAAAGTCATACTTCCTGCTTTCTGAGACCGGTATGGAAAATGATGAGTATATGGCATTCATAACTGAAGTTCTTGACTACAATGATGAAAATATAAGTGGAGCCAGTGCTTTGTTGAGTGGTATGGCATATCACATCATAAAATTAGGGTAAGCTTGGTTTAATTTGCAATATATTGATACATAGTGATTTATTTGCATTTTAACCAAACAGGAAAAATGCAAGATTTTTGCAAAATCAACATCGTATATACCCATAATTTATCTTTGTCATATAAGGATAAACTATGGGATATACAATTTTAAAACAGGATACTATTCCGGCATGTGCTGGGCTGAAAATGGCCAGTGAACCACAGACTATATCAACACCAAAGGAGGGTGTAAAAGATAGTGGTTATATTGACCGTTGTGACGTGCATGAGTTATTCGTATCCCCACTGGTTTGCGGCCATAATTACATGGAACTGTTCCGTTCTGTTCCAGAAGTATTCTTTCCGATTGATTACATTGCTTCACGCATATCAGGTTCAGGATTCCAATTGAAGAAGGTAAAGGACGACAGCGTGGTCTGGGAAAACAAGAGAATGAACCAGATTCTAACGAAGCCTAACTGCCTTATGTCCTGGAACGAGTTGATATATTCACATTTCGTTTACAAGTTGTGCACTGGTAATGCCTTTTTTCGCGCAGCAATGGGAGAAACATTCAAGGACCAGCCAAAGTGGAAATGGTGTGATAACTTTTGGGAACTTCCTGCTGATTTTGTTAATGTAGAGCCTAACAGAAGTGTCAATAGTCCAATCTTTGGAATAGCATCCGAAGATGATATTATCCGTTGTTACCGTATGAATTACGGATATGTGAGTACGATGGAAATCCCTTCATATCAGATATGGCATGACCGTGACGGCTCACCTGAATATATGTCAATAAACGGGTTCCTGAAATCAAAGAGCAGGTTGGCCGCTCATCTGAAACCTATATCCAACCTTATTGCTGTATATGAAGCGAGAAACGTGATATATGTAAAACGTGGTGGTTTGGGGTTCCTGGTATCCAATAAGAAGGATGAAGCTGGTACTGTCGCAATGACCGAAGATGAAAAGAAGGAAATACTTGACAGCCATTTTGGAAAATTCGGACTTGACAATCGCAAACTTCCATATGGTTTAAGTGATGTTCCTCTGTCATTTGTAAGAACAAACCTTACAATAAGTGAACTCCAGCCATTCGAAGAAACTCTTACCGATGCAATACAGATAGCCGGAGCATACGGGATTCCTTCTGTTCTGGTTCCACGTAAGGACCAGGCAACCTTCAGCAATCAGGCAACAGCGGAAAAGGCTGTATATACATCTACCATCATACCGATGGCAAAGAAATTCTGCAAGCAACTCACTGCATTTCTTGGACTTGAAGAAGGTGGTTATTACTTGGATTGTGATTTCTCTGATGTGGATTGTCTGCAGCAGGGATTGAAGGAAGCTGAGGAAGTCAAGACAATGGTTAATACCAGATGTAAGGAGCAGTTCCTTAGTGGACTCATCAGTATAAATGACTGGAGGGCACAAATCAAGGAAAGCAGATTCGAAGAACCTCTGTTTGACAAGACTTTGTTCGAGATGTCAGACGAGGAGAGAGAGATAGTAAAACAAGTAATAAGTCTTAACACAAAAAGTGAAGTTGAAAATGGAAGAGAAAACCAAAAGCCTACAGTACAAAACGAAGGCAAATGATGTGGATGAGAAGGGTATCGTAACGGTAGCTGTGAACGGTATCGGTGTGAAAGACTCACAGAACGACGTTTCCATGCCTGGCTCTTTCAACAAGACGTTGAAGGAGAATATAGGCAGAATGAGATGGTTCCTTAATCACCGTACAGACCAGTTGCTTGGCGTTCCATTGAGCGGAGAAGAAAAAGAAGGAAACCTAATCATGGTTGGCAAGCTTAATCTTGAGAAGCAGATTGGACGTGATACATTGGCTGATTACAAGCTGTATGCTGAGAATGGCAGAACACTTGAACACTCTATCGGTGTGAAAGCAATCAAGCGTGATGAGACAGATCCGTGCAAGGTTCTTGAATGGAAGATGTTCGAGTATTCGACTCTGACAAGCTGGGGAAGCAACCCTCAGACATTCCTTGTAAATCTCAAGTCAGGTACTCAGGAACAGGTTAAGGAGGCAGTTGAGTTCATCAGGAAAGCGTTCAGAAATACTGATTATTCGGAAGAACGATTAAAACAATATGATATGGAACTGAATCTTCTGCTTAAAGCAATTAATGGAGGTAACGTGGTTACTTGCCCGCATTGCGGACACCAGTTTGATTACGATGAACAACATGAGCATACATTTACTCAGCAGGTGCTTGACAATGCTGCCATGTATTCGAGCTGGCTTACTGACCGTATCGTAAGTCAGGAGATAGACAAACTGGAACCGGAAGTACGTGCAGAAGTTATTGCACTTATTGATTCCGTAAAGTCGGAAGGACTGGAGTTGACCGAGAAATCTGTACAGAACTTCATGGCATACGTCCGTTGTCCGGCATGTTATGGAAGAGTATATAGAAGTAACGCCTTGTTGCAGGATAATAGAACTAACATCTTCTCCGGAAAGTCTGAGCCGTCCAATGACACTCAGGATAAAACTGACGGTAAGCAAGAAGATGATAATGTTGAGAAAAAAGCCGCTGATAGCACTTCTTTCTTTGGTAAACTGAATGAGGTATTTAGTAATAATTATTAAAATTTTGATTGAAAATGAAGAAATTTACAGTTGCGGATTTTGGTCTTAAGACTGACGGCCTGCCTCAGGATCAGGCTACATTTATGAATAACATCGCAAATATGATGTGTAATGTCATTAACAAGGCGATTGAAGGTGTTATTTCTCCTGATGATATGGAAAGCAGATTGAAGTCTCTCAACGAAAAGTTTAACGGATATGACGATGAGAAGTTCAAGCAGCTTGCCAAGGATAACGAGGAACTCATTAAAACGGTTAAAGGTCTTGGTGAGACTATCGAGAAGCTGAAATCTAAAGGTATCGGAATGGAAGTCATCAACAAGTTTGATGAGAAGTTGAACGAAATGCTTGATTCAGAGAAATTCAAGGAGTTCGCTTCTGGAAACTGCCGTAAGTCAGGTGTGTTCGAAGGTTTCTGCTTGAAGGATATTGTTTCCATGACTGATAACTATAGCGGTGACCATCTGATTACTCAACAGCAGAACAGGGTTGTATCACAGGTATCTAACAAACGTATTCATATGCGTGATGTATTGAATACATTGGAGGGCGATCCTAAATACCCTAACCTTGCATTTACTCAGGTATATGAATTCGACCGTAATGCGCGTTATGTAACAGAAAACGGAAGATTGCCTGAATCAAGTTTTAAGGCAAAGGAGGTACAGACAGGTACAAAACGTCTTGGAACTCACCTGAATATTTCCAAGAGAATGCTTAAGAGCCGTGTATTTATCCGCTCATTTATCTTGAAGATGTTACCTGAAGCTGTATTTCAGGCAGAAGATTGGAATATTCTGTTCGGTGACGGTAATGGAGAAAATCTGCTTGGTATTGCCAATCACAAAGGAGTTTATCCTGTTGAAACTATCATCTCTGAAGATTATGTTAGTGGTTCTGCTGGCTCTGTCAAATCAGTTTCAGGTTATAACTCTAATAAGGACACAGTCGTAGAGTTTACAAACCCTCAAGACCAGATTCTTGATGGTATGACTATCACATTTACTGGTGCTACTGTACTTACTGCTCTCAACAGCGCTAACCAGCTCGTGAAAATGAACGACCGCCAGATTTTGTTGAAAGGTGTAGCTTATACAGAGGAAACTTCAACATCATCAATGACCTTCAAGGTAAGTCATGGCGCATTTAAGTCAGTTGAGGAACCTAACTCTCTTGATGTCGTCAAAACTGGTTTTGCTGTGATGACATACGCACAGTACACACCGAATGCTATTGCGTTGAATCCTATCACAGTTAATGCTATGGAAAGTGAAAAGGATACAACAGGACGTAATCTTGGTATTATCCAGATGATAGGCGGTGTTAAATATATTGCAGGACGTCCTATTATTGAAACAAACAACATTCTTCCTGGTAAGTATCTGATTGGTGACTTTAATATAGCTGCAAATCTCGTGGATTACACCTTATTGTCTCTTGAATGGGCTGAAGATGTAGAAAGCAAGTTGAAGAATGAGATTGTCCTTATTGCTCAGGAAGAAGTTATCTTCCCTGTATATATGCCATGGGCATTTGCTTATGGTGACTTGGCAGCCTTGAAAGAAGCAATCACTAAATCTTAATGCTTATGTATTTGCTTAATGGAGAAAAGAAGGCTCTTGAATCTGTCATAAAGGAACAGCGTATCCGTATTGGCCGTGGGTTGATTTCTATCACCCCGGTCTCGGAAGCTGGACTTGTGTCTGAGGAAGATGTCGAAAAGGCATTAGAGAGCAAACAGAAGGTTATAGATGAGCTTTCTGTTGAGAATGAGAGTCAAAAAAAAGAAATTGATGAACTGAAAGCCAAACTGGCAGAACTTGATTCACATGTGGATGATCACAAAGATGTTGAAGACGCAGACTCTAAAGAAGTCGAGCAAACCGACACTAAAGAGGTTTCTGCCGAAGATGAAAAGGCAGCCGTTGTTCAGGACGAGAAAAAGGTTTCTGCTTCGAAAGCGAAAAAATAAGGAATTGCCATGTTGATTGATGTGTCATATTTTGTATCAGGCCCACGTCATATTCTAAACGCCTCAACGTCAAAGACTGCTGGTGCCGATTCAATGGCAGTAACCGGCCATATCGAAGAATATATTAAGAAGTTGCAGCCTGTTTTTCTTGAATCCATGCTCGGTGAGAAGGAAGCAGGTTATGCAATGGATTACCTTGATATGTCTGATGATGAAGGAAACGAAGATACTGAGCCGTCTAAGTATGAAATCGTATGCAACAAACTGAAAGAGCCTTTTGCTGATTACGTGCTGTTCCACATACTTCGTGATTCTTCATCGGAAGCTACAATAACCGGGAATGTCCGGCTGAAGTGTGCCAATGAGTACATTTCACCTGTCAATGCTCAGGTTATTGCATGGAACAGGATGGTTTCCGCCAATGTGAAGTTCATCCAGTGGGCGCGTGATTGTAATTGTCCGATTGACCTTGTCACACAGACTAACATGTTGATTAAGATTAACCAGTTCAATCTATGAAAGGTATCGTTGAGATTATTGGAGATGTAGTAAAGGAAATGAGTGGGAACCTTACAATCGTAATGCCTGCTGACATCGAGAATGACAGGTTCGAGGAAGTTAAGAATCCTGAACTGAACTACATATTTGGTTCGGCCCAGTATGTGAAGGATAAACTTGATGAATACAGCAAAGTACCTTCAACATCAGAACGTAAGTTCCCGCTTGTCGTACTGTTCTGTCCTGTAACAGAGAAGAGAGACAGTCTGGACTATTATTCAAAGGTTTCACTGAATATCCTTATAGCGTGTTCATCAACTAAGAGCTGGAGCAATGAACGGCGTCTGTATGCTTCCTTCATCAACATTCTTCGACCAATTTATGAAAGGCTGATTGAGGTAGTCAGAAATGATGGAAGGTTTGATATATACTATGACAGCATCGTTCCGCATGAATATTCTGAGAACTACTCGTATGGCAGATACGGAGCCTATACGGAATCCGGAGAGGAAGTGAGCGAGCCTATTGATGCCATAAATATACGCTCGATGGAATTAATTGTTAAAAATCAAAGTTGTAGGTAATGAGAAATATAAGAGTGTGCGAAAGCGCAGAAATGAATACAGGTGGTTCGGCCTGCAAGGTTGACTGGGGTAAGGTAAAAGGTGCAATACTTGTTGAGCATGGAGTAAAACTGCCGGCAAATATTACTGCCGATGAGTTGGAAAAAATGTGTCATGCTGACAGACCAGGCAGAATTTATCCAATCCATACGTTTGTCGAATATGCTAAAAGTGGGGGTGAAGCTCAGGTTAGTGCTGTTGGATACGGATCGAACCAGTTCAATGGCCTCAACGCACAGACAGATACTTTCACACTTCCTCGTTTCGACGAAATTCTGAACGCAAATCTGTTGCGTTGTGCTAACAAGGAATGGGATGTGTACTTCTGGGATTCCAACAGGATGCTTATCGGGTACAATGATGGAACGGATATTCTTGCCGGAATTCCGATGTCAACAGTATATCCAGGTGCCACACCGTTCAGCACAAGCAGTGCGAAGTCAAGCATGACGGCAAACTTCAGCCACATGGACGCTGAAGACAGCCAGCGTCATTTCGATTACACGAAACTTGATTTCAATCCTGCAAATGTGATTAAAGGATTGACTGAGGTCATGTTGGTTGAAAACGAAAGCAACAAATTCAAGATTATTGAATGTGTCGGTGGCTATGACAGAACTGCAGAATTTGCCACTGCATTGTCCTCAGGTGCATCCGAGGTATTTGAAGGGGTTACTTCTGCTTCGTATGAGGACGGTTATCTCACAATTACTCCTGGTGAAGGTGAGATTTCAGTTAAATCACCTTCTGTTCTGTACGAGAAAGATGTCAAATGGGTTGAATTTGTAAAAGTAGTTAAAGCAAAAGCATGATTGTAGATGGAGTCAATTTTGTGGAAAAGCAGGTCAAGATGATGTCGAAAAAGAAATTCATTGATACTCACATGACCTGTATCTGGCAGAAAGTTGCTGAGGAGAATCGAAGAAAGAAACTTTCTGACGTGTATGACCGGATTGCTGGTAAGTCTGTAAAGGATGCTGACGGTGAGTCTGCTGATAAGTGATGGTTTTGGTTGATTAAGCCGGGCGGAAGTCCGGCTTTAATTTTAATTGTATGTATGGCTGATTTCGAGAAATTGGAGAATGTGATAAACAGAATTGCATCAGGATTTGAAAAGTCATGTATGGATTGCCTTCAGGAAAACAATATAGAAATTGCAGACCTTGTAAGGGAACAGCTATATTCTGGTCTTGACGGTAATACAGACAGTCTGAGGCCTGGTTATTCTGATGATCCGTATTTTCATGAGACTACCTCCATATGGCATAACAATCCTGACGGATATATAGCATGGAAAAGGAAGATAACACCTCCGATAAAAAGTCCGAGACTGAATCTTCCTCCAAGGCCTGTTGATGTTCCTAACTTGTATATTACCGGTCCGTTCCATGAAAGTATCCGCGCATCTGTTGCAGGTGACACTCTTTCGATTGATACTGTGGGATTCGTTGATGGTCCTGATATAGTAAGGAAATACGGGAATGACATTCTCATGTTGGGAAAGGACGCAAGAGAGTATGTTGTACTTCAACTTCTCGAGCCTTTTTTGAAACGTTTTTTCAAACAATGTGGGTATAAATGATGGGATGCGGTTGCGAGAATAAGAAAATCATGTCTGACTATGAGCGTGTGGCCATGCTTGCAAAAAAAGCTGCCATGCTGGACGGATGTGTGTACGTTGTGTACAGGAAGAGTGACGGTACCTACTCGTTCGATAAGGAAGGTACCAAGGTGGATGGCGTTATTGTTGAATATAAACATTACTTGTGATGGGAAATTTGAAATTGAAGGATTTCGTCGATGAGGAATCATTGAAGAAGTTGCAGGAACTTAGGAGTACAATATCAGATGTAAGGCAGGATTACAAGGATGCTGCATCGGAACTTATCAAGGGACTTACTGTTGACGTCAAGGTAAAGGGAGATATTGACAAGTTGCAGGCCATATATAATACTCAGGCTAAGAACGTATCTTCCGCATCTGAAAAACTTACTGATGCATTCAGTCGTCAAGCAGAGGTCGCTGAACAACTGATGAAGAAAATCAAGGAGAAGGCAGATGCAGAAAAGCTGAGTACAAAAGAGGTAAAGGAATTGTCAAAGGCATCAGCAGAAGCATCCAAGGCAATGCAGCAGGCTGCAAAGGCTGAGGAAGCAATTAATAAGGCCCAGAAATCTGCGAACACTACCAGAAAGGCTGCTGCCATGACCGAAGAGGAGCGAATCCGTTTCATCAAGGAATCTTTGGAGTTGGCAGACAAGGAGGTGCATAGTATTGATGAAGCGAACGAAGCAAATAAGAGATTGCGTCAGGCTGTAAAGATGGTACGTGATACTGATGAAGATTATAAGAATACTCTTGGAAAACTTAATTCTACTATCGGTGTCAATACAGATTACGTTAAACGTAACAGTGACCGATATACTCAGCAGAAGATGGAAATCGGAAACTACAAGGAGAACATCAAAGCTGCATGGATGGAGATAGAGCGAGGAAACAGTTCCATGAAGAATATGGGTATCATCGCATCGAATGTCGGTAATATTTTAAGACGTAATTTTTCTAAAGGCATAAGTAATGTAGGTGTTGGTGTCGCATCAATGGTAAAAGGATTTGTAGGAGCACAGGCTGTACTGACAGGTGTTCAGAAGTTAATATCATTGTTCAAGGGTGGAATACAGACATCTATTGAATTTGAAGCTGCTAACTCAAATCTTGCTGCAGTCCTTGGTACAACATCTGATAAGATTAAAGACTTGCAGAACGATGCCCGTGAGCTTGGAGCATCAACCAAATACACAGCAGCAGAAGCCACAAACTTACAGATAGAACTTGCTAAGTTAGGTTTCACAGCTCAGGAAATTAAAGACAGTACACAGTATATCTTACGGTTTGCTCAGGCTACTGGTGCAGAACTTCCTGATGCGGCTTCGTTGGCCGGAGCAGCTTTAAGAATGTTCGGTGCCTCAACAAAAGAGACCGAGCGTTACGTGTCCGCAATGGCTGTATCTACAAGTCGTAGTGCGTTGTCATTCTCTTACCTTGCGACAGCGATGCCTATTGTTGGCCCTGTAGCCAAATCATTTAACTTTACCATTGAAGACACGCTGGCGTTGTTAGGAAAGCTTTCTGATGCTGGATTTGATGCGTCAATGGCTGCGACAGCTACACGTAACATTCTGCTTAATCTTGCAGACAGTAACGGTAAGCTTGCAAAGACATTGGGTGAGCCTGTTAAGACGTTGCCAGACCTTGTAAATGGGCTTGTCAAGTTGAGGGATAACGGAGTTGACCTTAACACCACACTCGAACTTACGGATAAACGTAGCGTGTCCGCATTCAATGCGTTCCTTACGTCAGCTGATAAGATTGTCCCACTCAGAGAACAGATTACAGGAGTAGAGGGGGAGTTGCAGTCAATGGCAGATGTGATGTCTGACAATATGGCTGGTTCGTTGAAGTCTTTGTCATCCGCATGGGATGAACTTATGCTTACCATAAACGGAAGTAACGGATGGATGCGCAGCGTGGTTGACTGGGTTACTGGTATGGTACGTGGACTTTCCGCTTTACTTGCTTCTGTGGAAACAATCGAGACAAAAATGATGTCTGGATACGAGAAGTCATACATGAAAATCACAAAGAGTGCGGACATTATCGGGAAGTACGAGGCACAGATAGCTAGAGATACAGAGAAATACGTGAAGCAGGGAATGTCTGCAAAAGAGGCTGAGGAAAAAGCACGTGACATACAGCTTAAATCACTTGAGGAACGTATAAAGAAGGAAGAAGTGCTGATAGCTGATGCGGAAGCTAAGAAGAAAGAGATACAGGATAAGGAAACTTGGTATAATAAGGCATACCTTCATAAAATGGAGGATGGAAGCTATAAGACATATGCTGCTATGGAACTGCAACAGTCCGAAGCTATCGCAAAATCAAAGGCAATGATTTCAGTGTACAAATCGTTGTCGAGCGAGATAAAGAATGTGTCAGGTGCAAGTACGAATGGAGGTAATGGTGTAAAAATAGAGACAGATAAGGAGAAGGCTGCACGTTTGAAGGTTGAAGCTGACTTGCAGAGGTCTCAGACTGCACTCATGGAAGAAGGACTGGAGAAGGAGCTGGCTGTTATACGTAATGGTTACCAGCAGAAGATTGATGCCGTAAAAGGTAATTCATCCGCAGAAATGGCATTGAGAAAATCGTTACTTCAAGAAATGAACAACGAATTGGCGAAGGCTTCTGGGGAGTATGAAAAGAATCGTGCAAGTATTGACCTTCAGAATCGTCTTGCTTCCGTTGAGGAAGGTAGTGAGGAAGAAATGTCCGTTCGTCTTGATATACTTGATAAGCAGAAGGAAGAAGAAATGAAGGCTGCTGAAAGTAATGGTGCCGACGTGAGCCTCATCGAAAAGAAATACATCAATGAAAAGCGTAAGATTTATGAGGAATATGCTGCTGATTATGTTGATGAGATTTCTAAATCTGCCGCAGCCGAACAGGTTGTAAGGAATGCACAATATAATTCCGACCTGAAAGAGTTGGAAAAGCTGCATGCCAAGAAACTTATTTCGGATGAGGAATATGAGAAAAAGAAGGCTGATATAACAGAACGGTATTCTATTGATACCGCTAAGGCTGCTGTTGACTCGTTGGAGGAACAGATTTCTGTTGAAAATCTGAGCCAGGACGACAGAGAAAAACTTGCCGAGCAGCTTCAGAAAGCAAAGGCTGATTTGGCAAATGCTGAAGCTGATGCTGAGATTGCTGCAATCAAGAGGGTTCAGGATGAAGAAGAAGATTCTTACAAAAAACGGATGAAGAATGCTCAGCGATGGATGGATGTTGCGTCTGATGCCATTGGTGCAATCGGTAATCTTATGTCGACATTATATGAGCGCGATATTGACAATATTGAGAAGGAACAGGAGGCAAATGAGGAAGCGTACAATGCTGATGTTGAAAGGATTGAAGCACTTGCCGAAAGTGGAGCAATATCTGAGGAGGAAGCAGAGGTTCGTAAAAGAGCTGCTGAAGCTGAAACATCAAGAAAGAATGAGGAACTTGAGAAAAAGAAAGTTCAGTTGCAGCAGAAGCAGGCTAAATGGCAGAAGGGTGTGGACATTGCTCAGGCTGGTATAGCAACAGCACTTGCAATAACTCGTGCATTACCTAACCTAGTACTTGCTGCAATAGTAGGTGCAATGGGAGCGGTACAGATAGCGACTATCGCAGCAACACCAATTCCTGCATACAAGGAAGGTACTAAGAACGGTGGACATATTGGAGGATTGGCTATCGTTGGTGATGGTGGAAAGCATGAGGTTGTTGTGTATGGTGGTAAGTCATGGGTAACTCCAGATGTTCCTACCGTGGTAGATTTACCGAAAGGTGCTGAAGTGTTCCCTGATATAAGCGAATTCAATGAGAATGTAAGAATGAATACTATATATGATTCAGGAATAAGTAGTCCTGTTGTTGTAAATGATTATTCTGAACTATCTCGTGAGATGAAAGGAATGCGTGTAGAACTCAGGAAAATAATGAAGATAATACATAAGGAAGCATACAACTCTAATTATGAACATTATAAAAGTACAAGATTATGATAACTACATTAAGCAGGTTGAGTATGTTTGATTTTATTGAACTTCTTTGTGGAAACAGAGAAGTTCTTATGGAGGAAGGTGATAATCATTCCATGCTGGAAAATGTGGCTTCAGAATTGATATATCAGTATCAGAGCATAGTAAATCCTTCCGGAATAGAATCTGCAATTTTAGAAAAGGAAGAGAAAATAAAGATTAAGTACAGGATTACTATTGCAAAGATATTGAAGGCGCTTATTAGCATAAACGCTGTAGATGATGTTGTTGGACTTCTGTCAGAAATGGGAATTACTGGTATTGAGCGTGAAAAGATTCCTTCAAGAATAGACCGTATGATTGCAGAAGCGGAGTACATGAGAAAGAGGATTGAAGATACTTCTTCTGCTGATAGAAAGAAAAATACTCCTGATGATGTACGTGCATCATTTGACAGGGAGATAGCGTTTCTTATGACTTATTTCAAAATGAATATTGACACAAGAATCATTACTGCAGGTGTGTATGCGAATATGGTTCATCAGGCAGATGTTGAAATTAAAAGAAAATTGCATCGTTAGATAACTTTTTTGCTCGTTGTCGAATTTTTTCACATGTTCTTAGTAACACGATTAGACACTAATAATCGTAATGAATATGGAAGAAAAATTCGACAATGTGGCTTTATTGCCTGTAATTAATGAGAAATGTGATATAATAATTCACCTTTTATCATCACTTTGCGACAATCCTGATTTCCTTATAGACTTGCTCAGGAAGAGTGCTGAGAAGCAGAACCGGTTTTCATCATCTGGAATGAAAATATTGCGTGGTCATGGGTGTGGAGCAAATAGTGATTGAGCAATATCAGTGGATATTGGGAATGGCGAGGAAATACTGTAGGAATATAATGGATGCCGAAGATCTTGCCGAGGAAACCATATATAAGATTCTTTCCAACAAAAGGAAATTTGATTCCTCAAAAAGTTTCAGGCCATGGTGCAGCGTTATAATGCTGAACACATACATAACTGCTTACAATCATGATTTGCTTATCCGGTTTGATTCTGAGGAAAAGGCTGATTATGTACATTCTTATTTCGATGCCGAAAATGAAACGCTAAAGAATGAACTTTATGGAATAATTGAAAAGTGCAGGTGCAAATCATGCTCAGTAGATTGTGCTGTAATGTATGCAGAAGGATACTCTTATGAAGAGATAGCGAAAAAGATGAATATACCTGCAGGAACTGTTCGTAGCCGAATCTCATATGCCAGGGAAATGATACGTAAATGTATTGGGAAATAATAAGTTAATAATGGTTTGACGTATTAAAATGGCGAAGTTTACGATTGCATATATAGTCAATATGAACTATCTTTATAGTACAATTAAAATATAAGTCAAACCAAATATTAACATTATGGAAAAGAGTAATTTTCGAGTAAGAGTGATGAAGTATGCACACCAGTTAGCAAAAACAACAGAATACACGTGGAAAATCTGTCTTATCAAGGCATGGGAGTTATACAGACTTGCAAAAAAAATGAGAAGAGGCATTGTTAAATTTGCGTTCCAGAAAGTTGACGGAAGCATCAGACACGCTTCTGGAACATTGTACAATCTTCCTGCCGGAACATCAATTCACGGAAAAAAACTGACAAAGCCAAGTTATAAGACATTTGCCTACTTTGATGTAGATAAAGGAGAGATGAGATGTTTTAAGATTGAAAACCTTGTAACTGTTTATTGATATGGAAAGTTTTATTGTTACCACTTCCGGGGAAGTATCATTTACTTTCCCGGCAAATGGGAGTGATTTCTCGTTGAAAGAATTGAAGGATTCTGTTAATGGATATATAGAGATTGTTCCGATAAGAAAGAATGTAGGTCCTTTGATTTTTAAGGAATTTGATAAGGAGGGGTTTGCAATTAAATTGACTGATGAATATGTTATGGTTGTTAACTCTGATGGAAAACTGGAGTCTCAGCCGTTCAATTATGTAGCAACCGTCCTGGCAACAGCATCAGAATCTGTTATGCCTGGAGATTGGATTGCTGGAGATGTTCTTATCTGTAGAAGTAGTATGATTAGATAACTTTGGGTTTTCTCAAATTGTTGTATTTCAGCTTCTTATTTATTTTCATAGGCGTAGGATTTTAGGCAAATCGACTAAGGTTTGCCTATTTTTATAAATTTGAAAATGAAATAGAAACGAGATGATCTGTAGATATTTTTTACATATAGATTCAGAGGTAATAGATGTCTCAAACATGATTGAAAATCTGTCTGACATCAAGATAACATATACTCGCACTGGGTTGAATGGTGTGTCAAGAAAGTGTGGAAGCACACTCAAGTTTGTATCAGATGCAAGAGATATGTTGGTCGGACTGTTTTCTCGTGATGGAGTCAATGCAAACGCTTCTTTTTCTATATCTCGTACAACTAATAACTGGGAGCTGGAAGAAGCATTTGTGTGTCAGCTTGATTTCTCATCATTTTCGTATGATTCATATTCAGCCAGTATATCATGTCTGGATAATGGTATTGAATCAGTATTAAACGCTAATAAGGGCACCACGTATGAGTTTTTTGTAGACGAATTGAAGGCTGATAAAAAACTGAATTACGATGGTGTTATAATCAGGAATGAGAAGGTATGTATATTATCCGGTGAAACAGTAGAAGGAGAATCTTACACAAGGAAAGAGTTTGACAACAGGGTTCCGGACTGGTGGTGGATACCGTATATCGGGACTACAGATTCAGGTTCTGAAATTCATAACAAGTCATTTGTTTTTCAGGACCAGTCTGAATCTATGCCTTCGGTTTCAGGTGACAACACAGGATGGGGATTCCCAGCAAATCCTTGTAATACAAGCTGGTTTTTGGAATGTCTGCGAGACAATACTATAACAATTGATTTTAGTACCATAGAGTTCTCAAATAGTAATCAGTTTGCGTTTGCTTTGTTCAAGATTGATATAAAAGGTCAAATACAACCTCTCACATGTGGATATTCTAATATGCTGTCGCTTGATTCAAATACGAGACCTGATTCGATTAAGTGGACCGGTCAGTTGAAGAAAGGTGAAAAGCTTCAGTATGCTGTATTTAACCATAATCCTTTAAAGGAAACTCATGCAGATTTGTCCAGCTTGCGAATAAACACTGGTGAATGCGGAGCATCATGGGACGAAAGGGGTGACAGTTACCAGATTGAGATTGTAAGGCCTGTTACATTGCTTAATGCGATATTGAAAAAGATATTTCCGGAAAAGGACGTTACCGGATCAATAACAGAAAGTGTATCAGGGACTGCTAACAGCAGGTTGAAGAACTCTTGTCTTGTTGCAGCTGAGAGTATCCGAGAAATGGCTACTCCACGCATCTATACATCTTTCTCGAAGTTCTGCGAATATATGGAAGCAGTATATGGATACGTATATGTAATTGATGAAAATGATGTCCGATTTGTACACAGGAGTGAACTTTTTAGTACTGATAATAAGATTGTCATAGGAAATGTGTCTGAATTTAATTACTCGGCAGCTTCTGACAGAATATATTCGACCGTACAGGTTGGGTATGAAAAACAGGATTATGACTTTGGTAACAATGGTTCTGATGAATTCAATTTCAACAATACATATACTACCGGATGTACTATTAAGGATTCAAAACTGAGTCTTATATCCCCATATAGGGCAGATTGCTATGGTTTCGTTGAATTGGCAGAGAAAAGAAATCAGGATTCAACCACAACGGACAGTGACCAGCAGATATTCATTGTGTGTGCAGTTGAAAATGAATCAGGATATGATCTTGACAGAAGTGTAGATGTTCAGGGTACATATACATACTCAGTGTTCAATGCTCTTCTGGCACCGCTTTATATGATTGAGGCTAATATGAGTTATTTATCCTCATTTGCCGGGAAGCTGACATTTGCATCATCGGAAGGGAACTCGGATATTGTGATTGGAGGAAAGAAAGTAAGCGAAGATATTCAACTTGGTGTGCCCATGTTTGGTCGTGGCGACATATCTTTTTCTATGGGTAATGTCCTGATAGAAGCTGACTGGAATGTTTCATGCATTGAACTTGAATTTGATGGTAAGAATATTATAGGTGCTGTCAAGAGTATGGAATATACCCTTGCCAATATTGAAGAGGTAAAGTATGAATTAATAGAATTAAAGTAACATGTATAGGATTAGCCCGTTTACCCCATTGTTCTTCAATATGAATTCGGATACAAGTTCGTATCCAAGCCGGTATGTGCAGATATTTTCTCCATCTGACCAGATAATGGTACAAGTTATAGCACAGTATGAGTCGAGAAAGATAACAGGTAAGATTATCAATGTAAATACAGGAACTGAGACAGAGATAAACTGGAGTGTATGGAGTCTTAACAGCCATGACACTGTGTACTATTATGTTATTACCTCGCTTTCTGAAGGTTACTATGTTGTTGATATTAATGGGATAGAATCAGACGTATTCAGGATAACATCGGATGAATCCGTATTGAAAAATACCACATTGATACAATATTCGATGAAGGACAACAAGAGCCGGCAGGATGGTGTGTTCTGGATTTCTGACAACCAGTTTTTCTTCGACTGGCGTGCTCCTGGTGGATTCATGGATGATGATTGGTCATTTGGCGTTACCAATGAGCAATATACGGATTCGGATTATAATGTATCAGAGATATATTCAAGGGAGTTCACATACAAGTCATTTACGCTTGGGAATTCACTTGGATGCCCGATATGGTATGCAGACCTGTTGAACAGGATACTTTCATGTACGTATGTGTATTTTAACGGTGAACGCTACATAAGGATGGAATCAAGCGTTCCAGAGGTTAATAAGGTAATTGATAGCAGACGAAGTTATGTGTTCAAACAGGCACTTACATTCGTTGATGTTGTTGATAATTCTGAGAGTGATAACATTATGAAGATAAGAAGGGTGGATGATTCTACTTTTCGTAAAGTTTCTAATAGGTTGTTGACGGTATGACGGACGAGGAAATTAAAGTTATAACAGAAACTGTAATCGAGCAGATCAAGAGGGACAGCGTAAATATAGATGAACTTACTCAGACCAATGCGCTGTCAGGAGATGATATGCTCGAACTGAATAAGGGTCGGAAAGTATCACTTGATGATTTGCGTACATTTATCAGAGGAATTGGAATATACCTTGAGATAATAGCTAAAAATGATGATACAATTCCTACAGATAGTAATGTGTTTTCTTCTCTGAGAACACTTAGTGAAATCTCAAAAAATAATGAGAATCTGAAGAAGATGTTCCTCCGTAAAGACCAGTCGGACGGAACTAACTTCTTGTTGAAGTTCGGTGAGTTCATTGATTCAATGATTGCCGGGAAGGGTGCCGGAATATTTCCCGACGGTCGTGGGCAGTTCGAGAAGCTCGAGGTTCGTTCATCTTTAATCGTAAAAGAACTGATATATAACCGTTGGTTCGCGCAGGAAGGTAATGTGACATACTCCGAAGCCGGCACAATCGAACGGATTGAACTTCTTGAAGACGGCACGTATGACTTGTATCTCCGCCGCAGATGGGATAATGATATTACGGCATTCAAGGAACAGGACGTAAGTTACGGATCAGTGAATAATCTGAACTCTACTGGAGAGTATTATGACAGCTGGTTCCGTGTTCTTAGTGTGATGCAGGCAGAAAACAAACTGAATGTCATACTCTATCCGGACGAAGAGGTGCCTGGAGGTAAGAACTATCCTCCAGCTGTCGGTATGGTGATTACACGTCGTGGCAATGCGGTAGACGAAGAACGGCAAGGGTTCTGGTATATATCCAGCTATGAAGGCTGTCTTTGCATGCTGGATGGTGTCACAAAGCCCGTGCTGGAAGAATCTAATTACAGCATCATTATCGGAAAACTAAAGCGATTGGAACTGTTCGATAACCTCCCAATCAACTACCGGCATAGCTATGTGTATTGTCGTGGTATCGCTATCCAGGACTTGATGCGGATAGACTATCAAGGTGTGGTTGTCGTACAGCTTAACGACCGTGGGTTCTGGTCGCTGGAGGTAGCTCAAAGTGATAATCCTTATACGTCCGGTAAGGAAATGGTCGATACGGTATGGCATTACGGATGTCGCTGGAAATGCCTTGTCACCGGAACGACGGATGAACCTCGATATGCAAGTACCGGATGGGCAATGATAGAAGGTAATCCTGAATTTACGATAGATATAGAAGCTGATAACGGATGGGTAATAGATGACACGGAATTGGTGGAGGATACTGTCATAAGAACTATAACCCTGTCTGGTAAACTGTACAATGGTGATGTGACGGAGCATATCTTAGATTCAGATGTGACATGGACGCGTGATACAGGCAATGTTGCAGAGGATAATGCCTGGGCAATCAAGAGAGCTGATGCAGGGAAAACACTAACTATCACTCTCGATGATTTAGGGATTGAGTTTACGCAGAAAGGACTTTGTTCATTTAAAGCTACAGCCTTGTTAAGAGATGGACAGGATGTACAAAAAGCCGAGATTGAAAAAAGTTTTTGATATAAAATTAATAAAATATGAATCAAGTGAAATTTTTAAAAGTCTATGGAATTGTTTTCAGATGTGGTAACACCGAAAAAACAAGATTTGTTGAGACTGAAGAGGACATTAGTTATAATATTAAGCGTGCTGTAGAGTTATTGGCCAATCAGGGTGTGATTGCTGATGAAATCTTGCAGATTGCAGAACTTAATCAAAGAAAAGTATATGAAATTAGCAAGTAAAAAGAAAAGTCTTAACATCAACTACCGCCCTCTACAGGCAAGCGTAAGTATGCAGGTGGTAACAAGTGTTCCGGACAGACAGTTCTATTCGGCCATGGATAAGTCTTTTACCCCCGACTACACGCTTACCCCGCTTACTCTGTTCCCTCGCTGTGCGGCGGTAGACGTTGATTCCACGTCGGCTGCGAAGGCGATAAACTCAGAACTTACAAACATGAAGTGGTATGAGAGTATCGGCGGTGTACAGAAACTGATAAGCAGCGGTACGGATTATGTGATTACGCAGACTGGAGAAAACAAGGGGCAGATACAGGTCAAGAAAAATTCAAGTATAGCGAATCCCATCACTCTTGAATTTTCTGCTGAATATGTGGATACACGTACTAACCAGGTTTTGAAGTACACTACCAGCAAGGTTATTATTGTGTCCGACTCCAGTTCTCCCCAGCCGGTTTTGTCTCTTGATTCTCCGGATACGGTACAATGGTATCCTGTACGTGATGTCATAGAGCAGACTATTACCGCTAAGCTCATGGCCGGCGATAAAGACATTACTGATGATGAACGTGTAAAATTCTGGTGGTACCGTGTATTGTCTACAGGTGCGCTTGAAGAAATTGTCGATGGCAATGGAGATAATGACTGGGAGATTGTGTCAGTTAACAAGAACGTGCTTGTGGTTAACCGTGATTTTATCGGCGATGAGCAGGCTTATATATGCAAGGCGGCATACCGTGAGACAGGTTCCCTACCTGCCACTCCAGATACATTCGACCAGATTGCAACAACTCGTATTGTAAGGTATATACCACGGCTAGATTGTGACTTCAAAGGGGTAGTTACCGGATGTCCGGCTGGCACAAGCTATATCTATCCGCAGGGATATGTACGTGATTCGACAGGTGTAATTCAGAATCCGGAAGAATGGTTCAAGTTCATCTGGATGGGAAAGAATCCCGGCTCAAGTTCATACAGCCAGGTAGCTGAAGGTGCTAATCCTACAATCAAATTCGTGGAAGGGATGCTGCTTGACTTGCAGGTTGAAGATCGTGGGGCACAAGCAATATTGATTGACGATACAGACGAATCAGTATTGCAAGATGCGGATGGTAATGTTTTGTTTGACAGAATTAATAATTAGAATACTATGGCATATTACATTAAAGTGACGAAGAAGGTGGCCGATAAGATTGGTGCACCTGTAGAGAACCGTAACAAGACAGCGGACGGTAATATCCTGCTTTGGCAGGCAGATTTAAACATTATTCCGGGTGAAACTATATTTGATCGTGCGGCTTTTGTCGGTGGAGTGGCAATGACTGGTAATGATGCAAGGGGAGAGATTGATGGTACGGCCGAGCCTGCAGAAGTAACCATTCCTGAATATTATCAGGATGCTGACGGGGAAAATACACCGGATACAGATCATCCGGTTACGCTTCCTGCTGGAGAAGAAAACGGCGAGAATGTAACAGATGGTGAAACTGATAAAACAGAGTAATTATGAGTTTAGCAAGCAAAGTCGGACAGGTCGTATATCAGCGTAAGTCCGGAGTTTATATGCCTATGTTGCAGTGCGACAAGGGAGATTTGTATCAGAAATATCAGGGTGATCCTCAGAATCCGACTAATATTACTCCTGATTTTTCTACCCTTCTTCCTACGTTAAGCAACATTATTACATCATCAAGAGTTGCAGATGGGCTGGTTATTCCTAACCTGGTGAAGTGGTTCTTCAATGATACGGAACTGACATTCGGTAGCGATAACGTGTCTACCAATTCATTCAATGGTGAGACCGGTCATTTCAAGTCACTTCCTTATCAGAAGGGTACAAGAAACTATTATGGATTGCAGATTCTGAAGAATCTTGTAAAAGCAGCAGGTGCAGCTCCATGTACGATTAAGTCTGAAGCTACTGTGGCCGTAGGTAATACTTCGGACAAGATACAGACTGTATATGGTATTCCGATTACGGAAGGCACATCAAACGCTATTCGTGTGACGATTCAGGCTGGCGACAATAAATATTTTACGCTGGTATCAAACAATGATAGCTGCATCCTGCAGGCTGTAGCCAGGATAGGAACTGATGAGATTACTTCCGGATTGACATATAAATGGTATAGTCTTGTTTCCGGTGTATGGAAAGCGATATCAGGTCAGACAGCAAAAAACTTGACTGCTACAAACGATATGGTAGATTCTGTCGGACAATTCAAGGTTGAAGTCTATCAGAATGGTACGCTCATCGGCTCCGATGTACAGACAGTTACAGATGCTTCAGATCCCCTTGACATTATCCCCAATCCAAATCCGGAAAATGAAACCATTGAGGAGGGTTCGGATGGGACAGTTGTCTATAGCCCTATCCTAGTAAAGCGCGGCCAGACGACGAAGTTTAAAGACATGACGTTTTTCTTTGTCTTCATGGATGCAGCAGGCGTAATCCTTAATCCTTCCACTGCTGAAACAGCTTCTGCAACTGGAACAGTCACAGAAGATATGTGTCAGCAGGCATCCGGTAATGTAGCGGTAGTAATCACAACAGCAGAATAGTAGTATGACTATAGCTAGAAAAACAACTGAAGTTAAGTATGTTCGTAAGATACGTTTTATTACGTATCCGGCAGGTCGCTACGACCCAAACACGAGTTATGTGTGTACGGAAGCTGCTGGTCCATTTGTCGAGCAGGAGGGACAGTATTATGCCATGTATAAGCAAGGGACCTGGCTTGGAAGCAGTATCGGACGGACGCCAAAAGAAGATTATGCCCAATATGGATCTGATGCAACTTGGAGACTGATGGATAAATATAAGGCATTAATCGTTGAAATGTTTTTTGCTGATTATGCAAAACTTGGTTCAGCTATATTCCTCGGTGACTATATGTTTAGTCAATATGGTGTAAAGAATGGAGTACAAAGTAATGAATATCAAAATTTTAATCCTGATAATATTGATTTATTTCGACCTAATGTATTTATAGATTGGCTTAATGGATATATTGAGGCAGCTAATTGCAAGATTAATGGTGAAATAAATTCTAGAAAAGGTTCTATTGGTGGTTTTGAAATTGGTTATAATAGGATTGGCATATCAGAAGGAATTTCAGGGAATAATGATGGTATGTTCCTTTATCCAAACGTCTTAGGATTCAATAATGGGAACAAACAGGTTTTGGTTGGGCCTTTTAGTAATTTAGGATATGAGGCTCTTGCCCGATTTCAAGATACGGTGAGTTCATCTTTCTCTAAATATGGTGTATTGTTCAATATAACTGGAGGTTATAAGAACTTTGCTTTTTCTGGTAAGGGTGATGGGGTGCTGAATGGACTAATGACAGGTTATAAATTGTGGCTTGTAACATCTCGGAATGGAAATTCACTATTAACAATCGATAAAATCGAGGACAATACCTTGATTTATAATTGTGCTCATAACAGTGCATACATAAGTCTTCCAACTATTAATGCTATTCAATCTGCGCTCAATATAGGTTCTTCTGAAAATTTTGGTATAATTTACACAGTTGTATCATTTCCTAAAAGTACGTATGGAAGTAGAGTCTATGGGAAAAGTACAGAATTTTCTTCTAGTAGTTATCCTGAACTGTTTAATCAGAATGGTGATACTATAAGTTTTGTAACTCTTAATAAAGGGGCTAGTCTTAGATTTTATATTGGTAGAGATAATGGTCAATATATAGCTTTCCAGTGTTAGGATTATAAATTAACTATGAATTGTCAATAATTAATCTATTAAAATTAACAATTATGATACAGAAAAAATCTTTAAAAGATGCGATACAAAATCCGGAGATAATATCAGTTGTGGGAGGACTGTTACCGATTGCGACGGATAATGCAAAAGGATTAATGTCCTCTATTGCATTTACTTACTCATCACGTAAAGTTGACAATAATTCAAATGGAGGAGTGATTAATACCTTAAATTTTTCGATGCCTAACAACTCTTCTGTAATGCTAAGACTTGTATGTGGACGAGGAGATGGCCAGAATGCAATTATATTTTTATCTGTCTGCAGGAACTCTAGTGGAGTATATTCTGCAAAAAGAATGTCATTTGTACACGACAAATCTGGCAATTTTAAATCGTTCGGGTCTGTCTATTATAAGGATGATACAGTATATGTGAGATGGGGGCATTTTGATTTTGGCAGCTATCAGATATTGTCTTTATCCTATGCTAAGTTTAACGGGGTACTTAACAGCCCATCCGAATCTGGCTTCACAAAATTGGACGTTTCTGATATGATAGTAAATCCTCCTGCTGAGTAATCATATCCTCACACAAAGTCCGCGGGAGAAGTAAACATTAAATTTAACCACATTATTTCCAAACTCCCCAGGTTCCAGAATTTATTCTAACCAACTTATTACCTTTTGTATCATAAAAACGCTGAATTCTATATCCGTATGCCAAATTAATGTCTACAAACAATACTCCAGTTGAACTTCCTGGTATATTATCATTCCCTGCTCCAACGGAGTATATTCCTGCTTCCAAGTCATCTATAGTTTGATTTGGAGACACAGTCCCACCTTTGGGGAAGCACCAGTCTTTAGATGCTAAACCGTTCTTATTTGATGCAGCTATCCCAATCAGTCCTCCCACGGTGGTTTTTCTTTACATTTCTGTAAGGAAAAATCTAGGTGGGAGGACTTATTGGAAAGGCGACTTCATCTAAGGATGGTTTATTGCCGAAGACATTATCCTGCATAAGTAATATTAGCAGTAAAATAATTAAGATAAAATTTCCCGATTCGTTTACATCATGGTCTTTTATTGTATCCGGTTCTTACAATTATTCACCATTCCTGTATATAGTATCCATATCGGATTCCAAAGGTGTTTTGATTTCTAACAATATAAATAATAATATTCTATTTTATATCGCAAATGATAATACGAATCTTGTAATTTATCCTAAGTCGTTAAATAATTGTAATATAAATGTAGGGCCATTAACCAATAATAGAGTTGATTCTGATAAATATTATTCGACTGAATATTTAGATGAATTCAATTCAGATGGATACACTTTAATTTCTTAATTAAATCCTCCCACTTCGGAAAGTATATTGTTTAAACACAATGTATTATCACTGTGGTTTTATATTAGTATATCCCGATAAATCAATTGATGAAGATTCTAATGCAATAATCGATTCTACTTTACCTGTCATTGCAAGACATGACACTTCACCCCATGCATATATATTTTCAATTAGTATTTTATTTTTATTGGTGGTATTATAATAGTATTTTGTATTACTAAAATTACCACCAATTTGCTTTAGTTGTGGAGAGCCGCCACCATAGTCAGGCATGCCAGCAAACAATAGTTGCGGCTCATAATTGTTTTTAACCACCGCTATTACTCCACACCATTTACCAGAGAATGTAATTTCTATATAAGGTTTGGTATCTGATGTACCTACTATAATCAATGATGAAACTTTTGAATATATAGAAGAAGTCATTAACCCCTTATTTTTTGATGTTGCTTCCGGCAGTAGTCCTCCCACCACGTATATAATAAAAACAGGTTATTCATTTTCACAAACAAATAACCTGCATAAATGGGTAATCCATTTTTCCGTTTAACTGCACCAAAGATATAAGTTTTTTTTTTAATAAGTATGCTTCATTGTCATATAAATCGCTGTATCTTCAGGCACAAAAATGGATAAAATAAGATACCGTCTTGTCTACAATAGAAAGAAACAGCTAAACAAGCAAGGAACCGCACTCGTACAAGTGGAAGCATCACTCAATCAGCGTAAAATATACTTCAAAACAAACATTTACTTACGTCCGGATTATTGGGACAAGCAGACTGCACAAGTATGCAATCATCCACAATCTAACGACTTGAACGCTATGCTGTTTGAGTTCGTATTGCATCTTCAAGGAATAGAATTATCTTTCTGGAAACGTGGAATACAGCCAACACTTGCGTTACTTCGTGACGCTGTAAAGAAAAACACTCCTATAAATGTTACCTTCACCGTATTTGCAAAGGAATATGTTAAGCATTCAGATAGACGCCAAAGCACAAAAGACAACCTGATTACGACAATCAATGTCCTGCAGGAATTTAGGCCAGGACTGGACTTCAAAGACATAACGTATAGCTTTTTAAAGGATTTTGAGTCATATCTAAGAGAGAAAGGGAACGGTGTTAATACCGTGGCAAAGCATCTACGTCAGCTTCGGACGCTGGTCAACGAAGCGATAAATCAAGGATATATTCATGCAGACGCTTATCCATTCAGGAAATTCAAAATCAAGCAGGAAAAGGGAAGGCATGAGTTCTTGACTCCTGACGAGCTGAAAAAGCTGGAGAACCTGGAAATAAACGATAGGAAGTTACGACATGTGCTCGATGCGTTCCTGTTCTGTTGCTACGTCGGTTTGCGATTCTCGGATTTCTGCCAGTTGGCTCCGGATAACTTTATCAGGGTGAACGGGAAACGCTGGCTGCACTTCAAATCCATCAAGACAGGTATTGAACTTCGGCTACCTCTTCACTTGCTTTTTGAAGGTAAGGCATTGGGCATTCTGGAGCGGTACAACATAGAAGAATTTGCCAGTTTAGGGTGTAATTCTGACGTGAATAAATACCTTACACAGATAGCCGGAATGGCACGTATAAAGAAGCACATAACTTACCATACAGCACGGCATACGTGTGCTACATTACTCATTCATCAAGGGGTTCCAATTACTACTGTCCAGAAGTTGCTCGGTCATACTTCTGTGAAGACTACGGAGATATATTCAGAGGTTCTTTCATCAACAATTTTACGCGATTTGAAGGCAGTAAAAACCCGAAAAAAACGGCTCGATTTTCAGCCCAATTTTGCGCTCGGGTAGAGTTTTGGTAGATTTCTTATATTCTACCAAAAATATACTATCTTTGTAGAGAAGAGATTAGTAATGCCCTCAGACGGTACCTAACAGGTATTGTCTGGGGGCTTTTTGTTTAATTTAAAATTTAAAAAGGATGAAAAGATTCGTTTTCATGTGTGTTGCACTGTTGATGTGCGTAGTGAGTGTTTTCGCGGCTGATGCCGTTAGTGTTGAACCTTCCGTTCCGGAGTTCCTGACCGGATTTGCCAGCTTCACCGGACTTGTTACGGTCGTGGTTCCTGCTGTAGTAGGATTTATCGCTTCGAAGCTATCCAATCCTATGAATAAGTGGGTCAGCATGTGGGTGACGGCTGTAGTTGGTGTAATCGTTACCTTCTTCAGTTGGTGGATGAATCTCGGCTTTCCTCCGGCAGACGCAAGTATTTGGGGTGTGGTGATTGATTCGTTGTTCGTAGCCCTGGCATCGACCGGAATTGTATCAGTGGTAACGAGCGAATGGCTGGCCAAGTTGTTCGGTAATAAGGCTAAGGAGTGATGCAGAATCTGATTACCATCATAGCCCCGCAACTTTTGGTTGCCGGGGCTTACTCCTTTATTGGAGAAATTAAGAATGTGGTGTTTGAACTTCGATGGATGCTGGCTTTTATTGTGGTGATGATTGTGGCGGATTTCGTCCTTGGTATCATTGATAGCGTAGTCAAACGCGGTGAGGATTTCCGTTTTTCCCGTGCTGGCCGACGTACCGTGTGCAAGTTCATAGAGTATAATAGTTACCTTGTCGTTGGCTTCATTCTGGGTATATCCATCCTTCAGCCTATTGGAATATGCAGCTATACCATTTCAGCCATGTGCGGGCTTGGACTGGCATTCATATTTGAGTTTGACAGTATTGCTGACCATATCTGTGATATACATGGGATCAAGAACAAGGTTTCCATTAAGCGGCTGCTGGTCGGTTATATCAAAAAGAAGTATAGTACAGCAGGTGAAATACTGGAGGAGGTGACAAAGGACAAAAAATAAAATAGGAGTGCCACTGCACTCCTTGTAATAAAATTTTTATTAACCGTCCTCCAAATGGTAGGACTCCACAAATATAGATGTAATTTTATTATGAACAAAATAGATTCAATAATAATTCACTGCTCGGCTACACGTGCTGGGCAGGACATTGGTAAGAAGGAAATCACCCAGATGCACCTGCAGAGAGGATTCAGCACGATTGGGTACAACTATGTTATAAGACTGGACGGTACCGTAGAGGTTGGACGAAGCCTTACCATAGATGGGGCACACTGCAACAGCAAGGGATTTTCAGGAGTATCGTATAACAAACATTCAATCGGTATCTGCTATGTGGGTGGACTTGATGCACACGGCAAGGCAGCCGATACCCGAACTCCGGAACAGAAGAAGGCGCTGGCAAAGCTAATTAAGGAACTCTGTAGCAAGTATGAAATTGTGGAAGTATTGGGTCATCGTGACACATCGCCAGACTTAGACGGAGACGGTGTCGTAGAACCTTGCGAATGGACGAAAATGTGTCCTTGCTTCGATGCTGTGAGTGAATATAAGGATTTGCTGTAGCATGATGATAAAATTGTGAAACTTGAGAGCGTTCTTTGACTTGTTGGAACACCGTTTTATTTGCTTAGTAGAAAAAAAGTTATCAATTTATTTGCAGATAGTAGAAAAATAGTTATCTTTGCATCATCCACATAGCAGTAATGCTATTTCGTTAAATAATAAATAGTTTTTTTATGAAGGTAAAAAAGTAAAGTCCGTGAAGGATTTATTAGAAGCGAATGGGTGGAAATATTCAAGAACCAAAGGTGACCATGCTATATACCGGAAGGAAGGTGCTCCTCGCTCCATCCCAATTCCTGGTAAAGATAATGATGAGGTTGCCATTGGGACACTGATGAGCATCTTACGACAGGCTGGTTTAAAAGAGTCTGATTTCGATAAGATTTGACACCCGATTAGGACAGCAGGATGAAGATTAGCACATCCTGCTTGTCTAATAGGTGTATAAAGGCTTACTTACTTATTTGAAACTATATATAAAAGCGAAACTTCTACACACATTGAATTATGAAAGCTTTGACTGTTATCATTGAGAAAACTGAAAACAATTATTCAGCTTATCTCGCAGAGGTCGATGGTATTGTCGCTACTGGGCACAATATTGATGAAATCAAAGCAAACATTGTTAATGCTATTACTGCATTACTTGAAGATTGCCAAGAGTATGGAGATGAAATTCCTGAAAAGCTTAAGGGAGACTATTCATTGACCTTTAAAATGGATGTAAAATCATTTCTTGAATTTTACACAGGGATTTTTACAAAATCTGGACTTGAACGCTTAACAGGTATTAATCAAAAACAATTATGGCATTATGCTTCTGGTAGTCGTAACCCAAGACCAGAGCAAGTTATTAAAATCGAAACAGCGCTTCACAAATTAGGTGAAGAATTAATATCTATAAATTTATAGGTGGCTGTCCTAATCGCTTCTAAAATTTATATAAGGCGGTGTTCCAAGCAGGTTCACCGCTTTTTTTATGTCTAATTTTATGAAATACCTACTATATCTTTTAATAGCTGTACTAGCTTTCGGATTAGGCTGGTGCAGCCGTTCGCCTACAGATAGAACTATCGGGAAGTCTGATACCGTTACATCTGTCCATATAGTTACGAAGGTCGATGTGGATACAATGTACATTCTTTCTCCTCAGCCTTATCTTGCATGGATTGATGACTCAGACACCATACATGCGAGCGACACCTGTTATCATCTGCGTGAATACAAGGAGTACCAGGATAGCAACTACTACGCAAAGGTCAGCGGTGTAGCACCACGCTTGGACGAAATTCGGGTTTATCCACGTACCATTTACCAGACTGAATACATTTATCGTGACATCGTACAAAAAAACAAACGCTGGGGTATTGGTATTTCTGCTGGCTATGGTGTAGGAAAGAATGGACTTACTCCGGTATTGGCTGTAACGGTCAATTATAATTTATGGCAATTCTGATATACAATATTTTCCCATAATTATATACAACTTTTCTCGAAAATTATATACATCTTTGCAGTGTAGAGAGGTTTGTTTTTATTGCAAGCCGAAGCCCCGACCAGATTAATATCCGGAAGGGGCTTCTTTATGACCAGCCTCAACAACACTAATAATCAACTTCACTGGCTGGTTCTATTTGTGTGTTACTATGTTATCTGATAAAAGTTCGGGAATAGGCATAAAAAAAGTGAGGGGAACCACCCCCTCACTAAAAGTCAAACCAAAATCAGGGCCACTGCCCTTCATTATGGTATTGCAAATATACGAATTATTTTTTATGAACAAAAAAATCCCCGCATCGGCTTAGTGCGGGGACATGTCAAACAAAGTCACTTAATTAAATTTAAGCGAAGCCGAAGTATTTTTTATTGTATTGCTTATGTCTTCCAGTGCATTCAGGAATGTTTGAAATTCATTCTGTGTGAACTTTGCAGGCTTTCCATTTACAGTATATCCATTTATTCGCTGGTACAGCCAGTTCCGGCTTTTTCCAAAGTATTTCTTTGCTATGTAGCTGAATGAGATTATATCAGGAAGTTCCCCCAGCTTATCCTTTAGTATAGTTTCTTCTGCCCTGGTAATAAAATCCTCGCAAGCCTCAACTGTAGCTTGAAGTCCGGCTTTGGAATCTGCAATGTACTTGTTCTTTTCTTCTTCACTCATTGAGGATAGTTTCACCTTCATTTCCTTTTGGAAGGCAAGTTTTTCCTCAGCAGTCTTTAGCTCTTTGAACTTCTCAAATGCAGCCTGCATGTCTGCGTTAGGAAGGTATTTATCCATATTATCCATCATAAATCTATTTTTAATGCCCTCCCAGTAGGGAGGGCTGTTTTTTTACTCTTTTTCCAACATCTTTCGGATTTCGTTCATCCGATCAAGAATATCATTAACCATCTTTTCGTATTCTGATTTATCAAGAACTCCGTAGGTTGAATGAAATTCGATTAGCAGTTTGAGATTCTTGTACTCTTCTTCTAGCTTTTTCCTTTCTTCATTTTCCATGTTGTTTTAATTAAGTGAATAACTCTTTGTTTGACACTACAAAGATAATAAGCATTTGCATATTATCAAAATATTTCGGTGTTTTTTTACGTCAGATTATCAAGAATTTCTCTGATTGCCTTGTCTGCATGTTTCTTCATAATGGATACATAGTTGAATATCGGCCGGCTGTCTTTCATTGATTGTCCGATGCAATATTCGAGCGTGGACAATGGAATACCTAAGTCGAATCCGTGTTGAACGAAAGACTTACGGGCTGAATACAGGGTAAAATAATGCTTAATTCCGCCAATTTCTGCCAGTTTCTTAATCTTTCTTGCAAGAACATTGTAGCAGCTTACATAGCTTGAATAACGGCCGAAAATGAGTTTTCCTGATTTCTTGTCCATGTATCGTTGTATGATTGGCTTTGCCTCATCAGGAATAGAGAAGTTCACCGCATTGTCTCCCTCTTTAGTGTGCCTGGTCTTTTTTCGGACATAGTATATTTCATCTGTATTCCGGAAGTCGTATTCCAGCATATCAACAAGATTCATTCCGGCAAGATAATAAGTCAGCATGAAAATGTCACGTACTACTGAAAGGCTGTGTGTGTCCAGTCTGGCATCACGTATTTTCTTAAGCTGCTCTACTGTTATGTACGTGTCCCTTTTCTTTGCTGACGGAACTTTAGCCGTCACGAATGGGTCTACGTCGAATGATACATATCTCATTTTCACTGCATAGTTGATGATTACTTTCAGAAGAGTAATGTATATCTTAATACTTGTCTGGGAGAGTTTGTCTTTCTGAAGGCTCATTAAGTAGTTGTTGATCCGAATTGGAGTGATGTGTTCCATCAGAGTGTCATTACCGGCGAAGTCCATGTACCTGTTGGCTGCAAGTCTGTACAGCTTGTAGGTCTTTCCTCTGTCATCCTTGTCAATCTGTGATAGATATTCGTCTGCTATATCAGAGAATGTCCTGTGCTTTTCTCCGGAGATTGGTGATTTGATTATCTTGATAAGCTGGCTGCATGTAAGGCTGTCTGCAAAAGGAATGTTTGACGCTCTTTCTTCATACGCTGACAGCAGCTTCATGAGGTGTATGTTCAGCCTTTCCTTGTCTGGTCTTTTGACGATCCTTCCGTTGCTTATTTCTTTCTCTGAGTCTATCGTTACATCAGTCGGGATGTATCTTGTTTGCCGGCAATGTGTAACTGCTATCCTTACAGTGTGTTTATTGTTTTTTAAGATTAAATTCGGGACAATTGTTAAAAAAAATGTTGCCATACTGGTTTATATTTTAAACTGGAATAAAAGTGGAATGAAATACGCCCAAAAGTGAGGTTTTTTCTATCATTCACACGTTACAAATTAGATTGTGAAAAGTTCGGTATGTATTCCTAACTGTTTGAAAACCAGCAATAAAAAAGATACTCCCGCTGAACACTTTCAGCAGGAGTATCACAACACAAAAAC
>OGKF01000090.1_pt1 | contig 51731 bp, 69 predicted proteins | sample 1572391 | NCBI WGS metagenome assembly OGKF01 (sample SAMEA2582095, study PRJEB24529) | metagenome | biome: Human gut stool | place: China | collected 2011
CCGCCGGTCACGCCATCCGCCGACCGGCCCACGCCGCCACCGAGTCTTTCCCAAACGCCCCACGCGCCCTTCGCACACTTGCGCCAAAGCACGGCGTATTCCTCGCCCGAACGCGTCAACCTTTTTCCCGAATCGGCCGGCTTGAAGTATCCCCGCACCGACTGAAGCCATGTGTCCGTGTTATACCCTACCGGGATATTCTCCACCGTGAAAGGAGTACCCGTGATATCACCCCTGAAATATCCCGCCTTCGCAATGCCCTCCGCGCCGGAAGTATGAAGCCCGTCCAGCAACGTGTTCATTTCTTCTTCGCTCGTCATGCTCCCCAACCATTTGTGCGGGTCGTGAAGCGCGTCGCTGTCCTCTGAAGTACCCTGAAGACGTTTTATAAATTCAATTTGCAAATTGCTTAAAAGATTAGTAATAGCTTGCTGGCTAATAGGAAACTGTACAGAGGTACCTAACCCTTGTAAGCACTCATATAATTTAATGCTTTTCCAGCTATTATTCATATCATTGTATAATATATATATGCCATAATAGCTTATTATAATACTACTAAAATTGCTATATACGCCAGGTTCATTAGCAAAATAAAATACAGGACCATCAGGCACACCGGGATTAGTAGCAGGAGTAGCAATTTCAGCAAATGTAGAATTTTCTCCTACAGAACTTACTATATTATTAAGTACATTCTGGAGAAGTTGTCCTGTTATTTCTTGATTTCCATTAGTCTTTATGATATTAGCGATTGCTGCTTTTAAAGTACTCCAATTTGCCATATATTATTCTGTTTTAAAATCATTATTAAAACCATCATTAAAATCACCGCCTAGTAATTCAGGCTCATAGCCTCCGATGTTGGCAATCACAGTATCTGTCTCAAATTCACATTCTACAGACGCTAAATCTCCTTGGTCTTCCCATTCAGGCTCCATGCTAAATGTAGTCAAATCATAGGTTTGCAATTTACTTGTAATTCGTTTGCTTTCACATAGTCTTACAATTCTAAGTGCATCACATAGATATTCAGGAGCTACGAATGTAAACTTATAAATCTTTTTGCTTACTTGGCTCTCAATAAATGTATAGCCCATCCGCTCAGTAGCTTCTTCTTCAAAGTCATATTCAGGTTTGCCAATTTGTGTATTTAAGTAGCACCTAAATTTGAAATTATCAGAAAAATCTACTATGCCATTTTTAAGCTCAAAGTTATATGAATTGTAATACTCAAGAAGCAGATAATCATCTACTTTATTAGTTACAGTAAATACGTCAGAGTATATAGTTCCTAAACCTGATATTGAAATCGCTAAATAATATAAACCTTCATGCTTTATTTCAACTATAGGAAGAGTACCAGGATATTTAAGAAGCTTGAAGCCAGTATATGGCTTGATAGTCAGGCCATTTTCTTTCATGCTTGTTGTTATAGCGGTGTAAGTTCCTGTATTGAAATTATATAATCTCACCCAGTTTATAGATGTTCCATTAGCAAGAACTACTTGAAAAGGCAATAACATATTCTTATAGGTTATTAGCGGATAAACTTGACCAAAAGCATAATCTTTACGATGATTTTGCAATACAAGATTATCGTAAAATGGCAATGGTGATATGTTATTATTTACTAACTTCATATTGCGAATATAATAAAAATCTCCGTAAAAAGAAAATTTATTAACAATTTTTAATGCTTAACTCTATTGAGGCTGATATACTAATTTTATCTTTGCCATTCTAGTATCAACATTCACAGAATACTCATCTATTTTACCATTTCCTATGGTAGTTTTGATAAGTTTTTTTACATCTAAATCTTCTTTTATAGGAATTTCTATAGAGTGCTCCATACATAGCTTAATGCCACTGACAGTTAAACTATCTAGAGCATTACACTCAATATTATGTGCTGGCATATCATACATATAAAATCGTAATAAGTATGGCCATGACGCATACCAATTCTGAGCCACTATTTTATAATTATTATTGTCTTCATCTACGAGAGTTGATTCTACAATTGGCAGTGTATAAACAGAATTGCTTTTTACAGGACATAATAATGCAAAGCCATCTTCTGAAAAATCAGAAGGGTTAAGTAGCATATAATCTACATCAGATGAAAACCGGCTTATATTTATTTCTTCATTTTTATCTTTTTGTACATAGTTAGAATTTACATCTATTGTGATTCCTCCAAATGCTTCGGCCGCATTATCCATCCACCCGAATTCATACCGAGAATTAAGCTCAGATTTATCATATTCTATTTCTGATTGGAAATATGATACTGATTTTTTATTAAACTGGTCAGTTAATTTTGTAGCATCCAGTTGTATAGCACTACTATTTAAATAAGAACCACCTTTCATAAAAAAGCTTATGTGCTCTATTTTTAATTTATTATTCTCTATGTACCAATAGCATCTAAAGCAATCACGCAACATTTTCATGACATCGCTGAATGATATTTCTGCTTTTTGTGCTGGCTGGTCATATTGCCCTTTTAAAATATTTGTTTTTTGAGTAATATACACATAAAACCTATTCATACTAATAGGCACAGTTTCATCATATAAGAAACGGCTATATTCTGGTGTAGCTTCATGCTTGATTGAAGAATCTATTTTATTAAGAAGAACTTTTATAACAGACGCTATAGAATAACTATCCTTGAGTACTATATTGCTTCTTAATTTTTCTTCTAGCGCATAATATTGGGTATCATATACATACCATATAGACGCATTAACCCATTGGCTTCTACAAATAGGTATAGGCCTTCCTATTCCTGTTGATGATGGTATAAATTTATTCGTAAAATACTGACCATGGTCATTTAAGCCGTATCTAGTTGGTACAGAAGAATATATAGCTTTGCAGTATATAAATGCGTAGCCAGAAAGTCCTATACATTTTTTATAATTAGAACTATCTGATATGTCATTAATTGGAATATCATACGTACTTTTTATTCCTTCTGAATCTTCTATAGAATCTGCATTTAGCAAAATTCGTCTATATAATATGTAGGCAAATATATTACTTATAACCGGATTTTCACTTAACCCTTCTGCTACTGGAATCATTTTTATATCACCAGTATCAGGCGGTATATATAATCTATCATTGCTAATTTCAGATGTACTACCTGCATATGATATTTTTATGTCATTTTCAGATTTGAACATAATTTTTCCATCAGAAATTCTTTTTATGTATACACGCGCAAATCCTAAAAATGATTCAGATATATCTGCATATATAGAATAATAGCCACTCTCACATATATAGTTATTACTAGTGCCTGCATAAGTGCCTTCGAGACCTATTATAGATGAGCCATGCACATGCATTTCATTGCATGACCTAATAAATGAAAAATGTAAATCATTTACTAGTTTAGAATGGTCATCTACTACTTCATTAGTATCAACTTCCCAATAAGTTCCTCCTAAAAAATTAGAAATAGACGATGCTCCTCTTACATATATCTGTATCAATGGCCTTATAGACATGTTTATTTTTTCTATTTCAGGAGCTAATTTTATGAGGTCATATGTATTCTCATAGCCATTTAATATATTAGTATAATTGTCAATAGCGGTTGTCTTAAGTTCACATGATTTTTTAGACTTGTCGAATTTACAATCAGTTTTATTAAATTCGCCTTTATAATATACAGAATATCTTCTCGGTTTTATAGAATTCTCATCGTATTTTTCTATAATAAATATACCACTATCTTCTAAGTCGAAGCCATTTATAAATTCATAGTCATTTCCGAATACATTTAATTTTCCATCTAATGATTCTCTGAAAAACTCTTGCCCGTTTTCTTTAGCATATTTTTTGCTGAGTTCTTTGTAATGAAGTGTTATTAACTTTAATTCATATATAGGACTTTTAGTATTATTTATAGATTCTTTGAAGTCATTATCATCTTTTGCATATGTATATGCAATATAAGCAGTATTATCAGGAATTTCTACAATAGAATGCCCTACTGCATCTCCTATATTGCCAGAATTTAAGCGCTGATTATATGTATAATATCCTATATAATTATTATCCTTATCATAATAATATAACCCGCAGTTATAAAAACTAGATGCTTGACCTTGTATAGCATCAAAATATATGTAATTACATTGTTTTTTTACATCTATTGTGCTAGAAGCAATTATGTTTTCATTAACATAATAGTCTCCTGTGTCTTTATTTATGTCATAGCCTGAATTTACAATAAATCCATACTTATGAAAGCCAACGTAAAAATTATATTTAGGAAGTACCATAGTTTTTAATTTTTGATTATACGCTTAACATTTTTATGCTGTATCACGACTATACCATTTGGCATAGTATAATACTTTGTTTCATTCTGCTTTCTAATACTTCTCACATCATCCTCTATTTTTGAAAGGTCCATGTTTCCATTGGAATTAAGAGAAATACTTTGCCCATCTGAACTGGCAAATGCATTAAGATATTTATCTTCAAATGTTCCTTTGTTTAGGCTATTAATAACATCCGGAAGTATCTTTTTATATTTCCTAGTTCGCTTCTTACTTATAATAGCGAGTGCTTCTCCACCTTCAGCTTTCATTCTATGCTTCTTCTTATTCTTTACGCCCAAATCGATGTCATCACCTGATGCATGAGAGCCTCCTTCCAAGAACTCAAGACCTCCTTCCCCATATTCATCAGATTGGCTCGCTGTTACTTGTTTGGCTTTAATTTTGGCTACTGCGAATGAAGTCCACATCGTGGCAATAGCAGCTAATGCAAGAGCTGGGCCAACAATAGGAATTGAAGAGAATGAACTCCACAGATTAGCAGATGCAGTGATAAGTGAAGAGGCTTGAATTATACTATTAAGATTTTCTTGACGCCGCTGAGCAGCTTCAAGCATTTTTTGCTTTTCTTGCTGATTTTTCTTTTCTTGTTCAAGTTCTTTCTTAGCCGTAGCAACGTTATTAGCATATCCATTATTACGGGCTTCAACTTCTGCATTATAGGCTTCTTGTGCAGCTTCTACTCGTTCTTCTGCTGCCTCTACAGCTTGTTCAGCCAATTCAACTTCAGCATCCATAATGGATTGAAGCTGTTCTATTACTATATTTACAGCATCTTTTAGAGCGTCGATTTGGTCATCGCCAAAACCCAGTTTCTCAAGCAAAGCACCGCCTAATCCTTTTTTGCCTATATTAGCAACAAAGTTGTCGAGCTCAGACAATTCTCGGTCAATGCCTTTTACAATAGATTTTGCAGCGTCTATTTGAGCTTGACTCCAATCCAATCCACCGGCTTCTGCTAAGCGTATTTGCTCTTGCCATCTAGCTTTTTCTTGCTCAAGCTTAAATCGAGTTATCTCAGTTTCGCTACGCTTAACTTCATTAAATACAGCTTCATCAAGGGCTTGTTGCTCATCAAAGCTAGTCATTTGGAATGACCCTTTAGTTTGAGCTGCAGACTTATCAAATTGTGCATTTATTACAGATGTACTTACCTGCTGTTCTGCAGGTTTAGCGGCATTTTGTGCTAAAGCTAATTGCCTACGTACTTCATTTTGCTGTAATAATAGCTGTAACTCTTCTTCTGTGCCCTTCTTTACAAGCTCGAGCTGATTTTCAATATCACGCTCTCTTGCATCTAAGATTTTCTGGTCATATTCACTCCACAGCTCAAGTTTTTTCTTGTTGAGCTCAATAAGTATTTCTTCTTCAGAACGAGCTTGGTTATCTCCTGCCTCTAATAATCTCTTATTAGTATCAAGTATCAAAGCATATTCCAAATCAAGATTTTCTTCCATAAGCTTGCGCTCTTCTACTAATGAGGCTTCCATTTGAGAAGCGTCGCGCGTAACTACTACATTGGTAGTTACAGTAGACTCTTGATTTTGAGCTGCTTCAGTTGCTGTGCTAGTATCAGTAGGATTTATAGTATTACGCTGCATCTGCAAAGAAGCAACTTTTTGCTCATTCTGAATTTGTTGTAACTGAAGGTCTAATGCTCGTAAGTTATTAGCAATAGTCTTAGTTATAAGCTCTTGCTGCCTATCAATTTGTTTCTTTTGGTCTTCTGTAAGCTTTTTATATTTTCCATCTACATTTTTAACATATTCTTCATTGAGACGATACATCTCGCGAAGCTTGTTATTTTCATCCTGAACCTGGTCAGCTGCAGCTTTACGCCTTTTAGCATATTCATCTTTAAGTAATTCAGTTACACTCTCCTCGTACTCTCTTTGTATTTTTATATCATTCTGGTTTATAGTACGAGTTAAATCACGCGGTTCTCGTGTACGAGTACGTGTTTTGGTAGTTTTATGTTTTCCTTCTATACCAGCAGCTTCAAGCTGAGCTTTAGCAGCTTTTTCATATCCAGCTGCTAAATCAAAATACGCATCTCCTGTTTTCTCTGCAGCATCTGCTTCATCGTTAAGGTCTTTAATTCTTTGTTGCCTAAAATCTTCTGCAGATACCTGGTCAGCTACCTGTAAATTAGCTGCAGATGGTCCTACACCAAATTCATCAGTAGCTCGTAAACTAGATTGTACCCACCAGTTTTTGAATTTATCCCAACCAGATGGACCTTTACCTGCTTCTGTTTCTGCTTTATTTCTAGCAATTAAAGCTTTTTCATACTCATCAGCAGCTAACTTTTGAGCAGCAGCAGCTTTAGCCCTTAATTTAAGAGCATTAATTACAGCTTCAGTATTATTTACAAATATGTTTTCAGCATCTGTTACATTATTAACAGATACTCCAAGTTGGTCAAAATTAGATTTATTATCTTTAATCCACTGGTCTTTCTTAGCAGTAGTTTCAAGATTTTTCCATTCCTGTTGTAGCTGTTTTAGTTTTACAATGTTATTACCGTAGCTACTATTAGTATCTTCAAGTTCTTTAGCTATATTATCAAGAGCCTCAGTTGTAGATATAACAGCATTTTTTGCTTTGAAAAGATTACCAACCCACGTTATAATCTGTTTGCCAAACATGGAAAATACGGTAAGCAGTATAACAAGCACAGTATTCCAGCTAAACAAAGCTTTAACTATTGAGCCTGTTACACTTACAGTTGCTTTACCTTCTGCTTGTAAAAGTTTATTCTGAGCACGTAATCTGTTAACTTCATCAACTACCATAGGTATATTATTCGATATACCTAAGAAGAATGTATTAAGCGATACAGCTGCAGCAGGTAATTCTCGTACTACTTGAGAAATAGAAATGCCTAAACCATCCCATGTTTTTTGATAATGACCTACAGACAATCTATAATTACCTGTTGCTTCTTGCAATTTTATCATTTGCTGATAAATTGCATTTGTTTCAGTTTCAAGCTTTTTACCAGAGTCAGCAGCCTCTCTTTCAGCTGCAGACATCTGATTAAGTCGTATTTTATTTAATGCATATTGAGCTGAAAGCCTATTATAAGAACCTTCTGCGGAATTAGCAATTGTAGCTTGTAACTGAGCAATCTGATTTGCTTCTCGTATTTGAGTTGAATAGAGTTTAAGCTGTTGATTTTCTTCTGACTGAGCATAGGCAAGTTTCTCTTGAGCCTGAGCTAGTGGGTCTACTGTAGCTTTCTGCTGTTTTCTAGCAGAAGTAAGCTCAGCAATCTTAGCTTTCAACTCAAGTAATCTTTTGCCTTCATCTGACTGTAAATAAGCTAATCTTTGCTCTGCCTTTTCTACTTCAGACAGAGTTTGGATATGAGGCTTCATTTGGTCATCAAGAACCTTAATCTGATTTTTCAAATTAAGAATATCATTGAGTAGCTGTTGCCCCATTTCGCTATCTGCTCTTTCAGCTGCAGTTAAAGATTTATATAGCTCAACTGTTTGCTTTAGGTCAGACTTAAGGCGGTCATAAGAAGATATAGCTTGCTTAATATAACGCTGCTGTTCTACAGTTGCTCTATTAGCATCTGAAGTTTGTGCTTTAAGCCAAGCAATCTGTTTACCTGTATCAGATAAAGCTAATTTAAGCTCATTCTGGGCTCTTTCAAGTCTTGACGTAGATGCTGTTGCTTCATCGATAGCTTTACGCCCTTCACTTGTAGCTCCACTAGCAGACTTAACAGAATGTACAATCCTATCTGCGCCTGCTCTGATAGCATTTACCATTGTCTCGTATGACTGATTGAGCTCGCCAAGTTGCTTGACAAGCTTTTCAATCGAGTCATCCGGCTCAATTATATCGCTATATTTTATCTTATCGTCTTCAGCCATAATTATTTCCTTTTATGCCGTTTAACACTCTTGCTTTCTGCCTCTAATTGCTGTTTTATATTATCAACAGCATTATAGAATTGAAGTACTGTCATCTTTTTAGCATCCATACTTGTTTTTTGAGCTATCAAAAGACAAGTACTTTCAAATTGCTTATCATATTTTATCTCAACAGACTCACTTCCTATGTATGATTTTGGAGAATGCATATTAAGCATTATCATATCTATGGTTTCTATCTGTTCAGAGTTATCTGTGTCATTTATCATAGAGTCCAACACAAGAAGTGTTCTTTGCTTTAACTTATCGTATGCATCTTTTTCCTTTGGATTTACAAAATCTCCTGGAAAGTACATTTCAAGTTCGGTGGTTACTTTTTTTTTAAGCCAAGTCAAAAAATCTATAATCTTTGAATGCTTTATTTCTTTAAGCTTTGCCAATATATTTTTAAGTCCATCGTCTGACAAATCATTAACTTCTTCGCCATCTATGCTGTGGATAAGAGCTGCAAAAGCTAAATATCTCGGTGAAATTTCATTGTTCACCATATACATATTTTGCCTCATGTTTTGCAGTTCTTGCAAAGCTTTTTTGGCATTATTGCTTTTAATGAATTTAGCAACACGGGTTATATGGGCATCAATATCATCTGCATCTGAGCCAATTCCAGAGTCTATAAGCAAATACTTATTGTACTTCTGAAAATTTACAATAGGCATTTCATCTATGCTGTCATATACCCGTACGACTTTTTTATTTACTATCAGGTTTTTCATATTAAAATTCGCGTTATAGGGGTTGATATGATAGGAATAAGTATAATACTCATCTCATTAAAGAAAATAGCGAGAATGATAGCGAGAATAAGCGACGTCCAAAAGCTTAAGCAAAAGTCACAATCGAATAATTGAGAAATAAGCTTAGGAGCCCTGGTAATTATCTCATCGCGCACACCGAGTTTTCCAATTAGCAAAATATTAAATGCTGCTGCTAAGGCTATATATATTAAAGCCGAAAGCATTGTTATAAAATATACCGTTGACATAATTCTCTAGTTGTTAAAGTAAATTCAATTCGTATTCCTGCATAAGGGTACATGAAGAATTGTTTATCAATATCTTGTATACCTTCTCCTTTATAAGTATAGTTATTATAGATTTTCTCTATTGAATAACCTTTGTATATATTTTCAAAGCGCTCATATATATCATTTATAACAAGCTTACCGGTTGTAGTAATAAGACCTGGAGTAGTTAATACCCGCATAATTTCATCTTTTACTTCTTCTGTATGCATAACAGTTTCATCTTCATAAATGCTACTGAGGTCATACCAGAATATAATGGCCCCGCTGAAAGTATATTGTGGCAATGATTGAACTACTTCAGTAATCTTTTGTGGGTCATAAATATCAAACCATGAAAAATTGCCAAAGTTATCATTCGGTAAAAGTGACACATATTCTCCATTGCCGTTATACATCGCAGGATATATAAACTTATTACCATCTGGCCTATGTTCTACAAGCTTATATGCTCTACCAAATGCACAATTAAGCCACTTAAGTCTGTTCATAAGTGACTTTTGCATATCCTGTAATATCTTATCAAGCAATACAGGGTCTTCCTTAAATCTTATTTGTACTGAGTTTTCCTTCATTTCCTTATTGCCTGTTTTAATCGTTTAACTAATTCTTTTCTTATGTGAGAACGAATTATTCTGGTAAAATTTTTATCTGTTAAGCGAAAAATCTCTTCACCATATTTCTCAATAAGTTCAGGTGTTTTTTCATCACTCGCGGTCACATAAAAACCTTCTGAGTCAAATACTACAAACATAGACTCGTGAAAAGCACCTGTATCTCGTAATGTGACCCTTGTAGTAGGCTGACCTTTTTTCTTTTTTATTTGTATGGTTTTAGGCTTGTATGGCATATAATCCATTATCTTTTCACCTCTACCGTTGATACCACGACGATATAACTGGTCATCTGCTATAGCTGATACTATTACATCTTCTTTGTCACGCACAATATCTTCTAATAGCATAGGCAAGCTATCCTTAAAACTTCGCAACCTATATTCCAGATTGCGGAGTGTCGCGTTATATCGTTTTACAGCCATACTTATACAGTTCTATATTTAATGCCATTGTTTCGACATGGCAAACATACTCTATCAATTCCAGAAGTACTTAGCTTAATGGCCTTGAAAGCCATATCTAGCTGATAACTTAAACCTGATTTTTTCATAGAAGAAGAGTCACCATCTACTTCATATAATATATCAAGTCGAGAAGCATTGATTGAATGCCTATTTGTCCTTACGTTAGAGTTATATGCAAATTCGCGTAACATATCTACAGCTACCTGCTTAGCTATGACATCTTGGAACATCATTCTCTGTTCAATTATAAAATCTGTAATATCACAGCTTACAGTAACTTCTAAATTTAATCCGTAGTTGTTATCATAAGTATATTGATTATTTTCAACATCCCATAGATGAAGTGGGCGCTTTGCAAAATCTTCATTAAAGTCATCATTGAAATTAACTGCATCTACAAGTTCTTCATTTACAAAAAATGGATGAATTTCAAGATACTTAGACCATGCCATCCAAGCAAGTAATTCTCTACGTGAGCATGAACCGCAAGGCTCTTTTGACCAGTCTTTATTTTTTCTAATAGCTTGACTTCCCTCTGGAAGTTCAGACTGAAAATAGCACAAATACCAACTTCCTCCTGCATCATTATCTTCACTTTGGTATGGCAAATAGAGGTCATCGACTGTAAACCATTCAGCACTATTATCTCGTATCTTATTAAGCTTTATAATCTTTACTGGAGCATCCATACTTGAATGCATAAGATACAAAGTATATTCTCCAGCTTTAGTAAACTGAAGACATATTTTATTTATCTTCGTGGTTACACCTTTTGCTCTTACTGGTACAATTTCAAAGCCAACTAAATTTTTCTTATTCTTTACAGTATCTACTAATCTACCTGTTCCATCGAACAAAGTACGACTTTCGCATAATGGCTTGTTTGTTCCTTCTGCCGTTTTTTCATTGCAGTATCTAGCAATAGCTTTTTGAATACTTGCTTTTGTTTTGCTCTCAAGCCATTCAGAAAATAAATTGGTTTCAACCCAATACTCAGACTCAATATCAGGCTGTTTTCCTTGTGCTTTTTGAAGCGCTTTATATTGTGTACCTTGATAATCAACTACATTGCCTTTGCTATATTCCTTTTCAGGGTCATATTCTGGAAAAGTGATATTCTTAAAGTCCGGAGCAATACATGACATATTCTGCAAAGTCAGCAAAGGATGAATTTGTTGAAAATATAGGCCACTTTCACTCACGGTTAAAGCATCAGATATTTTTAAGTCTGATGTATCATAATTCTGCTCCCACCCAATAAGGTGTAACAGCTTTTCTTGTATATCGTTGGCTCTAACCATAATTCTTAATTTTTAATGAAAAATAGGAGGCCACTATCGCCTAGTGGCTCAGTGTACCTCCTACCAAAGCTAATAACAACTCAAAGATTTGCTATCGGTTTATTATCCTCCAACTTCTGCAGAAGCCTCCTTAGTGTTAACCGGATTGTCTTCAGAGTTGACAACAACCACAGGCTTAGCATAAACTGCATCTTCACTTGATACGTTGAATGCCAGAATAGGACTTGCCAAAGTGCTAGGTGCACTGTTATATGCAGTCAAGAAGGCCACGTCAACAGCAAAGCCATAGTGCTCTTTACGAGTACGAACCATATCGGCAGTAGCGGCTCCTGCGATAGTATTGTAGTCACCTACAGAATCGTAGAAGTATGTACCAACAGGCATGTTCAACAGAGGCAAAGTAGCAATACCCCACTCATGGCCATCACCGGAAACAGTTCCGAGCAAGCAGTCACGCTCAAAGCGGGTCAACATTCCAAGAGAGCCAGCATTTACAGCATAACCCTGAGCATACTTATCTTCGACAGCTGCAATGTTGTTTGTCAGGTGAACAATCTTAGTGCCGAATTCATTCTGCTTGTTTACGTCATTATAAAGACCGTGTTGCTGCAGTTTACGCATAATAGACTCAACGCCGGGGTCACCTACAATGTGCAACTGACCATAGAAGTCATTTGCTCCCATCATAACCTCAAGGTCACCAAATACGTTTTCACGTTCAGTCCACTTTGCATTGATGGCATTAGAAGACCAGTTATACAACAATGAGTTTTTCAAAACCCGTGTTTTGTTGGCTGCAAGAGCAGCAAGAGCTGCTTCGTCAAGCTTTTTCGCAAAGGCATAGATGTACTTCATCATCTTGGTTTCAAAGTCCTTCTGAATGCCAATTTCATTGTTCATATACATTGCCGGAGCGATAGTAAATCCCCATGCATAAGTGGCAAACGTGATTTGAACCATTTTAGAAGTATTTTCACTGTCGGCAATTGTCAAGGTGCGAGTACTACCGATAGTAATATCAGCATCATAGTCAATCACCGGAGTTTCCAGCGTGTTACCGATGGAGGTTCTCGCTTTTTGCTTCAGTTCCTCAGTGAGGATGCCAGTAGGGTCTTCAGACTGCACCATAAAAGCGTTCAGCGCACCGTACCTACTGGGGCGATACTCAAACTTATCAAAATTAGAGTTCGCGCGAATGTTCTGGATACGTGTTAAAACTAGACTCATAACTTTTAAGTTTTTTAATTATTAATACTTATGCTAATATGGTGCATTACCCTTTTACGCCTCATAGCATTTTTTGTTTATTTCTTAGAATGTGCCATTATCTAATAGGCAAACTTGCCACATTGTTTTCAGTTCTCAGCTGCATTGACTGGTCTGCAAATTCCTGTGAGTCGCGGGTCAAACCATTTGCGAGCAGATGTGCCTCGATGGCTTTATCGGCTTCAACTTGGCTCTTAATGCCAGACAAGTCAAGTGTTCCACCTGTTCCGCCTGAACCGGACCCAAAACCTCCTGTTCCACCGCCTGTCTGCTGACGACCTGTATCAATTACATCTTTAAGCGACGTTTCCATTACAAGCTCCTGCATCGTGTAAGGATTAAGATTGTTCTTCGGATTGTTAAGGATATTACCATCCGCACCACGAATAACAAGCTTCTTTCCTCCTTGGCCGTCTTCTATGAAATCAGGAGTACCTTTTGCAAGGACTTCTGCTTTTGCAGCGTTGAGCAGCGTCTTCTGAATAGGCTCAGTAATACCACTCTTAAACTTAAGACCTGCTGTAGCAGCTTGAAAAGCATAATCTACATGCGTGTCCTTAATAGTTTTATCAAACTCTGCCTTTTTTGTATTGAACTCAGTTTCCTTTGTCTGAAGCTGAGTTTGAAGCTGAGTTACTTGAGCTTTAGCATCTTTCAGCTGTTGTTTCAAAGTTTCATCACCAGCTCCTTTTTCAAGTTTAGACTGGAGCTCTGCGACCTGTGCCTGAGCAGCAGTAAGCTGAGTTTGAATTGTTTTCGTAGACTCTGCTTTAGTTTTGTACTCACCAAGTACGCGCTTAGCATAGTCATAACTTTTTTCACCATCTTTCTTTTTAATACCTGTAATGCCAAGAATATCAGCATCATACTGACCGTGCAATGCACCGATTTTAGTACCAATAACTGTATTCTCATCATTTCTTGACATCTCAGCAATCGCATTCAGCTGGTCATCTGTAAGACCTGTTAAAGCTGAACTCTGTCGTAGCATCTCAATTGTTAACATATAGCTTTGTTTTTTATTGTTAATTACTTTTGTACTAACTCTGCAGCATCTCCGTATGGGTCATGCAGGGCCGCCATAATGGTATAGCCAAGGCCTTTATACGTTTTCTTGAAAAGCTGCCACTCTGCGAATGTGAACATTTGAGTATATGCTGGTGACTCTTCTTTGCCAGTCATTGGATTAAACCTACGACCGCGCACAATTGACAAATGCACCATTTTCTCAGTACCCGGCTTAGGAGTATAACCACCCTTAGCCTGTGTTTTCGATGCCGATGATTTTTCTTCGATAACATCATCAACATCTACTAGGAAAAGAACTACCTCATCAAGCTCTTCCTGTAAGTCGCTTGTCCAAGCTTTTCCGCCTTTAGCCTTAGCAGCTTCTAGTTCTGCTTTACGTTCTACGGCCTTTTTCTTGTAAGATTTAATATCCTCAAGACTGAGTGCCTGTAGTTGCTGAAGTTCCAATTTCTGTAACATATTCCAAAAGTTTTTTTATTATAATATCTATTTTTTCTCTCATTGGCTTATTTGAAGCAAACTCAATTATGTTAATGTTCTCACGTTCAAATTTTTCGACTAAAGTACTAAAATTTATTTTAAGCTTTACCAAATTTTCATTTAATAACTCTTTTTCATACAATTTTAACACTTCATCCAGCGTTTTATGTGGATATGGCTCCAATTGCTTTAAGATAAGCATTCTCTGAAGTACCAAAGGATTGTTACGATACTCAACTTCAAGAATTTGTTGCGATATAGCATCTAGTTCTGAGTTAGACGCACCATTCTCCTTTGCTTGTTTGTACTTAGAATATAGCTCTGTTACTGTGAAAACGTAAAACTCTGTACCCCAGTTTACAGAAGATGATATGAAAGCACCTCCATACCTGAGTTTGCAAACAGTATCTTCGACAAATTTCTGTGCCAATTCAAAATTGGTCTTTAAGGCATTGAGAACTGAGGTTTTGCTTTCAAAGTTAGCAGTTACCTGAGTTTCATTGATGGCTTCTTTTTCACTTACAGTACCACCTGAACCAACAACAGAAATTACAATCTCATTTTTAAGCCTTGCACACTCATTGACATTATAATCAAGTGAGTCTTTATCGATAGTAGTTATCTGAACAGGATTACGCATATCTGCGACACCTTCAGATTGATTTGGTATAGGAACTTCTAAGAATGAACCAGGACCAGCTATACGCTTTTCGCTACAGCAAGGACACTTTTCAACTGTTCCATCATTGAGAATTTTATACTCGCCTTTTGCATTGCGTAGAAAACCTCCATCGCAGTAATCACCAGTCTCATTATTCTCAAAATTACAATCAGCTTCATACGCACTATATATAGGATAAGGTGCATACAAGTCTAAATGCTGCTTCGAAATAGAGAAGAACAAATACCAATCAAGATTTGACAGCTCTTTTGTAATTGGATTTTTCTTAAGGTCTTTATTTTTCTCATTGAGTTGTGTTGACCAAAAGAACCGAGCTGGACAATATCCTAAATCGTGCTTTGCCTCTGAAATAAGTGACTGAATTTCATTTTTCTCATTCAGCTGATATACTCTTATAAAAGTATCATCAAATACAGCTATCCGATGTTCCGGCTGTTTGAAAATAAGCCACTCAAACTGATTTTCATCAAGTTTAGAAGTCTGGTAATCAATTACAGCATCAATCTCAAGCCAATAAAAATACGGCTCTGGGCGCAAAGATGTTTGTACTTGAGGAAGGTCTACTACCAAAATACTATTTGGCGATACCTGCATTCTCTTCCATCCGGTTGTCTTCCACACCTCTGGCTCATTGAGGTTATTCTTTTTATACTGAGACCAGTCTTCTGCAAGCTCTGAGTCTGTAAACTGGTATGAGCTTGATGAGTTACGACTATAGAAAACCCTTTCGAGTTCTCTATAAACGTCCTCAACTACAGCAGGTGTAGGCAACGGAAATTTAAACAGATGAAGGAATATGTTGAATTTATCCTTCGGAAGCAACTGTCTTACCCAATCAAGGAATATGGTCGTAGGTTGGTTAATATCAGATACAGCAACATTCGTCTCAGTATGAAATCTAAGACGACGCTGCATGTTTACAGCTTTCTGAATAGCCTGACGTTTAGTCGGCTTTTGCAAAATTTGCTTTATCTGATTTAACTCTAAGGCCATTTTCTTCGTCGTAAATATAATTGCTATCTTTAGGTAATTCCCATCCACCGTTTATGGCTGTGCCCATATCAAGCAGGCGTTCGGCATGCTGAATGCCAAACTCCTGCTTCATATTGTACTTAGGCACAACCAACGTTACTGTTTGTTCTTTTTTCTTTCTCATAACTGAAAGTTTTAAGCCCCAACAGAAGCGGCATTAACCCAATCTGTAAGAGGATTGAAGTCCAATGTTTCGCGCTTAATGATGTAGAAGTTATCACTCCAGTTAGGATAGAATGACCATTCAATGGTATTGCTGTCCGGCTCTTCAAAACCGCCAAGCTTTTTGTCACCAACAAAGAACTTACCAATAGGAATTGGGAAGTATGCTGTAGGCTCATCCTGGTCATCTACCAAGCAGCCGATGTTGCCGTTTTCATCAATCAGCCAAACACCAATCTCTTCACACATGTACTGTTTCAGCTGTGCAATTGTCTTCTGACTTTCCTGATAGATAGTGGCAGAGAACGTTGTCGGCTCACGGCCAATTGTAATCTCAATACCTCCAAGTGTCTGGTTACCACCGCCGAATGTACGAGCTGCACCAGACTCAGAAGTAGGTCCTTGAATATACGGAGAAACTGTCATCTTAGAACCATCAGCTGCAGAAAACAAGGTAGAAAACGATGCTTTCTTAGTCGGGTCAGTGACAGAGTTCTTTGTTCCAGCTGTCTTATAGATGCGCTGGAATGCAACTTTTTGAACTTGCCCCATACTCTCCTTGCATTCAGCAATCTCAAGGTCGGCGATATGAGCACCGGCAGGGCATCCACAGTTTAATCCCATATTATTTATGTTTTTAATGTTAATACTACCGAGCAGCTACCCTTAACTTGCATCGAATTACCTGTATTTTTGCTTCGAATTGACTTCTCCACAGTGCAAATATACTAAATTTCTTTATAAGTTGTACTGCTTTTAACATTTTTTATAGAGGTATTTTTTATCTCATATTCTCGCGCTATGTTCATTCAAGGCTTATGATTTATCATTCATATATAATTAGAAGCCTAGAAATTACGAGAATAATGCGAGAATATGAATTTTTAGTTTCTTAAGTGTATTTTTTTACGTCCGCCTTTTCTTGCATGCATTTCATATACTCCTGTTAAGCAATCTGGAGCATCATCGTGCTGGTTTCTTTTCTTATTATCTTTACGATATGACATAAGAGCCTTATAAAATTTGGGCCATTTTCTCTCCCAGCCCTCTGGAAACAAAATATCACTTTGAACATTAGCAGAAGCTGTATAAATGCGGGCCTTTTTGTTCTCTGTCTGTGTAAATGTTTTAATAGCACACCTGAAATTACGCAAATCAACTCTTAATATGCGCTTTACATTACGTGAATAGCCACGGCCTCCATTATTTGACTCGATTAAGGCCTCAACCGTGCCATTTTTGGTCAGCATTTCAGCTTGTTTTGGCTCTGTGACCTCCATAGGTGCATCCGTAAACAAAATATCAGTTATATAGCAGTATTCAGGCGTATTTATAAAGCAAATTGAGCACAAATCATCGGCTCCTGTGTCAGCCGTATCAGTATAATTCCACTTTTGAAGTGCTTTTGTGCCTGTTGGAAGCTCTTCTATCTTATAAGTTCTAAATCCTTCATACATAAGACCCTCTTTTGGTGTTGGGTCCTGCATATACTGTGTGTCAAATACAAGCGGATTTATCTCACGCATCTTATAAAGCTCTTCAAGCGTATGCTTCATTGGCCAAAGTGCATGTTCTTCTCCAGTTTCTGAGTCTACTTGTATAACCGGAAGTGATAAAACAGTCCATTCATCTGGCTCTATCTCTTGCAAATAGCCACAAAGGTCATGTTCATGCAGCCTTTGCATTATTATAATGATTGGAGTGTTACGCGAGTTAGTACGGTTACGAATTGTGTTTTCAAATCGCATGTTGATGCGCTCGCGAACAATATCTGACTCAGCATCTTCTGGCTTAATTGGGTCATCAATCACAATTGCACCTTGGAAAATGTTTGTTGTAGCTCCTATCATATCAAGCATCTCGTTTGTATGGTCATCGAATGTGAATATATCATTGCCTCCGTCCATTTTATCAATATCTGGTACTTCGTCTACTGCTCCTGCACCAAATCCAGTTACTTGGCCTTGAGTTGATACTGCATAAAGTTCTCCTCCAGCTTTAGTTTTCCATCTCTTAGCTGACCCTTTTTCAGATGCAAGAGCTGAGTTAGGAAAAAGAGTCTTATAAAGCTCTTCTTGCATGATATTTCTGATTGTTTCAGAATTATCATTCACAAGTATATCTGAATAAGATAGATGCAAAAATCGACATTTTGGATTTAATGCAAAACACCATGATATAAATGATTTGATAACAAGTTCAGTTTTACCATAGCGTGGAGCTATATTGATAATAAGTCGCTTACACTTACCATCTACAACATCCTGTAATACTTCAAACATTTTCTTATGGTGTTCTGCAACTATAAAACTTCTATGGTATTGCGCCTTAAACATGCACTTTGTATACTTCTCAAAAGAAGATAGTAATTCAACCTGAAGAAGTTCTTTAGGATTTACAGTTCCGGGCTTTGTAGTATCTAAAGCTCTTTCTTGCATTGTTTTCAGCGAGTCCATTATCCCTCCTTTCTTACTGTATATCCATACTTTATTTCAGCTGCTTCTCTTGCTTTTACAGCATCTTCGAATTTTGCATAGTAACCTAAGCACTCATATTTGCCATTATTTCTTATAACAGCCATCCACTTACCTCTAGGTTTATGAAATTGTACGCCTGTGCGTCCAGATGTATTAGTAGACCTAACTTTTTGGTTTCTACTATTTTGCTCATCTGTAACTTGCCTTAAATTAACTATGCGGTCATCTGACCTATTGCCATTTATATGGTCAATCTGTGGTGTTTCATCTGAAGGCCATTCTCCATAATGATAAAACCAGGCTAGCCTGCCGGCTTTATATCTTATATTATTTATGCTTATAAGTCTATAGCCAGTTTTATTTACAACACCAGCTCTAGTTCCTACTTTTATGTTTCTACTCGGGCTTATTTTCCATATAAACTCACCTGTCTCACTATTATAATCCAATACTTTAGTAAGATAGTCATGTGAAAGAGCTATTTCTTTGGCTCTCATTGTTTCTTCTACTAAAATGTTCATATCGCTATTTAATTAAAGTATCACGTATCAAAATATAAGCTTCTCTGGACACCGGTTGATTTGGTATTATTCCAGTTTGCAGCTGCTGTCCTTCTGGGAGACTTAATTGCATAGGTCCTTTGCCAAATATTCTATCCCATAATTTTTCTATAGTTTCAATGTTACCTAGCTTTTCGTCTTCAATAAGGCGCTTAATTACAGTTTTTATTACAACCGGCACTTTTTTATTAGCCGTTAAGGCTTGTAGCTGCGAGTGGTTACATGTTAATAAACAAGCCAATAAATTAGCCGTGTCTTGCTTTGTAAGCTGAACACTTAAATTGATATTAAGGCTAGTAAGAAGTTTTGTTATTTCAGGTCTTGATGCTCCTTGTAACTGAAGTGCTGAGCGTATAGCTGATGAATATGAACCTCTGCCCGAGTCATGACGTTCTGCTAACTCAGTTGCTTTAAGCGGCTCTACAGTCTGAGCCTCAAGTGCCTCAATAGCCTCAACTCGTTTTTGCTGCTCCGCGATACGTTTGGCTTGAAACTCAGTTTGACCATCTGGTATTTCTTCCATGCCAAGCTCTTCTGCTAATGATTGACGCTTTTCTTGTTTAACTTGAAGATTTTTAAGCTTCTGCTTTTCAAGATACTTAATACGAGCCAATTCCTTTGCATCTTGTTTTGATTTAATGCGCGTGGCCTCTTGTTCTACAAGCTTGGATGTGTCTGGATTAGACATTCCAGGAACTACTGGCCTGTTTGGCAATATATCTGCTAATTTCTGTGCTATTTTATCTGTTTTCATATCAATTTCTTTTTAATCTGAATATCTCCATAAGCGTTTATAAGCTGTATTTAATCTGCCACTACAGCATGCGGCTATATTACTGGCATTTAAGCTATAGTGTCTTGCCGCGGCTGTAATAGAAGGCCATTCTGCCACTTCTGTATAGCCTTTGCCTTTTTCATAAGCATATTCTTTTATAGGTCTTGCATTAGAAGCTAATACTACTTTTTCGTATTTATCTCCTATTTGGTCGCGCACAAGTCTTATATACTTCTTTTCTTCTTCATACTTATTGCCTGCCATATATATTTTATTAAAGCCATAAGGCTCATAGCAGCTATTTAATAATATAGTTTTATACTTAAGCTTAAATAAAGCATCTAATGTATATTCGCTTGGCTCCTTTATAGATACATATAGGGTGTTACTATATTTCATTGACTCTTTTAGAAGTACATTTTGTTTTATGCTATCGTCTAATACAGAATTTATAAATTTTCTTAATTCTGTTTTTACTGATAGCATAATTGTGTGGCCTACATACACCCTATTATCATATTCAAATTCAACGATAAATATCGCGAATTTAGATGTGAGGTTATCAGGGCTATCGACCTCGATTTTTTTATTGCATATTTCTAGCATAGCTGTGAATTTTTATTTTATAGTGCAAATATACAAAATATAATTCAAACGATATATATTTTAATTGTTAAAAATATCATTTTGGTAATTTTTCTTGCGAGAATAGAAAATAAATACAAGATAGTTTATGTTTACCCTATGTTTATTTTTTGTTTATTGCGCAAGCTGTTGATTTTCAATGAGTTAGAATGAAATAAACAAAATAAATAAAAATCCAATCTCCCTATACATCCTATTTTTAGTTTGATAGTTTCTGACAAGCCTATTATTAGCTCTATAAAATACTATCAAATCATATTTTACGGTCTACTAGATAATTATTGTTTATATTGTTTATTTATATCTAACTCATTGAAAATCAATCACTTATCAAGAAACAATGCATTGTTTATTATTGTTTACATTGTTTACAGCCTTTTTGCGAGAATGCCTGAATGATGGCCTTTGCGAATTTTGATTTGGTGGCAATTTGCGAGAATGATTTGAAGCCAAAAAATTTTTCTGCCTATGGACATGGCTCTATATACTATATATAAGGGGGCACCCAAGCGCTGCGGCAGGGGCCTAATTTCCACACAGGCAAAATTTTCAAAATATAAAAATTTATTTGGTTAAAAAGCATTAAGCCTGACAGCCTAATTCGTTAATTATGGTTTAATTCGTTAAAGTTCTATAAGGCTATCAGCCTGTTAACGACTCTTAACTAAAATAATTTTCAGGTTCCAAACCATTTACAGGCTCATAGCCTCTCCTCCAACAAGGTTTAACGAAAATTTAACACTTCCTAACCAAATATATTTTCAGGTTCCAATTATTTTATTAGCTGACAGGTATAAAATTATTATTTTAATTTATTAACGAAACAACCAGGAAATTTAATACGATTTAACCCGTAAAATTTTTATATGTTATTTATTTTACAGGCAAAAAAATTTCCAAAAAAATCATGAAAAATTTTTCTAGTTCAAAAATTATTTGTATATTTGCATATCGGAAATAATGAACGAAATAAATCAAAATCTGGAAACAAAAATTAACAGATACAGATTGAAAATTTAACATAAAAAGTTTTTCCGGCTCAAATAAAATGAGTATATATTTACAATATAAATAATAAAACAATAAAGAATATGACACAGTTAGAAAAATTCTTGTTCGAATTATCATTCGGAGAAATTAAAAAAATTCGTGATTATATGTTAAAAAGGTATCACGTATATTGTGGTTCAATGGAAAAGCTGGCGAGAGAAATAGACGAGAGAATACCGGAGCCGCTTGAAGAACTGTACGAAGTGCTCGCATAACAGGAGAACATCCCGGGCGGGAGAATGGCCGTAATGGCATCAGTGGCTCAACTCCACTGCCGGGAACAAGAGAATTAACAATAAAAATTTACAGCAATGAAAGTAAACAGAAATTACCGTTTCGTATTGACGAACATTCCAAACAGCATGTTGGAAACAGGAGAAGTAAGAATTGACAACGAGGAAGTAACCGGCGAGAGAATGTTTGCCAGTGAATGCCACTACTATGCCGAAAAAAATATCCTCGAGTGTATCAAGGACGCAGCAAAACGCGACGACTTGCGCGGCTACTACGAACACACTTACTGTATCTACAAAGAGGACAAACCGAAAAAGGAGACAGTAGAGCGTGAAGAGGACGGCAAGAAAATTACCGAGACAAGAGAAATACCTGGCAAGGCAATGCTGGTTGAGGTAATTACAGTAGACGAGAACGGCATAAACATTCGCTAAACGAATGGCCGTTCGCCCCCGGGTTGGACGTACAGGAGTTCGACTCTCCTGCCGGGCACTATAACAAATCTAAAAATTACAGTTATGACAAAGAACTATTACAGGAGTGAGTACTCTGACAAACAGTGGAAAGCCTTAATCGACAAGGCCACGGAACTGGGTTGCCAGGTAACTTATGGCCGATATGGCGACCGTGCTGAAATTGACAGCACAGACCGGGAGAGCCAAATCATAGCTCAAACCGGGAGAGGCGAACAAGACAGAGCCGTATGGGCGGAGCATATCCACCAAATGCTGCAGGAGAGCACAGACCTCAGAACGTGGAAAGTGCAGCCCAAGAGATACCGCAAAGGCTACTGCCCGACTATCTGCAAGAATCAGAAGTCAGCAGAGCATGAGCAGGAGCGTCTCGAGAGAATAACAGGCTTTGAATGGACAATAACAGTAATACCAGAATAATATGGGCCGCAAGAGAATTTACAACAGAGTTATGGATGACCGCAGCGGAGTGTGCCCACTGGGCGAGCTTCTTACAGACAAAGAGCTCGAGAGAATGAAGCTGCATAACTGCAGACGCGATTGGCCGAATACAGCTAAAGTGACAGTAAAAACGGGAGAAATATACTTCAGCTTTGGAGTACGTTTTGCCAAGAGTTATGAACTAATAAAACAAGAGAACAGCAATGGAGAATAACAAATCAGAATTCAAAGCAACTGGCGTATATTTCGACGGCGCAAGAGTGTACGAAATACAAATAGCTCGCTCAGGAGATGCCGCGCGCTATAGAATGACAGTCAAATACGTAGTTCGTGACAACGAGGTAACTCGTGGACGCTGGCAAGAGATACGTTACAGCAAAAGAAAAGGCTATGCTTACATAACTATGTACGGCAAGAGAATTTACCTTCACAAATTTCAAAGAATATACTAACGTGGCAGCAAAAGACTATAAATTTGAGTATATGTTACTCAGCCGGCTTCAATGCGATTGCAATTACTATCTTGGTAATGGCGGCAGAAATGCTAAACACAGCCTTTGGGCACAAGATGAGCAGAAACAAATCGATAAAATGCGAGAGCTATACGATTTGCTGCCGGTTAAACCTGAGTGGCTTACAAGAGAACAGATTGATGAATACGCCGCAAAAATGGGCGTAAAATAATTCAAAAAGTTCTCAAAACAGTGTTCTATATCAAAAATAAGTAGTATATTTGCACTATAAAAATAAAGATATTAACAATTCAAATTACAGCAATATGGAAACAACAGTTTTTTATGTAGCAGTTGCCTATAACGGCGGTATTTTCAATCCCACAGTTGTGGAGAAGTTTGATAACAAAACAGATGCAGACAGCTATGCGGCCCTTATGTGTCGCTCAAAGCAACGCCGGTACATTGTACTCGAGCAAGTAACAGAATGGGACGGCACTCCTCAAGAGAATGCATGACCTTAGCCGCTGCGGAAAGAAACGATATTCGTGGAACAGTATCAAGCGAAGCGGATTTTAGGAGCGACACCTACAGCGGCACTAAGTTTAACCCTTGCTTTCGCAATATTGTTGCGGAGCAACTAATAAAAATTTACAGTAATATGGTAACAATGAAATTTTCAGCAACCAAGTCAGAAACATTGTTTTTGACACCGACAATTGCAGTTGAACAAGACAACTCAGAAACAGCAATCCGATTTGCTCTTTGGCACGACGTGTTCAGTGTAGAGGTAAGTAAGAGCTACAAAACCGTAAAAGCTAAATAACATGGCAAGAAATGAAATGTTTGTAACGGTTTATAGGCTTGAAGTTGAAGCCACTCGAGAGAATTTGGACAGTATGGAGAACTTTATAAAAGCTATTTCGGATAACGCTATCGTGTCCAACGATGAGGGCCATGTAGCTATCATAGTAGTGTCTTCGGATGCCTTAGGGACAACGAAATTGGCTAATATGGCACTCAAATTCTTTGGCAAGGAGGGATATAATATAAGTACTTTCGGACTCTTAGGGCCGTTTAAGAAACTCAATTGATATTTTTTAACATAAAACTTGGAAAAAAGTTCCCAAAGCAGCTCAATAATTCAAAAAAACATAGTATATTTGCAATATCAAAATTAAACAATAACATTTTAATAACAATTCAAAATTTACAGCATTATGGCAACAAAGAAATTTTCGCAGATGACAACGAAGAAGCTGAACGCTCTTTTGGCAACAGCAAGTGACGAAGACAAAAAGGCTATCGAGGCCGTACTCGCAGCTCGTGAACAGGCTCAGGCCCCCGCTGCTCCTGCAGCTCTTGAGGCAACCGCAGAAGAGACTCCTGCAAGTGAAGAAGAAACTCAGCTCAGCCCTGAGGAAGAAGCAGCTATTAAGGCAGCTGAAGAGAATGGCGGGCTCAACCCGCTTTACAATGGCAGCAAGGCAACTCAGGAGAAAAAGCCAAAGATGACCGACGAGGAGCGTCACGCATTGGCCGAAGAGCTGAAGAAGAACGTTAACCACCGTTGTCAGGCAGTTCCTTTCAACACTGCAGAATGGGTTGACGGCTATATCGCCGGAGTGATTGAAGAGAAGCGCAGCAATAAGGTGCTCTATGCAATCAAGACAGACGACGGACGCCGCATCGTTAAGGTACACGACAGCAATCTTGTTCGCATTCTGGATGAAGTCGTTGAGCCGGAGAAGAAAGCCCGCGCTCGCAAAGCAAAAGACCCGGCAGACAAAGTTGAATGGACACCGGAAGCAATTGCCGAAGAGGTTAACGAAGTTATCGGCAACGTGGGCAAAACGGTAGAATTTGAGAAATACCGCACTACAGACGAAAACGGCGAAGAGCACATTGAAATGGTAGCTGGCCGTATTGTGGCAATCGTGCCTGACAAACGAGCTCAGCGTTTGCTCTACCGCATTTCAGTTCCGGCTCCTATCGAAGGCAATCCGCTTGCAACGAAGACTATGCACAAGGTTGTAAAAGCCGAGGGCATTAAGATTACCGAAGAGTTCGATGAAGAAGGTGCACAGCTCAATGCCAAGTATCTTGAACGCCGTGAGGCAGCAGCAACCCGTACTCCACTTACTCCTCAGGACCGCGTAATTCGCTGCGAGGAGAATGTGAAGAAGGCGGAGGAGAAGCTGCAGAAAGCTCAGGAAGAGCTGGAAGCTAAAAAGAAGCAGCTCGAGGATGCAAAGAAGGAGCTGGATGAATATCTTGCCGGTCAGGTAAATGGAGAAACTGCCGAAGCTCCTGTTGAAACTACAGCCGAAGAGGAGTCACTTGCATAACACAGCCGCCTGACACCGTTTCTCCCATGGAGTCGCCTCTTTCGAGGCGGCTCTTTTTTGCTGCATATCTAAGTATGCAGCTATTTTTGTATTATTGTGATTTATGTTAAAATATGTAAACTCATAGAAACATGCTTCTTTCGCGTTCTAGGACACTTTTAGGCTTTGGGTGTACTATAATATGGGTCAACTCAATTCGACGCAATAGAGGTCAAAAGAAGTGTATCTATCAATGTATTTTTATAAAGTCTATAATATGAATTGAGGTATGGACTTTCCTGAGCTTTAAGCCACTAAGCAGTTATATAAATAGCTGTTAAATTTATGGCTAAAAAGTTGACTCATTTTCGTGCATTCTAGGACACTTTTATTTGAGAATAATAGTAAACTAAATCTATAAAAAGAAATGAAGAGAGAATGAACGAGAATAATGAAATTTCATATATTTTCGAGGCGTTTAGAGCTCTATATTTTTATATTAAAGCTGCAATAAACCAGTGAAAAATTTTTATGTTAAAGTCTGTAAAACAGTGATTTATATCAAGATTATTTTGTACTTTAACTTATAAAAGAATAAAAGTGAAACTGTTAAAAAATGTTACACACTAGAACACATAAAAGCCGCATAGTCATTATGATTAAACAGCTTATGCCTGAGAGTACAAGCTGTGTAGCTCGTGTGCACAGTGGACTATGCAGCAATTGTCCACATTGGACCCTGAGTGTGGTACAGAAGTTAACAGAGGAAATGGCCGAGAGAATATCCGCCGCGATTGGACAGGAGAATATCACAAGGCCCCAACGAGAGAAATGTTGAACAAAAATAAATAATTGCGATATGGAAATAAATGAACAAGAGAATACCCAAGAGGTACAGCAAGAAAATTTGCTTGATGGCTCTCAGTCAATTCAGGCAATGCAAGAAGGAAATGAACTGCCAGTAGCTGTTCAATTAGTTCAGCCTCAAGCTGCTTTAGATGAAATAGCAGAGCTTGAGAAGAAATATCGTGAAACTATAGAACGGGAGAATAAATGAGCAATTTTGTTTTAGATTACAGCAAAAAGCAGACTTTGCAAATATCAAATGATGCTTTTTGCTTTTTGTATTATGGCGAAGAGCCATTAGATGAAGACAATTTGGAAGAAGCTAATGAGGTATCTGAAATGTTTTCCAATAATTTTTATATAGAAGATAATTGGAAAGCAGTTGATGACTCAGACCTTATAGAATGTACTTTTGTTCCGTATGTTGAAGACCAAGCTGATTATGATGAATATGAGGACCTTACTAAATATATTCAGCAGCAAATAAAATGGCTTGATGCAAATCATATTAGAGTATGGTGGTTTAATAACCAAACTGGGACGAGAGAATTACGTGGTGATTTTAAGGTTTATACCAATAAATATGGCCTTAAGTGTTTTCATACAGGCAATCAAGATGAGGATTTTGTAACAGGAAAAATGAGCTTGTATTTTTTGAAGAATTTCAAGAAGCGCATAGCTTAACAAGTGAACGAGAGAAATATAAGGCAGACTACAGAAAAGTAGTCTGCCTTTTTTACATTAAGCTTTCATCTTCTTCTATAACAAGAGAATAACCAACTCCTCGTATAGTTTCTATAGCTACTCGGTTATCCATTTTAAGCATATTTCGCAGCATACATATATGAACATCTAAGCTACGTTTATTAAAGTAGTTATCATCAGTCCATACTTGTTGCATAAGTATTTTCTTGGGTAATGTTTCGTTTTTATAGGCACATAATAAAGCAAGAACTTGGCTTTGTTTATTATTAAGCTGTGTTTTTACATTGCCTATAGTAAGAATTTTATCTACTGTATTAAACAGGTAATTGCCTATCTCATAAGATGGCTCTATACTTCTTACTCGCACACCACATCTTTTTAGAACGGCTTTTATTCTTCTTATAAGCTCCTCAATGTTATATGGTCTTATAACATAATCATCCGCACCTTCATCAAATGCTTCAATTACATACTCATATCGGACCTTATCTGATACCATTATTACAGGTATTTTATCATCTGATTTGCGCAAAAATTTTAATGGCTTTAGCCTCATAGAGGCATCTGTTGTTTTATAATGACTTAATATGCATAAGTCATAATTCTTTTCTCTGATTTTGATTAGTATATCATCCTCAGTTGAGGTTATTACTTGAAAGCCATTATACACCAAATAATCTACCAGGATTTTACAGTCTTCATCTTGATAGATTAAAATTCTTGGCAATGCTAATTTAGTGTTATTACTTTTCATACCATTTCTTTAATTTTGTTTTGCAAATCATTATATAGAACTTCATACCAAAATGGATTAAGTCTTAACAAGTCAAAGTATGAGTATACACCTTTTTGGTATATTAAAGAAGCATATTTAAGCTCTTTGTCCGCTCTTTTTTTAAGATGCTCATGATAGAACTTTATGGACTGGTCCACATTTACCAAGAATGGTGATTTATGCTCCATAAGAACTTTCTGCTCTGTATTTTGAGCAAAGTAATATGGGATATTAGGCATTGTCCAGAAAGTTAATCCAGCACCATATTCCTCACTTGCTTTATATAAAAAGCCAGGGCATGGACGAATTGAGTCAGGATATAAGCTTTTACATATTCTTAACCTACGTGGAATAAAAGGATTAAGTAAAGTAGTTAATCGCTTGTTTATATAAGTTGAGTATTTATCAACCATTCTTGTGTGTTCTTTAACAAGCGATGAAACTAACAGCTTAATCCTTTCATTTCCTATAGGGTCACTTAGACGTATATATTCTTGCCTGAAAGCTTCACGCTGAATACGTATTCTATCTTCTTTAAGCCGTTGAGACTTTTTCCTTTTAGCTTCTATGCTAGCCATCGCAGCTCTGCGCTGTCCCTCAGGTCCAAATAGTTTTACACCTTGGCAATTGTTTGGACCTAAGCCTGTCCATGGCATTTTATCTCCATATCTAGCTTCAATCTCTCTGTTTTCCTGCTCTTCTTCAGATAATTCAACATGCTCTTCTTCTAAGGTAATTTTTTCAATTGCCTCAGATTGAGCTTCCTCAATTTCTTCATCATCACCTTTTATTTCACTGAGAAACTCAAGATATTCCTTATCTGTTAAGTCACCATATCTTTCTTCAATGTTTTCCATGCCATGTAAACAAATGCTTAATTATATCTTTGCCAACTGTCTTTTCAAACATTCCAAAATAGGAAATTGCTAATGCCAATCTTGCTACTTTATGAAGCAGCCAAGAGGCAATATATACCGGAGCATATATCACTCCAAGACATATCCATACGAATTTAGCTATCTTTTTCATATTAGTTATCTTTCTTTATACCTACTACTTGTTGTTTACCTTCTTGCTCTTCTTCAGCTTGTTTTAGTTTAACATAAGTTCTATGAAAAGCTTCATCGCCTATTCCTTTGATAAAGGTTCTAAGCGCAGAAGGATATTCATTTGTATCTATAGCTTTATCAACTACTTTAACATAGAGAGCCGCAAGAGCTTTAGGGCCAAATACTTTCTTTTCTTGAAGCCTTTCGATAGGACCTCTTTTGAATTGAATATCTGGATGTTCGTTTATCATTTTTGTACGAGTTAAATATAACTCATTTATACAAGCCTCGATATTATTTTCAAACTGAGGCATTTGTATTACGTCAATTACTTTTAAGTTTGCTACTTTCATTTTTCAAGTTTTTTAAGTTGTTCTTTATAATACTTTTCTTTCATATCCCAGTGCCTTTCATATATATGAAGGTCATGAACAAAATGATAATATGTGCCTATAGGCAAACCAAGTTCATCAGCTACTAACTGTTGAAGCTTAGTCCAACAATACTGGTCATTACAAAAGCCATAAACCAAATCATTGCTTCGCATGGTTACACACATATCAAGAGTTTCAATGCCTGGCTTAATATCAAAACCTACAGACAAAGTACAAGGAGTGTCATATTTATAATCATCCTTCTCTTTGCCGTCAAAGATTGTAAACCAAGCTTGACGAGTATCTTTGTTTTCTCTAAGTTGCTCAATACATTTTTCTAATTGATGATTACGACTCCACTGCCATCCGTAATTAGAATTGACAAGATTATCTCCACCATGCATTTTATCCCATATAGGAGCATACTTTTTAATTTCTGCTACGCTTCTATCGCCTGACATATACCAGGCATATTCGCGTTCAGCGTATTTTTCGCTGAATTTACGCCATTTCGTTGTTATTATGCGCTGCTGAGGATTTAATAAATAAAAGCCAACATTATAAACAGCCTTTGTTCCAACATTAGTTTTTACTCCTTGTCTTATAATAAAACTATATAGGTCCTCAAAAGCCCTAGTTGCGTTTTTATATACTATATTCATGCTTCTTCATATTCAAAGTTTAACACTAGAGTTGCACCATAATCATACCAGAGAACTTCTTCAAGCTCTTCTTTTGTATAGCAGTTATATCGGCACATCTCAGCTTCTAAGTCAGCCGGACTATCTATTATAAGAGTATTTTCAGCTATCATTATCATATCACTTAACAAGTTTATTTGTATTGCTGTTGTAAACTCTAAACAAAAGCTCTTCAGCTTCATCATTCATGGCTTTGCATATAGCCAATGCTTCCTCTATGGATAAATCTTTGAGCTCTTCATCATCGTCATTAAAAGCAATTTCACCAGTTATTACTCTAATTTCAAATGAATTGGTTAAAGCAAATGTTTTAGCTGCGTCAAGCGCTTGTGCGCATATATAGTGCACGGCCTCCCAATATATGTATGATAAAGTATTTGAGCCATCCAGTATCTTGATATATAATTCTCTCAACTTTTCAGGCTTAAACATACCTTGCTCATCCATTCGCCTATATTCAGCAAGCCATCTTCCATAACCATTTGTTGCTCTAAACCTGTTAGCATAAACTGCTACAAATCTGAGAAACTGGTCTGTATAAATAACCTCTGGTATTTCTACTGCTTTCTTTTTCATTGCTTAAGATTTATATATTCTCGCGCGCTCTAGAGCCCATGCATTTTTCTGAATATATTTCTTTTGTTTCATACTTTGCATGCGATATTACGCGCGAGAATAAGGCATAAATCAATTCATTTAATAACTTCCAGTCGAGCCCAGAGCTCCATCACCTCTTTCGGAGGAACGGCTAAAAAGCTCTGCTTCAGGTACTTCTTCAAGTCCTTCGTAAGACACAGGCACAAGAATAAACTGTGCTATCTTCATACCTGGCTTAATATGGACTTTGGCTCTACCAACATTCACAACATGGATATGTATCTCTCCTTGGTAGTCTTCGTCGACAATCTTGGCACCGAGTATAACAATACTTTCAAATGCCTCTGCCTTTGGCGTTCTACCAGCTCCAAGGCACGCCCATTTAGAAGTCACTACACCTGATTTGTCAGCAGCCATGAGCATATAGCCCTCGGGAATTTCCATCTTAATACCAGACGGTATAAGAAGGTCATTTCCTGGATTGACTATAAAATCTTTGCTATTACCAAAGTTAGGAACAAAAAAATCAATTCCTGCTGCTTTACCGGTTCCTCTCGTTGGAGACTTTACATTTCTTACTTTTGCAAACTTCATGGCTACATCATTTTAACAAGTTCTTCGACTGCGAGTGCTATTGCTTTTTGCATATATTCTAAAGCCTCTTTATTCTTTCTACCATACTCGGCCAATCTAGATTTTTCAAAAGCTTCGGCTATAATAGCTTCAATCTTTGCAGCTTTAGGATTAGAAGCGTTAATGCCATGCTTATCCATGAGCTCTCTGTTGTACTCATACTTAATGCCTCCTTCTACAGGAACAAGCTTGGCTATTTCTGCATGAGTATTTGACTTTCTGCTCGTAGGAACAGTGATAATAATCTCCTGATTGGTTGTCATGCACATATCTGTGCACATTTCCATTACTTCATTGAAGTTGCGTTTAAACTCTCTTGGAGTTACTGAAATTAAACTTTTCATATTCTTATTACATTAAATCGTCATCGAATAAAGTTGGTTGTTCTACTGGAGCTTTAGGAGCTTTTACATCTCCAGGTTTACGCTTCAATACCCAAAGAGTATTGCGCGCCACATCAGGGAACATAGGAGCCATGATATTAGCAATAAGGTTTGAGTCATAATACTCTTTAAGAGCATTAAACATTTTCTGCTGCCAATCATTCATAAGAGGCTTATAGTCTTTAGCCGAAGCAAATGTACCGAACTTCTTTACAATATCAAAGTGACATTTCAATATGCCTTCAAGCTCCCAATGGTCAAACTCTTGTACATCAACTCCGCGGCCATCGCCTGAATCATAAGTATGATTACCAGCCGCTCCAACTGATGGGTCATAATTTGGAGTTGAAAGGTAATAAGTAGCATTGTTATTACCACAGGCCTTAAAGTTCTCAAGGAACTTATGAGCATTTTGTTTGCCTACGTGCTCAAGTACTTCAAATGCACAAACCTTATCAGCATTAAATTGGCTAAAATCCATGTAGTTTTTAGCAAGGTCAGCAACATAGAAATGAGCCCAAGGTACATCCGCATACTTTTCAGCAGCTTGTTGAATTGTTTTTTCGCGAATATCAATACCAATATACTCTTTCTGCTTAAATTTGTTTCGGTATAACACCTCAAGTAAATTAGCAGCCCCGCAGCCAAAATCAACGATAGATTCACCTATCTTGGCTTCTTTCAAAATGTGAGTCCAACGCAAATAATGCGCAAACTGGTCTCTGTGGAATACATGACGCTCAAACGCCTGGTCTGGTCTGAGGTCTGTTGTGTTATAAACTTTTGCCATAATTATTTTTAATTTTATCTCTAAGTTCTTTATTATTTTTTTGATAGTTTGTTAATAGTCGACACAATGGCGGCAAATAATAAAGCCATATATACTAACAGTAATAGCCCTTGTATACATTCACTATGCACATACATCATAATAAATATAGGCGAAATCATTACACATGCTATCACTGTTGCTATAGGTGCAAGGCATAAACCTATTAAAAAATTTTTAATAAACTGCTTCATGATTATTTGTCATTAAAAATTTCTTTATGTTCTTCTAAGTAGTCATTCATAGAGCCCATATAAGCAATCGCATCAAGAAGATTATCCTCTTTGTGCGCATAAGCCTCACGCGATAACTTAAGAGCTATCATAGCTCTATACATACCAGCGGTTGTTATTTGCTGGTCTTTAGGCGACATCAAGTTATAAAGAGCTGCCGCTCTTTCCATTGATGCCTTAAAAGGCCCGTACTGACGCTCTTTTTCCTCTGAGCGCTCATTCACAATCTGATTTGCTTGTTCTAATATATTACTCATGATTTAAAACTGTTTATTATTTTATATTTTAACTCTGGATTATTCTCAAGCATTTCGTTATTCTCTTTTAACAGTTTAAGTATCTCATCCATTACAGCATCGATTTTAGTTCTGCTTTTAATCTTTTTGCATCAGCACCTCTAAATGTTTGTGCATTTGCCAAGAAGTATCTAACAATATCTCCTGCGGTATCATAAAAATACATAGCATTCGGGTCTGAAGTATCAAGTGTTAGCATTGCCTCTAAATAAGGCACTGCGCCAAAATATACATTAAGCCATGTTGACTTTATATCTTTAGCTATTTGCTGAAAGGTTCTTTTCTTGTCCATTTTATTATCTTTATTTAGATATGCAAATATACTAATTTTCTCCGAGAATAGAAAATTTTTTCATTATAAAATGCACTCACTTAACACTTCTTAACTTGGCCAGATTTTATTGCTCTTCTGGATATTCTATTTGCAGTAATTCTTTGCAAAATTGAATAACTTGCTCATAATTATTATATGCAGTTTGAGTAATAATTCTCCGCTGAAGTATCGTCAGTTTATTTTTAATAATAAACTTATTTATGTTAAGAGAGAGAGCTTTATCGTTGCATCTTCTTTTGTCTCCTAGCTGAATAGCTAGTTGAGCATAATGAATACATTTCTTTATATCCTGCACTCCATTTTTAGCTTTATACCTACTAATATATTTTATAATGCATCCTTGTATAAAAGAGCATCTTAAAGCAGTTATAAGCTCTATTGGTTGCATAGCCATATCTTTATAATGGTTACCACCTATTTGTACATCTGTTGCTTTCATATTTCTACTTTTGTATAATTATTAAAATCACAATAAAGATATTTAGGAATAGGAGTTATAGCATCATTTATATATTTACATGTAGTTGACCATTTATTTTTCATAACTACCTCATATATTACATTGCGATAACAGAATATATCTCCAACCTTTAACCTTGATATTTTAATATACTTTTCGCGCATGACTATTAGCTATAAATCCGTTTGCCACTCTCATTTCATCCATAAACATAACAGAATTGTAATGCTTAGGAAATTCTTTTATCACCTTAAAGCTTGCTGTTTTATCTTTCACAAAGCTATTATCGCCTACAGGCTCTACATACCCAAGTTTTACAAACTTATAAAGATATGCAGTTTCTGAGTTTCTACCTGGTTCTTTACCAAGCAGAATTTCTTTTGAACTTACTACTTTGCCAACATTATCGTTAACAAATTTTACCATTTCCGGAAATACCGGAGCTTGTTTTCCATTACGTCCCATATTACATAAATTTTTTATATTTGTCAATTTTTGCTTTTATGCTATCCATTAAGGCATTTTGCTTTTTATCTTTTGCTTTAAGTGCTCTGATTACATCTTCATCGTGAGTGCCTTGCAATATCAAATGATTTATAACAACATGATTTTGCTGTCCTTGTCGATATAATCGAGCATTAAACTGCTGATATAATTCAAGACTCCATGTTTGCCCAAACCAAACTATTATACTGCCTCCTGCTTGAAGATTAAGCCCATGGCCTGCTGATGCTGGATGCGCTAACATAACTTGTATTTTACCAGCATTCCAGTCTTCAATATCTTTATTGTTTTTAAGCTCTCTTGGCTTATATTTTTTAAGATATTCCACGATTCTATCCCTATCGAATTGATAGGTCCATGCTACAAGCACAGATTGGCCATTTGCATCTTCAATTATCTCCTTAAGAGCTTCAAGCTTAATATCATGAATTGGAAACACATTTCTTTCTTCATCATATATAGCTCCATTAGCAAATTGAAGTAATTTATTTGAAAGGGCAGCGGCATTGACTACGTTTACTTCCACAGGCTTTTCAACAAATACTGAATTACCATTTTCGTCTTCTTGCTCAATCGTTTCAGTAGCACTTATTAAGTCAAGCACTTTATTCTTTTCAAAGTCATCATATTGCTTCTTTAGAGCTTCAGGCATTCTAAGCTTTATATAGTTATCTGTCCTAAACGGCATTTCAAGATAATCATCGGCTTTCATGCTTATGCAAATATCCTCTATTTTCTTATGTATTAGATATTCTGAGTCACTCATCAAATCGTATGAATATACGACATGACCATTCGTTTGACCTGGCCGAAAATACCTTTCTCTATATCTGGATATTGTCTTTTCAAGGCGCTCGCCTCTATCCATAAGATATATTTGAGGCCACAAATCAATAAGTCCATTTGGAGCGGGTGTACCAGTTAGTCCTACTAACCTTTTAAGATAAGGTCTTGCGCCGCGTAATGCCTTAAAACGCTCTGATTTATAAGACTTAAAACTGCTAAGCTCATCAACTACTACCATATCAAAAGGTAATTTGCCTCCGCCATATAAAGCACAAAGCCATGCGACATTATCTCTTGATATGATATAAATATCAGCTTTTGTTTCCATAACAGCTGCTATTCGCTGTTTAGCAGTACCTATAATCTTAGAAAAGCGCAAATGCTTTAAGTGGTCCCATTTCTCTGCTTCTTCTTGCCAAACTGACTCAGCTACTCGCTTTGGTGCTATGACTAACACTGAGTTAATCTCAAGATAGTCAAACATCAAATAGTTTACAGCTGTCAGTGTTGATACTGTCTTACCCAATCCCATATCAAGAAATACTCCACAAAATGGGTGAGTAATTATATGCTCAACACAAGCCAATTGGTATTTATGTAAATCTGTTTCTTTCATCTTTTGTTACTGTTAAATATAGCTAAACAAGCTAAACCAAACAAAGCACCTATTATAAATGCAACTATGTTACTTATCATAAATTATACTATCTATAAATTGTTCAACGCCTTTTATCGTATCTATTACTTCAACTCTAAAACCCAAAGCTCTAAGCTTATTGTGCATATATGCCTGTATGCGTTTAGGCTTTCGCCCAGTTGTTTTTAATTCCACAAAAACTATTTTATGGCCCGGAAATAAGCACATTCTATCTGGTAAGCCTATAAGTTGGTCACACAGCAGTTTTATACACATGCCACCATTTATCTTAACAAGCTCAACCAATTTGTGCTCTACAACTTTTTCACTGTCTACCGTCTCTTTCTTCATAAGTTAAATTTATTGAACTTACAGTTACTCCAAGTATTTGCAATGACCGGTTAAGCTTATCTTTAAGATTTTTCTTGAATTGGGCTACATCATTGCAAGCATTTTCTTCTGTTACATGGTTTTCATCATATTTTATTGTTCTTAAAGAACCATCGGAGAATTTGCATACAGCTCTTAGTATTACATATTTCATAGCCTGGCCATATAAATGTTATACTCACACTTATCCAAATTAAATTCCAGTTTGTCAACACAAAACTTTTGGCCATTGTATATAACAATCGTTTTGACAGACGGAATATGTTCTATGTTTCTTGTTACAAGAAGCACAGAATTACGGTAATTTCCGTATTGCGTTTTATAAAAATTTGCTATCATAATAAGCTATCTTTACGTTTATAGTATTTCTGTTTACCATATAAAGGAAAGTTCTTAGTGGATGCTATAGCTTCCCATTCAGGCAATGACCTAAGAATTTCATTAACCTCCCTGGTATTATATCTTGACATTTCTGTCTTATCTTTGCCGAGGCACTCACACCATACTTCAGCAATGCAGACAAAGTCTTTTTGTACTGTACCGTTTTTAGACAATGGGTCTTCAAGCCAACGTCTTCTGTCGTACAGGTCCATTTTATCCCAATCATCTGGAAATTTAGTATTAAGATATTCTTCAATAATACCTTTTCGCTCATCTGCTTCTGAGTGTTTATGCTGCTCAATCTTAGCAATTATATCTTCATCACCAACGAGGTATAAAGGCTCTTTTGCTAAATATAACTGATATGCTTCAGCCCATATTTGATTTACTTCATCTTGTGTAAGGTCATCATTTACAGACTTTGTAGCATATTCTGGCCTTACGTCTATAGGCATAAATCGTCTATTTCCTGTTGGGTCACGTAAGAAATCTTTGTTATTAGTAGTACCAAAAAATACACACTGCCTTTTATATGTTTCTACTGTTCTACCATACGCTGGCCTGAACATATCTTCTCTTTTTGATATGTAGTGCTTGATTGACTCTACTTCTGCTTTCTTAAGGCCTGAAAGCTCTGCCATTTCAATCAGCCACGCCCCTTGTATCTGCTCAAATGACTCCTTGCCCTGCACAGTCGTGAATGTATCTGAGAACCATTCCATGCCGAGCTTTTTAACGAAAGTACTTTTATATGTTCCTTGTTCTCCGACAAGTATAAGCGCTGTGTCGAACTTAATACCTGGCTCGAATACCCTCGCAACAGCCGCCACCAACGTCTTCCTAATGGCGGCTCTAGTATAAGCGTTATCTTCTGCTCCAAAATAATCAATCAATAATGTATTAACTCTCGGTATGCCATCCCACTTTTGAGCGCATATATACTCTCTTATCGGATGGAACTTTTTCTTTTCAAATTCAAGCGCAAGCGCGTCGTCCACTTTTTGACTTGACACAATGCCGTAAACACACTCAATGTAATTACGAACACCAGAATAGTCAACATCACGAAGAGGCTCCACAGTATCGACTTTACGCCATGGTAACGAACGTGTAACATATCTTTTATTATCAAAAATGTTTAGCTTAAATACATCTTTTAAGAATTGGTCATGCTGAATTATTATATTCAAGTTATTGGCAGAATTATCATATTCGCCTTTTGTATTAGCGTCAAGCTCTTCTGTCCATGAAGTATCATATTTTTCAGGAACTTCTGCTTTTGCTTCTTCTGCAAACTCGAATTTAGCTTCAGCAAACTTTTCTTCAGCAATATGCTTTTTTGTTGTAGAGTCCTTAGAGGCAAATTCTTCCATTGCCTTAAAGCTCTTTTTATCTTTGTCTTCTTTTTCTTTGCCTGTATCTAAATGGCCAAATTTATGTATGCGAACTAAGTCAAATGCATTACATAGTCTACCTCCAGCAGGGTCTGTTCCATGATGAGAATATGCAAATTTATCATCATAGACTATTAAGCCCGCAGCTGTAGAGCCATTTATATATGTATATCGTCCTTCTCCAGCTGGTGTATATACATCTGAAAGAAAAGTCTCAATAGCTTCTTGTATAGTATAAGTACGGCAGAAAACACCAATTATGCCTTTTTTATCTTCTGGGTCCTCTTGCTTTTTGATAGCTTGCATTATTACATCTGTGCTATCTGTAGCAGTTGGCCATTCACTCGTATCATGCCAATCATTATATAGCCCAAGAATATAATCGGCTTCAAGGAAAGGTCCGTCTTGAAATTCAAAGTAGTACTCCATATCTGATGATACAGACGGCCAGAACATAAGTCTATTTACATCAAAAGTTGACTGGTCAAACAAATCAATGTTTAGGTCTCCAGCGACTTTTCGAGCAATAGCTTGATATTCTTCTTGCGATACTTCTCTATCAAGTGGAATTATCAATCTGTGTCGTGGCTTTTCAGGGCATGACTTATGGGTTGAATGAATAGCCGCAGCACAATCAAATAGCATTGTAAAGTCCCACCAAAAGTTCTCATGAGAAAAGTCAATATCCAATGTAATTAACTGGCGGTAAAGTACATTTGTTTTATCACGCCTACCATTTGTAAGAAATCCGCCTACAAATCCGCCTACATCTTTTATCTTACTTTGCTCTTCTTTTGTGGCACTTATAAACCGCTTATATGTTTCAGCGGTTACTACAGGAGTAGCTAGCTTTTGAACTAAATTGCTCCAAGTAGTTTTGGTATTTTTCCATACTTTACTTGAAACATTTAGTCCAACTGCTATGCTCAAATTTTCATCATATTTCAATTTATCTACTTGCATAATATGCGTAAACAATATATAAATACAGCCAAATCATATTTTTAATCTTTTAAGTAGAATGGTGTTGTATATCCATCTGCTCTTAGTGGAAGGTCTGATGCCCATTCAGGAGGAGTGCCCATAATGCTTGCCATTTCTTCATAATATGCTTGAGCATTCTCTTCTGGGACTTCGCACAAAACTTCATCATGTATATGGCACACAGGATGATAGTCATTAGCCTCAAGATTTAACATAGAATTGCCAAGTAAATCTCTTGAAATAGCTTGTACAATGTTCTCTGTTAATTTGCCTCCATACGTATCAATTTCGCCCCATTGCTTAGTTTCTTGCACAACTCCTTGGTAACATAATACTCGGGTTGGCATCGTAGAACGGCCTATTTTCTTATCTTTGAATTTAGGCCCATAATAGAATAGCTTTCTGCCAGATGGCAATTGTATTGTCATAAACTCACCATTACAGTCGAAAATTATATTTCTACATGTGCATGATACTGGTCTTTGGTATCTGACAGCCTCTTTCGATGCTTCATCTATTTCTTTCCACATATCTACAATTGCAGGGTTTGCCGAGCGCCATTTACGCACCAGGCTCATCATTTCAGTATCTGATAAGCCCATACGTTCACCACCCATTCGCTTAAGTGCTCCTAATGAGCCCTCATAACCGAGTGCAAGCTCTGAAATCTTTGATTTGTCGCGAAGTACTGAACCTTTTGTAATAGCAGATATTGGTACATTAAACATCTTTGCTCCTGTAGCTTCATAGATTTTACCGTCTCCGCGGAATACATCCATTCGCCATTTTTCATTTGCAAGCCAAGATATAACCCGCGCCTCAATAGCTGAGAAGTCTGCAACACTAAATACTTTACCAGGCGATGCTATAAGAGCTGTTCTTACTAACTGGGACAAAATATCTGCAACATCATCATACATCATCTCAACCGACTCCCAATCACGCGCTCTAATCATTTCACGTGGTACTTCTATATGTGATATATGATTTTTTGATAAGTTCTGCAATTGCAATAATCTACCTGCCCATCGTCCAGTTCTATTTGCACCATAGAATTGAAATGTACCACGGACTCTATGGTCTTTCATGGCACAATTAAGCATAGCATAATACTTCTTAATAGACGTTTTTGAGAGCTTTTTGCGTATATTAAGCAACTCGATAACATCTGGATAATCTGCAAACTCTTTCATTAAATCAGGCATTGTTTCCTTTGAAAGTGACATAACAACACATCCTGTTGTCTTTTCAATCCATTGCCTAATTTGAACAGGCGAGTTTGGATTTTCAAGCCCTGTTAGCTGTTGAGCATGTTGCGTTAAGATAGAAGTATATGTGTTATCTACTGCGATAGCAGACTCTGCTAATTCCATATCAACCAAAATACCTCTATCGTTTATATTCTGGTCAAGCACATACATCTTGTGCTCAATATCAGGAATGATATATGCCTCTAATCTCTTAAATATCTCACGCTCTGCAAGTACGTCATACTTGTTATATTCCTTATACATTTCCCACTTTTCAGGAGCATGTTCAGGATAATTCCGAGTACGCATGCCATTAACTCGAGTTGCTTTGCATGGGCATGAGAAGTATTTAATAAGTGCTTTACCAGTATCTAGCTTTTTATCTGTAAGATTAAGAGCCTTTGATACTCCGTCCAAAGAAAGTGGTAAACCACAATACGCAGCTTTTACAGAGGTACAATACCACTGTTCTGCTGGAACATTATATCCTATACGCTTAAAGCTCAAGCGCTCAAATACTGCATTATGTGCCACTTTTACACAATCCGGGTCAAGCAAAGCTTCTTCAAACTCTTCAGGCATTTCTTCACCTTGAGCCAAATCTACTATCTTTACCGGGCCATCATCTAAAGCATATCCTATTATAAGAATTTCAAAGTCTGGTGACTCAATATACTTATAAGCTCCAGACTCTTTAATATCTACAGATGAATATGTTTCAACGTCTATAAAAAGATTTTTTGCCATTATTTCTTTATTCGATATTATAGAATTGTGGAATAGGCAGGACTCGAACCTGCATCTTGCTCTCGTTGTTTTTAAGTGGTACCACGCTGCTCTTCCATTAAGCTACTATCCCAATAGGAGTATAGGCGGGGCTCGAACCCACATTTACTTGGTTTCCACAGACGGTTTCCGAAGTAAGTTTTATCATTAAACTACTATACTCATTGATGCAGAGAGGAAATTACATCATATCGTCATCAGCCATAGCATTTTCACCTCCAAAGTCTTCTTCAACGGTTGAGCCACCGGCCAACATCTCTCCATCTTCAAGCTTTTGAAGATTATTCAATCCAGCAGCGATGCCTTTGGATGAAACATTGAAAGCATAGAAGTTGATTGAAGCGCGGCCATAGCAGCCCGAATAGAACTCGTCTCTGCTCATGATTGGATTAAGTGAGCGGTCCACAATGCTCGGCTGACGCATCGAGTTTGCATTGATGAAATAGTGGTCCTCAAATGCTGGGTCATCCGGACGTTCTTCATCGCCATCGCGTAGAGGCAATTTGAGATTTGCTGGGATACGGCCATTCTTATCTGCGAGTTTTGCCTTACCTGCTTCCTTTGCAGCTTCTATGGCTTTCTTGATTTTGTCAATAGTAGCCGTATCGCTCTTAGGAATAAGAACGCAGATATTATACTTAGGAGTATCGCCCTCATTCATAGCTGTGGGCTCGAACACGTTTACATAGCAAAATCTTACTTTGCCAGTTACAACCTTGGTTGAATTTACTTGATTACTCATTGTCTTTTAATTTAAGTTGTTATTATTACTTTTTTCTATTATTTCTCATATAACCTTTAAGCTTTCTATGTTTAGCTTTAAAGTTAATACAATTGATACCATAGCCAATCATATTATTGGGGTCATGACCAAAAGCAGTTCCTACCAATTTTGGTGATATAATAGAAGGATTACGTTCCATGCTAAAAAATATTATTCGTCTTTGAAATCTAATTGTGCTTGAGCATATCCCATTGCTGGTCTCTTGTCTTCAAGCGGTACAAGAGTAGGTTTGCCTTGTGGCTTGATAACCACATCTGAGAGTATTTCCTCAAAACGCTTTTTGCCTACTAACTTCTCAATAGAAGTAATTGGCTTAAGTTTCATATTGAAAATCTCATCTTCTGAAAGTTCAGGGCAACGTGCAAAAATTGCATTAGAAGCTTGGTCTTCGTCAGCCCATTTGCGTCGACTAATTCCTTCAACTAATTTAAGCCCCGGCCATTGCTTATTCTCGTTAATCGCTTTAGTTTGTGCATATTCTGTTATTGAATTAGCCCATTCTATAAGCTTAGGCACACGCTTAACTATATCAGCAATCTCATCATCGGTTAACAACTCTGGGTCTGCAAATTCATGTTGTGCAATTTCGAGTTGTTGCTCATAAAGCTTACGACATTGATTACGCACAGCACAAAATCTGCACCAATCTCCAGCATTAAGTTCTCCTTTACCTTCAAATGCAAGTTCAGCTCTTGGCCTAAGCTCCTCTTCTGCCCATTTACGGAGTTCTTCGACAGATATTTGCCAATTTGATATATTGTTAATGCGAGGCTGTATAATAGTCAATCGCACTTCCGTTATATCATACATTGTATCATATTTCTGCAAAGCTCCAAGCCCATAAAGCATAAGTTGCTTATTCCATTCAGCATATACTGGAACACCTTTTCCATATTTTAAGTCAATAACTTCCATAAGGTTGTCATTGATAACAACACAGTCAGCTGTTCCAAAGCTTTCAGGCACATATTCTGTCAAATCGAGTTTCTGCTCAATTTCCATGACAGCTAACGGATTTTCAGTTTTTGCTTCAGCTAATTGTTCTGAGCAATAATCCGTATAGATAGGTACAACTTCAAGCATTTCCTCACTGAACAAGTCATTTGCCATTATCTCTTCGAGCCTTTGGTCAAAGTCTTGCTCACTAATGCTGTTAAGTGTATCTTTTCTCAGGTAAAGCTCTGAGAGCTCATGAGCTAATGTACCTTCTTCTGCATATACTGAAGACTTCTTTTCTCCGTATTCATCTTCAAGCTTAGCAGATGGAGTACAATTCAGCCATCTTCCTGCTCCAGAAGCCGAGAGGAGTGCATGACTTCTCTGGCTATGTTTCTGTGGTTTAGTACTACTTGTCGCTTGAACCATATTCTTTTATCAGTTTTGCCAAACAATGACATCGAATAATACACTGAGCATAAAGCTCTGGATTTTCTCTGCGAAACTTCTGAGCTGCTTTTTGCAACTTCTTTGTACTCGACATAATTACAGTGACTCTAAGAAGTTATACATTTCGTCATACTTAGCCGGGTCAAGCTTTGTTACACTCGGGGCTCCAAGCTCATTGAGTTTCTGCTTGATTACGTCGCGATGCTCATTGACCTTCTTTGCAAGCATTCCGCGAACATCCTCAATGCTCTTAGAGGCAGAAGAAGCAGCCGGAGCAGCAGGTGCTGAAGGAGCAGACTCGGCAGCGCTCTGAGTCTGGGCAGGTGCCGCAGGCTGAGGAGTAGGTTTTGCGGGAGCTGGCTTTGCTGGTGCAGCAGGAGCAGGTTTAGAAGCTGGAGCAACAGGTGCTGAAGGAGCAATAGCATTACCAAACAATGAAGTTAAAAACTTCTGCGTATTTTCAGACAGGTTTACGCTAACCTCAACAGAAATTTTAACGGTTTCCATTTTCGTAATTTTTAATAAAGTTATCTAAATAGTTAATAAACTCGTTTACTGTCATATCTGGTACGTTTGAGAGCTTTTGGTGGATAAGCTCATTATTCTTATATATAGATACGTACACACCTTTATAATTCAGCTTTACTTTATATTCGCCTTTCAGCATTGTTAGGCATCCATCTTCAGATGAACCTTTCCAAGTATTTGCTGAAAACAAATCAGTTACTAACACGCCAATATGATTGGCCAATCGCTCTAACTGTATAACATCCAAATTAGCTTCGCCCTTTAACACGCGGTCAAATGCCTGTTTCGGATATTTAACAGTAGGAAATAACACCTTCGCTAAATCTTCCGTATTTAGCTTGTAGTGCTCAATTACATTACCTATATTAAATTGTTGTTCCATATTTTGGTGAATTTTATTATCTTATTTTTGATATGCAAATATACAAACTATTCTCGAAAGAAAAAAATTTTTCCATTATTTTTTGAGAATTTATTTGTTAAAAATAATTAAACAGCAATTTTAGTGCGGCTTTGAAATTGCTGTAAACAAAGAAACAATAAAAACAATGCCTCTATATATTTCAAACTTAATTTCTTAATTTCCGATTAACATTAAGGTTAATAAGAAATATCAGCTTTTAATATGAAAAGATTTAATGAAATTATTGTTTCTTTGTTTACAGCATATATAAGTAATTGATTTTGAGCACTTTAGGCGTAAACAATGACTTGTTTATATTGTTTCTATTGTTTACCGCTTATGCTTATATAATCCACATTAACTATAGAGGTGGCTGGATTTTGGCTTACGACGTCTACTTGCCTACTTTTTACTTTATTGGTTTTCCATAAAAATCCCAAAAAGCGCTTATACTTCACTGTTTCTACTATTTTGAGTGACTCCCTGTTAGATATTTGCAACTCCACAGTATCTCTTTTTAGGTCAACACACCCCGCTACATCAGTCCATTTCGATTTGTAATTAAAGCATTTAAGTGTATCAACCGTATTCGTCGTAGTATCAATTCTTATGGAGTCACTCAGCTTTGCAGAAAGTAAGTTTATTGTTTCTGTCTGAGACGATATAACTCTTTGTAAGTCCGATTTGCTTACTTTAAGCTGTTCAATTAGTTCCAAATCCTGCTTTCTATATTTCTTATATTCAGAAAGTGAAAGCTGAAGCTCTGTTACTTTAGCAGCATTAAGGCTATCAGATACTTTATAGAGTTGGCTTTGTGCCATTATAGACTCTTTTTCTGAAAGCAATACTTCCTGATTGCTTTTAAGCCTACTGTTTTCTTCTTTTAGGTTTTTAATTCTAATTCCTGCTATTACTATAAGTAAAATAGCAACAGCGATTATTCCTATTTTTATGATTATCTTTTTCATGCTCAATTTATTCTCGCGTATTCTCGCATAGTTTTAATTTCTTGTTTATAATTACCTTATCTTTAATATAAAAGCCATTCTCGTAATAATTTCTTATATGCGAGAATGGTTTTATGTGCTTCAGAGGTCTTTATACTCGTACTTAGCATCAAAGCTGGGGCACGCCTTAGCTGCAAATTCTCTGTGTCCATGAATAGTAGCATTTGGGTATTTTGCCTTTAAGCTTTTCAGCAATTCGAGTAAAGATTGCTTTTGAGCCTCAGTGCGCGTATCTTTAGGAGTTTTACCGTCTTTAGCAACGCCTCCTACATAGCATATTCCTATAGAGTTTGCATTTTGACCTGAGCAGTGGGCTCCAACTACACTTTCATCTCTGCCTTTATGAATGGAGCCATCGAGCTCAATCACATAATGATAACCAATATCTTTCCAATGATTACCATTCACGTGCCAATCTCGTATGGTCTCAGTTTTAACATTTCGTCCTTCAGGAGTAGCAGAGCAATGGACTATGATTTTATTTATCTTTCTCATTTAATGCTAGCAATTGGCTTATTTTGTCTAATATCTCATGACCTTGTTCGGTAGTGGTAGCTTGCACAATCTGCTTAACTATATCAGGTACCTCTGCAGCATGAGCCTTTTTACGTTTGCTGTTTTCAACCACAGATTTACCCTCAATATATATAACTGCAACAGTACATAGAATTGTGGCAAATGGAATTATATAGAATGATAACAAGCTTCCAAGTATATCAAACATAAGAGCAAAAAGCATTAGCCTTACATAATCGCCGATTTTTGTAATTGTTCTACGAAATCCATGCGACATCAATGCTTGGCCGAGTGCTTTTGCTGTCGTTGTTCCACTCCAAAAGTCTACGATACTGCTTAGTATCATGAAAATCCAGCAGACTAGAATAATGCCAACTCTAATAGCTATGAAAAACATCAGTTCGTCAAAGTTCTTGGCTTCAATCAGTTCTAACATACTATACGAATTTTTCCCAGTCCAACTTGATTGCTTTTCCGATTGCGTCAGCAGTCCATCTGCAGAAAATCATGCCATCATACCCATCCGGGTCATTGGCCACTTTATGAGCATATCTCAAGCATGCGGCTTCATCTTTCAGAGGGTCTGGATAGAAATCTGCATAAGCCATGTTAGCCACATAGGTAACATCACCTGTTGTCACTTTACCAGGAATGCTCAATCCTAAGCTTTCCATAGACTTTTTGACTTGACTTGTAGTCCAAGAATGCTGTTGGCCATTAGCATTTACCATCATTTTACTTACGTGCTCTTGCAGAGCATCTGTAAAGTGATAGCCGTGCTTTTTGACATACTCAGAATATCCTTTAGCAGACATGAGAGCATTTGCTGTTTGCTCATAAGGCAAATCGAATTTGACCTTATGCTCACCATGAGGAGTAGCTATTCTGCTTTCTACTACTACGTCTTCTTCATCTTCGTGCTCCTTATCATGGTCGCATGTATAATGCTTTACTATGATACATTTTAATCTGTGTCCCATAACTTTTAGCTTTCAAATTTTTTGATGAAATTCTCCATCATTTCCTGCTGCTTTTTCATGAGTTCTTCCATGCCACTAATGGACTTCTCAATCTTGCCGAAACGCTGTTCTGTTTCTTGCTTTTCCTTATACATAGGATTAAGCTCTGCAAGCAATAAAGGAGCTTTGTCAATGATATTTTGAGCTTTAGAAGCAGAAGCCAAAACCTGTTCAGCATTTGCCTTTTGAGCTTCAACTTCGCTCGTCAATCCAGATTTTTCTGTTGACAGAACAAGATGCCCGGCATAGGTAACTGAATGGCTTTCAGGAATAGCGTAAGTTGCCATTTTTCCATTGGCCTCTATAGTAACATCTACTACCATCTCTGTCTTGCCAGTCTTCTGGTTCATTTCTAATCGAGGAAACGATACCTGAGTGGCTTTGCCTTGAATAAGGCTAAATTCCTGTGTATCAAGAATGTATACAGGATAATTCTGCTTTATATCTTTGAATAACAACATATAGCTTATCTTTTTGAATTGTTAATAAAAAAGAGGGCACTCAGAGAAGTATAAAACTTCCCTAAGTACCCTCAATTTCAATTAGGCTGCTGGTTCAGCTGGAATAGAAACGCTCAATGAGCTATTGATAGCATAGCAGTTGGATTTTCCGCATACTATCTTAATAAGTCCTTGAGTCATTCCAAGCTGGTTGATAGTAACAGATGTAGGAAGTGTCGTTCTACCTTGGAATGCAACCACAAACCGTTCATTGATTACCTGTGTCTCAGCTTGGCATTTGCAAGCATTCGGAGTAGTAATCGTGATTGTTGCTACAATAGGCACGAATACGGTAGTTCCGTTAAGAACAGGCGTTTCATTCCTATAAGTAACAGTCGCAAACGGTTGATTGGTAGAAGTTGCACAGACACAACGACACAATTTCTCCTTAAATGTGGCCAAGAACGAAACTTGATTTGCCACAGGAGCAGCGGCTAAGCCTACTGGCGATAATGTAACCATAATCTTTACAGTTTAATGGTTAAACATTACTGGCCACAGCCGCATCCGCAGCGATTACCGCCACAGCCACAATTGCCAAGCCTGTTGAAACGCTCGTTAATCAGGCTGTTCTGGCGCTCCTGAGAAAGCTCGAATTTAAGGTCCTGAATTTTCAGAGCCTGTTCGTCCTTCCAGTGGTTGTTCAGAGTGTCGATGATACGCTGAGTGTTGTCCTGACCAGCGCGAAGAATATCGCACTTATCCTGCTGAGCTTGGAAAGCAGTAGACGAGAAGCCCTGCGTAATCGCAAAGCCAAGGTCACGCTGACCATTGCGGAGTTCGGCAGTGTCTTTACAATTCTGGAGGAACAGGTCACCGCGGAAATCAGCAATCTGGCGCTGAGTCTGGCAGCAGCAGTTCTGCAGAGCCTGGATAACATTGCAGTCACCGAGGTTAACGGCATTGATAACGCGCTCAGCAGAGAAGCCAACCTGACCAGCAACTTGCTGGATAGCAGCCTGAACATCGCAGCAGCACTTCTGAAGAGTGTTGAAATCGATGTTAAGCGTCTGAGCCAGCTGGCTAAGAGCAAAGCCGTTGCCCTGGATGGCAGACTTAATGCAATCAGCATTCTGGTTGTCCTGCAACTGAGTACGGATAGCATTGAGCTGAGCCTGAGTTTCGATACCCTGAGTAGCGGTACCTGCTCCTGCACCATCCCCGCCAAAGCCGAAGCCTCCATTGCGGAACAGAGCCAGGAACATGAGGTAGGCAAACGGATTGTTCATCCAGTTGTTCATACCTCCACCCATCATGGCGGCCATCGGGCCCCAATCATCTCTACGGTTATTACCGTTTGCCAAGATGGCAGCTGCGAGCGCGTTGTCGTTGTTATCGCGGTCGCAACAATAGATTTTTTCTACAGTTTCTCCCATAATTTTGAAGAATTTAGAAATTTGTTAAACAATAAAGTTAATTATATACAGACACCTCTCTAGAAAAAACTTTTAGCCAGGCGTTGCATTATATACGTAGATTGATAAAAGATTGCAAATATCATCCTCATCATATTCGCAGTCATACCCGTAAAGAGGAAGCAGATTATCACCACGTAAAGGACCAGTTCGGCCAGGGCGTTCTTGAACTTGCCGAAAGAAAAGTTCTCGCAGCACGTGAAACTCACCCCGTCCGCCTTCATACCCGCATAGATGTTGAAGGCAAAGGCCAACACCAATGCCAGCAAGAATCCCTTCGTCGGGGTGTAATACGCCAGCACCGGACTGATGGCCGATGCCGACACCATGCGCAAATGTTCCCAATCCGTTCTCATATACTATTCCTTTTCCATCATTCCGCAGGCGGGGTATAAACCCCAGCCGTAAACCTATAATCATAAAGTTTGCAGGATGTCCATTCATCACCGGTATAATTCAGTACGGCAGAATGTAATTCAATCCTGTCCCCTCTGTAATGCTCCGTCCACGTAAGGTATACGATACTGGAGGAAACATTTACCGAAATGGGATATAGTTCCTTCTTCTCGTAAATGCTCGTTCCGTACCATCCGATGACGGGGCGGCCCGCGAGCACCGCTGCGGACAGGTCGGAAGGCTTGCCCACCCTACGTAGCACAAGGTCCACGCTCAAACCGTTCGTCAACGCCGTATCCACGTAATAAGGCCCCGCACCGTACTCCTTCCCGTTAAACACGATGCTCTCCGCGTCCGTGGGGAAGAACAACGCCTGAGGGTTCGCCCCCGTCAGAGACAAAGCCTCCGCCCGTGTCTTGGAGGCATACACCTTTAGTTTTTGCCCTACTGCCGTGCTTGCCAATGGAATAACTCCGGAGGGAATATCGGCAGTATTACCGTTCACTTGCAAGCTACCTTCGTCCGGTAAATTCTCTCGTACATCGTCAATGATGATTTCTGAATCTATTTCAAAATCCTTTCTCATAGTTTATTCGATTGTAATTCCTGCTGAATCTGAAGGTTTAACAATTCTTACACTAAGCTGCGCATTATCCCAGTTGTCTCCACTACTTGCAGGGACACATTTTGCAATGACAATCCAGTCATTATTACCTGGATGAAGATATTTTACTATTACATTCCCAGAATCAATTATACACACTGCCGATTTTTGAGATTGTATATTATTACGACCAGTTACTAATATTAGTTTTCCTGCATCAATGGCATTTCTAAAAGTAGACGGTGCCCCTAAAGCTGTTTTAAGTTGTTCTTGTGTAGGATTACTGTTTAGAGCGGTAAGTTCTCCTATGTTATAATATGAAATTACATCGGCTTTCTTTGCATACGTGTTGCTCGCATCCGTTTTCGATAGCTTTTCATCTTGCAATTTCTTACCCATCGCAGCCGAAAGGGGTTTGTTCGTTTCACTGGAAGTAAGATTATTGACTATTTCATCCTTAGCAACTACTACCCCAAGCTGTTCCCAGATTTCTTCAAAATCTGTATCCGTATCAGCTTTCTTCGCATAAGTGTTGCTTGCATCACTCTTGGTAAGGTATGGAGTCAAGTCCACCGTACCCCCCAACGCATCCCAGTTGTCGTCGTTATGGTCGCTTGACGAAGTCGCTGTCACACAAACCACGTTTGTCCCTGCTGGGTATTTCTTGCCACCAAGCGTGAACTCATTCGTAACATTCCATACATCACCCACTTTCGCATCCGTCAAGGACAACACGTCGGATATGTTTGTCTTAGTACCTTTCACCTTATACGGGGAACCAAGCCCGTTGATTCTGTCATTCAACGCTTTACCCTGTGCCGCTGATAAGGCTTTTGAAGTGTCAGTAGTGGTAAGGTTATTCACTACGTCTGTTTTCGCTAACTTTTCATCCTGCAATTTCTTACCCATTGCAGCCGAAAGAGCCTTGTTAGTCTCAGTAGAGGTCAGAGTATTCCTGATATCATCAACTATTAAATGAGATATAGTGGTCAACCCTGTCACTTTATTACTAGATACAGTAATAGTAAGTTTCTTTATTGACCTTGAATCTGAGCTTGGTACATAGAGTTGGAAAGTGTCATCCCCATCTTCATATTTTACTATCGTATTTCCAGAAATGGTATCTATGAAAAGTACACCTTTATGGGCTAAATCATAAAGTTCAGAAGATTTACTGACATTCAAAGCAGACAATACCTGTTCTGCTGTTGAGTTAGTATTCAGGCTTGAAACATTATTAAATTTATGTACCCCATACTTCTTCCCATTAAACCACACACTGTTTTCATCGGTACTAAAACTCATTAGGTTTGGGGTAGCACTCTGTGCTGCCTTACCTTGTGCGGAAGTTTTTGTTACCGCTACTCTTAATTTTTGTCCGTTTGCTGCCATAATTTTATTTTTTAAGTTATTCAATAATTATACTTTCTCCACCACCTCCGCCTTGTGTTTGGTGACGGAATATGATATAGTTGTTTCCAGATTGTTTGATTTCCCAACCTTCATAAGTTTCACTCATCCCATAGGCAAATGAAATGTAATCATCCGAGCTGCCCGTCACGACATACGTCCTTTCATGGGCATCATCGCGCACGACCATGATTTCCGCTCCCCTTATCTTCGCCCACACTTCTTCCGTCAGCCCGAAAGCATCCAAATCCCCCTGCGTGCGCCCGCTGCCGATTTTCTCCTGAAGGACACCGAAGTCGAAAGCCGTGTATTCCGACGCCGACAAAGCCTCCTCCAGCACATCCTGCAATGGCCTGTCCGCCTCCTCGTCGAGCACACCGTCATAGCCGCCCACGCCCTTCACGTAAACCCGACCGTCATCCATCACCTCCAAGGCGTTGCGCCTGTCACTCTCCGACGTGCCTATCCCTATGCTGTGGCGCGTACCCGTATTGCTTACGTTATAGCACCCTTCGGCATGTTCGCAATCGTTTTCAACTATGGTACGAAGGCCTTCCGCATGCCCGTAGTGCCCCTCCACGTCAGTGCCCTTGCCCTCCGCATGGCTCGCGTCACCGTTTGCGCTGCAACCTTG